>Glacier_p2__coassemble_865_pt1 | contig 115850 bp, 88 predicted proteins | sample Glacier_p2__metabat2_high_PE_005 | metagenome-assembled genome bin Glacier_p2
CGTCAACGGCAATCAGCTGATGGGTGCCTGGCGTCGCCTCCCACACTATACTGCGACCCGATGGCGTAACGTCAATCAATCGGTCTCCAACAAACCAATAGACGAGCTTGGCGTCAGGCGGCGTACTTGCTCGAAGCACAATACGTGCTTGTGGCGTGTCGCTACCACTCGTAAAGTAACGCGTCTTGGCACGAGGACTCAGAATCTTGGGAGCGGGGCCCGTCACCTGTTGCGGACGTTGACAGGCAGGATCCCAAGCTGGCAACGCGGGCTTAACGATACCCGCTTGCAAAAAGCGTTGTAGGTATTCAGTAGGCCAGTGTTCAAGATACTGGATTTCGGTGTTTGGCCCCTCTTGACAGGCGCGTAACCCCGTCGTTTTGTCGATGAGAACGGGCTTTAAAAATCCGGTTTCACGAATGGGACTTCGTCCTGGAATAAACCACGCTTTCATGGTGTCCGTGCAACGCACATGCCCTTCGGCGTCGGTGGCGAGGTCGCCCGTAGAACGACAAACCGTTTCTTCACTTACAAGGGGTGGTCGGGCATTCAAGGCTCTCAGGTCGTCCTGGGTGAGGGCAAATTGACGGTCCGTCAATAGGCGTGTGGCGACGCTCTTAAAAAGTGGTTGCGCAACGAGTGCGCCTTGAAGCCAGGGGCCAGGTCGTCCATTAAAGTTACCTAACCACACGACAATTGCATAGTGACCTGCAAGCCCCGCTGTCCAAGCATCTCTAAAGCCGTTTGAGGTGCCTGTTTTCCAGAGTAGGGGTACGTCTAGGCCGTTCACCTTGATTGTCTCGCCTCCATCAGCAAGCATACGACGCACAATCCACGCGGCTTCTGGCGAGAGTAATGGGCGTGTTGCCTTCGCGCTATCCGCGTCACTACGGACAACCTGGCGCCATAACCCATGATTAGCGAGCGTCGAATAAAGTTCAGCCAAGTGAGTCATGGTGACTTCTGCACCACCCAACACAATCGAGAGACCGTAATGCTCACGCGGGTGTGTGAGTGGCACGCCAGCTTGATTCAAAAAGGCATAGAGGTCGGGTTTGAGTTGACTCGCTAACGTGATGGCCGGCACATTGCGGCTTTCGTTGAGGGCATCCGTTGCATGTAATGGGCCACGATAGCGTTTGTCGGAGTTGCCGGGCTGATAGCCATGAAAGTCTCGAGGCTCATCCATCAAGAGCGATTGAGCATGAATAAGCCCTTGGTCAAGCGCTAAGCCATAGACAAAGGGTTTAAGGGTGGAACCGGGGCTTCGTGGTGCGAGTGTGCCGTCGACTTCACCAGCAATCTGGCTATCAAAAAAGTCTGCGCTCCCAATATGCGCCAAGACCGACATGTCGCGTGTGTCGACAACCATCAAGGCACCGTTAGGCACACCATAGGGTTTGAGTCGCGCAACGGTTGATTTGAGCAGTTTGTCGAGCGACTCATTGAGCGAGAGACTCAACGTGGTGTTGAGTGTCTGATTGGGATGCGTGATTTCAACAAGACGCACAAAGTGGGGCGCATGAAAGGGGAGCGCCGAACGAGGTTGTACTTTGAGGGGCGCCGTGATGATGGGACTTAAGCGTGGATGAATGAACCCCGACTTAAGCGCACGTTCGCCTGCAGCGATACGGGCTTTATCAAAGTCTTGCCCAGTGAGGGGCGAGCGTTTGACTGGGTTTTGTGGTACCACCGAGAGCGCAATCGCTTCAGCGGTTGTGAGTTGGGACGCGTGTTTACCAAAATACACCAGGCTCGCTGCTTCAATGCCTTCGACATTGCCACCATAGGGGGCGAGGCTCAAATAGGCACTCAGGATTTCGTCTTTGGTGTAATGCGCGTCATAGCGAAGCGCCCAAAGCATTTGGGAGAGTTTGCCCCGCCACGTGCGAGTGTCAAGGTTTTGTAGACGTCTTGCTACCTGCATCGTGAGCGTAGATGCACCGATTTTGCGTGGTCCCATCGCGGTCGACCAGGCCGCTCTGACGACAGACAAAGGATTGACGCCTGGATGGTCATAAAAGTAACGGTCTTCATAACGAAGTGTCGCCTCGATAGCTTCACGAGAGAGCGCCTCTGTCGTGACAGGTAGTCGATAGTAGCCGTCCTTTGTAAGGGCTAAATGCAACAAACGCCCTTCGCGATCGAGGGTCACTTGAGACCATTGCGTCGAGTCGTCAATAAGTTTGGGCTTAGGTTGCTGATGCGCCCACAAAAGGACGCCACCCGTGCCGACCACAGTCAGCACGGTGACACCAAGGGCGAGGCGAAGGAACCAACGCATGCAGTACTCCGATATTTAAGGCTTCACTGTGAGCGTATTGCCTTTGTCTCGGCCATGCAATGCGGGATCAGCCCCATCTTCAGCCACAACGGGCGGCACAGTAAAGGTACCAACGGTTTGCGCACGGATGTCGTACGTAAAGACCGATTCTTGTTGGTTGAGACGAACAACACCCACTAAACGATCTTCAGCCGTATGTGTACTCATGACGTCCATACCGTCGAGTTGCGTTTCTGGGTTGAGTAACGCAAAACCGGTTGGCAAAAGATCGGTAATGATGACGGGTGTATAAAACGTTTCGCCAACGCGTCGCGCTCGTATTTCAACCGTCAAAATGTCACCAGGCTTTACTGGTGTTTCAGGGGTGACGACTTGCCCAGTTTCATTTAAAAGACGCTTTGTGACCTCGATTCCTGCTTCAACCGCTTCGGTTGGTGCAACGACCGGCCAGCCGCTAGCCGTGGTTTGCCAATAAAGTCCTTTAAGTGGCGTTTGGCTCACCACTTGGAATTGCGGGCAACCTGGCGACGTCAGTGTGAGGCGAGTGTCAGTGCGTGTCATGGTTTCTTTGCCGCGCGTGGCATCGGGTTTGACGCAAGTGAGAGTCACTTTGTCTAAAGACGCTTTGGAGGATTGCGTGAGAGAAGCTAAGGCAGCTGCCACCAACGCACGCTCTCGTACGCTTAAGTTCGAGACATTGCGGCTGTTAAGCGCTCCTAAAAGCTGATCGGTCTTTTTGTTAAGACGTGAAAGGGCAGCAAGTGCGGGTAGCCCACCCAAAGTTTGTGCGCCAGCGCCATCCACCTTATTGACCGAAAGTTGGATCGTGTTGCGCTCTAACGAATCCGCTTCTCCAGTTAAGCGCATCAAACGATAGGCATGGGCTAAATAAAGCGCTGTTAAGTCGTGTTGCCAATCGAACTGTCGTGCATCCATCCGACGGCGTAATGCTTCGATGCGTTCGACTTCAAGGCTACCTTCTCGGGTCAAGAGGGCCAAACTCCAAGCAACGGTGCGTGCTTCGTCTAAGGTCTCTGGCGTAAAGCCATCGAGATGATTGGATAGCGCTTGCGTGAGTTGCGTCAAGAGGTTGGGATCAAACCCGATTTGCTTTTCACGTAACGTGAGTAAGAAGTCAAGCGCCCAGGCAGACGTGAGAAGCGACGGCGCGTCACCACGCCATGGCGCTAAACCATTCCACTGCATGTGGTCTCGAATCTGTTGCAGGGCTTCGTTGATACGCTGATCAGCTTCTTTGACAAAGTCCTCAGAGGTTTGCGTGAGCGATACCTCAGGTGTATTTCTTAGCAGTGCCCAGGCGTGTGCGGCACCGATTGCGGTTTCTGGGCTAGCCCATTTGGGGCTCGGAAGCCCCTGCATGAGGCCTAAAACCAAAGGCAATGGCGTCGTGCTGATCGTAGCGGATGTGGTTTCCCCCGTTGGCGCTAAAGCCATCATTGAAGGCAATGTTTTGGTCGTTTCTGCCCCAAAGGCCGCCCAATGAAGGTCAAGCATGCGAGGCACTGGAGGACGCACAGAGAGGGTCTCGGTGCGTTCTAAAATCTCTCCCGTTTGGTTTGTGGCAGTGACGGTGACGGGCGTATTGCCTAAGTTTAGTCCGACAGTGAGATCAGTCCAGACGCGCGCTTCGCCCGCTTGTGGCAATTGGACGGCGTTAGAGGAGGCGTCAACTGTAAACCCTTTGGGCGGCGTCATCGTCACGGTTCCTGTCCAAGGCGTGTCGCTACGCAGGGTCGCTACTGCTCGGAAGGTGTCGCCTGGCGTTGCAAAGAGAGGCAACATAGGCGTCAGAATTTGGGGCGCACGAATCTCAACCTGTGTCTCCGTGTGGCCAATCTGATCGAACGATGCACCCGTAGCCATCAAGCGTACGCGCCCATTAAAGACTTCTGGGAGCCTGATATTCAATGTACGGCCATTGGCATCGGTTTCTACGCTACCTGCCCACCACACGGCGGCTTTTTGTGCGGTTCGTCTAAAGGGATTGGCCAAGGCGTTTGCCATATCTTTGGCCATAAAGAGGCCACCCCCATAGGTCGTGTCACTAGGCAACTTGATACCTTCTGGGATCAGGGTGTCCAAGGTTTGACGAGTTTCAACTTGAAGCGCACGGTCTTTGAGAATGGCATCAACGGGACTAGGTGTGCGATAGCCCGTGAGTGACAAAATGCCTTCGTCGACCGCCCACAAGAAGACGCGACTCGGGCTTGATGTCTTGACCGTGACTTGCAAGGCCTTCGTATGAGTCACCGCTTTAGGTGCTTCGAGTGTGAGATCTAACGCGCGCTTTTTGAGGTTAAGCATCACGGGGACTGCGCTTCGGGTATACGCCTTGAGGTATCGATGCGCTTCAGAAGACGAACGAATGAGGGATGCGTAGAGCCACGCCCTACCGTTGACGTCTTGAGGCATGGTGAGCGTAAGCTTATTGTTTCCGCGCTTCACTTTGACCCATTTTGATGTGAGAATACGATCGCTTTCGAGCGTCAAAAGTGCTATCCCATCAAAGGGTGAGGTGAGTTGAAGCGAAGCGGCTTCGTTGGCTTCTAAAGTGTCCTTCTCTACACGAAGACGTAAGGGGGCATCTGGAACGTCATTGGCTAAAACGGGACGCAAGTCGTCACCCGCGACCTCGTAGGGGAGTTTCGCTAAAGGTTGCCCTTGGGCATTTTGAACCAATAAAACAAAAGCGCCCGGCGTTTGTGTGTCGAGTTCAAAGGGTACCTGGCCATTTGCGTCGGTAGTTAACGTCGTGGTCGAGACCGGGGTTTCAACCGTACGATCGCTATAACGCAACATCCCTTGACTGTCGGTCGAGAGTTCCGTCACGCTTTGGCGTCGTGCTGTCGTGACGATCAAAGTGGCGTTCGTGCGAGGCTTTAAGAAGCGGTCAATGAGGCAAAAGTCAATGGCACGCGACACGCCGGCTTCGTTGTTAAAGAGGCTTGGCGACGCGTCTTTGGTTTGGTAGCCCAACATTTCAGTTGCGGGCGAGACAATAAAGTCGAGGTTTTCGGTCGCGGCACGGGTGCCTGCGACTTCAAAGCCTTCGAGTAAGATGCGGGTACGTAAGGTGCCTTCTGTCGCAATGGGCACCGTGATCGAGGCTTTACCTTGATTGTCGGTCGTTTGTGCTTTGAGTGTCATGGCTTCTTTGTGACCCTCAAAAGGTGTCGGATCGACAAAGGTCCATGCTGACCATCCTGGGAACTGAAGTTCACCCGCGGACGAAAAGGCGGCACGCCCCGAGACCAAACGATTGGCCGCCGTCGCACCATAGTTCATCGTGAGGTGACTATCAATGAGAAGGTCGCCTGGTAGCAACCAACCGGGGGCTTGATCTTTGATAGTCGCCGACAAGCGCATCGATTCGGGCGTAAAGTCGCCTATCAACGCGTTGTGCGTCGAGAGCACGGTTTCGCCAGCCAATAAATCCACACGCAAGTTGCCGGGTAACACGTCTTTAGGGAGTAACCATGTGCTTTCGGTTGTCCCTTCCGGAGTGAGTGCTACAGCCTTTTCAAAAACGAGGTTGCCTGCTGTGTCGGTTGCCCGTAGCGTTAAAGGAAGGCCTTGCGGAAGGGGATGCCAGTCGGCGGTCTTGACGATCACACCAGTGTGCACCTCATCACCAGGACGATAGAGCCCACGATCAGCAAAGACTAAGCCCGTGAGCCCGTCGTCTGCCACCTGACGACCTGATGTCTCAAGGTCAATCATATGGTCAACGTTTGAAGCATCCGCCAAAGATAACCAGGCTAAGTCCCCCGTATTTGGATCCATCGCGACAATTGCTGTGGGCGCTTTTTCGCGTGTAAGGCCTTTGGTGGAATGAAAGCGGGCAATGCCTTGGCTATCCGTTTTGACAGTTTGTAGTGGCACGCCATTGGCCCCCAAGAGGGAGACGTTGATCCCTTCGGTGGTGTTGCCCGTGACAAGGTTCGTCGTAAAGACTGTGGTCAAACCTTCGCGTGAGGTTTTGGCAATGAGCCCTGTATCGGTGACCAGGACGCGCTTTTGCGACTGAGCCACTTCTTCCCAACCTGTTGGGGTTTTCTTTTCGCCCACCAGGGTGACTTGAAAGAGACCTGACTTTTGACCAGGTAATGCCGCAGCATCAAAGGATAATGAGGCAAACCGATGGCCTTTGACCAAAGGGATTTCGCCCGTTTTGGCATCCGATAACGTATCGGCTTGTTGCGAAAATTCATGGGCACGATATTGCGTGGCCACCATGGCCAAGAAAGGATCTCGAATGCGTTCAATGCGCCAACGTAAACGATCGACCCCGTCGGCTAAGAGCGTGAGCGAGCGTTTGCCTGAGAGCGTCATCATGTGGCCAGGGGCCAAGAAACCTACTTCGGCACCTGGGTCATGAAGTGGCATGACGCTGTGCCACGCTTTGGTGAGTCCCGTGTCTGATCGTGGTCCAAAGCCTTGCGGTAAGGCCACATGCAAGTACTGCCCTTTAGGCGCGCGAAGGTTCAAGGTGATTTTGTCCGTCGGGATCTCTGGATCTGTTTTGAGTTCCAGGCTTACTGGCGTGCCGCGCGTGAGCACGTCGTCGGTAATCACGGGTGCGCGTTGCCAATCGGTAGGACTTGCTGCATCGTCGTTAAGGCGTGCAGGAAGCACTGTGACGCGAAGGGCTTTAAGAAGGTCTGCGGGCTTGGTGAGAAGGCTAGGTCGCAACGTGAGTTGGTAGACGCTTTCTAAGGTGTCGGTACGCGTCGGATAGAGTTGGACATCTTTAATGGCATAAAGCCCATGGCTAGCCGGTACCGTGTGACTAAATTGAGCGACTTCAAAGCCAGGTTTAACGACAGGTCGTCCTGTTTTATTGGCTTCCCAACGCGCGACAGCCATCGGAAAGCGTACGGTGACGTCGGTGGGTTGACTGCCTAACCGCTCAATCGGAAGACGAATGTAGACCTGGGTCTTGTTGTGATTCCAAATGAAGGTCGGCTTTTTGAGACGTAGCTCAGTCCCAATAGGCAATTGAATTTCGGTGCTTCTTTCAAAGGCGGCCGTGTCATGTACTACGGTACTCAATGACGCATCTATGCTTAATGCGCGATCTCCGTCAACCGCTGGGTCTAGCCAAAAGGTCATGTGGCCTGACATGGTCAGGGGTGGCGTTGAGAAGGTGACTTGAGGGTTTGTGAGCGTAGTGGCTGCAGGCAGTCGTAAGTCGTCCAAGACGACTTTGAAGGCTGTTTTTTCGGGCCAAGCGTCTGTCGGCGTAAAGGATAACGTGGTCGAGTCGCGCCAACGCCAGGTGCCAGGGAGTTGAGGTTCTAATCGCACCCCGGTCACGCGGCGACCGTCTAGTCCAAAGGGGCGGGCGCAGACCGCATATGCTTGAGAGCCATAGTTTGCGCGACACTTGCTGATCTCTGGCGAAAAGGTGACCTGAAGCGAGTCATGGCTTTGACTAGGTAACGACACGTCGGCTTTGAGCCAACTCTGAGGTACGGTCACCTGAAGGTTCGCGAATGCTTCTAGCGTTGCAAGCGTGAGTGTAGATAACGTAAGAAAACGCACCGCGTGCATAAAGACCTCCTCGCAGCATAAAGAATCTCTTAAGATTCAATATAACGAGGATTTCAGTGTGATGTCATTTTTGTAATGATTTGAGATGCTTTATCGGAGCATATCGCGATGCGCTTTTTCGCCCACAGTGTTCTGTTGACCTGGCAACGATTTATTGAGCATCTGTGCGGGGACTAAGCATAGAGATGCATAGTCTGACGCACTAATACCACTACGCTCAGCATAAGGACTAATGAACGACACGGCCGACTCAAGGCGTTCGGTGAGAAGCGCCATGATGGCTGGACTCGGTCTTAAAAAGTAAACGGCGTTGTGTGTACGCAAAATCGGTGCCACGGGACGACTTTCACTCGCTGATAAGACCATGGCCTCAATCACCGTCTGAAGAAGGTCTTTCGGGCGTAGGCTACCGATCAAATCGTCAGGGTGGTCGCACCGTCCACCACGAGACTTATATTCAACACTCAATAACCCGTGACGCAGTGCAATGACGGCGTCGGGTTGTGCAAATAAGGGACCAACCGTAAACGTGCGGCGGTCTTGTTCGCGACAAATCAAGGTGCCAGCCTCTTCAGGCAAGAAGGGTACTAGCCGAAGTACTGTATCCCCGATGGCATTGACGGCGTCAGCTGGGAAAAAGACGGCCTCTACACCAATTCCCAAGAGGTCAATATGGCGCGTGACTAAACCTTCTCGAAGTACAAATGGCAAGGTCTTCAAGAATTCAAAAGGCGGAAACGTAGGGACATTAGGTCTCACGATCGGCTCAGCAACCGTAAATGGTGGCTCAAGTGGCGGATCGTTCACCAGATCGACCTCAGGCGTCGGTGCGCTAGAGGGCACCTCTTTTTCAAGTGGCTCAAGCACCTCGTCAACGGGGGTGTCGGGGTGTGTTGGATCAATCCTTTTTTCGGTGAGCACCGTCTTTTGAATGGTTTCAATGTCGTCATCTGCCAAAGGATCAGGACGAACTTCTGAAAGCGAAGGTGTCACGGGTGCCATCGGGTCTTTTTCAAGGGCAAAGGTTTGCTCTAGACGGGCAATACCGATATTACGTTTCGCTTTTTGTCGACGGTGATGAATATAAAACGCGAGTGCCACCAATAGCAGTAACGCCAAACCCGCCCACGTTTGTAGGCGGTCAATCGGTAAGGCTTGCAGTTGGGCGAGCACGCGGTCGAGCGTCATTTGTGTTTAACCTCGAGCGGGACGCTTAGAGGGCGTTCGCGTACGACGAGCATGTGTGCTCGTTTGGGATTTTGCCCCTTTATTGAATGGGGTGGACTCGCCCTTACGCTTAGCCGCTGTGGGCGCGTAGCGTGGTGCTTCACCCGAAGGTGCTGCTAAGAGGGCAAAGACAGTTGGGAGTTTTGGTAATTGACGTGCGTCGCTCGGTAGCGCTTTCCAGGCTGAGACTGAGAGCGTACGAATGCACTCTGACGTCCCTGTAATGTCAGTCGCGACTGTGAGACGCGTCGTCGGATGCAAGGTATTAAGTAGCCCTTCGAGCATCGCGGTATTGCGATACGGGGTCTCAATAAAAAGTTGGGTTTCGGAGCGGCGGCTTTGCGCTTCAACGTCTTTAATGGCGGCGGCACGTTCGTCGGCATGCACGGGTAAATAGCCTAAGAAGCGAAAACGTTGGCCATCAAGGCCGCTAGCCATCAAAGTCATCAAAATCGAAGAGGGTCCCACCCATGGGACGACACGCAGGCCTTTTTCTTGGGCGCGTGCAACGATCTGAGCGCCGGGGTCGGCAATGCCGGGACACCCCGATTCACTCAAAATGGCCACATCCGTACCAGCGAGCACAGGTTCGAGCCAACGGTCAATCTTGGCCGGATCAGGATCATGCCCGATTTCCTCAATGGTCAGGTCGGCAATAGGCCCTGGGTGCCCGAGCAACTTCAAATAAGCGCGGGCTGTTTTGGCGGCTTCAACCAAGAAGTAACGAATGCCCGTCGCACGCGTACGCACTAGGGGTGGAATCGCCGCTTCAAGGGTGTCGTCAGCAATGAGGTTGGGAAGGCAATAGATCGTGCCGGCCATGATGAATGTCCTTCAAAAATTAGGCTTTAAGGCCAGCTAAGACGGTCACATTGGCACGCGTCAAAAGCGTCGTGAGCTTCATGAGCGGTAAGCCAATCAACGAGGTTGGGTCGTCAGACGTCACGCTTTCCATGAGCGCAATGCCTAAACGTTCGATCTTCGCGGCACCGGCGCAATCGAAGGGCTTTTCACGATCGACATAGTCGGCAATCGTTTCATCAGAAAGTTGACGCATACGAATCGTGGTTTGGCTCTTGATGGTTTCGGCGTGACCTTCGGCGTTAATGATACAAAGGGCCGTCGTAAAGATCACTTCATTACCTTGCATACGCTGCAATTGCTTAATAGCATTTTCGCGCGTATGGGGCTTGCCGAGCTTTTCACCCGCAAGGTCAGCGACCTGGTCTGAACCAATGACCACGGCGCCAGGGTGCTTTTGCCAAATGGCGCGGGCCTTCATTTCAGCCAAACGCATAGCTGTATCCTGCGGCGTTTCACCGGGAAGGCTAGATTCATCAATGTCAGGGCTTTCGCAGGTATAAGCAATGCCAAGACGGTCGAGGAGCTCGCGGCGATAGCGGGAGCTCGAAGCAAGGATAAGTTCTTTTGTCATGATGTAGAGAATTGTAATGTGCTTTCAGCTCTCAGCGCACATCGAAGTGCATTTGCAGTAAGTTTTTTTGCAGGTGCTTTCCGTTTTACGTGTGAACCATGTATCCTTTGAGGACGGCCTATAGACGGCCTTTTAGTTAGAGGAAACCATGTCGCTTACGCTTGATATCTTTGAAATTGCCCGTACTCGTCAGACTGTCGAAGGGGAGTTGCAACTCGAAGAAATGCCTGAACTTGCCGCTTTTGTCGAGTCGCTCGAAGGGCCGCTCACCTTTAGCGTGACGGGCTTGGGTGTGATCGAACGTTTGCCGGCTGCGAGCCTACGCTTTGCGGCTGATGTTGTGATGCAGTGTGCACGCTGCAATGAACCCGTTGTCTATTCGATCGAACGTGAACTTACGTTCCGCTTTACGAAGACCGAAGCTGAAGCCAACGCTTTACCCCTTGATGAAGAAGGGGATGACGAAGAAGTGATCGTGGGTAGCCGTGCGTTGTCGGTCGCGGATTGGGTCCAAGAAGAAGCGATTTTGTCGCTCCCCGCGATGCCCGTTCACGAAGACTGCGAAATGGACTTTGAACCTGATCCTGAAGAAGTCGTGATGAGCGAAAAGCCCAATCCCTTTGCTGCATTGGCTGTTTTGAAGAAAAATTAATCAAAGCGTTTTGCCTAGCACCAAACGTAAGAGCACCGAATCGCAAGGGATGTCGGTGCTCTCTTTTTATGCGCTATCAGTAGCGTTGGCTATGCGATTGATGGTGTAGCCAATTGTTGTCGTAGGCTTTGGCGAGTTCGACAGAATGAAGAACCAAAAGGTTTTCAGCGTTTTTGCTTTCAGCCTTCTTGTTGAAGTTGTAGCTTCCTGTCGTGACGATCTTGCCGTCAACGACCAGGAACTTATTGTGCATGGTGTGGTGCGTGGTGTCGACGTATGCCTGAATCCCCGCCTTCATCAAACGTGCTAACACGGGACTGGGGCCAAGGGGCGTGTCGGGGGCCGCTTTCTTTGGTCGATATTCGATGTGTTCTTTGTCAAGCAACACTTCGACCTTAATACCACGCTGATGCGCACGAATCAGGGCGTCAAGGATGGGCGTTTCAGCAAAGTGAAAGGCCGCTACGCGAACGTGCGATTGAGCGCCGTCAATGAGCCTACACAGCACTTTCTGACCGCTTGCTTCAGGCGAAAAATAGACCTCGGCCGAGGTGATATTTCGCACCTCGGTGGCATGGGTCGCAGGACTCATCACGCTCGCCAAAGCGAACGCCATGAGTCCGATTGTCCACGACTTGGTCATAGTTTAGGCCTGCGCACTCTGAAGACCTGCTTGGCTTTCGGCCAAGGCTTGGGCAGCGAAGAGCACTTCGCAAGAGAGGAAGCCGCAAACCGGAGCATTCGGTAGATCCGGATAGGCTTCACGATAAATCGAGGCTGTGGTTTCGGGTGGCAAGGAGTGCATGCCACCCAATAGGAAGGCCAAGTGCAAGATGACGTTGGAGAGAAGTTCGCGGTTATGCGGATCCATATGCGAAAGCGTTTCTAACAACAATTCTTGGAAGCTCACTGCCTTCTTGAGGGCTTCTTCTTGCGTGCCACCCGCTTCGTTAACGAGCTTATTGATCATTTCTTGGTCAGCCCAGTTTGGCTGGAAGCTCAACAAGAAGTCGCTGAGGTGATCCAAAGAACCCAAAATTTCTTCAAATTCTTCAGGCTTCATCTGCGCTTCGGCCAGGATCGGCAGTAAGAGATCCTTGTGCGTCAAGAAGGTCATGGCAGGACGCAAAGCAAAGGTGAGGGTGCCACAGAGACGGCATTGCTCAGCACGCGTACAGGCCGTCGAGAAGTTGTCCCAAAGTGTGGAGGCGCTATTCATCGTTTTAACCAACTCTACGCCCGCCATTTCAGCTGCAAACGTGACGGCTAACCCGAAAGAAGCGGCTTCTTTGTCGCCAATGGTTTTGAGCGGCGCATCCAACGTGCTATCAAGGTCTTCTGGACGGCATCCCGTTACGCCCGCCAAGGCGGCAACGAGTAAGCGGATCGTGCGATCTAAGGGATGCATGTCGACTGACTGTGCAAAGCTTTCGCGTAAACGTGTCAAGGTCGTTTCAAGGTTGGAAAGGCTATAGCTAAAGGGCTCAAAAGCTTCTTCGTCAGCCAGTAAGACTTCACGCACCGTGGCAGATGCGGCCATCTGGTCAAGGATCGCGCGCACAAACAAGGGTTCGAGCCCAGCGTCTAAGAGTCGGCGCTGAAGCTCTTCGGCATCACCACCCACGAAACCGTCCGCTAACGTGAAGACGGTGTTATGAATCCAAGCATAAAACCCGCGCGTTTGAGCAGAAAGACGCTGTGCGGCTTGCGTAATGCTACGCGTGTCAGCCGCTTCATCAGGGAGTTCAATCAAGCTACCAGGGAAGTCGCTAGCTGTTGGGTCGTAGTCAAAAAGACGATCGAGCAACGCATTGAGGTCATTAAAGGCTTGCGTGATATGTGCCTTGGCCGGGTGATGAATCAAGACCGCGGCCAAGGCTTCGTCTGGTGACGGATGGTTTGTGAAGTCATCATTTGACATCAAGCCACCAAAGAGCGCATCCAAAGCCACCGTCAAAGGACTTTGACCCGGGGCAGCGTTACAGTGGTCAACAAAGGCTTGAATTAAGGCCTGAAGCCCTTCGTCAGTCAATCCAGGACGATCAAATTCAGCGGCGTCTTCAGCTAATTGCGCCGCAAAGGATTCAGCCAACATGATCGAATCTGAGAGCTCACGGCTATGCTGACCGTCAGCAGCCATGGCGCGAATAGCTTGAGCGGCGTCACCACGATAAATGGCGTTCAAAAGGGCCGTCGTTGCCGTATGAAGATAGGCATAGAAGGGTCGAAGCTGGTGAGGCAATGCGTCATAAGCAGCTTTGAGGGAGTCGGCCGTCATTGGGGCGGTCGCCGTGGTGTTTTCATTCTGCATGGCTCTTCCTATGAAAGGCGATTTTTTTCTGTGTTTAGAAAGTATGCCGTGCGAATCTTAGTTTTAGTTGAACGCAATCGGTTTTGAGGGTTATCGCTAGTTTGTGGGCGTGCGGGCCGATCAAAAGAAGGTGTGAGAGAAAGCCCAAGGCGACCATTCACGAAGAATCGTCGCCTTTTTGGGCTTTTTGTTGATGTGATCTCAGACTATTTTTGCTCAAGCGCAGAAATCACTGTTTGTACCAACGTTAAGCGATGTTCAGGTGTAGCGCCACCCGCGTCGATACGCAATTTGTCGGGGCCAAGCATGCGCGCGTCTTTGCGAGATTGCAAGAGACGAATCAAGGCCATGGGTTCAATGTTGGGATTGGCCGTAAAAGTCATCACTGTCGCCGTATCTGCGCAGTCAATCTTTCGAATGCCTAAGGCCTCACAACGTAAACGCAAGCGATGGATTTGCGTTAGACGTAGTGCTGCGTCAGGCAGTTTGCCATAGCGGTCTGCGAGTGACTCAGTCGTGTGAATGATGTCGTCGACAGAGGTGGCTGACGAGAGTTCTTTATAGAACCCAAGGCGCTGAGAGACGTCGGACACATAGTCGCTCGGGAGTAGTGCAGGCGCATGTAACGAGATTTCAGTGGTCGCCACCAAGGGACCATCAAAGTCGGGGGTTTCACCACGCTTAAGGCTCTTTACGGCATTGGCAAGCATGCGGCTATAAAGGTCAAAGCCCACTTCGGCAATTTCGCCAGACTGATGCTCACCCAAGACTTCACCTGCGCCACGAATTTCTAAGTCATGCATGGCGAGGTAGAAGCCACTACCCAATTCTTCAAGCGACTGAATGGCTTCAAGACGTTGCTTGGCTTGTTTGGTTGTGGCACCCGAAGGTGGCGTCAACAAATACGCATAGGCCTGATGGTGACTTCGACCTACACGACCGCGTAACTGGTGTAACTGCGCCAATCCTAACTTGTCGGCACGCTGCATGATGATCGTGTTGGCTGTCGGTACGTCAATCCCGGTTTCGATAATCGTTGTGCAAAGAAGCAAGTTGTATCGTTGCTGATAGAACTCTCGCATGATGTGTTCGAGCTCACGTTCGCTCATCTGACCATGTGCAACGGCAATACGGGCTTCCGGAATCAATGTCGCCAATTGTTCGCGTCGATTTTCGATCGTTTCGACTTCGTTATGTAAGAAGTAGACCTGACCGCCACGCTTTAATTCACGAATGACGGCTTCACGAATCAAGCCTGATTCCTCAGCGTGCACGAAGGTCTTGACCGAGAGACGGCGTTCTGGGGCGGTTGCAATTACAGAGAAATCGCGAATCCCTTCAAGACTCATCGAGAGCGTACGCGGAATCGGTGTCGCTGTGAGTGTCAACACGTCGACCTCGGCACGCAACTTGCGAAGGGCTTCTTTTTGGCGCACACCAAAGCGATGTTCTTCGTCAATGATGACTAGACCAAGGCGCTTGAAGTTCACCTTACCCGTGAGCAATTTATGCGTCCCAATGACAATGTCAACGGTGCCGTCTTCAATGCCGGCGATGGCCTTGGTGGTTTCGCGACCGGTTCTAAAGCGAGAGAGTTCTGCGACCTGCACAGGCCATGGCGCAAAGCGATCTTTAAAGGTTTGCGCGTGTTGTTCTGCAAGCAACGTCGTTGGGCACAGCACAGCTACTTGTTTGCCAGCAGATACAGCTACAAAGGCCGCACGCAATGCGACTTCGGTTTTACCAAAGCCCACGTCCCCACAAACCAAACGGTCCATTGATTTGCCGCTTGTCATGTCTTTGAGCACAGCGCCAATGGCAGCGGCTTGGTCAGGCGTTTCTTCAAAAGCAAAGCCTTCACAGAACGCTTCATAGTCACTGATGTCAATCGGGAAGACAAAACCTTGACGCGTTTCACGAAGAGCGTAGAGGTGTAAGAGTTCAGCAGCTGTATCTCGCACTTGTTGAGCGGCCTTCTTACGAGCTTTTTCCCAGTCGCCACGACCTAAGGTGTGTAATGGCGCGTTTTCTGGATCGGCACCCGAATAACGCGAAATGAGATGCAAGTTGGCAATAGGGACGAAGAGTTTGGCGTCATTTTTGTAGTCTAAGCGTAAGAACTCGGCTTCGCCTTCAGGCGTATCCATGTGGACTAACCCTTGATAGCGACCAATCCCGTGCTCAAGGTGCACGACCGCATCACCGACCTTTAATTCGGAGACGTCACGCACGATCATTTCGATATTAGTGCTCACACGTTGACGACGTAAGCGTGAGCGCGTGGGGCTAGCGGCATAGAGTTCGGTTTCAGTGAGCACCGCTACCTTCGGGTCGGTGAGAACACTCCCTTGGTATAAAGGTGCGGCAACCAAACCCACTGGGTCGTTACTCGCTAAAAAATCGTCCCAAGAATCAAACTCCGTGAACGTTAAGCCCGACGCTCTAAAGAGTTCACCCATCGTCCCCATACGACCCACCGAGGTGGCCGCAATCAAGGTACGCATGCCGCGCGTTTTGGCTGTTGAGGTGAACTCAAGGAGTTTGGCAATCGGGTTTTGGCTCTTACGATCGACGCCCACCCCTTGAAGAAGTTTTGCTTCGTCAGGGTTACCTTCGCGCTTAAAAGTAAAGCGTGCAAACTTTTGAAGGCTCGTAAAAAAGCCATCAGGCGTCAACCAGAGTTCGTCTGGACGCATGGCCGGGCGATCCTTATCGGCCTCAAGCATACGAGAGCGTGACGTGGTGTCCTTCATGAAGGTTTCAAGTGCCTGACGGACGTCACCAATCAACACCACCTTGGTGCCTTCAGCAAGATAGTCGGCAAGGGTCGCCGTTTCTTCAAAGAAGAGGGGGAGATAGTATTCAATCCCCGGTGGCAGCACACTATTGCCTAAATCTCGATAGACAAGGCTCTTACTTGGGTCACCTGTAAAGCGCGTACGCCAACGCAGTCTAAAGCCCGTCACTGCTTCTGGGGTCACGGGGAATTCATGACCGGGTAGCAAACGAATGTCTTTGACTGATTCCATTGAGCGTTGCGTCTCAACGTCAAACCAACGGATCGATTCGATTTCATTATCGAACATATCCAGTCTGAATGGTCTATCTGACCCCATAGGAAAGACGTCAATGATGCCGCCACGAACCGCAAATTCCCCTGCTGCCAAGACTTGCTTAACATGGGCGTAGCCTGCTGTCACTAGATTGGCTTTGAGTGTTTCAAGCGACAACGTGTCGCCCGCCTTAAAGAAGAACGTATTAGCGCCGATATAAGCGACAGGCGCCATACGTTGGGCAGCTGTCACGGCGGACGCAATCACCACATCCATCTGCCCCGTGCCTGAGGTCATGCGGTAGAGCGTTTCAAGGCGATCGGAGACGATGTCTTCTTGAGGTGACAGAACGTCATACGGGAGCGTTTCCCAGTCGGGGAGGTGTCTCACGCCTAATTGCGGATTAAACCAGGGAAGTTCTTGTGTGAGGCGAACGGCATCCAAAGGATCAGCACAAATCACAAGCAGGCGTTCACCTTTGTCGCGACAGGTTTGGGCCAATTGAGAAAGCGCAAGCGCATCAGACGTCAATAGGCCAATCGGTAAAACAAACTTGTCACCTGGGCCAAATCGAAAGAGATTTTCTTTAATCAGTGCAGGCACAGCACTCGGTTTCATTCCACAAAACTCCGCAAAAAGCATAGGTCGAATGCACGATAGCACATTCTGTGCGAAGACCGATCTTTAAGGATACCTTGTCTCAAGTGAATCGATGGGAGTCTCCGAGGACTTCATGACATAGATAAAGATTTTTGCAGTAAACCGTCGCAGATTTACGTACAGAAGACGTCGAAATCACTGCAGATCACGTAGGATTAACTTTGAGCCGTACTGTTGCGGCGCCAAAGGAGGCTAGCATGCTGAGAGACTATCGATGCAGACGTTATGCCACGAGACTCAAGGAACTCGTTCGCTGCACGCCAGTGGATCCGCTTCTTGTGACAGAAGGGGAAGTGGCTTCTTTGGCTTCACGCTATGCCGATACGACGTGTCCGACGCCAGCTGAATGTCTGGTCCAACAAGAGCGCGCTACCGTTTGCTTATTTTCAGAGCTTCAACCAGCACCTCAAACACTGTGGGAAGAGGACGCTGCGCTTCTCACTATTTTGCTTGACCACTTCAATTTGCGTCCCAATATGGAAATAGGTTTGGCGCTTTATACCGCTACGCTTTGTCGTAGCGCTGGACTCTCAGCCATCACAGAGCCCGGCCACTTGGCGCGTGATGTATTACCTAAAGGCGCGTCGTTAGGTGACTTGATTGTGCGCTTTGTCTTTGACGATTAACCCTAAAAAACACAAAACCCCGACAAACCTAAGATTTGTCGAGGTCTTGCTAGAGTAGACTTTTTCTAAACGGATCGATTAGAAGCGGTACTGCGCCTGAACGCCAAGGAGGTAGGCGTCGAGTTTACGGAATTTACCAGCATGTACAGCCTGACCCTTCTGGTTGTGGTTGTAGACGCTACGTTCGTGCACGCCACGCAAGTGGGCGAAAGCCACGTCCGTTTGGAAGTTCTTCGTCCAGTGGAAAGAAGAACCGATGGCTAACCAGTAGCGGTCAGCGTCAGGAATCGTACCCGTACGAAGCGTCGGATCAGAAATCGTGGAGGTTTCGTAACCGATACCACCGCGCAACGTCCAGAAGTCGCTCATCTTGGCGTCGTAACCCAAGGTCATGAGATACGTATCTTTCCACTTCTTTTCGCTTTTAAGCGGCATAGGAACGGCTGACGTTTCAATGGTTAAACTCTGGAAGCTAGACCAGTCAGCCCAACGGAAGGTGCCATAAAGGCTCAACCAATCATTAACATCCCAAGCAGCAGAGAGCATGGCCCAAGCAGGGGCATCCATGGTGACGGAGGCATCCACCGTCTTCAAATACGGGTTAGAGGTTTTGAGCGTGCCGTCAACAGTGTGACCCACCTTGGAGCGATAGGACAAACCAACGCGAACCGTGTCCACCGGAGTCCACATCATGCCAACGTTCCAGCCCCAAGCGTAGCCATCAACCTTGAGGTGACTTTGGCCAGGAGCGAGTGCGGCAAGTTGAGGTTTAATGTAGCCTAAATTTCCCAATAAAGGATGCTTGTCCCAGTTAAAGCCAAGCTTAGCTTCAACGTACTGGAAGGACACACCAGCACCAAGGCTCACCTTGTCAGAGAGCTTGTAAGCCACGTTCGGGTTGAAGTCGATCACCTTGATCATGGCGCTCGTACCTTCGCCAGCCTGATCCCAGTCATTGCTGTAGTCGGTCGAGAGACCAAATGGCACCGTCAAAGCGAAACCAACCCAAGCGTCATCCGTCAACTGATGGGAGACAAAAGCGTGCGGCACGACTTCAGGCTTCTTGCGGCCGTTTTCACGGCTACCATTGTCGCCGGCATAGTCGAGATTGAGACCAACGCCAACCACACCCAACTGCATCTGCGTGCCTGGATGAAGGGTCATCGTAGCGGGGTTGTAGTAAACGCCAGAAACGTCAGAGCCGTCAACGCCAACACCAGCGTAGGCGCGACCAAGGGCTAAAGCGGACTGTTCGGTAAGCTGAAAACCGCCAGCGTTAGCGGCGGAAGCGAAAGCTGCAACGACCGCAGTAGCAGCGGCGGAGCGGATGAAATTCTGAAGCAAGATGCTCTCCTGTTGGATCACTGAGTGCGGCAGAGCCGCTTTCGGGCTTATTCGTGTTTTTCCCGATTTCACAGGAGCGCAACCCTAACACAAGGTTTAGGCAAAAAGGAAGAGGGGTAATCCGTCAGTATGAGGAAGGGTATAGACGCAAAAAAGCGCCGCAAACCCCGATGGAGACAGGGTTTGTGACGCTTTTGATCGTCCTAAGAGATTACCTTAGAAAAGGTACTGCATCTGGGCAGAGACGATGTAGGAGTCGAGCGACTTGAACTCGCCGATACGCTTCTTGCCAGAGGCGTCGTAAAGGTCCGTATCACCCACGCCCGTGATGTACGTGGCGCCGAAGTCGAACGTCATGTTCTTGTTGAACTTGTAGGAGGCCCCGCCAGAGACCCAAACTCGATCGGTGTCAGGGATCACAGCCATACGGTAGGCATTGTCAACAGGACCTTGGTCGTAAGCGACACCACCACGAACGGTCAACTGTTCATTGAGACGATAATCAGCACCGAGAGAGAAGAACCAGGTGTCGTCCCACTTGTTGTGGACTTGGCTCGTGGCAGCCATCTGACTCATGGCGCCGTTGGCCAGAGTGCTGTTACCACCATGGAAACCTCTGTTTTCAATGGTCAAGGTGTCGAAGTTAGACCACTTAGACCAACGAGCCGTGGCAGATAACGTCAAATCCTGCGTGGCATCCCAAGCGGCAGAGAAGGTCAATGTGTCAGGTGTCTTGATACGAACCTTCATGTCAGAGATAAAGGTTTGACCGGCGATCCCAGCTGTTTCTGGGTTACCTGCAAGTAACTTATTTGTATCAATAGTGGTTTCGCCTTCGGCATTGTGGGCGATGTGAGAACGATAGGCAACGCCGAGGCGAACGGTTTCGACCGGCCGGAACATCAAGCCAACGTTCCAGCCCCAGGCCCAACTGTCGCCTTCAACCGTCGAGTTCATTGCGTAATGATTGCCTGGCATAGGAAGCTTTTGCTTACCCATGCCAAGCTTAGCCTTGGCGTACTGGAGAGAGAGACCACCACCGACACTAAACTTTTCGTTGATCTTCCAAGCAACGTTCGGATTAATGTCGAACGTGAGAATCGTGGACTTGTTACCGCGTTCAGCCCCTTCCCAGTTACGGTCAAAATCGGTACCCATACCGTACGGAACGGTGAGGCCAAGACCAAGCCAAACTTGGTCGTTCAACTGGTGTGTAATGTAGCCAGCCGGGATCAACTGACCCTTCTTACGACCGTTTTCGGTAGCACCGCTTTCACCCTTATATTCGGCGTTCACGGCAACCCAGGTACCTGTAGCCTGAATGCGCGTACCTTCGAGGAGCGTCATGCCAGCGGGGTTGTAGTGGACGGCGGAAAGGTCATCACCCATCACACCAGCACCAGCCATGGCACGGCCCATCTGAATGGAAGACTGTTCGGAAAGCTGGAAGCCAGCAGCATAAGCCTGAGAGGCAAAAACGGAGGCCACGAGCATAGCACCAGCGGCAATCTTGAAGGACGCGTTCTTCAACGGAATTCTCCTGTGGATTTCTAAATCAATTTGAAAATGGTTTTGTGTGCTTAAACACACGAAAAAAAGTTGTGGGCAATTTTGGCGAATTAAAGAGGCTAAAAAAACGGATTTTGATACAGGAAAACCCTACGGGATAAGTGGATTAATCCGTGAGGATGAGGTGTTGTTTCGTCTGTTACTGAAGGTGAATTACCTCTCTTAGAGAAGAGGAGATTGAATGGAGGCTAGTGTTTAAGGCTTGTTAGAGAAAGAGGAGGGTAATCCGAAAAAGTCCCAAAAAAAGCAAAATCCGAACGTCAAATCTTCGAAATAACTTCAAAAGAAGTTCGAAATCACTTCGAAATTGACGTTCGGATAGCGGTGTTATGCATCACAAAAGAGCAGAACAGAGGTCTTAATTGTGCGACGTGGGTTCGTTAGGTATTCCGTATTCGATGCTAGCGGCGGATCCAATTAAACCGCAGAAGCGATTAAAGAGGGACTGCAGTTCAAGATGAAGAGCACTGGTTTCGATGGCGCCCGACATCCCTTTAGTGACACGTTCCATATGGTGTAACGTGAGATCATAGCTTTCACGAAGAATGGCTTCACGAATTTCATTGAGCGTATCCGATAAAGCACGACGCTTTTCGGGGTCTGGTTCCAACAAGATCACATGAAGTTGATCAATACAGGCTAAGACACGACCATGAAGCTGTTGCAACTCATGAAGACCATCGTCAGTGAAGGCTAAGTTCTTGCGAACCTTCTGCGTTGTCGTCACCGTAATGATGCGGTCAATGGTTTTAATCGCAAATTTGATCGAGGCATTAACATTTTTTAAGTACTGCCATTCAATTGCTTCTTCGTTAGTGAGCTGACCATGCATCACGAGATTCAAATAACGCGTCACAGTGCTACTACGCTGTGTGAGATAGTTTGCACGGTCATGCATCACGAGAATCTCGCCTTCGGCAGGATTAAGCTTTAAGAGAAGATCGATCTCCGTCCAAAAGTCGCGTAGGTCAGCCACGATTTTGGTGACCTCGGAAGCGGCAACTTTAAGAGACATACCTGATGAAATCAGGTTTTCCTTCGCAAAAAGCGAACGACCAGCTTTACGTTGATCTTGAGGTTCTTCAGAAGGAATAATGCGTTCTGCAATAGCCGAAAGGGGCTTGATGAAGCAAAGACCAAGAAGCCCTAACGTTAGGTTCAAGGCAACATGGAAGTAAATCACGCTATCAGGGACTGACGCGAAAACTTCAGTGATCATAGGCACCAAGGCGAGGGCGACACCCGTTAAAGAGAGCATCGTAAAGCGCCAAATGGTATTGGCTACAGGACCACGACGACCAATGCGACTTGCGGTCATGGTGGTAAGTAAGGCCAAGATGGTGCTTTCGATGTCAGCACCTAAAGCCACCCAAAGCCCAGTCGACACAGGAATCACGCCAGCGGTCACAAGGCCAGACGCAATGATCACAGCAGCCAAACTTGAGAAGCACCCAAAGCCCAATAAGAGACCTAAGCCGATCGCAAGCAAGGGAGAATTAGAGATCTGTTGGAAAATGGGGGCGAGTTCAGTACTGGTGCGCACGGGCTGTGTGGCACTGACAATTAAACTCAAGGCCAACATGATGATGCCAAGCCCAATCAAAATTCGACCGAACTGACCTTGTCGTGTATCCGCCCGACGGATAAAGAAGAAGCATGTCCCGATCAAAATCATGAGGGGAGACAAGAACGACAAGTCAAAGGTCAAGATACGCGTCATCAAAGCGCTACCGAAGTCTGCGCCAAGGATGGCGGCAAAAGCCATGCCGGTGGTTAGGAAGCCTTCAGCTTGAATACTGGCAATAATCAGGGTGCCAGCAGTAGAACTCTGAAGGAGCGATGCTAGTGTCGTCCCAGAGACCAAGGCAACAACGCGATTTTTCAGGTGTGCCGAGAGAAAATCCCGGAGTGCCACGCCAAAGGCACGAAGCATCCCGGTCTTAACCATGTAGGCGCCCCAAAGAAGCAAGGCGATACCGCCTGCGAGGTGAATTAGCGACTGCATGATGAAAAAAATCCGTTGAAAATGAGGAGTATTTCAATCGATCTTAACGGATATTTCGACATTTACCGTTTTGGTGCGGGAAAACCTTATTCGACGCGCAAGGTACAATGAAGGCATTGTTCGTCATCCGAATTTTTGAAGGAATCACTCATGACGCAAGCTCCAAAAGTAGTCGGTTTAATTTGCGCTGCCGGCGTCGGAAGTCGTATGGGTTTAGGGACACCTAAGCAGTACATGAAGTTTGGCATGGATGCCATGTTGACGCATACGGTTCGTGCTTTGCGTGATGTGTCACGCATCGATGAAATCGTGGTGGTCGTGAGTCCGACCGATCCTTATATTGACGAAGTTTCTCAGCATTTTCCGAGTAATGTTCGCGTGTTACGTTGCGGTGGTCGAGAGCGTGCTGAGTCTGTGGTGAATGGCCTGATTAATGCGGGCTTTGATCGTGATGCCTGGGTTCTCGTTCACGATGCAGCGCGTCCTTGCCTACGTCCTTCTGAAGCCGCTCGTTTGATTGATGAGGTGTTGGGGGATAGTACCGTGGCGGGGGGAATTTTAGCCGTACCTGTTGCCGATACCATTAAGCGTGCCGATACTTCGCATCGAATCGTAGAAACGGTGCCACGCGCTGATCTCTGGCGCGCTGCAACGCCACAAATGTTCCGCGTACACGAGTTGATTAAGGCGCTCTCGGGTGACCTGACGGGCATTACCGATGAAGCAAGTGCGATGGAGCGTTTAGGCCGTCCGGTCAAAGTGGTTCCAGGGCGCTCTACCAATATCAAAGTGACAGAGCCCTCGGATGCGGTGCTAGCAAGTCTTATCTTAGGAGATAGTTCAGTGGTTCCATTTCGTGTTGGTCAGGGGTATGACTCCCATCGCCTCGTTGAAGGTCGTCCGCTTTTTTTGGGTGGTGTTGAGATTCCGTTTGAATTGGGGCTCGATGGACATTCAGATGCGGACGTTTTGTTGCACGCTATTACGGATGCGGTGTTAGGGGCGGCAGCCTTGGGTGACATCGGTCAGCATTTTCCGCCTTCTGACCCGAAGTGGAAAGGGGCTGATAGTCGCATGCTTTTGAAGGCGGTTGTTGCTTTGGCTAAAGAAAAGGGTTGGACAGTTGTGAATTGCGATGCCACGATCGTTGCTGAACGTCCCAAGATTGGCCCACATATGCCTGCGATTCGTGCATCGGTGGCTGAGACCTTAGGTGTCTCAGAAGAGGTCGTCAATGTCAAAGCCAAGACCAACGAAAAGATGGATGCTGTCGGTCGCATGGAAGGGATGATGGCACAAGCGGTGGTTTTGATGAGCCGTATGTCGAGCTAATGCCTTTCGTTTAAAACATCAAAAAGGGTTGCCCGTATCAGTCGAGCAACCCTTTTTTCAATGAAGCTTTTTAGTTCTTCTGCTGTCCTTTGAGCATCTTCTTCTCAAGCTTTTCTTGTTCTCGAGCTAGTTTTTGCTCACGCGACTTGTGGGCTTCAGGATCGGTGACTGGGAAGATCACACGAACGAGTAACCCGTGCGGCGTCATGTCATCAAGCTGAACGCTACCGCCAGAACGACGAACAATGCGTTCAACAATGGCTAGTCCTAACCCCGTGCCTGTTACGCCGCTACGTGCACTTTCACCGCGTTCAAAGGGGCGCATCACGCGTTCGCGTTCCGCTGCAGGTAAGCCTGCCCCTTCATCACCCACGGCAAGTACTGCATTTTTGCCATCGCGAGCAAGGTCAGCGGTCACGTGGAGACGCAAAATACCGTCGTCACTGCGGCCATAACGCATGGCGTTCGTAAAGAGGTTCTGCACAGCACGCGAGAGTTCCAAGGGGTGCGCCATCACAAAGACGTTAGGCGCAATCGAACTCGTAACCTTAATCGAGGTGTCGTTGGACAAACGAGCATTTGACATGGCCGCTTCAACGGCTTCGCCCAAATTGACCAACTCTTGCTCTTCATGACTATGGCGAGCGTAGGAGAGGAACTGGTTCACGATGTTTTCCATCTGTTCCAAGTCACTCACCATGGCGGCGCGAGAGTCTTCAGGAAGGTCAGCTAATTCGACTTCAAGACGTAAACGTGTGATAGGGGTACGTAAGTCATGGCTGACGCCCGCTAACAAAAGCTCACGGTCTGCTTCCATACGGCGTAAATCTTGCACCATATGGTTAAAGCTCATGTTCACGGCTTGGATTTCGGCGGTGCCAGCGTCCTCAGGTAAGGGATCAGGAACCTTGCCTTGCCCGAGCTGTGTAGCCACAAGCGAAAGTTTGGCAAGCGGATCAATGACGTGACGCGTTAAAAGCGTTGCACCAAAAAGGCTCGCTAAGCAGGCAGCTAGTGCCCACCAAAGCCAGGCAGTCCCCAAGGGGGGATCCAAGATGCCGCTATCGGTTTGCATCCAATAGGCGTCGCCATCAATGTCGACTGAGACCCAAAGGCCAGCCACGTCATTGACGCTCGAGGCTAAAACGGTATCAGTGCCCAATGAATGCTTGACCAACTGTTCAATGAGGCCATTAAAGCCGTCCCCTGAGAGGACTTGAACACGGTCGGTTGGTTCGCGCGGTGAAAGTAAAAGCCCTTCACGCGCAGCGAGCAACTTCAGGAGATCCACGCGAAAGAGTGGGTCTGCCGTGACGAGAGCATATTTAGTGAGGTTAGCTGTAGAGACAATGTGTTGAGCAACCCCTTGAGAATAAGGGAGCTCAGACAAGACTCTAAAACTTTGAAGCCAACCGACGACACTGAAAAAAATCAGGCCGCACAACAAAATAAAGGTTCGCCAGAAAAGACTAGGGCGATGATTGCGGCTTAGCGAAAGCATGAGAGTAATCCGACTGAAAAGAGAGGTTCTCTGATAGTTAAGAGTTTACCGACTTCTCACGAAAAAGGGCTCTTCCCTTTGCGAGGAAGAGCCCAAATTTGTAGACGTTTGTGATCTGTCTAATTAGTTGTGACCGTCCGGAATAAAGACGTAACCAAGACCCCAAACCGTCTGGAGGTAACGCGGCTTAGAAGGATCGGGTTCGATCAACTTACGAAGACGAGAAACCTGAACGTCAAGCGAACGGTCAAAGGCTTCGTATTCACGACCGCGAGCCATTTCCATGAGCTTATCGCGAGAGAGCGGCTGACGCGGATGGCGAGCAAAGGCCTTCAGTACAGCAAATTCACCCGTCGTCAAGGGCTGCGGTTCGCCGTTCTTCTTGAGAACACGCGTGCTCAAGTCGAGTTCGAATTCGCCAAAGCGAACCGTTTCGGTTTCTAAGGACGGTGCACCCGGGGCGTCACCAGCTGGACGGCGGCGAAGCACAGCATGCACGCGAGCCAAGAGTTCGCGCGGGTTAAAGGGCTTGGCGATGTAGTCGTCGGCACCAAGTTCCAGACCCACAATACGGTCTACTTCTTCGCCGCGAGCCGTCAACATGATGACCGGCGTCGTGTCCTTGGCTGCACGGAGGCGACGCAAAATCTGCAAGCCGTCTTCGCCTGGCATCATCAAGTCAAGAATCAATGCATCAAAGCGTTCGCGTACCCAAAGGCGATTCATGGCTGCCCCGTTTTCGCTCACGAAAACCTGGAAGCCGTTTTCACCGAGGTAGCGACGCAAAAGGTCACGAAGGCGCGGGTCGTCATCAACAACGAGGATCTTAGGAGTACGTTCCACTTTAATTTCTCCATAAAGAAGAGATAGAGGCTTTGTTTGAGTGTAAAGCCCATTGCTTTGTGACTCAAGAAAGCCCTGTTGCGTACATCGTACGCTTTATTCGTTGGATCTATTGTCGCCTGTTACAAATAGGTTGTGGGGTAAAAACAAAATCATGTTACAAATTTGCGGGGTTGTTAACAGCTCGCTTATTCTCGTTTCGCCCTTTATTTTCAAGGGAATGTAGTATTGAGATTAAGTTAGAAAGGCGGATGGCTTAAATGGCTCTATGCCGCTAAGCAGGTGTTTGGTCGGTAGAAACCCGTACCAAGAATGCGCCTTTCATGGTTCAACATGGAAACGCTGTGAGGAGATGTAGTCCTAAAACTGCTATAGTCCTTGCAGAGATTTTGACGGAAACGTGTATGCGTCACAGCGCTTTTATCTTGCTATTGTGTTTAGGGTGCGGTTCGGTCAGTGCCATGACAACGGGAGCGTCCCCGGTCGATTTGACTAAAAATGACGTGTGTGCCGACAAGGGGACTGCGCCTTGTGTTCAGACGTGGGACCACATGTCTGCCGACGACCGTGCTGAAATTTGGCCGTACCTTGACGAAGTCTCACGTGCGATGCACTGGCGTAGCATGGGGCAAGCCGAACGAAACGAGTTGCGCGAACACTTGTCGGTGAATGAGCGTGAACGTTTGCGTCAGCGCTTCTGTAGCCAACAGGTTCAAAAAGCGGCGAATCACGAAACGCGCAAGTTGCGTCGCGAAGAGCGCATGCTCTTACGTAAACAAATTAAAGAGTTTCATGTGCAACGTGTCGGACGCCATGCTTATACGGGCGGTACGCATACGGCTGAGAGCACACTAGTGCGTTAAGCGGACAACATTGAAGTCAAATTTTGGGGCGAACATCAAACAGGGTGTTCGCCTTTTTCATGTTGATAGGTTCTCTTGGGGTTCGATGGTTGCGGACGGGCCTAGTTTAATGAGACTGACCTTATTACCCTCGATGGTATAATGAGCCGCACATTAGTTGCGCCATCGTTGCGCGTCCAAAGAAACACAAAATGCCTTCCTTTATTCTTGCTATCGATACCGCACATCAGCAGTGTAGTGCAGCCCTTTTAAGTCGTGATGGTCAAGCCTGTGCTTGGAAATCTGAGGCCGTGGGTAATCGCCATGCTGAACGCATCCTTGCCATGATTGATGAATTGTTGGCGGAGTGTGGTGCGAGCAAATCAGACGTTGCCTTGACGGCGTTTGGCGCTGGCCCGGGTAGCTTTACAGGACTGCGTGTCGCCTGTGGTGTGGCACAAGGGATTGCTTGGGCACTACAGACGCAGGTGGCTTGCATCGGTAACTTGGAAGCGGACGCAAGCGCAACGGCCAAGGCTGAAGGCTTAGCCGTGGGTACGCGTTTAGCCGTGATGAATGACGCCCGTATGCATGAAGCCTATAGTGCCCTTTATGAAGTCACGGATGACGCGCGCGGGCTCAAAGAAGTTTTGGCGCCGCAACTCGTCAAGCCCGAAGACGCGGCCGCTTGGCTTGATGCCGCGAAGGCGGATGCGCTTTGTGGGTCTGCGCAAACGGTCTATGCCGACGAGATGCAGTTACCCGATACGCTGACGCGCTATACAGTCCCCGCAGACATGATTTTGTCGGTCGCAAAGCTTGGCTTTGTGGCTGAAGCCGAAGGCCGTACTGTGATGCCTTCTTTAGCTTCGCCCCTATATGTGCGCGATCGCGTGGCTTTGACCATGCAGGAACGTGCCCGAGGAGAGCGTTTGTGATACCGTCCCATACTTTTCGAGCCTACCGTGCTGGCGACGAGGTTGAACTCGCTCGCCTTGAAGCTTTAGTCGAACCCACGCCTTGGACGGCGGGGGATTTTCTTGACGTCCCTAAAAACGGTTGGTCTTGTGAAGTCATGGTCGACAATGACGATACGATTCAAGCCTGGGCGGTCGTGATGCCCGTCCTGGATGAAGCTGAACTCTTGACGATTGGCGTGAGACCCGACGATCAAGGGAAAGGCTATGGTCGCGCGATGCTTAACCACATGCTTACACGCATGCAAAACGATAATTGCACGCGCTGCCACTTAGAAGTCCGTGAATCCAATGTGCGAGCCATTCGTCTTTATGAGTCGAGTGACTTTGCGCGTGTCGGGCTTCGCAAAAACTATTACCGCACGGCTGATGGTCGAGAACATGCGGTATTAATGACCCGTGAATTCGGAGGCTAAGCATGCTAAGCGTCAGTGAAAGCCAAGTTTGGGATGCTTTAGAGATTGGTCCACAGTGGATTCTGCGAGAAACGGAAGATGTGACGTTGGCTGAAACTGCGTTACTTCGCCGTGAACCCACACCGGCACCAAACTCCGCCCCTGTGCGTCCTTCGATGACGACGGGTTCATTGGCGGCAAGGTCTAGTATACCGACGGTCGCAACGCCGAGTGCGCCTTTTGAAGGGGTGCCCAGCGTGCGTGCATCGGCTAAGCCTGCCCATTCGCGCCCCACGACGCCGATACAACCTGTCACCCCCGTCACGCCTCAAACGGCAAAACTCGAAATGGATCCAGCCTTGGCGCAAGCCATTCCGAATGCCGACTGGGGTACGTTAGAAGCACTTGCGAAGACGTGTTCGTGCTGCTCGATGTCAAAGAGCCGTCAACATGTGGTCTTTGCTGAAGGCGGACCAGGGGTACGTATTGCGCTGGTGGGTGAAGCGCCCGGTAGCGAAGAAGACCTTCAAGGTATTCCTTTCGTAGGTAAATCTGGACAACTCCTCACGCAGATGCTCGAAAGTGTCGGCGTAGAACGCAATCGTGATATTGCCATCATGAATGTGTTGAAATGTCGTCCGCCCGGAAATCGTAATCCGGCACCTGCTGAAGTGAATTGCTGTGCGGCCTTCTTACGTCGCCAGTTGGCGCTTGTGCGTCCTGATGTGATTTTGATCATGGGTCGGTTTGCAGTGCAAAGTCTCTTGCAAGTGGGGCCTGAAGTCACTATCGGGTCGTGCCGTGGTCGCGTCCATGAAGTGACGGTGGGTGACTTAACGGCCAAAGCAATTGTTACCTACCATCCTTCTTATCTTCTTCGTTCGCCTGATGCGAAAGCCAAGGCGTGGGAAGATCTCGTCCTTTTCAAGCATGCGGTCGCGGATGCTGGCATCACACTTGAAAAGCTTACTCACTGAACTTCGGACAGCGTTTGAGCGAGTTTGCTGTCCGTATTGGCTAAAGTTCATTTTTTTTAAATGTCAACCAATCCTTCTTCAAACGCTAAGTCGTCACTCAAAGGACGCATGCTCTACGATCGAGCACTCATGGCTTCCCACCGCGAAGCAGTCGCGACTTTTATTGCGGCCGTCTTTACGATGGTCTATTTCTGGGCTGCCATTCTGATCTTTGAAAAGTCGCCCGATACGGTACTTCATATGCCGCTTTGGTTTATGGCCTCGTGCGTGGGTGGCTACCTCTTCTCCGTGATCGCGGTTTTGTGGTTAGTGAAGCGTTGGTTCGCTGACATTGACCTCGACGAAGTGGCCGATGCTTACCGTCAAGATGAGGAGGCCAAATAATGCAGTCCTTCCTCATTTTTTTACCGATCGTTTTCTTTCTTGCTTTTTTGATTGGCCTTTCGCTGTGGGTTGAACGCGCGGGTCGCCAAAAGCAGTTTGCTGGTGAGTACTTCTTGGGCGACCGTAGCCTTAAGGGTTTTGTGCTCGCCATGACCTTGGTGGCCACTTACGGCTCGGTGAGTTCGTTTGTGTCGGGGCCTGGCGTCGCCTGGCAATTAGGTTTGGGTTGGGTGGTCTTTGCTGCGCCTCAGATCATTGCAGGGTTCTTGATTTTGGGCGTGGCCGGCAAAAAGATGGCCATCGTCTCTCGCGCAGCGGGTGCGATTACGGTTATCGACTTGATTCGTGCCCGCTTTGGTAACGGCCAAGCAGGGCGCTTATTGGCCGCGTTACTAGCCATCCTGATGCTCGTTTTCTTTACGACCATGATGGTGGGTCAGTTTATCGGGGGTGCGCAGATTTTCTCTAAGGCAGCGAATGTGAGCTACGCCTGGGGGCTTGTCATGTTTGGTGCGGTCACCGTGCTTTATACGGCCTTTGGTGGCTTTAGAGCGGTAGCGATTACTGACACGGTCTGTGCCATTTTGATGTTGGTGGGGATGGGTGCCCTCGGGATGGAAATTCTCGACGAAGGCCAGGGTCTTGCTAATGTGATGGCAAATGTGGCGGCTGTGGCACCGAAGGGGCCTGGCTCCGAAGGCACGCTTTTGACCCCAACGTCGGGTGGTGCCTTAGGTATTCCGCTTTTGCTCTCTGCCTGGGTGTTGGTGGGCTTTGGTACGTTAGGTTTGCCGCAGTCTGCTGTGCGTTGCATGAGCTACCGTCGTAGTTCAGACCTTCATCAGGCCATGATTGTTTCGACCGTGGTGTGTGGCGCCTTGATGATCGGTATGACCACCTTGGGTGTCTTTGCGCGTGGCATGTTGAATGTGCCGCTCGCTGAGATGGGCGGAACGACCGACGCTGTAATCCCGTATTTGATTGCGCACTACATGGATCCCGTGACGGCGGGTATTACGTTGATTGGGCCGCTTGCCGCTACGATGTCGACAGTGAGTTCGTTACTCTTGGCTGCCGCATCAGCTATCGTGAAGGACTTGATTCTCTTCCACTATCCGAAGGCGGGTGCCAATGAAGCTAGGTTACGCGTGAAGACGCGCCTTTTGACGGGGAGCTTAGGTGTACTCGCTTTGATCTTAGCCTTGAAGCCCTTAGACGTCATTGCTTGGATCAATATGTTTGCCTTTGGTGGCTTAGAACTCGCCTTCTTGCTCCCACTCATTGGCGGCCTTTTCTGGCGTGGTGCTACCGCTGGCGGTGCGCTCGCGAGTGTTCTCGGTAGTATCGCTGTTTACTTGACGGTGAGTATCCTCAAGATCCCTGTGGGTGGTTACCACGCCATTGTGCCAGGTATGATCACGGCCATTGTGCTCTTTGTCGTTGTCTCGAAGATGACGCCGAAGGCACCGTCTGAAGCGCTCTTGCTCTTCTTCCCGAAGAAGGCATCACGCAAAGCTTCAAGCTAAACCTTTGAACGCACATCAAGCCGTAGGTCTCGAGTTGGGATCTACGGCTTTTTCGTGAGCGATGTGCTTAAGTTGTAACGCCTATTGCCAATGAGAGCTGTTCTCATTAATATGGATAGGTAGGTTGCTGTAAGCGACAGGCAACCTTGACATTGCGACAACGTGTCATGTCTTATCCTCGCATGGCGCGCGTTCACAGTGAGAACGAAAGGGATCGTTCGTCGCTTCGGGCGAATCGTCATTTAACGGTTCGCCCATTTTTAATGATTTCGATGTTTGTCTATGGGAGTTTGATGGTGTTGAAACCAGTTTCTGCTGATCGCGTGTATCGCCTTTTTAATATCGGCGCGACGACCTTGGTGAGTGCGGCTCATGAGGGTGATGAAGACGTTATGGCGGCCGCCTGGGCTTGTGCTTTGGATCTGACGCCTGCTAAAGCGACGGTCGTGGTGGATAAGTCGCATTACACGCGTGGTTTGATCGAAAAGAGTGGGTATTTTGCGTTGGGGCTTCCAATGGTGGAAGCGGCACCTGTGGTCATGAAGTTGGGTGCTGTGAGTAAGCATGATGACGCTGAGAAGCTCGCTAAGAGTGGTGCCAAGCTCTTCAAGATGGATGGCTTTGAGATGTCGCTCGTTGAAGGTTGTGCCGCTTGGGTAGTCTTCCGCGTGTTACCTGAACCTCATAATGAAGCACAGTACGATCTCTTCATTGGTGAGGCAGTGGCTGCATGGGCAGATGACCGTGTCTTTAAGGACGGTCGTTGGTGCTTAGAAGATGCACCTGAATCTCTTCGCACTTTGCACTATGTGTCAGGCGGCCACTTCTATGCATTAGGTCAGTCCATACATGTGCCTGGCTACGATTAATGATTGAGTGCTTGACCGATTATCGGAAAGCTTCTTTTACATTTCGCAAGGATTTGTTTATAAATAGGACAAACTGTCGGGTTTATACCGATAAAAGTTAGTTATGATGAAACTAACAGGATCGCAGATCCTCCTAAACAAGGAACAAAATATGCATTGCGAAAATCAAAATCGTGCGGGCTGCCCCGTGATGATCTATCTTGCCAACTTGGCTGTTTGGAATGCCAAACTCCATAACCTCCACTGGAACGTGGTAGGTGGCTCGTTTGTGCAAGTGCATGAATATACCGAACAGGTCTATGACGAAGTCATGGATCAGTTTGACGCCATGGGTGAAGCCGTTCGTATGCGTGGCAAGTTGCCGCCCGTCCGTTTGGCTGAATACCTCGAAATGGCTACGCTTGAAGAAGTCGATAGCGCTGAACGTCAGGCGAGCGAAGTGGTGGCATTACTCAAGGCAGACATGGAAAAGATGAACGCCTTGGCGCAAGAAATCCGAGACGGTGCAGACAAGATGGGTGACCATCTGCTCGCTGCTCAGTTTGAAGGGTATCTGGCTTGGTACGCCAAGCAACTGTGGTTCTTGGATGCGATGTCAAAGCGCTAAGAAGCCATAGGGCAAACAAAAACAGGACGATCCTCCGCGTGAAGATCGTCCTGTTTCTTTTGGTACTTAAGGCAACAACTACTTGATGGTTGCGGGTTCAAAGTCTTCTTTGGCTGCGTTCCAAACATTCATGGTGCCGTTTGCCATATCGTAGTAGAGGGCATGGAGTTCTAGGGTGCCTGAATCGACGCGTGATTTGATCCAGTCATAAGAGAGCAGATTATCAATCGACATCAAGACAGAACCTTCTTCGCAACGGCGCGCACGAATAGGCGAGGGCTCATTGGGATCTTCGTGCTCAAGTTCTTCGAGCACAGGGTGTGCTAGACAGAGCCAGCGCGAAATATAGCGTTCATTTGCGACGGTGTCGGGATGTAAAAGCCCATGAATGCCGCCACAGTTGGAGTGTCCCATGACCACGATATTTTCGATATGAAGGTGCTTGACGCCATATTCAACAGCGGACACAACTGCATCATGTTCACCAGCCTTCTCAACGTCAGGGACGATCGCAGCAATACTACGCACGACAAACAGGTCACCAGGTCGACACCCTAACAAAATGGCTGGGTCGACGCGAGAGTCGCAACAGGCAATGACAAGCGTCTTCGGACGTTGCCCATGAACGAGTTGATCGAAAAACTCACGCTCGCGTAAAAAGTAATCTTCTTTGAAGTTGTGAAAGCCTTGAATGAGTTCGTGAAAGTTTTGCATGACGCACTTGATCTAAAAACGATCCGATAATCATAACGCCGCGCGCATTAAAGTGGTTCTCTAGGCGGACTTTGTAGGCTAAAGGGCAACAAATCAGGGTGCTGAGTGGCTCAAAAACAGTAAAGCCTCCCAAAGTAGGAGGCTTTACAGGCTTAAAGCTAGCTAACGAAGGATGGGATTATTCCCATTCGATCGTGCCGGTGGGCTTCGGCGTCAAGTCGAAGACAACGCGGTTCACGCCTTCAACTTCGTTGGTGATACGCTGCGTGATGTGCTGCAAGAGCGCAAACGGAACGTCTTCAACGGTAGCCGTCATGGCGTCGACCGTGTTGACGGCGCGGATGATGACAGGCCAAGCGTCCGTACGCTTGCCGTCCTTCACGCCCACAGACTTGAAGTCAGGGATGGCCGTGAAGTACTGCCAAACCTTGCCTTCGAGACCGTTCTTCGCAAATTCTTCACGAAGGATAGCATCGGATTCACGAACAGCTTCAAGACGATCGCGGGTGATGGCGCCGAGGCAACGAACACCAAGACCAGGACCAGGGAACGGCTGACGATAGACCATGCTATCCGGGAGACCGAGGGTCTTACCGACCATACGGACTTCGTCCTTGAAGAGGAGCTGAACCGGTTCGACGAGGCCGAACTGAAGGTCGTCAGGGAGACCACCAACGTTGTGGTGAGCCTTCACGCCGTGGCTTTCGAGAATGTCCGGATAAATCGTACCCTGAGCGAGGAATTCAATGCCTTCCTGCTTGCGAGCTTCTTCTTCGAAAACGCGGATGAATTCAGCACCAATGATCTTGCGCTTCTGTTCCGGGTCGGCCACGTCAGCGAGCTTTTCGAGGAAGCGATCAACAGCGTCAACATAGACGAGGTTGGCGTTCATCTGGTTGCGGAACACTTCAACCACCTGTTCTGGTTCACCCTTGCGAAGGAGACCATGGTTAACGTGCACGCAGACGAGCTGACGGCCAATCGCCTTAATCAAAAGCGCAGCCACAACGGAGGAGTCAACACCACCAGAAAGGGCAAGAAGCACCTTCTTGTCACCGACTTGTTCACGGATTGCCTTCACTTGTTCATCAATGAAGGCCTGCGCAAGCGCTTCGTTGTCGATGCGCTTCATGCTTTCGGGGCGTACGATGGTAGCCATCGGAATTCTCCTTGGGATGAAATAGAAATAATTGGCGTAAAGATGACTCAAAATCTTCTCTACGCGTGGATCCTAGTATTTTAGCAATCTATAGACTCGCTTGGTAAAAGAAAACCCCGCCAATATGACGGGGTTCTGGGCTAAATTAGCCTCTTTCGTAGGGCGTTATTCCCATTCGATCGTGGCAGGGGGTTTGCCGCTGACATCGTAAACGACGCGGTTAATGCCGCGGACTTCGTTGATGATGCGGTTAGAAACCTTACCCAAGAGGTCGTAGGGGAGCTGGCTCCAAACGGCCGTCATGAAGTCGGTCGTTTCAACGCAGCGCAAGCTGACAACCCATTCGTAAGTACGGCCGTCGCCCATCACACCCACGGACTTGACGGGGAGGAAGACCACAAAGGCCTGGCTTACCTTGTCGTAGAGGTTGGCGGCGCGCAGTTCTTCGATGAAGATGGCATCGGCTTCACGGAGAAGATCAGCGTATTCGCGCTTTACTTCGCCGAGGATACGCACGCCCAAGCCCGGACCCGGGAACGGGTGACGGTAAACCATGTCGGCAGGAAGACCGAGTTCAACACCGAGTTCACGCACTTCGTCCTTAAAGAGGGAACGAAGCGGTTCGAGAAGATTGAGGTGAAGCGTTTCAGGTAGGCCACCGACATTGTGGTGAGACTTGATGGTCTTTGCCTTCTTGGTCTTAGCACCTGCGGATTCGATAACGTCCGGATAGATCGTACCTTGAGCAAGCCACTTGGCAGCGGTGAGCTTAGAGGCTTCTTCTTGGAAGATTTCAACGAACACGCGACCGATGATCTTACGCTTGGCTTCAGGATCGCTGACGCCAGCGAGTTCATTCATGAAGCGGTCAACAGCGTCGACAACGATGAGCTTGAGACCCATGTTCTTTTCGAAGGTTTCGCGAACCTGTTCGCGTTCGTTCTTACGAAGAAGACCGTTGTCAACGAAGACGCAGGTCAACTGCTTACCGATGGCGCGGTGAATGAGCGCAGCGGCGACAGAGCTATCGACGCCACCCGAGAGACCGAGAATGACTTCTTCGTCACCGACCTGCTCACGAATCTGAGCCACGGCTTCGGCGATGTAGTCGCCCATGACCCAGTCAGGCTTACATTCACAGATGTTGAGGACGAAACGTTCGAGCATTTCGCGACCCTTGACGGTGTGTGTCACTTCAGGGTGGAACTGCACGGCGTAGAAATTCTTTTCTTCGTTGAACATGCCGGCGATCGGGCAAGACGGCGTAGAGCACATCACCTTGAAGCCCGGTGGGAGTTCGGTCACCTTGTCACCGTGGCTCATCCAAACCTTGAGCATGCCGTGACCTTCTTCGGTGCGGAAGTCTTCAATGTCTTCGAGGAGTTTGGTGTGGCCATGGGCGCGGACTTCTGCGTAACCGAATTCACGCTTAGCGCCACTTTCAACACGGCCACCGAGTTGCTGAGCCATGGTCTGCATACCGTAGCAGATGCCAAGGACAGGGACGCCCGCTTCAAACACAGCCTGGCTAGCCTGGTCATTGCTTTCTTCATAGGCGCTCATGTGGGAGCCAGAAAGAATGATGCCCTTGGGGTTGTATTCGCGGATAAATTCAGCGGAAACGTCGTTAGGATGGACTTCGCAGTAGACGTGGGCTTCGCGCACGCGACGAGCGATCAACTGAGTGACCTGACTACCGAAGTCGAGAATGAGGATGCGGTCGTGAGACATGGATGTAAGATCCGTATCAAAGAAAAATGAGGAAGAGCATTTTAGCGAAAAAAACGAAGGCGCGGTAGGGAAATCCCCACAGCGCCTTCGTTTCAAAATATTGCTACCGCAAGATTAGTGTTCCTGACGATAGTTCGGAGCTTCCTTCGTGATCTTCACGTCGTGGACGTGGGATTCACGCAAGCCGCCAGCCGTGATCTGGACGAACTGAGCACGGGTGCGCATTTCGTCGATCGTGCGGCAACCGCAGTAGCCCATAGAGGAGCGGAGACCGCCAATCATCTGATAGATGATCTGAGCGACAGGGCCCTTGTACGGAACCATACCTTCGATGCCTTCCGGAACGAACTTGTCGATGTTGCCCTGGTTGTTGTCCTGGAAGTAGCGGTCGGCAGAACCCTTGCCCATGGCACCGAGGGAGCCCATACCACGGTAGGACTTGTAGGAACGGCCCTGGTAGAGGATGACTTCACCCGGAGCTTCTTCCGTACCAGCGAACATACCGCCCATCATGACGGCGTTGGCGCCAGCGGCGATGGCCTTAGCGATGTCGCCAGAGAAGCGGATACCACCGTCGGCGATGCAAGGCACGCCAGTGTCACGGAGAGCTTCAGCAACGTTGGAGATAGCGGAGACCTGAGGAACACCCACGCCAGCCACGATACGGGTCGTACAGATGGAGCCTGGGCCGATACCGACCTTCACACAGTCAGCGCCAGCGTCCACGAGGGCGAGGGCAGCTGCGGCAGTCGCGATGTTACCACCGATAACCTGGAGGTTGGGATAGTGCTGCTTGACCCACTTAACGCGGTTAAGCACGCCCTGAGAGTGGCCGTGAGCCGTGTCAACGACGATCACGTCAACGCCAGCGTCAACCAACTTTTCAACACGTTCTTCCGTGCCGCCACCAACAGAAACACCAGCGCCAACAAGGAGCTTGCCAGAAGCGTCCTTAGCAGCAAACGGATGGTCCGTAGCCTTGGTGATGTCCTTAACGGTCATGAGGCCAGCGAGGTTGAAGTCGTCGTCGACAACGAGAACGCGTTCGAGACGATGCGTGTGCATCAAAGCCTTGGCTTCGTCCAGGGAAGCACCTTCATGAACCGTCACGAGACGTTCACGCGGCGTCATTACTTCAGAAACCGGCACGGACATGCGGGTTTCGAAACGGAGGTCACGGTTGGTAACCATACCGAGAACTTTCTTGCCGTCCACAACCGGGAGACCAGAAATATGCTTTTCGCGAGCGAGGGCAATCACATCGCCAACGAGCATGTCCGGACCGATGGTGATCGGTTCAGCAACCACACCAGCTTCATGGCGCTTAACCTTGAGCACTTCAGCGGCCTGCTGATCGGCAGACATGTTCTTGTGGATGAAACCAATACCGCCTTCCTGAGCGATAGCGATGGCAAGACGGGCTTCCGTCACCGTGTCCATCACGGCAGAAACCATCGGAATATTGATACGGAGATTACGAGTCAGCTGCGTGGAAAGCTGAGTATCACGGGGAAGGACTTCGGAATAGGCAGGGACGAGAAGAACGTCGTCGAAGGTGAGAGCCTTCTGAAGGATTCGCATAACAACCTCTAAGCACAAAAAAAAATACACGTGTTGCACTTCGCCACCCGTCAGGTGCACAAAACAACTCGTATAAATAGAAACATGAACGCCCGCAGTACAGGAGGGAAAGGCTTTCCGCTGACCTGCTCTTCTGTAGAAAAGGGAGTAGTCTCGACCGTTTCTACAATTGGGAGATTGATTGCGGACGTAGTGTAATGCTTTTTTGCAGTTTTTTGTGGCTTCGATGGAAAAAAAGTTAAAAAAACTTAAAAAAGTGACGGGCGACTCGCTTGTAGATCGCTAATCGCCCGTTGATGATGGTTTATCGATTTGTATGACCAGCGTAGAGCTGCTCAATCTGTTTGGCGTGTGCCGTCAAAATTTGTGGTCGACGTAACTTCATGGTCGGTGTCAACATGCCGTTTTCGACCGTCCACGGTTCACGCGTGAGCGCAATGGCACGCGGGACGCCGTATTGTGGGAAGGCCTTGCAGGTCTGGCGAACGCGTCGAAGAATGTGACGCTGCACGTCGCGAGAGGTGAGCGTGGCTTCGTCATCTGGGTCGAGGTTAAGCTCTGTGCAGAATTCACGCCAAAGGTGGTCATTCAAAACCACCAAAGCGGTCACGAAGGGCAAGTTGTCGCCCAATACGATGACCTGCTCAAAAAGGCGATCTTCTTGGATGGCAAACTCGACATCGACTGGGGCAATCTTTTCGCCCGTACTCGTGACGAGAATTTCTTTGATGCGCCCCTTGATACGCACACGACCACCGTCAGAGAGGTCGGCCTGGTCGCCCGTGCGGAACCAACCGTCTTCAAAAGCGGCTTCGGTGTCATGCGGACGATTCCAGTAGCCTAACATCACCTGAGGACCACGAACGAGGAGTTCGTCGTTTGCACCAAGCTTCACTTCGCAATTAGGCGCCGGGTGACCAACGCAGTCAGGATGGTTATCCTTCATGCGAGTAAACGACACAATGGGTGACGTTTCGGTGAGGCCGTAGACTTGCAAAATATTGATCCCTAAGGCGCAGAAGAAGCGTGCGACGGCATAGTTGAGGCTAGCTCCACCCGCAAACGTGGCACGCAAACGACCACCAAAGGCATCACGAACTTCAGAAGCGATTTCGCTATCTAAACGAGGCCAAACGGTGTCGTCGAGCTGAGCGCGTGGCGACGTTTCAATGGGCAGGTGATTGGCTTCAGCAAAACGACGCCAACCTGCTTCAAGCGCCCAAGCGGTTTGATGGCGCTTTTCTTCGGTACCCACAGCCAGATCATGCAAGAAGCGTTGGTGAATCTTTTCGTAGATTCGAGGCACCGAGCACATCAACGTCGGCTTCACTTCACGTAGATCGTTTTCGATCAAAGCGGCATTTCGAGCAAACGCCATGGCGGAGCCGTGGGCTAATGAGTTGTAGTGCGCAACGGTACGTTCAAAGGTGTGCGAGAAGGGTAAGAAGGAGAGGAAAACGTCTTCTTCATTAAATTCAAAGCACTGGTTGATCTGTTGAACGTTCGAGACGATGTTGCGATGCGAAATCATCACGCCTTTTGGGCGACCCGTCGTCCCAGAGGTGTAAATAAAGCCCGCCAAGTCATCGGCTTCAGGTTCAGGCAAAAGCTGATCGTCCGTGATCGAAGCGCCACGGGCAAGCCAAGCGTCGACCCCCAAAAGTTCAATGTCGCGACCAGCTAAGGGCGAATTTGTCCCTTCAGGTATGTCTTCATTTGTGAAGACAACGCAGCGCATATCGGGCAAGCCTTCTTCAGAAGAGGCTTCGGCAATTGCATTCCAACGAGCGCGCGACGTGGTCACCAAAAACTGTGCATTGGAATCACGAAGAATGTAAGCAGAGGAGCCAGCCGTGTCGATGGCATGCAAAGGCACGGGCACCAAGCTGCAACCCAATGCGGCTTCGTCAAAGGTCACCGCATCAATACAGTTCGTGAGTAACATGGCCACACGGTCGCCTTTTTTGAGGCCCATGGCCGTAAAAGCACGTCGCCAACGAAGCACGGCTTCGTTGAACGCTTTCCAGGTAAGGGAAATCCAACGCTTTTCCGTGTAATCGTATTGACGGAAGGCTTCACGATCGGGCCACTTGGCCACGGTGTGGTGAAGCATGTCAGGAATGGTTCGGAAATCGTCTACAAAGGAACGGGCAGTAGTTGTCACGTGTGTCTCTTAGGCAAGATGAATAGCGGTGAAATTGTCTCTAATTAATCACCAGAATGACAAGCGTAAGAATAGGGATAAACCCTAAAGCTTTCAAAACGACGCAAGTCAAAAAAGACCGCCCGTCATTCATCAAGAAATGTCCGGGCGGCTTTAAGCGCAAGAGGATTAACGCTTGATGAGCGTATCGTAGAGCGCGTTGATTTCGTCGGCGTAACGATCACTGATGAGCTTACGCTTCATTTTCAGGGTCGGCGTCAACAAACCATTTTCAATGGTCCAGGCTTCAGAGGTGAGCGCAACTTGGCGAGGTACACCGTAGTTAGGGAAGCCGGAGGTTGCGGCTTTAATACGCTTGATGGCGAGCTTCTTAACTTCTGGGTGCTTGAGGCTTTCAGGCGCTTCAGGATCAAGCCCGAGACTCGCACAAACTGTCTTGAATTCTTCTGGGTTGACCACAGCTACTGCAGCGATAAACGGACGATCGTCACCGACCACCATGCACTGAGCAAAGAGACGGTCAGCGGTAATCGCGGATTCAAGGTCAGCAGGCGGCACCTTTTCGCCAGTGCTCGTCACGATGATTTCCTTGATACGACCCGTAATGCGGATGCAACCGTCCGGATAGATGGAGCAAACGTCACCCGTACGAAGCCAGCCGTCTTCGGTGAAGATCTGACGCGTGGCTTCTTCACGATGCCAGTAGCCCTGCATGACAGAAGGTCCACGCACCTGAAGTTCGTCACCTTCGCCAAGACGCACTTCGAGGTTCGGCAAAGCTGGACCCACGGTATTCGGATGGTTGTTGCCGACACGATTGACCGAAATAATGGGCGAGGTTTCGGTCATACCATATCCCTGAATAATTTCAACGCCCAAAGCAAGGAACGTGCGAGCAACGGTCGGGCTCAATGCAGCACCACCCGAAATAAAGAGGTGAATGTTGTCACCGAAGACCTCACGCAGGCTCTTACCGACTTTCTTATCCAAAAAGCCCGCAACCAAGGGATCAAGCCAAGCGCGACCCGAGGGTTCGACCGGAAGGTTATTCTTGCGGCAGAAACGACGCCAACCCACTTCAACCGCCCAGTCAAAGAGATAACGCACAAAGGCAGACTTCTTGGCAAGGCCATCCTGCAATTTGGCGTAAATCATTTCGTAGACGCGCGGCACGGACATCAGAACGCTCGGACGAATGGCCTTGAAGTCGCTCTGCAAATTAGCGATCGAACGATTGAAAGCCACCGTATAACCGAGACCTAAAGCTAGGTAGTAAGAGGTCGTACGTTCAAACGTGTGAGACATCGGCAAGAACGACAAAAACGTTTCATGTTCGTGAGGTGTGATGTTCTGCAAAACACCGCGAATGTTCGAAAGAATATTGCGGTGTGTCAGCATGACCCCCTTGGGGTTACCCGTTGTCCCAGAGGTATAAACGAGGGCGGCGAGGTCAGTGGCCTTCGGGGCTTCTTTAGGTAGCGCGGACTTTTCGCCGAGCTTCAAGAAGGTGGCCATGCTCATCACTGGAATCGGGGCTTCAAGATCGTCACAATCCTTGTCCTCCGTGATCACAACGAGCGTCAGTGCAGGCGTGTCGGCAGCTTCTCGAATTTGCTTCCACTTAAGGAGCTTATTCGTGACGAGCACCTTGGCGCCAGAGTCATTGAGGATGTAGGCCGAAGACTTCGGGGTGTCGATGGCGTGAAGCGGGACAGGCACGAGGGTATTAGAGAGCGCGGCCATGTCAAAGTAGATAGCTTCCGGGCAGTTCGGCAACAACATGGCAACGCGGTCACCGCGCACGAGATCCTTACGCTCGGCAAAGCCATGACGCCAGGTGTGAACCTGGTCGAAAACATTCTTAAAGGTGAGGTCCTTCCATGCCTTTTCGCCGTTGTCGTACACCTTATATGCAACGTCATCAGGTCGGACGGTCAAATGATGTGTCAACAATTCAGGAAGCGTTGTCAGTACGTCGAGCGCTTTAATGCGTTCGATCGCTGGCTTTTTTGTTTGAGAAATAGAACTCACTGTGTTTGTCCTGTAGGAATCGAGTACAACGTCAACAAAAGCTAGAAAAGGTTTTTAACTACGATGTTGAACTTAAGTGAGGACATTGTAGGCAATTGTCCTAGCCTCTTGGCTCAAAAGCGTTAAAAGGCACTGAAATTGATGATCATACCACCTTGTTTATGGGATGTTTCTCATCCGTGTGGATGATCCAGTGCTCCGTTTTTGCGAAGAAAAACGCGCTATGTAATTGAGTTGCGTATTTATACGGTAAAAATCGTGTTTTTAGGCCTTTTGGCGTGAGAGGGTGAATTGCTACAAATTAGCAGAATTTCCATGATCTCTAGGCTAAATTCGGCTAAGTTGATGACTTTTGACGGATTTGCGGAATCTTCAAAATGCGAGTAAGTTTAATGCCATGGCACAGCAAAACGCTTTAAGCATCGCTCCTCAGACGCCTGAAAAATGATGTGGTTGGTCCTGCCTCATTGGTCTATCAAAGGCGTTCTACTAAGAGGGGACTGATTGGGATTGAAAGGGAATCTCAGTCAGTCCCCTTTTTCGTGTCGGCGCATTTGGCCGCCGCTTTCCAAAGCCTTCTGTTTATCTTTAACCTTCGAGCCGTCACGGCAAACATGCGTTCATCATTACGCCTGCTGGATCGTCTCATGGCGCCATAAGCGCACCACACACCGAACATCACTACTCAGGCTGTTGTTGGGCAAAAGAGGCTTTAGTTGCGCGTGGATGAGGGGTTTGGTTTGCATATCGAAGCTCGGACGCCTGGCGAAACTACTTTCGCTTTTCAGACACTCCTTGTGGAACCGACGCAAAAGACCAAATAGGTTGCAAAAGAAGCGTTCGCTTTTAGGTGTCAAACGTATTGGTGAATGTAAAGAACTGTAAAAAGGATGATACGAATCAAGTTTTTACGCAATAAAAACGGGTTGTTTTGGGCGTTTTTTGTTGCTTTAAAAGTGCGTTGGAGGGAGGTAGAGAGAACGAGTGGAAATAGCAATGAGGGCTTTGTTTTACGTATTAATACGTAAGAAACAGAGGCTCTCTAGGAGAGAAAAGTGAAGGTCTGTCGGCGTAACGATAAAAAAAGACCCGCAACAAACCTGTTGCGGGTAAAACTATCGTTGCACACTTGCTTGCATGGGGAAAAGCGCCCTCGTGGGCTTTTGCCGATGCAGCCCCTCGGATGCAAACGACAGGGGTCTGCAGAGCCTTGTTGATACTCCCTACGCACAAATGAGAGATCATTGATACAAGTCCAACAGACTAGCAATCATTTTACTTAGTGGATATTCAATGTTCATTAGGGGTAAATACCTAGGAATTTTAATCTTAAGATGAATTTATCGGTTGAGAGCGCACGCGGGGAGCGCGTTTGAGCAATATTAAGATGCGCCTGTAGGGGTATTGCTTAGCCTAATGAAGGAGGCGAATTAAAAGCTGGTTTGCTATAGTCATAAGACCCGATGCACGGTTGCTTATACTATGTATCGTGTCGTACTTGATATAAAAACACAATATGTTGTTCGTTCAAGTCCTTCAACCCACCATGCAGGATTGTGATGAATATGAATGAAAAGTTGGCTCAGTGCCATGTTCTCAAGCGTGACGGCAGCGTAAAACCTTTTGATGTCACCAAGGTCGTTAGTGCGATCACGCGAGCCGGGAAGGCGACGGGAGAATTTGGTGAAAAGCGTGCGGAAGAACTCGTAACGACGCGTGTGATTCCTCGTCTTGAAAAGATGAATCTGCCGACTTTTCATATCGAACAAGTGCAAGACGCGGTTGAGCATGCGCTCTTTGAAGCAGGGTGTTTCACGACGTTACGTGCTTATATCGTTTATCGCGAAAGCCGTACCAAGGCACGTGATGCAAAGCAGAGCTGGGTGAACGTTGAATCCTCAATGAACGAATACCTTGATCAGCTTGACTGGCGCGTGAATGCCAATGCGAACCAGGGCTATTCATTGGGTGGTTTGATTCTCAATGTGTCGGGTAAGGTGACGGCTAACTATTGGCTTAACCACATCTATCCACCTGAAGTCGGTCGCGCGCACCGAGAAGCCGATATCCATATTCATGACCTTGATATGCTCTCAGGCTACTGCGCTGGTTGGTCGCTGCGTACGCTCTTAACCGAAGGGCTCAATGGTGTCTCAGGTAAGGTGGAAGCAGGCGCGCCGAAGCACTTGACGTCTGCCACTGGCCAAATCGTGAATTTTTTAGGCACGATGCAAAATGAATGGGCGGGTGCGCAGGCTTTCTCTAGCTTTGATACCTATTTGGCGCCCTTTATTCGTAAAGATAATCTCCCTTATGAAGAGGTACTTCAGTCGATTCAGGAGTTGATTTATAACCTCAACGTGCCGAGTCGCTGGGGGACGCAGACGCCCTTTACGAACCTCACTTTTGACTGGACGTGTCCTGAAGATTTGCGTGACGAGCATCCCATTATTGGGGGCGAAACCATGCCCTTTACGTACGGCGAACTGCAGCACGAAATGGATATGATCAACCAGGCCTATATCGAGGTAATGATGAAGGGGGATGCCAAGGGGCGTGTCTTCACATTCCCGATTCCGACCTATAACATCACGCCTGACTTTGCTTGGGATAGCCCTAATGCGTTACGCCTTTTTGATATGACGGCGCGTTATGGGTTGCCATACTTCCAGAATTTCGTTAATTCTGAATTGAAGCCCAATATGATTCGCTCGATGTGCTGCCGCTTGCAGCTCGATCTGCGAGAATTGCTCAAACGCGGTAATGGGCTTTTCGGGTCGGCAGAACAGACGGGGAGTTTAGGGGTTGTGACCGTCAACTGTGCTCGTTTAGGTTATCTCTTTAAGGATGACGAAGAAGGGCTCTTACGTCGCCTTGACTATCTCCTTGAGTTAGCTAAGACAAGTCTTGAAATCAAGCGTAAGGTCATTCAGCGCCATATCGATCAAGGGCTCTTCCCTTATACCAAGCGCTATCTGGGGACGCTGCGCAATCACTTCTCGACGATTGGGGTTAATGGTATCAATGAAATGATTCGAAATTTCACCCATGATCGTGAAGACATTACGACGGATTGGGGCCATGCCTTTGCTTTGCGTTTTCTTGACCACATCCGTGATCAACTCGTTCGTTTCCAAGAAGAAACGGATCATATGTATAACCTAGAAGCAACGCCTGCAGAAGGGACGACGTACCGCTTTGCGAAGGAGGACCGTAAGCGCTTCCCAGGTATCTTGCAAGCGGGTACCGATACGCATCCGTACTACACCAATTCGTCCCAGTTGCCCGTGAACTTTACGGACGACCCATTTGAGGCCCTTGAGCGTCAGGACGATTTACAGCGTAAGTATACGGGCGGCACGGTGTTGCATCTTTATATGAACGAAGCAGTGTCGTCGGCTGAAGCTTGTCGCGATTTGGTTCGTCGTACGTTGACGCGCTTCCGCTTACCGTACATTACGGTGACGCCCACTTTCTCGATTTGTCCCAAGCACGGTTATCTGTCTGGCCGCCACGACTTCTGCCCGAAGTGTGACGCAGAACTCATGGCCAAAAAACGTGCGGCGGCTCAAAAAGATTAATTTTCATTGATCATCACAAAGCGCATCTTGAGGCAAGATGCATATGGAGACACATCATGACTGAAGTCACGAAAGACCAATCGGTCGACCTCAAAGACGAAGAACGTCAACCCTGTGAAGTGTGGACCCGTGTCATGGGATACCATCGCCCCGTACAGTCCTTCAATACGGGTAAGAAAGGTGAATTCGCAGAACGCGTTTGCTTTACCGAAAAGCGTGCTGCAGAACACGAAGAAAAGCCTCTTAAGAACGACTAAGGCATGACGCATGCTTTTGAAGTGCCCGCAAGTGCCATTCGGATTGCGGGCTTAACGCCTTTTACGACGATCGACTATCCCGGTAAATTGTCGGCTGTGGCCTTTATTCAGGGCTGTCCTTGGCAATGCGTTTATTGTCAAAATGCCTGGATGCAGTCACGTGCCTTTGATCCGACGCTTGAACATTCATCGTGGGAGGCGTTGGTCGCTTTATTGAAGCGTCGACAAGGGCTACTCGATGCCGTGGTGTTTTCGGGCGGCGAACCTTGCTTAGATCCTGCGCTCCCAGCTGCCATCGCAGAGGTGCGTGCGTTGGGATTTCAAGTGGGGCTTCATACGGGCGGCTCATACCCTGAGCGCCTCAAGAGCGTTTTGCCGTTTGTTGATTGGGTGGGGTTCGACGTGAAGGCTGTCCCTGATGACGACGCGCATTGGACAAAAATCGTGCGTGTGTCTGGCGCCTCAAAGAAGTGGTCGCAAAGTCTAGACTATCTGTTAGCGTCTGACGTGGCTTTTGAGTGTCGCTCAACCGTGCATCCTGACTACTTTTCAGAGGCACAGCTTTTGGCTACGGGTGAGGCGCTTCGTCGGCGAGGGGTCGACACCTATGTCTTACAGATCTGCCGTAGACCCCCAGGGCAATGTTTCTCGCTTTTTGGTAACGTGCTAGACACGTGGCCTAGTGGTGAGACGCTTGACGCACTGAAGGGGAAATTTAAAACCTTCTCGGTACGCCGTTCGTAATCTGTTCGACGTGTAAGCCGAAGGCGACTGACGTTATTGCCATCTTTCGTAATGCATGAGGTGACGGCGACGCGCTAGGATGTCTTGACTTGGCGGCAATGCAATTTCGGTAAGTAAAGTCAGAAATTCTTCAGGACTCAATGCAATGCGTAGAGGCTCATCAGACGCCATTTTTGAACTGGGCTGAAGTGCTTCAGGTGTGATCAGCGTCTTTGGTTGCTTGTCTTTTTCAGAGGTCGTCTTGAGCGTTGTTTTGTCTTCTGGTAAACGTTGGCGAATTGTTTGAGCGCGCATAGGTGCTCCTCGTTGTTAAGCAATTATTGATTATGCAATGTGATGCTCGTTGAAGTTCAATTCACCATGAAGCCAAAAGCACAAAAAAGGAGCGAGATCACGGGGATCCCACTCCTTTAATTTTTTGGCTATGCGTTCAACGCGGGGAAGAAATTATTCTTCGCCTTTCCAGTCGTTAACGATTTCCTTGAAGTACGTGCCAGCGATGAACTTCGGCTTACGCACGGCCGGGATCTTAATGGCCTGGCCGGTGGACGGGTTACGACCCGTACGCGGAGCGCTTTCAACAGCGCGGAAGGTGCCGAAACCGATAAGGGTAACGGATTCGCCAGCGGTCACAGCGGACATGATTTCTTCGAAGACGCTAACGACGATGCGGTCGGCTTCAGCCTTGGAGATGCCATTGCGTTCGGCAACGCGATCGACGAGTTCAAGACGGTTCATTGAAAACTCCTGAGATATTTAACTCTGTCATTGGGAGGCATCCAGTATGCGCTCTACCAACGTCAGAAAAGAAACGAGGGTAATGAACAGACCATCAAGTATCAGTAGGAAAGGGCAAAGCCTAGAAAGCCGCCTCTCACAGCTAATACTTAGACTGATGTATCCGATCGAGTTGCATTTTAGCGATGTCTCGCGCAAAGGTAAACCCTTGTAAAAACCCTGCCGTACAGATTAAACAAGCAATTTCAGCGTGATAAAAAGTAGTAGAAACAATACAACAATTACGCAACCGATTGAATTTTATAGAGATTTCTGCATTGTGTGCTCTTAACGCCCATGTTAGAGGCGATACGATAAATCGTAATTGCCTAAAACTAACCTAGTGAAAACGATCTGTTGTTTTTAAACAAACAGGTGGAAACCCTCTTGGGTATTTGCGGTAGTCTTGTGGTGGCTACATAGGGAAAACCTGATACTACGATAGGGGTATTCGTAAGTGTTAAGGGGGCCTTATTCTTTGATCTTGAGAGTTAAAGTCTCAAATGTGACGGGGTAAAGTGCCTTGGGAGGCTTCTAGGACTGGGAAAGAGGTGCAGAATGAAATTGTCAAACGAAAGTTTGACGTGATTCGGGCACGCGTTTGAAACAAGTATCCGCATCCTTTGGTTGTTTGGTCAGCATCATGGGTTAGTTTTGGTGCTGACCATTTTTTTGCCTTCGGTTAGCGGCTTTGACGTGGAATTAAGGTTTCAACGAGGACTTTAGGGCTTTTGCTCGTCATGACAAGACGCGTGGCTTTGTTTTTCTCGGCAGCGGTCAACATACGGTCAAGGGCTTTGAGGGTCATGAGCGCATTCATGTCATGGCGGCGAGCTGCACATTTCAAGAGCGTATAGGCATTAAAGCGGTTTAAGGGCAAAGCGTTCCCGGTCAAAAAGAAGTCTGCCAACGTGGTGAGCGCTTGGGTGTTCCCGTTTTCTGCGGCACGGCACGTCCAACGGACGGCTTCACGTAGATCCACTCGACCGCCACGACCAGCCCAGTAATAAACCCCTAGGCGATATTGCGCTTCGACAATCCCAGAGATGGCGGCATCGTTGAGCCAACGTTGTGCTTCGACAGGATCGGCTTGTGACCAGTCACGGCGTTGATATAAACGTGCGAGCTCAAATTGCGCAACGGGATCACGACCTTGTGCTGCTTGGCGCAACCACTTGCTCGCTTCATCGAGATTTTTGGGGTTACCACGCCCATCACGTAAGGCGAGCCCTGCTTCACGTTGCGCATGGACCTGGCCTTGGGCACCAGCGATGCGAAACCAATAGAGTGCGTCTTTGTCACTGGCTTCACGACCGTAACCGAGTCGACAGAGTTTGGCGTAGTCATTCGCAGCGCCTGCACTTCCTAATAACGCAGCTTGATGCAGATAGTTAGCCCCTTCAACGGGATCGGCTTTGAGGCCTTGTCCTCGAAGAAGGACGATGCCTAACAAATAGAGGGCTTCGGGGAGCTTACGTTTGGCAGCGCGTCTGAGAAGAGCTAACGCACGGCGATTTTTACGGCTATCTGGGGCGTCCGTGAGAAGGTAGCGGGCAAACTCCGTTTGTGCGGTAGGGTTACCACGTTTGGCATCTTCTTCGAGACGATTGAGTTGGGCGAGGGCTTCTTCGCCCGTTAAGGGACGACGCCGGACAATCCCGCCTAAGAGATCTAACACATAGTTGTCAGGTCGATCGGAGGCGGGAATGGCAAAACGACTGTCCGGGCACTTAGGCATGAGATTAGTTTGTGGCGGGTTTGGTGGGAGCGGGTAACGGTTCGACAATAGCTTTGTCGCTACCTTCAGGGACACGAATCACAACCCCTTCACTTTGAGGGGCTTGCGGTGTGGTGCTGTCAAACCCTGCGAGCGTGAGTCCAAGTGCGACCGAGAGGGACACCATCGAATAGATGACCCAGCCGCCACCGCCTAACATGAGAACACGACCTAAACGCTGCTTCGGATAGTCATTGCCATAGAGATCACGCACATAGACAATCTGCTTCCAGCCGCTCGATACGAGCCAACCTAACCAGGTGACGACGAGAAAATAAATGCCGCCATACTGCATCAAGGGTTCGTTTCGAAAGATACCCTGCATCAAAATAAAGGCGCCAAGCAACCAAACGGTCATGCGAACCCACAAGCGAGACGCACGCGCGTTACCTCGTTCACCGAGCGCATCCCAGTTGAGGGCTTGCAATTGTGCGCCAAAAATCGGCGTAAATAAAAGCGCCAAAGCCGCGGTGACGATCGGGTTATAGAGTATGGGGCGCTGAGTGTGTACGGGTTTTTTAGCCATGTTTAAAGCATTTCTTTAAATTCAAGAGAGGAGCTAGTCTTTGACTAGGCTATGAATCTTGGCATTGTACGCGGAAAATCAGTTGCAAAAAGGTGTAATCTAAAAGAATTGACCTTATCACAGGAGTTGAAGCTTGACTTCAAGATTTATATGGGTGAGCCAACTGGGACTCGTTGCGGGACTAGCTCTCGCGCTCTCAGGATGTTCGACTCAAAAGACCCAAGAAGACCAGGCAAATTATGTCAGCCCCTATCAGCAAATCAAAGACGTTTGCGTGATGCCGGCAGAGACGAGTCACGGTAGCCTGGATTTAACGTTGCTCCACATGCTTCGTGATCGTGGATTTACCCCAACGCTATTGGCGACGCAAGATGAGTCTGCATTAAATCAATGTAGGGCGCTCGTCACGTTTTCAGCACGAGGCGATAGAGACGAGTTAGAAACCCCTAATGCGATGTCGCTCACGTTTTTAGACACCTTTACGGGTGAAACCTATCATGTGGCCGCTTCCCATCAGGGCGTCGTGGGAACAAGAACCCTTTTACCGAAGCGGGTGTGTGAAGACCCCGAAGAAACCATTCGCCAACTCGTTGAACGACTTTTTCCTGAACGGACTGATAGCCATTAACTGTTCAGATTTTTCGAACGATTTGTTCTACCTCTTAAGAGGTAAATTGAGTACTCTAGTAAAAACCCTTGAAAGGGTGTAAATAGCTTCTTTTATATGATCAAAATCAAAAAAATGATGAACTTTTTTGAGTTTGTTACCCAAAAGAACTAGAAAAATTTTGGAAAGTTACTAGAATAGCTGTTAAGTTGAACGGAACGTTAGTTCGTTCAGCCGAGCTGAGTAACGTTAGTCAGGAAATGTTGCTCAGTTGACGGTATCGACGCTTACATCGGGGGATGTTCTTTGGGCGTCAAGGACCAGATACCGTCTTACGGCAGACCGTGACTGCTTAGACGACGTTGCTGAGTGGGTTGAAACAGCGACGTATTTCTGGGGTTCGTGGAGCTTTTTGGGTTTATCTCACCGAACCAGTAGGGCAGATGGTCTACAGCAGGAATGCCGTTTTTTTCAAGGAGCGAGTGATCTCGCTCCTTTTTTTTGATGGTTTTGCGCCTGATGTCGCGTTATCATAAGAAGATAACGCGAAAAACTGCTTTGATTTTCAGACGTTCTGGAGTCCCCGGTGCCTAATAGCGAAGCCATTCAAAGCCAATGGAAGGTCACATTGGTGATTTTGTCGCTGAGCGCGATCCTCATGTCACTCAGCTACACGATGCTGATTCCGTTTCTTCCGATGTACCTGATCGAAGAGTTGGGTGTCGACGTCTCGCGAGCTAACTTTTGGAGTGGCTTGGTTTTTTCGGTCTCCTTTTTGATTTCTGGTGTTATGGCCCCAATTTGGGGTGCAATGGCCGATAAGCGTTCTCGTAAGCTGATGGCCTTGCGCGCTGCTGTATTGCTCGCCATTTCTTATACGTTGGGCGGGGTCGTTCAAAACGAATGGCAGTTGCTAGCTATGCGATGCTTTCAAGGTTTTGCATCTGGGCTTTGGCCAGCTTGCTTAGCGATTCTTGCTTGCTCAGTGCCTCGAGACAAAGTCGGTTTTTCGTTAGGCATCATGCAAGGCGCGATGACGGCTGGTGGCGTCTTGGGGCCTTTTTGTGGCGGTGCGCTCGCTGAAATGTTTTCGATGCGCATGACCTTCTTTATTGGTGGTGGCGCGCTCTTTGTAATCACGCTTCTGATTGCCTTCTTTATTCATGAGCCGCCACGCAAAGCGCAAGAGCCTTCGACCGTTAAACGCGAAAAAACGAATTTACTCAAGATTCCCGTCATTCAGCGTATGTTACTTTGCGCTGGCGTGGTTCAACTCACGATTCTTTTGCAGCAGCCAATCATGCCAATGTATATCGGGGAACTGCAAGGGAGCATGGATCGTATTGTCTTCTTGACGGGCGTCGTCTTTTCGGTTGTTGGGATTTCAGGCGTAATCGCTTCACCCTTATGGGGCATTATTGGGCAAAAGTGGGGCTATCGACCGACCCTATATACCACGCTGATTGGCACATCAATTTTTGGCATGATCCAGGCAATACCAGATACGTTGGTGTCCTTTACAACGTGGCGATTTATTGGGGGCTTGATGTTTGCGGGCATTTTTCCTGCTATCAACGCTGTGCTCACCATGAGTACGGCGCCTGAGGATCGTGGGCGCATCTTTGGTCTTTCTTATGCGGCACAACAAGTCGGTAGTGTGATCGGGCCACTCATGGGGGGGGCCATGGCGATGTACTTCCCGCTCAAGTCTGTCATTTTTGTCGGTGGATTTATCCTTTTGCCGTTAGCGCTTTTCTTGTGGGCGATGCGACCTAAGACAGAGGAGAATTCGAGTGGCCGTCCAGCATCTTTGGGGTGAACGAAAGCGAGTTTTTGAGAAGGATTTCAACGAAAATTCATAAAAAGGTAAAAAAAAACGAAAAAAAAGGGCAGAATAGCCCTAACTGATCTCCCTATCACGGCTCTGGTTCGTTAAAATCCAAGCATTACGACTGATTGCAGACTGTCAGGAACTGTCACTGATCGTAGCCAATCGTTGGTTGATACGAAACGTAAATAATAACTGGCAGAAGAAGACCGAATGGATACATTCATATTTGCCGCCTTAGCCCTACTTGGTGCCTTGGCGATTATCGACCTTTTTGTCGGCGTCTCCAATGACGCTGTGAACTTTCTTAACTCGGCCGTAGGTTCTCGGACCGCGCCCTTTTGGGTCATTATGACCGTCGCGAGTTTAGGGGTGCTTTTAGGTGCCACATTCTCGTCGGGTATGATGGAAGTCGCTCGCACAGGTGTTCTTGTACCTGAACATTTCACGTTTCATGAGGTGATCATTGTCTTTACGGCAGTGATGGTTTGCGACGTTTTGCTTTTGAATACATTCAACTCTCTCGGATTACCAACCTCGACAACGGTTTCGATTGTGTTTGAATTGTTAGGTGGCGCAACTGCTTTGGCTTGTTGGAAAGTTTGGTCAAGCGGCGCACCTATTGCTGATCTTGGGCTTTACCTGAATTCGGGTAAAGCATTGGCAATGATCATGGCTATTTTGATGTCGGTCGTGATTGCTTTCTTTGCTGGTTTACTCGTTCAGTACTTATTGCGTCTGATTTTCTCTTTCCACTATGAGCGCTATTACCGTTGGTTCGGCGGCATTTATGGTGGTATCTCGCTCACGGCCGTTTTCTACTTTCTCGTGATCAAGGGGGCTAAGGGTGCTTCTTTTATGCAGCCTGAGTGGTTAGCTTGGATTCAAGCCAATACAAGCGAACTCTTGCTTGGCTGTTTCGTGGGGCTTACGGTCTTCTTCCAGATTCTCATTACGCTCTTTCGTATCAATATCTTCCCAGTCATTATCTTGGCGGGCACCTTCTCGTTGGCCTTCGCTTTTGCTGGTAACGACTTGGTGAACTTTATTGGTGTGCCGCTCGCTGCATTAGATTCTTATCAGATCTTTAGCGCGGTTGAAGGGGCTGATCCGATGACCTTCACGATGGAAGGCTTACGCAATAACGATGGTACGCCGACCTTCTTCCTGTTTGGCGCGGGCATTGTGATGGTGCTCACGCTCTGGTTCTCGAAGAAGGCGCACCGCGTTATCCGTACGTCTATTAGCTTGGCGTCTTCGGCTCGAGGTGGTAAGGAGCAGTTTGGTTCTTCTATGCCTGCTCGTGTGGCTGTGCGTGGTGCGATTCGCATGAACGAAATTGTTCATCAGATCATTCCAGTCTCGATTTTGAAGAGTTTGGCACTTCGTTTTGAAAAAAAGAAGTTGGCGCCGGGTGAAGTGGAGTTACCCTTTGACGAAGTCCGTGCGAGCGTCAACTTGGTGCTGGCTGCTGCGTTGATCGCCTCGGCGACAAGCTTAAAGTTGCCGCTGTCGACGACCTATGTAACCTTCATGGTGGCTATGGGTTCTTCGTTGGCTGACGGTGCTTGGGACCGTGAATCGGCGGTCTATCGTATTTCGGGCGTTTTAACCGTGATTTCTGGCTGGTTTATGACGGCTTTCACGGCCTTTACGGCTTGCGGTACGATCTGCATGCTCTTTATTTCTTGGGGTGAACCGCTTCAGCTCTTGTTGATGGTTTTGGCTTTGTGCGTTGTCATTCGTACGAACTTCTTTGCGAAGGACGAAAAAGAAGACAATCCCAACGTCGATCGCATTGATAAAGGTGACAAGGAAAGTATTGGCGAACTCTTGACCGAATCGGTCGACAGCAACTTGAATACCACGTTGGCGCTCTATGCCAATGGCTTGAATGCCTTCTTGGATGAAGATGCTGCGAAGCTTCGTGAACTTAAGGGTGATGCTGCGCAGTTCTTTGACGTCATTTCTGTGCGCCGTGGCGAGTACTACAACATGGCCCTCGAAGGCGGTGGTTCTAAGGCTGACAGAGATGCCCGTAATTTCTACTATCGTGCCTTTACAAGCATGAAAGAAGTGAGCCACGCTTTGCGTGACCAAATGGGTGTGGCGCAAAACTACGTTGACAATTCGCACTCGCCTTTCAGAGGTCGTATGCGCGAAAACATCAAGATTCTTGCGACAAAGCTCGATGAAATTCGCGAAAACTTCGTGCCGGTTCGCTGCACGCAAACGCTCGAATTTATCGAAGCAGCACAGCGAGACTTTATGGTGCAAATTGGCGAAGAAAAGATTTCGCTCCGTAAGAGCGAACTCTATTTGGGTTACCTCCTCTTTGCTCGCGAAGTGCTCAACCGCTACATGATGGTGAAGCTCCTACAGGCCGAGTTAGAGGCTGGGCTTGAATCCCAAAAGGATGCTTCGACAGAGACTGCGCCATCGGCTCAGTAATTAAAAATAACAGGGACCGTTTCGATGGCTATCGAGGCGGTCTCTTCTTTTTAGGTTTGCGTTGTTCATGCCACCAATCATTCTTGTGACGCCTGCTCGAGACCCTGTGAGCCACGTGGTTGGCGTTCGTCAGCATTACTTAGACGCCATTCTGCGAGCGGGTGGCTTGCCGCTTTTATTGCCGCTGACGGTGGTTGCTCGTGAAATTGATGCCTACTTAGCGAAGGCTGATGGTCTTTTGATGACTGGCGGTGTGGATTGTGATCCGCGTCTCTTTGGCGAAAAGTCGCATCCAAAACTCGGACGCATTGATGCTACGCGTGATGCCCTCGAAACCTACGTGGCACGCTGGGCTTGGCGAACGCAATGTCCAACTTTGGCAATCTGTCGAGGAATGCAGGTTTTAAATAGTGCGTTAGGCGGCACTTTGTGGCAAGACTTGCCAAGTCAATGTCAAACAGATCCCGATCGACATAATCAGCCCGAAGACTACGCTGTGACTAAGCACAACGTGACGATCGATTCGACCTCACGTCTAGCTCAGGTCGTAGGAACCGAGCCATTGATGGTTAATAGCCGACATCATCAGGCAGTTCGTGACGTGGCGACTGGCTTTAAGGTGACTGCCTGGTGCTCTGACGACCAAGTCATTGAAGCGATCGAAGCACCTCAAGCGCATTGGATGGTCGGTGTGCAATGGCATCCTGAGATGCTCACCCATCTGTCGCCACGCCATTTGGCGCTTTTTGAGGCTTTGGTTCGTGAGGCCTCACATCACACTTTGTGAGTTTTTACTCGCAGATAAACAAGAGTCCTGCATGAGTTCAATGTCAAGCAGGACTCGAGTTTGAAGGCCTAAGACTTTGCGCGACTAGGTGTGACGGCAGCCACACAGGTATAAAGGCGTTCGGGGAGATCCAATTCACGGATACGCACCTGCACGTCAAAAACGTCGGTCAAAACTTCCTCAGTCATGATCTCTCGTGTGTTGCCAAAGATGGGCGGTCGATGGCGAGGTACGAGCAAGGTTTTGTTCGAGATCTCTAAGGCGTGCGCTGGAAAATGCGTATTGATGATGGCGCCTAAACCTTGATCGGTGAGGCGTTCGATCACTTGCAAGACGACCATCTGATTACGAAAGTCGAGATTAGATTCTGGTTCGTCGAGCACCAAAATCTTGGGTTCTGCAGCCAGTGCACGAGCAATGAGCGCGAGTTGGAATTGGCCGCCCGAGACTTCACTACAAAGGCGACTTGCTAAATGCGTAATTCCCACGTCTTCCATGACACGGTCGACAATCGCCCAATCGCTATCGCTCGGAAGGCTAAAAGGCCCTATGTGAGCGCTACGCCCTAAAGCTACCATGTCGGCAAGCGTCATCGACGCAAAGCCAGGGAGCTTTGCTTGGGGCACGTAGCCAATCGTGCGCCAAAAGTCGCGAGGCTTCCATTGAGAGATGGGTTTGCCATCTAAACGGGCTTCGCCTTCGGTAAATTGAAGTAGCCCGAGCATACAGCGTAAGAGGGTGGTTTTACCTGCGCCGTTGGGGCCCAAAATACTCATGACACCCTTACCGTCAAACTCAAAGTTGACGTTCATGAGCACGGGGTCGCGGTTAGGCCAAGCAAAGCCGCCCTGAATGACTTCAAGTGCCATAAGTTACCCTGCAATGCCGCCCGTGCGGCGAAGGAGATAAATAAAGAAGGGGGCGCCCACGACGGCCGTCAGAATCGAGACCGGAATTTCGCTTTGTGTTGCGGTGCGTGCCACGGTGTCAATGATAAGCATAAAGAGTGCCCCCATCACCATCGAAGCTGGCAATACATAGCGGTTATTAGCCCCAAAGACCATACGGGCAGCATGCGGTACGAGTAACCCTACCCAACCGATGAGACCACACATGGAGACCACTGACGCTGTAATCATAGTGGCCGCGACGATTACACCCGCACGAATGCGTTTGACAGGAATTCCAAGGCTAGCGGCTTCGTCGGTAGGCAATGTCGTGACATTGAGTCGCCAACGTAAAAGCCACAAAATGATCATGCCGAATAGCACCATAGGGGTACCAGCCAAGACGGACTGCTTGGTGGCGCCCGTGAGTGCCCCCATCATCCAAAAGGTGATCGAGGGCAAGACGTCCTGTGGGTCTGCGGCATATTTGACGAGCGATACTAACGCTGAGAAGAGCGCCCCTACGACCATCCCTGAAAGGATGATCATAAGGATAGAACTCGTATCACGCACGCGGCTAATCATGATCACAAAGAAGACGGCTGAGAGTCCAGTGATCAAGGACATGATCTGAATGCCCATGCCTGTCCAGCCCCAAAGAATGCCCAATACCGCACCAAAAGAGGCGCCTGTTGCGACTCCTAAGGTGTCGGGCGCAGCTAAAGGGTTAGCAAAGAGCGCCTGAAAGGCAGCTCCCGACATGGCAAGCCCTGCGCCTGCGATGATGGCTAAGCAAACACGCGGCAAACGGACATTGAGCACAATGTTATCCATCATACGTGTGGGTTCAATAGCTGTCCAACCGTCAGGCATCAAGACCGCAAAGACTTGCATGACCGTGAGTTCAAAGCGTCCCATACAGAGAGATGCGATGGCAACCGCTAAAAGCAACGTTGTGAGCGTACAAAGGATCAATCGAAAGTGCTTGACGGCGGCGGCCTCAGCAAGCGCACTTCGTGGACGAGAATGCGTCGTCATATGAGTCATAGTGTTTAACGAGCTCGCGTGGGAATCGTGGCGTTAGCGCTACCCTTAACGGTCGGGTGGAACATGCTGTCGACGTCAGCGTCCGTAATCTCAACGCCAAACACGTCCTTGTACCAAGCTTTGACCTCTTTATTGAGGTCAATATCAGCAAAGCGTTCGGGATAGAGCTTCTTGGCCATCCAAAGGAGGGTCAACGGCGTATCAGCGGACGGCGTGTAGCTACGATAGATCCCAAGTGGCATCTTGTAGACCTGCTGATCTTTGACGGCTTTGATTTCAGACCAGTCGTGGGCAGCGATCGCATTGGTGTAGAGGTCTTCAGGCATTGCCTTCGTGAAGTTCGTAATGAAAATCACATCAGGATTCCAGGCGTAGACCTGCTCCATCGACACAATGGCATTGGCGTTATCTGCCTGAATGCTTTCAGCAACGTTCTTTGCGCCGGATGCGTCACACCAGTACTGACCAAAAAAATGCTTGCCCGAGGTCACAATCTGACGAGCGTCATAGCGGTAAAGGAAGAGAACGCGACGACGTTCATAGTCTTTGAGGTCAGCCGTACGGTCTGCGACCATCTTGGCAATGGCCTTGGAGCGACTGTCAATCAACGCGCCTTTACCTTCGTGTTCTGGCCAAATTTTGGCCAAGCTCTTCATCCACTGGGCATGGGTCTCAATGATGTCGTAATCCCACTTACTCGGACTAATGCCAAAAGCCGGAATTCCCGCATTGCGAATGGTATCCATCGTGCGACGGTCAGGGGCGTTCACTAAAACGAGGTCAGGCTTTAAAGCCATGAGGGCTTCGACATTCAAAGTCGCCCCTTGCATGAAGGATGTATCAGCCTTGAGGACGTCTGGGTAGAGCTTACCTAAAAGCCCAGTTTGGGCAGCAGAGTAAGAGGCCGGATGCATACCGACCACCGTTTTACCGTCATTTAAAAAGACAGTGACAGCCGAAGCGAGCGGCAAAATGTTAGTGACAACGACGCGGTTAATCTTTTCTGGGATTTCAACTTCAGTGCCGTTATCGTCAACAATGGTGCGAGCAGCAAGTCCTGACGTTGCGGACATCATGGCCAAAGCACAACCGAATGCTGTCAATTTACCTAAAAACTGCATTTTTTTACTCCGCAAAAATTTGGTCAAAGAAGCGTTCTAAGGCCTGATGATCAAAAGGATTGACCATCATGTCACGATATAGGCGACCTGAGCAGGCTTCATGAGGGAAGGCCACGGTGTGGGTGACGTTAGCTTCTTCAGCGATTAAATCAAAAAGAGGGTCCGCTGCGAGGACACGCGTGCCACGCAAGGTTTCACGAATCATGTCTTCAGAGAGGTTTGTCGAGAGAATCGGTGCGTCAATCCCTAAAGAGGGTAAGGGCGAGAGGGCACGCGCGGTGCCTGGGTGCGCAAGGTTCATGGCCGTAGCGATGGCTGCGGCTTGCAAGGGTTCGCCTAAGATAGCGACTTCAGAGCCGCCTCTTTCTTGACCAAAAAATTGTTCGGTTGTGACGCTTTGGCGGTGACGAGCAGCCCACTCAATGGCGGCGTGCCAACGTGGGGTTAAATCGCCCACGGGTAATCCACAGACGTAGGGCATGCCAAAGGCACGCTCTAAACTTTGCGCTAAAGGTAGCCCCGAGGCGCTCACCACGACGTTCACACGCGCGGCCGCAGTACCTGCCAGGTGTTCGAGTTTGTCACCCATCGCCCAACAGGTATTAATGGTGTACCCCGCACGCTTAGCGGCCTGACGAAGTGATTCGAGCATGGGGCCTGTCGAAAAATCGAGCGGTGTCACCCCTAATAAATTGATGCCAAAGGAGCCTGCACGCGGTTCGGTCGGCAAAACAAAACGACGCGCAAGTTCAATCCAAGCTTTGGCGGCACCGACACTATAGGCACGCATGGAATTGGTTTCGACGGCAAAACTCGGAATACGGGTTCGTTGTTCAACCAGATGTGCAATGCCTTTGAGATCAGCCCCAGTCATCATCGGAATCGGCGTCCCTGCAATCGCAATAAAGGCTGGCGTCAACGATGTGGCTGCTTCGACCATATCGTCAATGATGCGTTGGTCATTACCAAGCACTGCATCCATTTCTGTGAGGGCCGAAATAAAGACGGCTGAAGGCATTGTCGTCCAACGCGGTTCGTCATGGGTTGAATAGGTGGAGTTGCAACCAGACGCATCATGAATGACGGTCATGCCACCCAATTCATAAAGGGCACTGGCAACGCCAGAGCAGTCGGCCGTGTAGGTCGACATGGAGCTTTGTGTGTAATCTAGCAGCATCCGTTGCACCCGTATCCTTTCACACTAATGAGTCGATCAACGTCAACAGGCGTCTTGGCGGCTTTAATCAAGTCTAAAGCCAATTGACGCATCCCTACGTGCCCCCAGTAGGCACCGCCTTCAATAAGGTTCACCATATGCGTGGCGCCTGTAAAGAAGGCGGCCTTTTGCCCAATCGCCACGATGTCATCGCGCTTTTGAGCAGGCGCCGCAAAGCGCATTTCGGGCACGATCGTTGGATGCACACGAATGTCAGGGGCTTTTTGCTGCAAGGCCTCAAAGTCCGCTTTGTCGGACGGCAAGAACGCATCGCAATAGAGATCCGTCACATGAATACCGGCGTTGATTAAGCGTAGAGCCAGGGCAATGGGACGTGTGGTCGCGGTCTGACAAATGGCCACAGGGCGCCCATGAAGGGTGTCCGTAGCGAGCGAGAGTGCGGCGCGTGCGGCCGCTTTTTGTGCTGTCGTATCCCACATCGGAATACTCAAGAATTCACAGAGGTCGGCAATCGCACGATCGATGCGTTCTTCGTCATAGTCAAGTAACAGCGTCTGATGAGCCATCCCATGACGACTTTCTAAAAAATCTCCGGCTTGCTTTGCAGCAGGATTAATGGTGACGACATGACGAGCGTTAGCCATCGCTTGATAGTCCTCATACGTTTTGAGGGCTGCGATTTCATAAAAAGGGACACCTGCTTCTTGAGCGGCACGCGAAAAGTCTGATTCGGGACCAAAGACTTCTAGAGTGCCCGCAAGCAGCAAACCACCCTTGGGGTCATCAAGCGGGCGAAGCCCATGGTAGAGCTGACGACGCATCTTGTTGTCTGGCGGCATCTCGCTCTTACGCAAGGTCGGTGTCATATAGGCATCGGTAAAGACGATGTCCGGGTACATGGCTGAGAGTTTGCGATAAGCCCAGGCCAAGTCTGCGCCCGAGAAGTGATGTAAACAGCTCGAATAAATGAGCACAGCCGGCGGGCGCTTCGGGAGCCTTTCTAAGATGTGACTCACGCCTTCAATAATCGTGCCTTCTAATTGCCCATCACGCAGATGCTCTTCAGTCACTGTGATGGTCGAAAAGCGGCGCTGTAAACCCATTTCGGCAGCAGATAGCACCACACCACGCAAGCATCCTTGCGCGCAGACAAAGATTTCATGGCATTCGGGAACCAGCATGCCAACATGCACAATCGTCCAAGGGCCACGCGCGGGCGGCGAATATTCAAGTCCTTGCTTAAAAGGGACTGGCCAATGCGCATCCGCTAAGCGAACCGTAGGGGCGGGCACGGTTTTTTCTGGCGTATGAGGAAATAGGCGTAGCATTGGTATCCTCAAAACGTAAAAGTGTTGCTTTGGGCCTGATTGTCTGGCGTGGCGCAAGCGTCAAGCAAGGCTTTAGCGAGCGTACGATAGTGCTCAGCCATCTCGCTGTGTGGGGCGTGCTCAAGAACCGTTAGGCGAAGTTCATCGGCCGTCTGCACGACTTCGGATCGAGGTAAACGACCGACGATCTGTGTCTTTAGGTCACCTGCGAGCTCTTCGACTTTTTCGACTTCACGAGGGACATCGCGGCAGTTAAGAATGAGGCCACCTAAACGAGCGTAACCGCGCTCGGCATAGGTGTCAACCGCGACGGCAATATTGGCGGCGGCATGAATAGCCATGTTTTCGCCCGAAGTTACAATAAAGACATTCTTTGCCCAACCGTCACGAATGGGCATCGCAAAACCCCCGCAGACCACGTCACCCAAGACGTCAAAAATCACGACGTCAGGACGATAGACATTAAAGGCATCCTGCGCTTTGAGGGCTTCAAAGGCCGCAATAATACCGCGACCAGCACAACCGACACCAGGGCGAGGACCTCCCGCTTCTACACAAAGGACGCCGCCTTTACCTTGCGTCACCATTTCTTCGAGATGCAACTGAGACTTGTGACGCGTACGAAGTAGAGAGAGTACGGTCTCGATCTTGTCGTTGCCACGCAGTAGGGCCGTTGAATCCGCCTTAGGGTCACAACCAATAAGCATGACGCGTTTGCCACTTTGCGCAAGCGCCAAAGCGACATTCGCAGCAGTGGTGGATTTGCCAATCCCGCCTTTGCCGTAAATAGCAAAGCAGGTCATCGGATGACGAGAAAGCGGTTTGCGATCGTAGTCAAAAAAGACCGTGTCGAGCGTGGGAGATTCTGCGGTTGGCATAGACGTATTCCGTGGGTATCAGGCGTGGGTTTAAAAAAAGCGCCCGTGTGCACCGGGCCAACCGGTCGGGCGCTTTTGTCCGTTGTGGTCACAGCGAAGCCGAACTATTCAAGGATGTGGCGACCGCGCGCATCCTTTTTCATGATGCGTTCTTGTTCACGCTTCCACTGCTTCTTGCTTTCGTCAGCACGCTTTTCAAATTCACGCATCCCTCGAGCAAGGGCAAGCGTCACCTTGACGCGACCACGCGTAAAGTGAAGGTCAAGCGGCACGAGCGTATAGCCCGCGCGTTCGGACTTGCCGATGAGCTTCATGATTTCTCGACGATGCATCAAGAGCTTACGAGTGCGGTTTGTTTCAAGTGTCACATGGGTACACACCTGATCGGCAGGCGTCATGTGTGCGTTGCAAAGAAAGAGTTCGCCTTCGCGAACATAGATATGCGCCAAGTTGATCTGCGCACGACCAGCGCGTACGCTTTTGACTTCCCAACCTTGTAACACGATACCGGCTTCGAATTTTTCTTCGATCGCATAGTCGTGACGGGCGCGTTTATTTTGAATGAGTGCCATGAAATTCTCTCTTGTGAGTTCTTCTTTTTTATCTATCTGGGAGCGGCAATTCGTGCAAATTACACAGTAATCCTCTATTCTATGACTTTTTTTAACACAGCACCTCATGTGCCTTCGAATTTGCGGAAAAGAGCAGTATGTTGATTGAAGTGGTGAAAGTGACCCAAACGGGTGCAACGGTCTTGTCAGCCAATGTCCCTGAAGGCGCAACTGTGCAGACCGTCGTCGAGATGTTGGGCCTCACGGTGACCGCAGAAACAGGCTTGGCGATTCATGGTCGTCGCGTCGAGTCTGAGACGCATTTAACGGAGACGGATCGTCTTGAAGTCGCAGATCCGTTGATTTGTGATCCGAAGCTTGTTCGCAAGGCGCGTGCTTTGAGTCAGGGCGATGTGCGCGTGGTGACCTGTGGTCGTCACGGCGGTAAACGACGCTTAAACAAGTAAAAAGTCTAGGTAATACGTCTTATATTTGACCGTCAGAGAGGCGAAAATCTTAAAAAATCGTTGTTTTCGCTACTTATAAAAGCAAACGCTTTGTTACAATAAACGGCGCTGTTGCCAGCCCAGAGTGAATTACATAGCCACCTCATGATTGGATGTTTCTGAAATTTTGGAAAGAGCACACACTTGACTCACCATGTCGAGCCAAAGAATAAAAAGGGTTGTGCCAATCGTCCGACATCTATGTAATCTCACTCCACGTAACCAACAAAAGGAATAAAACAAAGTGAATTGGCTCAATGACATTGTTGGCGTGATCAATGATTTTCTTTGGTCTTACGTCTTGATCATTATGTTGCTCGGTCTTGGTTTGTGGTTCACGCTCCGAACGAAGTTCGTGCAAATTCGTTGCCTCCCAGAAATGTTCCGTCTCATGACGGAAGGGGCTGGTGCTAAGCCGCGCAGCGGTCATATCTCGACCTTCCAGGCTTTCTGCGTATCCACGGCTAGCCGCGTGGGCGTGGGTAACATCGCTGGTATTGCCATTGCTGTTGCGACGGGTGGTCCGGGTGCTGTTTTCTGGATGTGGGTCATTGCCACGATTGGCGCAGCGTCTGGCTTCGTCGAATCGACCTTGGCTCAGATCTATAAGGTGCCTCGCAAGGGTGGCGGCTTTATCGGTGGTCCTGCGTACTACATTGGTAATGTGCTTAAGTCCCCGTTCTTTGCGAGCGTCTTTGCCGTTCTCATTTCTGTGACCTACGGCTTGATCTTCAACTCTGTTCAGGCTAACACTATCAGTCTTTCTATTCAGACCTCCTTTGGTGTCGATACCAACGTCACTGGTATGGTGATTGCTGCTCTCACGGCGCTCGTCATCTTCGGTGGTTTGACGCGTATCGCTCGCGTGGTTGGCTTCATGGTGCCGATCATGGCTGGTGCTTACATCTTGGTTGCCTTGGTTGTGACTGTGATGAACATCTCTATGGTGCCTGAAGTTCTCACTACGATCGTTCGTTGTGCTTTTGACTTTGACGCAGTGCTCGGTGCTGGTTTTGGTGTTGCGTTGATGACTGGTATCAAGCGCGGTCTCTTCTCTAACGAAGCTGGTATGGGTGCTGTGCCTAACGCTGCCGCTACGGCAGATGCTACTCACCCGGCTAAGCAGGGTCTTGTTCAGGCGCTCGGCGTTTACTTCGACACGCTCTTTGTGTGTACCGCTTCTGCCATGCTCGTTCTTTTGACCCCGGGTTGGGCCGATTCTGGCAAGACGGGTATTGAACTCATTCAGCAGACCTTGACGGGTCAGTTGGGTGGTTGGACCAATACCTTCATGAGCGTGACGGTGCTTTTCTTCGCCTTTAGTTCCATCATCGGTAACTACTTCTATGGCGAAATCAATATGGATTTCATTAGCCGTCATCCGGCTGCCTTGTGGATCTTCCGCTTCTTCGTCGTTGCGATGGTTTATTTGGGTTCTGTGGCTTCCTTGGGGCTCGTTTGGAACCTCGCTGACCTCTTCATGGCTTTGATGGCTGTGGTTAACTTGGTTGCGATTTCGCTCTTGGCGAAGTATGCCTTTGCCGCTTTGGATGACTACATTGCTCAGAAGAAGCAAGGTATCGTCAATCCGGAATTCGATCCGAAGGTACTCCCGTCTCAGCACGGTGTGGTTTGTTGGCCGCGCCGCAAGGATGAAGAAATCGAACAGTGCTAATACGGCACTTCAGTTAGGCTTCATAAAAAGACGCCCGTCAACGAAAGTTGGCGGGCGTCTTACATCGCAGTTTGCTCTTTGGTATCTAGCGATTTTGAAGATTTTCAACAAATGTGGATCTAGGCCGAAGCGCTCGTAGATGTATCTTGACTTGGCACGACGTGTAACTCAAAGCCAAGCGCCTCGGTGACTTTGAGTAGAGTCGCTAAATCCAGTGTGTTCTGATCTGTCAAGGCTTGGGCGAGGTGTTCTTCTGAGAGACGAGTGTCTTTTGCCATGGTTGTGATGCCGTAGGCTTTGACGATGTCGCTTAAGGTGGATGCGATGAGAGAGCCGTCACCTGGATCTTCTTGGAAGGCAGCTTTCAGGGCAGGGAAAAAGTCCGCTTTGGTTTCTAAGTATTTTTTTGGATCAAAGGTACGAAGCATGATCAAAATCACCATGTTGAAAAGAGTGTGTGAGGATTGTAATGTGTTCGACTTCGAGTGGATGGCTTCAATTGAGCATTTGCCTTGTCGCAAATTTTCGAGGCGTCGAGAACTGAGAGGCGTCAGGTAAACTATCAGTGTTGATATTTTTTTGACTGCACTCCGCGTACAGGCTTTACGCCATGCCTAAACCTTCCATCATCTTTTTCGACTGCGAGACGAATTCGCAAAAGACCATTATTGACTTGGGTGCGATTTCGAGCGACGGCGTGACATTTCATTCGTCACGAATCGCAGATTTGCAGCAGTTCGTCTTGGATTATGGTGGTGAAGCGCCGCTTCTAGCGGGTCACAATATCTGCCACTTCGATATTCCTGTAGTTGCTCCGATGACGGATTTTGCGTCGCGCCCGCTGATTGATACGCTGTATTTGTCGGCGTTACTCTTTCCGCAAGAGCGCTTTCATGCCTTATTGAAGGATGAGCGCCTGCGCGTGGGCGAACTCTCGAACCCATTATCAGATGCCAAGAAAGCCAAAGAACTGTTTGATCTAGAAGTAGCGGCGTTTAGAGAATTGACGCCTGAGATCCAACAGATCCTCTGCGACCTCTTAGCCAATACGCAACCATTTGGTGGTTTTTTTCAGTATTTGGGCATGAAGTCCTTTGGCACAGATGACCTTGAAAGTCGCATTCACACGGCCTTTCGTGATCAGATTTGCGAACACGCTAACTTAGCGTCGTGGATCGATGATGAACCAATGGCGCTCGCTTTTGCATTAGCGCTCTTAGCGTCAAAACTCCCTGTGAATGTGATTCCGGCTTGGGTGCAATGGCGCATGCCGCGAGTGCAAAGTGCATTACATAGCCTTTGCGGTACGCCGTGTCAGGCAGGGTGCCGATATTGCCTGAGGCAACTTAATTTACATGTTGGTCTAAAAAAGTGGTTTGGCTACGATGCTTTTCGAACCTATGCAGGCGAACCGCTACAGGAAAACGCAGCGGCTACGGCTTTGCGTGGCGATTCTGTTTTGGCTGTCTTTCCGACAGGCGGTGGTAAATCGTTGACATTCCAGTTGCCAGCATTAATGGCTGGTGACAATACGCGTGGACTCACAGTGGTGATTTCGCCCTTACAGTCTCTCATGAAGGACCAGGTCGACCATCTGAAGGCGAGAGGGATTGAGGTTGGTGAGGCGATTAATGGGCTTCTAGACCCAGTGACTCGAAAGGACGTCTTGTTAGGTGTTGAATCAGGGAGAGTTCGTCTCCTCTATATTTCACCAGAGCAGCTGCGATCCAAAACGATTTTCAAGATTCTCTCGGGTCGTCATATTGAACGATTTGTGATTGACGAAGCACACTGCTTCTCGTCATGGGGTCACGATTTTCGCGTCGACTATCTGTATATCGCGCCTTTTATGAAGGCGCTTGCCAAGGCGCAACAACGCGAGACGCCGATCCCGGTGTCGTGTTTTACTGCAACCGCTAAACAAAAAGTCATTCAGGATATTTGCGACTACTTTAGGCAGCAGCTCGGCTTAACGCTTCGGCTTTTCACCACGAACGCCGCTCGAACCAACTTGCACTACCAGGTAGTGCATGTCGAGGATGAAGAGCAAAAGTATCCGCGTTTGCGTGAACTCCTTGAAAGCCGAACATGTCCCACGATTGTGTATGTGTCGACGGTGCGTAAGACAGTGGAGTTGAGTGAACGACTCAATGCCGATGGTTTTAAGTGCTGTGCGTTTAACGGTCGGATGGATCCTGATGAAAAGGTCGAGGTGCAGGATGCGTTCATTCATGATCGTGTTCGAATCATGGTGGCTACCAATGCTTTCGGGATGGGCGTCGATAAGTCAGACGTTGGATTGGTGGTGCACTACGATATCGCGGCGTCACTTGAAAACTATGTTCAGGAAGCAGGGCGTGCAGGTCGAGACGAAAAGCTTGAGGCTGAGTGTTTCGTGCTTTTTCATGAAGGTGACCTCGATAAACATTTTCAACTTCACAATCGCTCAAAACTCACGATTAGCGACATTCAGAAGGTGTGGCAGGCCGTCAAGCGCCGTACGAGTGGCGGTCAAAAACAAGTTGTGGTGTCCGCGTATGAGTTAGCGAGTGATACGGAAGCTGACTTTCAAGAGCGTGGCTTGTTGGACGACGTTGGTTCGCCCGCTGATAAAGAAACGCGTGTGCGAACCGCATTGGCTGTCCTTGAAGAGGCAGGCTATATTCGACGCGGTCTCAATGCCCCGCGTATTTATGCTACGTCGCTCCGAGTAAAGAGCGTCATTGAAGCCCGAAACAAACTGAGCGAATCCAAAGCGTTTGCGTGTGAAGCAGATCTTGAGTTAGCTGTTCGTATCGTGTCGAGCTTTGTGTCCGCATCAAGAACGAAAGTCTCCCGAGAAGAAGAGGCCTCGTCTCGCACTGACTATTTGGCTGATTTTATGGGCGTGAGTCACGCCAAAGTGGTGGATATTGTTCGGCGGTTGCGTGAAGCCAATATCGTGGCTGACGAGGTCGACATTGTGGCGCGTTACTATCCCAATAAAAAGCATCATTCAACGATCAATACGCTCTTTAGTGCCGAACGGTATTTGAGTGAATGGATTGCCCACGAAAGTGATGCGACAAACGGCCGCTTTAATTTGAAAGATTTGCATGAGCGATTGCGCGAAAAAGACTTAGCAGTGTCGCCCGTGATCGTCTCTCAATTGCTTCGCCTGTGGACGCGTGAAAATAGCGCTACCCTCAAGCACCTCGATCGAGATAGTCGTCGTATCCAATTCAAAGTGGCGTTGGATGTGCTACACGAAAAAGCACAAAAGCGCTTAGCGCTTTGTGGCTTTTTGCTCGATCAGTTCGAAGACATGGCTGAGCGCACCGGTCAAGATACCAAAGCGGGTGCCAATGTCGAGGTGAAATTTTCGATCATTGGGTTGATCAGAGCGTTTGCCGGCACGTTAGAAGCGGCCTTTAAGCCGACACAACGTCAGATCGAAGAGTGTCTCCTTTATTTAAAGGAGCTCAAAATCATTGGCATTGAGTCAGGCTTTTTGGTGAACTATCCCGCGCTACGCATTGAACGCCTGGTGATGGACAACCGTAAGCGCTTTACGCAGGCTGACTATCGCAAACTCAATGAGTTCTACCAACAGAAGATTCAGCAAATTCATATTGTTGGCGAATACGCGAACTTAATGGTGAAGGACGCTGCGGCGGCTTTACAGTATGTCGGTGACTATTTTGCGATGGACTATAAGGCGTTCGTCAAAAAGTACTTCAAAGGGGAGCGCGAAAAAACACTGGCCGTCAACATGACAAAGAGCCTCTACGAGCGCGTCTATGGTGCCTTGTCACCACAACAAAAGGCCATTATCGAAGATCGCTCGCAATTTATTGCCGTGTGCGCGGGGCCAGGGAGTGGCAAGACGCGCGTCTTGGTACATAAGCTCGCGTCGCTCTTACTTGAAGAAGACGTCAAAAGTGAAGAACTCTTGATGCTCACGTTTTCTCGTGCTGCTGCTACTGAGTTTGCAGTGCGCCTACGTGCACTTTTGGGCGGTGCTGCGCATTTTGTCGAAATTCGTACGTTTCACTCTTTCTGCTTTGACATCTTGGGGCGCCGTGGGGTACTCGTCGATAGCGACAAGATTGTGGCTGAAGCTGTTGAAAAGATTCGCGCGGGTGAAGTAGAAGCGAGTCGGATTGCAAAAACCGTTTTGGTGCTTGACGAAGCGCAAGATATGGATGCCAACGAGTTTGCGCTCGTCGAGGCACTCTTGGCGCATAACGAAACGCTTCGTGTGATCGCCGTGGGTGACGATGACCAAAATATCTATGCGTTTAGAGGATCGTCATCTGGCCACTTCCGTAAACTTCTGACCGAGTACGAGGCGACACACCATCTGTTAATTGATAACTATCGCAGTACGCCAGCGGTGGTGGATTTGTCAAACGTATGGGCGATGCGCATTCCGCACCGCTTAAAGACGGAGTGTGGTCGAGCTATCCGAAAGCCTGAAGGTGTCGTTAAAGTCATTTCGCATCGCACAAGTCAGGTCGTGGGCGCAGCGGTTGAAGCGTTACTTCGAGATAAACCGCAAGGTCGAACCGCAGTGCTGACAAAGACCAATGACGAAGCGGGTGAAGTCTGCGGACGACTTTTGCATGCGGGCGTCAAAGCAAAACTGATCCAGACAGATAACAAAGTTCAGCCGATTCGCGTGCGTGAACTCTATCGCGTGGTGGATTACTTCCGTCGGCTCATTTTGCAAAAAGATTCGGCCAACGTGATTACTGATGCGCAGTGGGACAAGATGATGAGGCACTTTAAGCAAAACTGTGCGCAGTCTGCTGTGTATGAGCAGTGCGTCGGGCTTTTAGAGCGCTTCAATGAGGCTGTGATTGGCGCACGCTACTTCTCTGACCTTGAAACCTTCCTTTGGGAAGCTGATTTGGATGACGCGACCGAAAGTGATCAGGACACTATTTTGGTCTCAACGATTCATAAGGCCAAAGGGACCGAATTCGACAACGTCTACTTGGTCTTGGGTCAAGGAGATCTTTATGACGAGGCTTATTTGCGTGAAGTTTTTGTCGGGATCACGCGCGCTAAAACGCGTCTAGAGATTCATCATGGGCCGGGCGCCTTTATGCATGCGCAAGCCAACGCGATGCCGTATGTCGAATGGTCTACGGATGACCGAGTATTTGCGCCCGCAGAAGTGTTACAGGTGTCCTTAGGTCACAAGGATCTCTATCTTGACTACTTTATGAATAAGCAAAATTGGATTGAGCAAATCCAAAGCGGTCAAGTCTTGGTTCCTCGAATGCCTGACCTCTTGTTGCCGCACACAAACGACCGTTTGGTCTCTGTTGCTCGCCTCTCAAAGGAGACGCAGGCTACAATCAATCATGTGCTAGCCAAAGGCTATGTATTGAGCGAAGCTTCTGTGCGTGTCATGGTCTATTGGCGTAAGCAAGACACGACTAAAGACACGCTGATCTTGTTGCCTGATCTTGTGTTTAGGCAAAAAACAGAAGCGCAGTAACAGAAAACCCACTACGGTGAGGTAGTGGGTTTTGGTGTACTTTAAAAGTGAGCTTGCTTAGAAGCGGAAGTCTCTTTCACCATCCTGAATACGAATCAAACGCTTTTCGCTAGCTATGCGAATCTTTTCGTGCGGGATCTTCGGAAGTTCACGCTGAATAACCTTTTCGCCGGCTTCACGTGTTTCTTTCGAAGCGTAGTCGCACATGTATTCCTTCATTGTCATGATGGCGTTGGCCTGACAGTAAGTGGCGATACTGCCGTCCTTAGCCCATTCCATGAAGCGGTCGCCAGTGCGGCCAGCGCGGTAGCAAGCCGTGCAGAAGGATGGGAGATAGTTGTTGTCAAGCAACCAGTGGACGATTTCGTCAAGCGAACGACGGTCGCTCGTTTCGAACTGTTCAGTCTTTTCTTCCATTTCCTGAACAGAACGAATGGCATAGCCACCCACGGAGGTACGAGAGCCACCAGAAATCTGAGAGATACCGAGCTTCAAGGCCTGGGTACGGATACGTTCGCCTTCACGGGTAGACATGATCATGCCGGTGTAGGGCACTGCCATACGAATCAAAGCCACGATCTTGAGGAAGAGGTCGTCAGGGACGGCGTTCGAGAAGGTCGTCGGGTCGATGTCGTCAGCCGGGCAGATACGCGGTACGGAAATCGTGTGAGGCCCCACGCCCCAAACAGCTTCTAAATGTTCTGCATGCATCAAGAGGCCGACGAAGTCGTAGTGACAGAGTTCAAGGCCAAAGAGCACACCTAAACCGATGTCGTCAATGCCACCTTCCATAGCACGGTCGTGGGCTTCAGTGTGGTAGGCGTAGTCAGACTTCGGTCCCTTCGGATGAAGTTCCTGATAGGTGGACTTGTGATATGTTTCTTGGAAAAGCTGATAGGTACCGATTTCAGCTTCATGCAATTTACGGTAGTTTTCAACCGTGGTCGCCGCAATGTTCACGTTGAGACGACGGATGGCACCATTCTTATGCTTGATCGAGTAGATGGTCTTGATGGATTCGAGGATGTATTCGATCGGATTGTGCTTGGGGTGTTCACCTGCTTCAAGAAGAAGACGCTTGTGACCTAAGTCTTGAAGGGCAATCACTTCGCGCTTGATTTCTTCTTGTGTGAGCTTTTTACGGACAATGCTCTTATTTTTAGCGTGATACGGGCAGTACGTGCACGTGTTCACGCAGTAGTTCGATAGATAAAGTGGGGCAAAGAGCACGATACGGGTGCCGTAAATGTGTTCTTTAACCTTAATGGCTGTTTCGAAAATCTTATCGTTGATTTCCTTGACGTCGCAAGCGAGCAGGCAAGCGGCTTCACGGTGTGTCAGGCCTTTAAAAGCGGCGGCCTTTTCAAGGAAGCTCGTCAACAAGGGCACATCGCCTTTATGTTCTTGAGCGTAGGCAAGCGTATCCTGGATTTCTTGATCGTTGATGAACTCTTCCGCAACGCGGGATTTGGGGTCATAAATCGCCATGTTAGTTCTCGGGGGATGGGTGTGAATTAAAAGAAACACTGAAAAGTAAAACGGCCGATCAGTTGGACTGAATCGGCCGTGTTACTTGTGTTTCGGAGAGTAAACGGGTGGGTGTCTCAGGCCGTCCCGTTTTGTTGAAATTCATTTTGCCACTTCAGCAGAATTTTGTAAAATGCAAATATTGCATGGTAGGTTGCAAAAAATGGAATTAAAGGCAAGATCAATTAAACTCTTTTGTGCAGTGGTCGAAACGGGGTCTTTGTTGTCGGCCGCAAATCAAAATGCACTCTCGGCACCCGCGGCAAGTCGTGCGATTAGTCAGCTTGAAGACCGATTACGTTGTCGTCTTTTTGATCGCTCCACGAAGAATTTAACGCTCACTGAAGACGGTAAAGCCTTTTATCGCGTGGCTAAAGAATCGATGCGTGCGTGGCACATGCTTGAAGATTTTCCTAAGCAACGAGCATCTCTTAAACGTCAGTTGCGTATTGCGGTGTTGGCGCGACATTGTAGTAACGTGATTATTCCAGCTGTGGCAAAGATTTTGAAGCGGCACGAAAAAACGTTGCGCGTGACGATGGATGTGCACCAAAGCCGCGATATTTACTATTCAAAATTTTCACATCCCTTTGATGTTGGATTTGGGACGCTACTCAGCAATCATGATGACCTACAAAAGGTGGCGATTGCCCATTTGCCCTTTCGGTTAGTGGTGCCCAAAGACCATCCATTGGCTCATAAAGACAAAGTGTCGCTCGACGACTACGCAAACGAAAACTTCATTGTGCTGTCGGCAGATAAGTTGGAGCGCGACTACATCACAAATTTGCATCCTCCTTTGTCGCCAGACCGAATTGTGGCTGAACTGAGTTCAACTCAGGTGGCTTTGCGCTTCGTAACGCGTGGTATTGGGGTTCATATCACGGATGAGTTGGCTGCGCTTAGCGTCTCGAAGGACTGTGTGGCGATTCCCCTAGACCATCCGTTAACGATCCCGTTTTATGTTTTCTGGCCGGTGAGTGCCGAGAGCTTGTGGCCAGAAATTCGTCAGTGTATTGCTGAAATTGCCGAAAGTATTCAGGCGGCCGGCATACCCCTAACACGAGCAGGTGAAGACTTTTTGAGGGACTGAAACACAGGCCAAAGTAAAGGCCGTCCGAGTGTGTCAGACGGCCTTAAGGGGAGATGCCCTCAGGAGCTAGCGAGCATCGATGACTAGAAAAGGTGTTTTAAAGGATCACAGGTTCGTAGTAGCCTGCGAAGAGCACCGAGGCGCGTAGGAGCAGGGCACCGATGATACCGAGCGTTGCGCCCAAGGCTATGGCTTTTTGATTACGTGTCATCAGATTGATGGTGAGCGGAATCAGCGAACCACAGACGATCACGCCAACCCAGAACATCATGGCTTGTGGGCCACTAAGGAGCGCTTCAGCACCGGCACGCGCTGCGGCAGAGGTGGCGCTCGTCGCGACATGCACGAAGGCAAAGATCGTGAAGAGTTCAGCAACTTCAACCCAAAGCACCGTACGATGTGTCCAGAACACCTTGTCGTGGGAGAGCTTACCAAAGACCGTCAAGAGTTCTGTCGTACCTAAGGCGCAAGCTAAGCCCGATATGATCCAAAGAAGCGGAATCAACGCCGTATTCCAAAGGGTCACGCCCACGGCCTGCGTAAGGAGAAAGCCCGAGTAAATCGTGGCTGCGACACCGATGGCAGCGCAGAACCAGTTAAAGGCATTGCCTTCGATGATCTTCTTGAAGCCTTCGCCCTTAAAGAGGACGCCAGCAAAGACCATCGAATAAAAGAGCGTAATGCAGCACTGAACCACGAGAAGGCAAATCCCCAAGAGCATCCAACTACCGAAGTTGAAGGACCAGTTGGTAAGCGCGTGGAAGGCGGCAACCGGGAGGTTAAGTAAGCGAGCCAAGTGGCTCACAACGAGCAACGTACCGAGAATACCAGCGACCGTGCACACGTACACAAGCGCTTTTTCGCGAACCCAGTTATTTAAGAACATCCCCATACCCGACAGACCGACGAGCCACAGGAATAACGCAATCGTCCAACCCCAGTGAGCTGACTGGAGCTGCGCAGTGAAGAGAGTAAGATCCGTCATGATTACATCACCAAGTAGAAGTTCGGTTTGGTCCCGTGGCTTTCAAGAAGCTTTTGGGTCTTGGTTTTCGCAATCTTCTGCGAAATTTCGGAGTTCGGGTCAAGCGTATCTCCAAAGAGGCGCGCGTTGACCGGGCAAACAGCGACGCAAGCTGGTTGCAAGCCTTGACCAATACGTTCAAGGCAGCCGTCGCCCATGCACTTCGAAGGCAGGCCATTGACTGGATTAGACCAGCGGCAGTCGTACGGGCACGAAGCGATGCAGTAGTTGCAACCAATGCAACGATTCGGGTCGTTTCGGACGAGACCGTTTTCGTCGTAGTAGTTCGCACCGAAGGGACAAGTGGTGACGCAAGGCGCATCAGAACACTGTTGGCATTGCACCAGGATCTGAATTGGACGCTCGCGATCCACCTTGACTTGGCGAATGTTGGCGCCAAGCCAGCCTTTACCAGGGATATCGGCGTCGATGACTTCTGGGTGGTTGGTTTCAAGACAAGAGACGATGCAGGCCGAGCAGCCGATGCAGCGGGTGGCGTCAAAGAGATGCGCCAATTGTACTTTTTTCGGTTCCTTCATTTTTCAAGCCTCCTTCAGACGCGGCGCACGCGGACAGACACGTTGTTGTTGACATTGCCGCAAGCGACCTGACTGATACCAGCCGAAAGCCAGTGCGTGTTGAGACCTTCGCGCATCCATTCGTAAGCAGGCAACAATTTCTTCGTGCGGCAACCTGAGGAGAAGCCATAAGAGAAGAGAACGCCAGGCATGACGCGATTCGTGACCGTAACTTCAGAGCGTCCCGTGACGTGCGTGTCAAGCCCTTCGCATTCGATGGTGTCTCCCGACTTGATGCCGAGGCGCGTTGCGTCGACAGGATTCATCCAGATCGTGCGGTCGCCTGTGTACTTCGATGGGAACGTAAACATGCCTAAGCCAGAGCAAGACGATGCGTTCTTACCCGAAGCGATAATGAATTCGTTGCTCAAGGGCTTGGGATGCGTGTAGGACTTTGTGGGCGCGTATTCAGGTAATGCCATGATACCCTTGGCTGTCTTGGCGCCAAGGACATAGAAGCTAATGAGTTCGCCTTTACCCGTTGGCGTCATCAAGGGCGTCTTATAAGGAAATGTGCCATATACTTTCGGGTTGACGAGAGCAAAGCCCTTGTCGGCTACTTCTTTGGCGATACGGTCACCTAAGCCTGGTTTAGCTTTATTCTTGCTATCGATAAACTTCTGCCAAGCCTTTTCAAACAGGGTGTCGTTGAACCAAGCCAACCATTCCTGACGGGTGCGCAGTTCCTTTGTGTAGCCTGCGCGTGCGGCTAGCTTAGGATCCATACGACGGAGGATTTCAAGGAACTGCCAAATGTCATGACGAGCTTCAACGTCCTTAGGGGGATCAATGGTCGAATTAGACTTCTGAACCCAGCCGTCGCGGGCATAGGTCACACCGAGGTATTCCGGATTTTCAAGGAAGTACGTGCTTGGCAAGACATAGTCGGCCCAGTCATTCGATTCGGTCGGCATCAAGTCCTGTGCAACGATCAGATCGAGCCCTTTGAAAGCTTCGATGAGTCGTTCAGAATTAGGTTCGCGATGGAACATGGCGCAACCCGTCATAAAGAGTGCGCGAATCGGATAAGGCTTCCCTGTCTTGATGGCGTCGAAAATGGCAGAGAGCGTGCCAATGCCTTCAGGATAATAGGTCTTATCGAGAGGTTTTCCAGGCGCCACTTCCCAAGTTTCGCCTGTGGGTCCCGTGCACTTGGTGCCAGCCTTCTTGATGCCTGGACCACCAAATCCAGCGCCCGATGTACGAACGAGGCTACCCAACTGGTCAAACTGACCGGTCATGAGGTTGATGATATTCTGAAGCGCAAAGCCTTCAATGTCGTTACCATTGCGAGACGAGTACCAACCATCGTCGCAGACCCCCTTTAATCTAAAGAAGTCGCGAGCCGTTTCGATGATGCGAGCCGCCGGAATACCTGTGAGAGCTGCCACCTTGTCGGGAGAATATTTGTCGTTGACTTCAGAGAAAGCCTGAAGCACCGTGCGAGCATGGATGCGCTCGCCGTTAGCGAGCGTTACATCGCCTTGCCAGAAGAGGCTTGGATGACTCGTTGGCTCTTCGTCAAATCCAACAGGTTGTCCCTTGTCGTCGGTCTTAAGACCGGCAAAGCACATGTTGCCCGTCTTTTCATCAATCTGAGCAAAGGCACGGGTACGGCCACCTGCGACAAAGTCCGATTCGGTCAGCGGCATCAAGTCGTCACGAACGAGATAGGAGGCATTCGTCCAACGGCGCATCCATTCGAAGTCGGCTAACTTTTCTTTGAGACCCACAAAGATGAGCGCGTGCATAAAGGCGGCATCCGTGCCTGGGCGAATCGGAATCCATTCGGATTCTGCGAGCGCCCCTTCAGGCATACGAGGGTCCACAAAGACAAGGCGAGCGCCCTTATTGCGAGCTTCGCTGACTTGTGCAAAGCTACCGATGGCGCAATTAATCGTACGGCCAATGAGTAAGAGATAGCGAACGTTGCAGTAGTCAGGGTCAACGGCACCGACACCTGCAGTGTTCTTACCAAAGATCATGCGACGCGCAAGCGACGAAGCGGAGTTGCAGGTCGATGAATGGTTGATGATGTTCGGTGTGCCAAGCGCATGGCCGAACCAGTTTTGATAGCCTGTGAAGGAGTGACTCGTAAGACAGACCGCGCGCTCCCCGTCTTTGGCTACGATACCCTTGAGTTTGGCGGCAATTTCGTCTAACGCCTGATCCCAGGAAATTTCTTCAAATTCGCCTGAGCCACGTTCGCCCTTTCGCTTTAGAGGCTTCTTGATGCGCATGGGATGGTTCCAGGCCCACATCGTTTGGGCGCCACGACCACAGAAACCGCGTTGCGGATGATCGGGATTGGGCATCATACGAACCGTGGTGCGCGAAGGATCGCTTCCTTCTTTACGCATAGCTAATAGGCCGCAGCGAGCACCACACATACCGCAGGCCACAGGGTTGGCCTTCCAGCCGGCACTCTTCATTGCTTCCACTTCCTGACGGATAGCGGCCCAGCTGAATCCAGAGGCGGCCGCACCAGCACCAGCGGCACCGATGAACGTACGTCTAGAGATTCCGTAGGACTTGTCTGAACGGGTCATGACTATCTCCTGAGAGGGTTCGGTTAGTCGATTTGGTAAATCGTTGTTTCCACAAACTCAGTGTCACCGAGTTCGCTTTAATGTAACTTTGCGATATAACCCTATAGCCAAAAGGAATAGCGGTCGATCTTCCGAAGGGATCTTTTTGGAACCTTACTTAATCAAGACGTACGGCGTTTTCGCTGAATGAGAATGGTTCGTTCGGCGTTTTTTCAGACTGTTGATTTAAGTTAAATTAGTGATGAATTGGTGGTGTATTTTCGATAGACATAATCTATTAAGTGATGAGTGAGATATTTATTTGTCGTCAAAGCTTGTTGAAAAACCGTTATCTTTATTAAATGTGAAGCGATGCGAGTGTGGAAACTCAAAGATTCTTTAGATTGTTGTTTTTGATAAACAATCCTTCTGTGAAGAAGACTTGTGACTATGTGGCTATCGATATCAGTTGGTTTGAGCTTTTATAGGGGTGCCTGGTTAGGGGGCGACGCGAGGCCAGTTAATAGCTTTCCAAGGCCCTTCTAACAAGCCTTGCAAGATAGCTTCGTCTTGGGTGATGCGTTGACGAGCACAAGTGACACCTTCTTCAATACTTTCGAAAGCACGCGCACACAAGGCGGCACGTGCAAACGCATTCCAACTCGCAAAGCGAGCCAACGCCTCACCTACCACACGTTGACGACGAGAGAAGATGTCTGAGGGGGCCACCATCTCGACGTAGAGTGCTTTTTCGAGGAGCGCTGCGGCACGCGAAAGTTCCATGGCACGAAGGCGAGCCCAACCAAAGTCATGGCGGAAGTAGTCGACAAACATACGGCGTCGACGAATAAGTTCTTGTTCGACCGTGTTACCTTGCACGACGTCAAAGCCACCCCAGCCCAAAGCCATATGGTCTTTAAGGAGACGACTCACGTCTGGTGCATTGAAAATACGACGGTATTCGCGCGTGAGCGGCGCGCCATCGACGATGGCGCGGAACTGCTCAAAGAGGTCGTCAGGCGACATGATCTCAAGGTCTACCGAGAGGTAATGACGAATGTCATTCGCAGCTGCAATGTCGTCTGGTGGAATATCCCCGTTGACCCAACCGTCTTCGCAAAGCGCAAAGCGAGCCATGGCAGAGGCCGTCCCTTCAAAGTCAATGTTGTCCCACACGCGTGGCGCAGATTTTGTTTTCGTGTCTCCTAAACGAGACAACGATGCGCGCAACCCTGTTAAGACAGGGAGCATTGTGACTGAGGGAGTAAGGATGTCTAAAGCCTCATCGTCGCTTGACATACGGGTACAGGGATTCCTAAAAATAAGACTCAAAACGGGATTATAAAGGCTTTAGTCTTTCGTTGTTGGCACGGCCTTGTGTAAAGTCATCTGGCAGGGAGAGGCTTTACAGTGAAAAATCGCTTCAAAGCGCTCACCAGCAGAGTTCACAAGAATCAAGGGTTCAGGTCTAAATGCCTCGCGATCGGTCTTCTCAAGTAACTCAGGGAAAGCCTTGAGCATCTTGGGACAGCGCTTTAAAGTCGCACGAATACAATGGCGACAAGTCATCAATTCGGCATTGGCTACGGGCTTAATTTCAAAGGCAGGTGCTGTCACCTTGGTGCCGTGTTGCTCATAAAAGGCGCGAGCGCTGTCATTGGCCACATTACCTTTGAAACCTAAGAAGAGTTCAGGATAGGGTGCCGTTTCATCCACAGGCGCGCGACCAGGACGCACACGAAGCGCTTCACGCAACTCGGTCAACTGTTCGATCGCATCACGACGCAACATGTTGACGGTAGAGGCAGGCACAAAGACATCGAGGTCCTCAGGGACATAAATCTCATCCACGCAATAGTGTGTATCGCCCAAACGGCTCAAATTTTTGATGAGCGTTTCGCGGTTACGTTCTGGGTTCGATGGTTTTTCTAGATCCATTGCCACGTTCGATTGTGCGCAAGTCTTGCCGTCACTCACAAGCAGTGTGAGTGTATCGTCTTCGACCGTAAAGGTGAGCACTAACGGAATGCGACGTTCTGCAGAGTCGCCCGAGAGTTCACGCACAAAGGCGCGGTCAAGGTTACGCATCAAGAGCATCCCGCGGCGTAAGCCTTCGGGCACCTCATGGCGATTGCGTAACGTGAGTTTGACGAGACCACCCTTATCGGGATCGGCGCGGTTAATCGACAAGCCGTGAATTTCTTCGTCGTCTCCTAAGTAGGTGAGCCCGTCTCCGTTGGCAAGTTCAACCCCTTTGTTGGGTCGCACAAAGATCATGCCGGGTTCAATGCGCTCAGTGCGTGCGACGGGCTTACCAGTATTTTTGGGGCTTTCAAGCTGCGCGAGCTCATAAGGCGCATCAAACTGGCGGCCATGTACAAAGTAGTCGGTACGACCGCGTTGAAAGCTTTTGCTAGGATCAGGCGTAAAGTTGAAGGTCGATACACCATCGGACGTACGAGAGAGCTCTGGGCGGCGCGCAATGATGGCGTCGAGCTTCTGACGATACCAGGCCGTGATGTTTTTGACGTACACCAAGTCCTTTAGGCGACCTTCGATCTTAAAGGACGACACCCCGGCATCAATGAGGGCTTCGAGGTTATCGGTTTGGTTGTTGTCCTTAAGAGACAAGACGTGACTACGCTTTGCGATTTGAACGCCTGACTCGGTATAGACGTCATAGGGGAGGCGGCATAGCTGCGCGCAAGCGCCACGGTTTGCACTACGACCTACCATGGCCTGGCTGATATAACACTGACCCGAGTAACTCACGCAAAGCGCACCATGAATGAAATATTCGATACGTGCGTTCGTCAATGCGAGGCGGCAGGCAGCGACTTCATCAAGCGACAGTTCGCGCGCCAAGACCATCTGAGAAAAGCCAACTTTTTCTAAAAAAGCCGCTTTTTCAGGGGTGCGAATATCGCATTGGGTAGACGCATGGAGTTCGATATCGGGGAGCGGTCCAGCCATTAACCCCATGTCTTGCACGATCAAGACATCGACACCCGCTTTGGCCGCATCAAACGCAAGGGAGCGTGCCTTAGGCAACTCGTCATTCGTAAAAAGCGTATTGAGTGCCATAAAGACGCGGGCATGATAGCGATGGGCGTAGTCGCAAAGCTTTGCAATGTCATCCATCGTGTTGCCAGCAGAATGACGCGCACCAAAGGCCGGGCCACCGATATAAACGGCATCGGCACCATGATCAATGGCTGCGATCCCTGTTTCAGCGTCACGGGCCGGGGCTAAGAGCTCAAGGGCAGTTAGAGGTAAAAGGCTAGACGTCACGAGTTGGCTTCCTTACTTAAAAAGCGAAATCTTAGGAGAGGTACCGTAAACGGACGGGTTGGCCGGGCCACGCACGGCGCAGGTTTCAACTGCTAAATATTTGGCCAATTCGTCATCACCGGCTTTACGTGCAAAGTCAGAGGGCGATAAGCCCGCATCCGTGCAATAGTCACGATAAGCCCCGGCGCGTAAAAGCACCATGACGGCTTCGCGATTTGGGCGGCGAGCGGCCATGTCTAAGGGGGTGACACCAGCTTTGGTTTGTGCGTTGACATTGGCGCCTAAGTCAATCAGACGCTTCATGAGGTCAATACGCGCTTCAGTTGCGGCATAGTGTAGGGGCGTCCAGCCTTTGGCTTTGTTGACTTCAGCACCGGCTTTGAGGAGCGTTTCGAATTCGTCGTTACGACCCTTAAAGACAGCCATCATCAAAGGTGTTTCACCATGACGGTTTTCCATGTTGATGTTGATGCCAGGGGTCTTCAAAAGGACTTTAACGACAGCCCAACTGTCACTACGAAACGCGTACGTGAGGGGCGTGTCGCCATTATCGAGAATGATATTGGGCGTGATGCCTTCCTTTAACAAACGCTCCACTTCAGAGGGATTGCCATTACGGAGCGCAAGCATAAAGTCTTGTTGATTTTTGGCCATAGCTTCAAGGTCGGCATCATTCATGACATAAGGCGCACCTAGTGTGGTTTCAGCCAAAACGGGTGTCGTCATGGTGACGCAACTAGCAAAGAGACAGGCAAAAACAAGTTTTTTGATCATGGCAAATCCTTATTCAGCCGAAGTGGGTAACGTCAGCGGTAATTTAAAAAGCGAAATCGCGTTTGCGGTAGTTTGGTCGGCTACGCGCGCTTTGTCAACGCCATGAAGCGTTGCGAGACATTCTGCGACATATTCGACATACTGGGGTTCACAGCGCTTGCCGCGTTTAGGGACGGGTGCCATATAAGGGCAATCCGTTTCTAGCAATAGGCGCTCTAGCGGCAATTGGGCGGCCGTTTCACGTAAGGCGTCATTACGCTTAAAGGTCAAGTTGCCTGTAAAGCTCACATACCCCCCGGCGTCAACCACGCCTTTGGCGGTATCGGTGTCACCACAGAAGCAATGCATCACAAAGCCCATGTCCCCTGCGTGCATTTCACGAAGAATCTCTAAGGCTTCGCGTTCGCTATCACGTGCATGAATGATGAGCGGTTTATTGAGCGCACGCGCGGCTTCAATGTGACGACGAAAACGGGCACGCTGCCAATCAAGAGGCTCTTTACACCAATAAAAATCGAGTCCTGTTTCACCGACCGCGACAAACCCGGGGCGTGAGCAGATTTCTATGATCGTCTCTAATGAGGGTTCTGGATGGTCTGGGTATTCAGGATGTAAAGCCCAGGCGCCAAATAAAAAGCCTGGGTGGCTCGCCAACAAGGTTTCGACTTTAGGTAAGTCGTCCGCCTCACAACCAATGACCATGGCCGCGACCATGCCAGCCGCTTTCATGCGGGCAATAACCTCATCACGATCATCATCAAAGGCGTCGCTATTGAGGTGACTATGAGAATCGATGAAAAACATGAACGTACCAATCAAAGAAGAAGGCCGACAGCGCGATACCGTCGGCCTGAGTTTGGTCATTATGCCCGATCAGAAGGCACGTGACGCTCTGCAAGTGTTTCGCGATGTTGTAATCGACGGGCTAACCAGAGCGCAAGAAGTAAATAGCCGCCAGTTTGTGCAAAAAGGATGCATAAATGTGGCATTAAGCTTGCTGTCATTGCTCCGTCTTGACTTGCGGCCAATAACGCTTTGATGCCTGGCGTCGTGGGAATCAAAAGCGAGAACGCATAAACGACGGGGTTCAGAATGTTCTCGGTTGGCCAAATGCAACCAGACATAAAGACAGCGGGCGCTGAAATCATCACGACGGCTTGACTAGACCATCGGTTAGAGCCTAAAAGCAATGTGACCGCCATACCAAAGGCGCAAATGGCGCTTGAGATGAGGGCACCTGCGAGCATCACGCCCCAAGGGTTACGCATACTGCCATATTGGTGAACCCAAAAGTCAAAGCCTTGCATATAAATAAACCAGAGATAGGTGATCACAAAGAAGGCTAAAAAGACGGCGAGTCCACGGCGTCCCGGATAACGTAGTGCAGCCTTGACAAAGTCTTCACGACGGGCAGCGACAAGCCAACCACCCATCGCCATCGTAATGGCCATGAGCATCACGGCTTGCAAAATGACGGGCCCCACAACCGGCACCGTGTAGTTACCGTAGCCCCCGATTTCGTTCCACATATACTGAACGCGTAATCCAGGTGGCGTGTGGTTTTGGCCGGCAACCGTGGTGCCAGGTAATCCTGTGGCGTAGACGGGCGCTTGATCAAGTAACTTCGCTTTATCTTGAACGACGCCAGCCATGGCTGCTTGCACAGCGCGCGCTTTAACTGGGAAGGCCCCGTTACCCAAAATATGAATAGGGACGTTTTCACCGCGCGTCAGTGCACTTTCAAACCCTTCAGGGATCGTGATCAAAATAGGATATGTCTCACGCCTAAATCCATTCATCGCTTCGGCTTCATTGGGTGTCACAACCACCACATTGGCCGCAGGCGTCGCATCAATCGTCATCACGAGTCGACGTGAGGCGGCTGATTGGTCTAAGTCAAGGACAGCCGTGGGGATGTGTTCAATCTGCTGATTGCCATAAGGCCACGCATAAAACACCAAATAAAAGGCCACGGCACCCACAAAGATGATGAAGGTGTCACGCGACAAAATCGAGGCACGTAACGTTGCTAAGAAGGTACGCCAAAAGCTAGGGGTTGACATTAGGCGTTCTCCTTGACGGGGGCTTTGCTGTCTTGAGCGAGAGCACCTTCGTCAGACAACAATTGGACAAGTCGTGCTTTATCGGCATCCTTTTTAGCCCAAGTGCGTAAACGGACAGACAAAATCGGAAGCCCGGCGCCCATTGGGATCGCAATCAACAAAAGAAGCGGCACAAAGGTGTTCATGGTGTGGTCTAAGGGGGAATTCAAGACCCAGCACTGACCTTGAATGGCTAGGTAGTGCGTTAAGGGCAACAAGTCCCCAAAGAAAGAAGCACCTGGCGTCATCGATTCAAGCGGATACGAAAAGCCCGTAAATGGAAACGAAGGTGCACTCACACAAATGACGGCTGAGACGCCAATCGGCCAACTAATCGATGTGGAGGTGAGCATCACGGCGATCGCACCCATGGCCGCGACCAAACAAAGGGTTGCGATGAGCCAAAGCACTAGAGAGCCTGCGGGTGCCCAACCGAGCCAGCCTGCGATGCCGCCCACCCATGCAAAGCCCAAGGCGCAATAAAAGATAAACCACGGGAAAAGCTTACCGAGGATCGCGGCAGTGGCAAAGCCATTGGCTGATTCAAGGAGTTGCTGTGCACCCCCGTCACGCCATTCGCGCACCAAGACGCCCGCAAACGTAATGCCTGCGGCTAAAGCGATTAAGCCAGGGATCAATGTGGGCAAGAGGTAAGCCACAAAGTTAAAGCCTTGGTTACCCATAAAGTAGACTTCAGGTACTTCGAGACGTAGATTGGCTTCGGCGTGACTCAAGGTGCCACCACGCGCAATCGTGATCTTCTTGGCGCCCGCCTGCTTTTGGTAGGCCGCTAACGCTTGTTTGAGATCTACTTCAAGAATGGTACCAATGGCGTAATAGCTTTTATTCACGATGAATTCGATCGTGCTGCCTTGGCCATTCAGACTATCACGCGTAAAGTGCTCAGGAATGACAATCGTGGCGTACGTTTCGGCGCGCGCAAGGGCCGCTTGAGCCTCACGAACGTTGTCATAGCCTTTGAGTCCAAAGCTCGGCACACTATCGAGCAACATGACCACTTCACGCGAATAGACGGCGCTGTCTTGATTCACGATGCCAACGGGAAGCTTGGTCATCAAGCCCGTTCCAAAGGTCTGCGCGACGACAATGAGCCAAATGACTGGCATCAGCGCACAAATCACCCACTGTTGCGGATGGTGGCGCGTATAGCGACACTCGAGTTTGGCCGCGGCCCATAGACCGTTGAACCAACGTTTCATACACCAGGCCTTATTAACGTTCAACGATGACGGTCATGCCTGGACGTAAGGCCGGAATCTCTTCGGTCGGACGCGCACGTACTTCAAACGTGCGAAGGTCATAACCCGTCGACTGACGCGTAGCACGCCACACGGCATATTCGCCACGCGGATTGATCCAATTCACCTTGAGCGTGACAGGACGATCAACGGCCGGAATATAAGCCTTCATTTCGGTACCCACTTCAATACCTGGGAGCTCGTCTTCACGCACATTAAAGACCACCCAACGATCCGACAGATCGGTCACCAAAACAAGCGGGAAGCCTGCTGGCGCGATTTCGCCTTCTTCCATGACGATACGCGTGACTTCGCCATTCACGGGACTCTTGACGTCACTTTCGCTAGCCAAGCTCGTCACTTCATTTACGCCCCCTTGGGCTTGCGCAACGAGAGCCTTTGCGGCGGCCTTATCTTCAATTCGAGCCCCTTCGTCAATGGCGGACATCTTCGCGGCTGCGGCCACGGTTAACTTTTTAGCAGCTGTCAGTTGCGCTAAAGCTTCGTCGTGACGCTGAGCGGCAATTAAGCCTTCTTTATAGAGGGCATTGACACGATCATAGGTTTTTTGGGCTAAGACCATGGCAGCACGGGCGCGCTCCCAATCGGCACGAGCGGCTTCTTTTTCTTGCACGCGAGCGCCTGTCATGGCTAACTCTTCACGCGCTTGGGCTGCGGCTTTTTGGGCTTCGACTTGCTGCAACTTGGCTTCGATTTCAGGAATCGCAATGGTCGCGACGCTATCGCCTACCTTGACGAGGTCACCTTCTTTGACGTTCACGGCACTTAAACGTCCCGGGATCTTGGCTGACACCGAAATGGTACGGGCGTCGACCATCCCTTGAAGGGGAACGGGGGTCGGATGCGTGGCTTCCCACATACCCCAACCGAGAAAACCTGCAATACCTAAAAAGAAAGTGCCACCAATGATTAACGGGAGCGAAGACGGTTGTTTTTGATTGTCAGTCATGATGATTAGTTTGAATGTGGGATCAGTCAACGACCACGAGGTCGGCACGAGTCAAAGAGTTCACAAAGTCAGGCATGGCACCTACCGTGGCGTGGAGCGTGGCCCAACTCACAACGAATTTATATGCGGCTGCACGGCGAGCGAGTTCTGCGCCCGTGAGTTTGGTGCGAGCTGTATCAACGTCCGTTGCGGTCGACAAGCCTTCTGCAAAGCTTGCTTCACGAAGCTTCAGGTTTTCACGCGCGAGTTCGACCGTAGAACCAGTGAGTTCATAGTCTTCACGCGCTTGCATCACACGTAAGAAAGCAACTTCGACGTGCGTTTCGATTTCGTTGGCGGCTTCGCTACGAGCGGCTTCAGCTTTTGTGACCACGCTATGCGCGGCGTTCAATTTGTCAAAGCGGTCGTGGTTATCCCAAAGCGTAAACGTTACACCAACGCCAGCCATCCAATCGGGTTCTGGTAGCGTCAAGTAGTGTTTGATGAGGTTCTTAGTGCCAAAGGCATAGACCTTCGGCTTGAAGCTCGCTTCAGCTGCACGCACACCTTCGCCCGCTTGGGCACGAAGGGCATTCATTTTTTGAAGAATCGGGGACTGGGCACGAGCACGGTCTTGCCATTCAGACAAGGTGCCTAAGTCGCCCGATAAAATAAATAATGGTGACGATAGTTCAGGTAACGACTTTTCGCGTAAGGCCTTCATTAGTTCGGTTTCTGCCACCTGAACGTCAGAGCCTGCGTTCACTAACGTACGACGGGCATTATCGCGTGAGACTTCAACAGCGAGCCGTTCGACCTTAGAAATCAGCCCACGCTTTTCAAATTGCTTTGCGCGGCGGACTTCTTCGTTTTGGTCCTTGAGAACCTTTTCGTGGAGTTTTTCGACACTACGCGCTAATTGCACACCCCAATAGCGGGCAGCGAGTTCGGCGTCGAGGCTATTTTCACGCATATCACGATCGGCACGCGTTTCGCTCACTTTATGGTTGAGCACCTGTTGCTGTGCGGTGATCAATCCTCCCGTATAAATCGGTAACGAGGCCGTCAATGCGGCACGAGGGCCGCTCAAGTCTTGCTTAAAGTGAACGGACAAATGATCCATCCCTTTGAGGGCGCCACCTAAAGCGCCAGCGAGTTGTGGTCCAAGTTGTCCTAAATCGGGGTTTTGTGCGATGTTACCTAAGGCTGGACCTACTTTAGAGCTCAAGCCCGTATCTAAACCCATGTCTACCGTTTTCGTTCCCCAAACCTGTTTCACGTCGATCTCGACCTTGGGGCCAGAGAGCGACTTGGCGGCTTCAGCTTCTGATTCGGCACGGGCAATTTCTGCGCGGTCGACTTGCATGATGTCGGCGCGTTCATGCAATAGCGTACGTGCGTCTGCAAAGCCAAGCGGTGCCGTGCCCGAGGTTGCTGCTTGTGCACTGATCGACGTGAGCGCGCAGAGGGCAAAAGCACAAAGAGTATTAAAACGAAACATGGTTAAAAAACGATTTAAACAATAGGGTAATAGGTTAAGGCAAAGAGATGATACAGGCATCCCGTCTCGTGAAACAACGCATCAAAAGCCTTTTTGGTTTTTAAACGACTTTTCGAGTGTGACTTAAAGGATGTGATGAACCCCGATGGGTGTCGCTCATATCTCTACTATACACCTTGAAACGACTGTGCTACTATGAATCGAAGGAAGATTGATGTGAGTCACTTCTTCGCTTTAACTATCGCTTATGCGTGAGGAGGTTTTTGTGAAGTACACGGATATTTATACCGAAGCGCCTGCTAATCCAGACACTTTGTCGATGTTAGGGCCCATTGCCCCTTTGGCCGGTCACTGGTTTGGTGACGATGGTGTGGATACGCATCCACAAATGGGTGGCCCAGAAACCGAACCCTATGTTGAACATTGGAACTTTGAGGTGATGGATCCTCAAAATAATGGCCCGCAGGTGCTCTATGGCCTACGCTACCATGTCCACATTACAAAACCAGGTGAACTCACCGCTTTTCATGACCAGGTAGGGTACCTGTTATATGAACCCGAAACAGGGCGTATTTATATGACACTTGCCATTCCGCGTGGACAAATTGCCATGGCAGAAGGGATTGCGAAGCCAGGCGACAAAGAAATTCGCTTACATGCCGAACGCGGTCATATGGTCAATGGGATTTGTTCGAATCCTTTCCTTGAAGAAGCCTTCTTGACGAAGTCATGGGATATCGTTTTTAAGTTCCATGAAGACGGTACGTTCAGCTACGAACAAGTCACAAAACTCGAGATCCCAGGCGTGAAAGGTGACTTTGAACATACAGATACGAATCGTTTGCATATGATTGAGGCGCCGCGCCCTAATCCCGCCATGATTGAAGCGGGTTTACTTAAACGTTAAAAATCGGGTTTTTGCCTTGACGACCTGGGTTCTGTTGGAGGTATGATCTGCGAACCTATTGAAAAAGGCTGATTAAACAGAGAACGGTTGTTCAGTCTATGTACGGGAACAACCGTTTTTTTTGTAGGACGGCCATCCGAATTTTTAAAACAAACTCATGATGCGATTTCGACGTTTTGCTGCAGCTTTATTAGCTGTGGCGCTAGGCGCTTCGACGTTGGCCGAAGCGAAAACCCCTGAAGAAGTACGTGCCCAATGCCGTGCCGAAGGTCGTCCTTGTGTGGGCTTGGTGCTGTCTGGCGGTGGTGCACGAGGCTTTGCGCATACGGGTGTGCTTGAGGTGCTCGAAGAACTGGGCGTTAAGGTTGACGTGGTCACCGGAACCTCGATGGGCGCCATGGTTGGGGGTGCCTATGCGGCGGGGTATTCCGCTGCCCAAATTCGAGACATTGTGGTCGGGGTGGACTGGGATCGTATGATGGCGCCGCGCGCGGATCGTCGTGATCTTCCGTGGCGACTCAAGGTCGATGACTATAAGAATCTGTCGGCTAACGGGATTGAGTTCACGAAAGAAGGGCAGGTGAAGTTGCCTGAAAGCGTCGTGCCCTCTGAAGAGTTGGACCTCTTCTTAAACGATAAAACGGGTCCTGTGAACTACGTCAATGACTTGACTGAACTCGCGATTCCTTATGGGGCGATTGGGACCGATTTGGTGACGGGTGAACGCGTCGTATTGCAAAAGGACGTGAACCTCGGTCGAGCTATGCGTGCGTCCATGTCGTTACCTGGGGTGTTTGCACCTGTCGTTATTCACGATCGCATGTTAGTGGATGGTGGTTTGTTAGACAATCTCCCTGTAAAACTCGCTCGCGACATGGGTGCTGACGTCATCATTGCCGTGAATGTCGGTACGCCCCTATTAAAGCGTGATCAGCTCGGTAACGTCGTGACCGTGATGGCACAGATGGTCAATTTGCTCACCGAACAGAATGTGCGTCAGTCGCTCAAAGAATTGGGGCCTGAAGACATTTTGATTACGCCAGACCTCTCCAACTTTTCGAGTGCTGACTTAAAGCACAGTAAAGAAATCATGGCGATCGGTCGTGCGGCTGCCGATAAGGCGCGTGACGACTTGGCGCGCTTTGCGGTGGATCGCGCATCGTGGGAAACGTGGGATAAAACGCGTAAGCGTGCGGTGATGCCTGAAACGCGTCGTACTGAACACCATTTGTCTGACATTCGTGTCGAAGGCTTGCAGTTGGCCAACCCTGAAGCGGTCTTAAATGAGATTAATCTCGATACGCGTCGCCCTGTCACGAATGATGAAATCGATAACGCGAGCCGATTGGTTTGGGCCGATGGTGACTATAGCTCGGTACGGTATCGCTTTGAACCGGGGCCCAACGGCACCGAAGTGTTGGTCTTTGAACCCAAAGAAAAGAAGCCAGGCTACTCTTCGATTCGTATCGGTGGGTCGCTTGAGACCGACTTTAGAGACGAACACGCTTTTAATGTGTTGCTCTCACATACGTGGGGTTGGTTAAATCCGTGGGGTGGTGAGCTCACGACCGAAATTCAAGCAGGTGAAAACCGCCGCGTCTCGACCGAGTTCTATCAACCATTGGGGCCGGGGGCTAAGTGGTTTATTGACCCGATGCTCGAATATAAGGTCCAACCCTTCAATCTCTATGAGGGCGGAGAGGCTGTAGCGCGCTTCCGTAACGAAACCTTGACTGGTCAGTTGGGTTTGGGCTACACGATTGGCCGATTGGGCTTTATTCGCACGTCGGCGGGTTACGCAGTGCAAAAATCGAACCTTGAAATCGGTAAAGGGATTCCTGAAGTGCCCGACGTTGAGTCGCCTTACTTGAGTACTGAACTTCTGCTCGATACGCTCGATAGCGTTAATTTCCCGACATCGGGCTTTAGGCTCAACATTGAAGCGCAGCGCCTTTTTGATAAGGCCGAAGGGACTGGCTACCGCAATATTTATCAGGCGGGCTTTATGCTCCCCGTAAGTTATGATCGCTGGACAACCCTCTTTACGGGGAAGGTCGGTAAGGCGGCTTTGCCCGGCGTCTTTGCCTTGGGTGGGGCCTTTGAGATGACGGGTAGCCCCTATGGTCGTTGGACGGGGTCTGATATCCAACTCGGATCGGTACGTATCTCTCGCAATGTCTCTGACATTCTTGGCAACAGCTCTCAGCCGATTTGGGTCGGCGCCTCCTTTGAAGCAGGTCGAGCTTGGAACCGTAATGACAACACGGAAGCGGGTGACAAGAGTTGGCATCGCGCGGTTGGAGGCTATATCGGGATTGATAGCTTGATTGGTCCCATCTACCTCATGACGGGGCGCACCAATGAAGAAGGTTGGGGTTGCTATTTCTTCTGGGGACGTAAGCTTTAAGGCGACCACGTAGCAACCAAAAACGAACGCCGATTCACAAAGAGTGGATCGGCGTTTCGCTGATGCAGGTTACCAAGTTGAGTGGCGCCTTGGTGACCAGACATTCGTTGAGTTAGTGGGCTTTGGAGATTAGGACAGGCACTCCGCTACCCGCCACAATACGCATGGCAGTCGAACCCAAGAAGGCAGATCGGAAGTTGCCGTAACCGTGAGAGCCAATCACCAAAAGATCAAGGTGCTCGGTCGCATATTCGCAAATCGCGTCACCAACGTGCCCCTTGAGGTGCGTTTCGCCGCATGGGATACCAGCTTCAGCAAAAAGCGTTAAGACGGGCTCAGCAGCTTCGTGCCACGCTTCTTCGGTGTCCGCCACGTTAAGCACTTCAAAGGTCGTGCCTTCACCAAAGAATTCTTGGTTGTTAACTAGGAGTTCACCCGCAGCGCGAGCATAGTCAGACTTGTCAACGCAAAGGCCGACACGCAAGGGACCCGTCGGTACCGTGTCACGAATCAATAAAAGCGGACGTTTGGTGCGACTTAAGACTTGTGCCGAAACACTCCCTAAGAAAAGACCACTCACGGCCGAGCGACCGCGCGAACCCATGACGATAAGGTCGGCATCCATACGGTCGGCTTCTTGGACGATTGTGGGCCCCAATTCACCACCCAACACAACGCCTTTTGCGTCGAGCGCTTCGGTGACGTCTTTGAGGCTATCAAAGACTTTTTGGCCTTCTTCTTGATAGGCGTTACGAACAGACTCAAGCCCGAGCAGATCGATGATGGCTTCAGGCACCTTATGTTGAACGTTCAAGAGTTCAACTGTGGCGTGCTCAACGCGGTCAGCAACAAAACGAATGGCATGGCGGCTATGATCACTGCCGTCAACAGGAAGAAGAATGCGCATAAAACCTCCTCGAAACCAACGTGATTCATTGCGGTCTATAGGCATCAATGCCTGACGACGATCAGGCGTTGCTTTGGATCTCTAAGATCATTGTAATCGGCTTTGAGGGGCTTGTCTTTCTTTTTATTAACGCTTTGTGAATGCCTCTCTTAGAGACAATCGATGGCTTCTTGCCAGGTGTTGAAGTGGTACGGTGTCGCGGCTTTCAAAAAGTCTCTATCGTCGTTAGACCAGTCGTCTTGCATGACGGCTACACGCATGCCAGCAGCCTTGGCTGCAAGGAATCCTTGACGAGAATCTTCAAAAACAAGACAAGCGTCAGGGGGGACGCCAAGGCGCTCAGCAGCCGTTAAATACACCTCAGGATCTGGCTTAATTTTGCTCACGTTTTCACGCGTTAAGATGACGTCAAAGAGTTCGTCAAAAGATAACTTGGGCGCAATGTGTGGATTGGTTGACCCATAGATGTCGATGTTGGCACGTTTGGTGGTTGTGCCAATGGCGAGTCGATAGCCGCGCGCTTTAAGGGCTTTGACAAAAATGTCGGCATCGGGTTTGAGATGTACGTCGGTACGGATCATTTCGCGCGAAATACGATAGCGCTCTTTATGGATGGCTTCGCCAGACAATGGACTACCGCAGAGCGTACCAAAATCTGCACAAAAACCGACGTAAGGATTGGGTTCAAGACTATGACGCGCTAAGGCGTCGTCACGAAATTTCGCTAACATAGGGCCCGCATATTCAGGGTGCCCCAAGTATTGTGCAAGCGCTAGATCCACGGCATTCCAGATACCTAGTGAGTCGATCAGGGTGCCATCAAGGTCAAAAATCACTGCCTTAATACCGTGGAGCATGCGTCAAATTCCTCAAAACAAAATCACAAAAGGTAGGTCGAAGTTGTTGATATTTTAATATGGCACGACGACCCACGCGCGACCTGGCCACGGGCGCATCCAATAGGGTCCCCACGGATTATCCATATAGAGTCGCATCTGGTCGCGTTCTGCTTCGGCAACACGTGCGCGTTCCTGCGCGCGCTTTAATGCCCATGTCAGATCTTGGTCAAGCCCTGGCGCGTTCGCTGGGCGCTTAAGCATGACAGTGAGTCCGTTAGAGAGATCGCAAACCGGTAATGGCGTGGCTGTGACGGCTGTGGCGCCGCTAGGCCACTTCGCCATAAACCCAGGAACCTCAGGACAATGGCCTAGGATCGCATTGGCTTTGAGTATGTCTTGGTCAAAGGGCACCGAGACGGGAGCGTAGCCGTAGACCACAGACCCGCTTTGGTCTGTGATAAGGGCGCCTTCAGGGTCACTTGTCACGTTGACGTAGGTTGAGCAACCTGCTAGTAGGCTTAATAAAAGCGTCGCAACGCCTAAACGTCCAATTCGCATCAATCGTACCTCCTTAACGATGATCTTGATAACATTCTAGGCGCAAAAAACGCCGTACAGCGCTTGGTTGCACGGCGTTTCACAAGTTCACGAAATCAAAAGATTCGTTACGGGATGAAGCGAGCGGGTTCCGGATCCGTGAAGTCGGTGAGGATATGGTCGTAACCTGCGCGCTGGGTAGCGGCCACACCAGCCTTTGTGGTGACGAGTGTCATGCCCTTACCTAGAATTTCGCCGTCCTTCATGACCGACTGACCAGCAACGATTGTTTCTTTAGCGATCTGACGGTCATAGTCAAAGATCGTGATGTCGGCCACGGCGCCTTCGCTTAAGTGACCGCGATCCATCAAGCGGAGGTGGCGTGCCGGATTGACACTGGTCTTCACGACAAATTCAGGGAGCGTCAAAGCGCCAAACTTCACGAGGGAAAGCCCCACGGAGATGGCCACGTTACGTGGGATGCAGCCGCCGTCCGTCGAGATGGCGTCAACCACGAAACTACCGTCTTCACGTTTAGCGGTGGCCACCATGAAGCGAGAAAGCGCGGGATTGACTGGGAAACTACCCGCACCCTTGCGACCTTGCTTTTCCCAAAGTTCGAGTGCGGCCTCGCCTTCCACCAATTCAGACATAAAGCCCGTATCGGCAATGGCAAAGCAACGGTGCGTCAAGAAGGCGGTCTTCATGCCTTCAACGTCAGGTGTGAGGCCAAACGTTTCAAGGCAGGTGCGTGTCACGTGGTCAATGATCTGACCGTCTTCGTCAGCATCGAGCACCGTCCCGTTATTGGGACTGACGTAGGCTTCACACCAGAAGTTTGGGTTGGCACGCAAGAGTTCGATGGCTTCTTGCGCCTCGTCGGCAACCGCATTCACGCGACCACGGCAATAGGCATTGATGTGCGCTAAGTGCAAGCGCTGGCCCTTCGCCGCTTCAAAGACTTCACGAACGCCCAAAATGTTGGAGCCTGCCGTATGTGAGCCCGCGTGCCAAGCGACGTAGGCATGAAGGTCGTTGGCGGTACGCACGAGTTCAGCACTTGTTTCAAGGGGAAGTGGCCAGTGGCCGCCCATGATCTTGACGCCCAAAGCACCCTTGGCGAGGCTGTCATTGACAAACTTTTCGAGCTGTTCGCGTGTCGGGGTCATCGTGCCGCAATGCTTCATCGGGTCAAAGCCTTCGAGCATGGCCACGTTAATGCCAGCACCGCAAGTGTGGCCAGTTTCGAGGATTTCGTCACAAGGGCCAGCCATATCCAAGCAGGTGGTCACCCCTGCGGCGGCAGCCATGCGTGTGCCATAGCTCGAACCGAACATGCTACCCAAGTGTAGATGCGGGTCAATGAGACCAGGCATCAAACAAAGCCCTGTGAGGTCTTCAACGCTAGCGGCATGTCCTTCTAAAGCCGTGCCGACGGTGGCGATATGACCATTTTCAATAGCCACATCCATCACCGCATCACGACCGTTCACAGGGTCAACGACACGGGCATTCTTGAGAAGACGATCCCACATAAAATTTTCTCCTTTTGGTCCAAACTCTGCGCTTTTAGGCAGACTAGTCACTATATCTTAGACCGTGATAGTGTCAATTTCTATGAGGTTTCTCCTAGGTAAATAACGTCTCGCAGTAGGAATTTTCCCGTATTGTTGTGGTTGAGGAACAGAGTCGGGAAGTGCTTGGTTTTAGGTAATTCGGTAAGATAGTGAGCGGTAGCCAATTATCTCGGGAGCTTAGTTTTTTATGGACAGCGTCGTCGACAAAAAGAAGATTGATTTGTGTTATGAAGATGTGCTGTTTGCGTTGAAGCTCTTCGAAACACAGAGTTTGACACTCACGGCGCAAGCGTTTGGCTTCAGTATGGGCGCTGCATCACGACGTTTGGCGCATGTGCGTGAAGTCTTTGGTGATGAGCTTTTCGTGCGCTCTGGTCTCACGATGTTGCCTACGAATCGCATGAAGGATTTACGTCCCCAGTTGATCGATTTGGTGTGCCGTACCAAAGCGCTTTTTAGTGCGGATCGTTTTGATCTCAAGTCGACGGCGCGCAATGTCCGTATTGTGGCGGCTGATAATGCGGTAGCAACCTTTATGAATGGGGTGATTGGGCGCTTTTATGAGGCGGCTCCTTTGAGTCGCCTCACGATTTTGCCGCTTGATTTGCATCTCTATGACCGTATCCGCGACGGTGAAGCTGATATGGCTTTCTTTCCGTTAGCCGGGATTCCGGCCGACTTTCATGAGTTGGTGCTTTATAAGACTCGCAAGGGTCTCATGGTGCGCCACGATCATCCGCTAGCGAAGGTCTACGATCAGAACGGTCGACTCACGGTTGAAGATGTGCAACCGTGGCGCGCTGTGAAGCTCGAATTTGGTGGGCGCCCAGCAAAGGCGGTGGGTATCAATGAGATCGAGCAACCTACTGGCATGACTGTGCCTTATGTTTTGTCGGTGCCCTATGTGGTCTCGCAAACCGACTTTACGTTTTCGGCTCCATTAATGACATTGCAGCGCTTCACGAAGGACACGCAGTTTAAGTTCCGTATTTTGCCGATGCCCGAAGCGCATAGTTACTTTACGCCGCGTATTGTCTGGCACCATAGTACGCACACGGACCCCTTTTTACAGTGGGTCCGTGGGTTGATTGCAGATGCCGCACGCTCTGAAGCAAAGGCACTTGGTTTCTTAGAGGGCGCCTCTTTTTAGGTTGATGAGAGTTATCGGAATGTATCCAAGATGGACTCTAAACGATAGCCTAAGGTTTGCGCAGCAATTACGGATTCCCCTTTTTGAAGTCGCAACACGCGTTCCACACGATCGCGGTCAAAGCCCGTGCGCGCTAAACAGGCGAGATTCATGGCGGCTGCGGCCATGTAGACCGCTTGAATCTTGACGCCTACGTCAATGATCATGCTTCGGGTGCGCATTTCGTCCATTTTAGCGGGGGTCCAGGTGTCGTGCTGCAGTTTTTCCATTACGCGTTCGCCTAAGCGCGATAAGAACGTATCGGTACGTGGTCGGTTGGCGACATAGATCAAATGCACAGGCGCGATGCTTAAGTGGGGTGAGGCAAAGAACGTCTCAGCACGCACGTCAGAGAGTTCGCAAAAAATCAAACCGTGCTTTTCAGGGACCCAGCGCCAAATGCCGTTGGCTTTGAGGATATAGATATCGATTTCTCGCCAGTCCAACGCAGAAGGCGTCGTACGCCGACCGTTAGAACGATTAATTCCGTCCGCTGCCCATAAAAGGGTCGAGAGGTCTTGATCCGAGAGCGGTTCATCACTAAACGTACGATGAGATTGGCGCTTCGATAAGACTTCTGTCAGCCCCATGGTTAGGGGTTCTGGCTCGGGTAATTGACGAAAAATGACATGCTTATCGTCCGACCCAAAACGCGATTCGAGTTCTTTGAGGACTTCGTCAACTTCAGTGCGAATGCGAGAGACGCGTTGGTCGATTGACTCGCGAAGTTCAGTGACTTGTTCCGAGAGTTCATGACGAAGTTCGTTTTTTAGGTTGGCGACACTTCGTCCTAACGATTCAAGAGATTTTTTGGCCATGTGCTTTCCTCCTATGTGCGTTGTTCTTAGTGTCTGGGCAAATCGTGTCTTGAAATACCTACGAGATGCACATCCTTAAGGATAGCCGCTGATCCATTAAAATGATGCCAATATTGAACGTTGGTAAAAGGATTTACAAAAGAATGAGGGCAATTACAGAAGAGCGTGTTGGCGCCGAAACAGCTTTTCGTTTAACAGTACCTAATGACAAAGCTCCGGCAGTACGCAAAATGCTTGAAGGCATGATGGTCTTGATGGGTGAATCGTCTGTAATGTTGTCGTTTGACGACGTGGAACCCGATTTGCCGCCTGGCCCCATGTTGAAGCGTTTACGTAAAGAGAATGGCCTCTCGCAAAAGGCCTTGGCCGAAAAGCTTGGCACCAATCAAGTTCGCGTCTCGGATATGGAGCAAGGCGTGCGCGCCATTTCGCCAGAATTGGCGATGAAAATGGCTGAGGTGTTTGGTGTCTCAGCCAAGTTCTTCATGCCTTAGTGTGCGTTGACGACGTCTCTGTCAGCGTATCCAGAGGTTCTTCAGAAAGGCCGGCGGGCTTATCAATGGTCGGAAGTTTGATGGTGCACAATAAGCCTCGGCCTTCGAGATCAGGGCGACGCTTGATCGTGAGAGAACCACTATGCGCTTCAACCAACGAGTGCACAATCGGGAGCCCTAACCCGAGTCCCGATTGCTTGGTGGTGTACCCAATCTGGCCAATACGCTCAAAGGCTTCGTCCGATAGGGCAGGGCCATTATCTTCGACGCGCAGGTACGCATAGCCTCCGTCAGTGTGGAGCGTCAGGTCGACCGCAGGATAGTTTTCGTTGATGACTGCTGCGGCTGCGTTTTTGATGAGGTTTTGAACGACAAGTTCCATTTCAAGCGGGTCAGCCTCAATGTAGACGCCTGGCTTAATCGAGAGGTGTAAGGGCACCAACTTACTGCTGTGTCGACGCCAGTGTGTCACAACCTTTTGAATGAGTTCAGAAAAATCCACAGGTTGGAACTGACGGTGACGCAAGTGCCCATAATGACGAACGCGGTCAATGATTTCGGCAGCTCGGGTGCCTGAATCCTCAATCTCTGTGATCGAACTTAAAAGCGTTTCTTTGGGCACGTCACCACGCTTTAATCGACGACGTAAGCTTCCGCAATAGTTCGTAATGACGGTCAAGGGTTGCTTTAATTCATGGGCCACCATGCTTGACAACAGCCCCACAGCACTAGCGCGCGTGAGGTGCTCGACTTGCATGGCGTTATGGCGTGCAGTGAGTTCGACCTCCATCTTGGCTTGAATCGTTTCTTCAAGTTGCCGTTCGCGACGTCGTGCTAAACGAACCAAGAGGACCGTATTTAAGATGGCAAGCAATATCACGAACGAGACGCCTAACAAGTAGGGGCGTAACTCACGCATATGCCACCAAATGTCATGTGGATCCCCATAGGGCACCTGCATGATCTTAAAGACGTTATAAAGACGCCGGTGGTCCGTTGGAATCGTCCACTGACTGCCATCATTACCCGCGGGCAAATTGAGAAGGGTGGCCGTTAAGTCTTTAGCGATATTTGTCGGTACTGTCGGTTTGATAGAGAAAAACCAACTCGGATAGAGTTCGGTTGAATGTTTACAGGCCAAAATGCGATCGTTATGTTCATTGATGACACGAAAATCTTCTAAACGAATTTCGCCGCTCGCAGCATGGCGCTCTAAAAGGCAACTCGCAACAAACCCCACGTCAACCGCGCCACTTTGTACGAGGTCGACAATCTTCGTCATGGGATTGCCGACGACACGAATACTTCCAAAAAAGCGCTCGGGATCAATGCCTTCGTTAATGAGTTCAGAGGCTGGTATTTGCCAACCCGCAAAAGCATTGCGACTCATGATGGCAAGCCTCTTGCCATGCAAATCCTTAATGGTCTGAAGGTCTTCTCGGTCTGCTCTCACAATGATGGTGGCCCCATTGGCATGGTTGGGGTCCGGGGCTTCACGGGTGGTAATCGCCATCAAAGGTAAACCCCCTGTATGTTCGATCATGAGACTCGTGAGACCACTTGACGCAACTGAGATGTCAAAGGCGCCATCATGCGCAGCTTTTAAGAAGCTATCAGGCCCATATTCGGTCACCTTTAATTGAACAGGCGCAATTTTGCGTTGGAGCGCTTCAATCGACTCACTAAAGTAGCCTTCCATAATTTCTTGCCCGTACGAATTCACAATGGCAAGACGCAGTTCTTTGGGTGGCGGCGGTAGTTCATCGGGGTGAGAAGCCCAACAGAGACCAAAGGCTGAGAGTAGGCACAGGGCTACTAAAGAAGTAGACGGTATCGACATTGGGTGTAAGTACGCAATTGAGGAAAAAAAAGACCTTTACATGCAAGGTCGCATTCTAGCATTGCCGTCTGAAAGACAAAGAAACGCACAACAAATGTAATTTTTACTACACAAGGATTAGTGACTACTCCTTTAGGTTTAGGTAAATAGAATGAATCTAACGCTCCGATAGAAAATATCAATATATTAAGGAAAACCCTAATTAACGGTTCAAAAACGGGGTAAAACGTGCATTTTTGCCATTCATCGTTAAAAAGGATTAAGGGAAACTACTTATGGCGTTATTCATGTCTGGAATAGCGGTGTAGGTGGGTATGGATAAATATCCAATAGTGGTTTTACTATCGGTCCCGCGCGTACATAGAGGGAAGTTGTCAGAATGTGTGACAGTGGATTTCCGCCCCCCTTTTTTGGAAATCTGCTCGAATTTATTCAAGGAGAAAAACGAATGGAAGACAAAATTGTCGACCTTCAGATTTCGCGCCGTAAGCTTCTCAAGCTCGGTGGTGTGGCTGCTGTTGCCTCTACCGGTGCGGCCGGTGCGCTTTGGCCTGTTGAAGCGCAGTTAAAAGAACTCGAACATCAGGGTTGGAGCCGTCATCCGCTCGCCTGCTGTATGTGCGGTGCTTTCTGTGGTCTCGTTGCCATGAAGAAGATTGGCGAACCGACGTCTGAAAAGACGGTTCGCATTTTCCCGAACCCTGATCATCCCCAGCGTGGCTACTGCGGTCGTGCCGCTGCTACCATGTGGGTCTGGAATCATCCGCTTCGTATTAAGAAGCCGTTGAAGCGCGTGGGTGAACGTGGTGAAGGTAAGTTTGTTGAAGTGACTTGGGACGAAGCGTTGAATGACATCGCTGCTCGTCTTAAGAAGGTTGTTGAAGCCAACGGCGAAGAATCCGTCGTTTCGACCAGCCACTCTTTCAGCGGCATGGCTAAGTGGCTCACGTTCCCGCTCGGCTCCCCGAACCATATTGGTCACTCGAGTACGTGTAACTCTGCTTCGATCGCTGGTCGTGACTGGGTTTATGGTAAGGGCTTCTCTGGCGCTGGCAAGATTGAACCTGACTACGCCCACCTACGTTATTTGATTCTCATTGGCCGCTCGATGGGTAGCGCCATGGGTTGCTTGCACACCTTGAATGAAGCCCGTGAAAAGGGCTGTCAGGTGGTTAGTATTGACCCGCGCATGCCTGACATCGCTTATGGCGATGCCAAGTGGGTGCCGATTCGTCCGGGTACGGACCAGTCCTTCGTGCTTGCCATGATCAACGTCATGTTGACCGAAGGTCTTGCAGATCTCAAGTTCTTGGCCAAGCATACCAATGCTGCCTACCTCATCAAGGCTGATGGTCGTCCGTTGACCGAAGCTGACATGAAGAAGGATGGTCGCGCTAACTTCTTTGCTGTGCACGACATCAAGACGAATAAGATCGTCTTCCAGGGTGTTGAACTTGATGAAAAGGGTGCTCCGAAGGCGTTCGTTGAAGATCCTGCTACGGAACAGAACCTCCATTTCGCGGGTTCTTTGACGCTTGTTGACGGTACGACGACCGAAGTGCGTACGGCCTTTGATATCTTGGCTGAACTCGCTGCCAAGCATAACCCGCAGGCTTCTCAGAAGATCACGGGTATCCCGGCTGATACGCTCGTTGAACTTGCTCGTAATTTTGCCAACTACAAGGGTGTGGTTGACGACGGTTGGTACTCTTCCAAGAACGGTAATGACATCGAGCTCTATCAGATGATCGGTGTGCTTAACGCCATGAACGGTAATGTTGACCGTGAAGGTGGTCTCGTCGTGACGGCGGGTGCTGGCTTCAAGGGGCCTGGCGTTGGTGAAGGCAAGGGTCCGAACGGCGAAAAGTGGGAAAAGTCCAAGGCGAAGCGCATTGACAAGATCGTTTGCAGCGAAAGCCAGGGTAACTTGTGGACGGCTCTCGATGCTATGCTCTCGGGCAAGCCATATCCGATCCGCGCGCTCTTCGTTGTGGGTACGACACTCTTCCATCGTGAATCTGACTCTGAACGCTTGGCTAAGGCTTTGAAGTCCCTTGACCTTTGTGTGGTTCAGGATCTGTTGCCGCACGAAGTTTGCGACTACGCTGACTATGTCTTACCGTCCACCTACTTCCTTGAACGCTACGAAACCGCTGGCGTGAAGTGGGCCTTGGATGGCTCTGTCCATCTTAATGACGCTGGCATTCGTCCGCCAGAAGGCGTTGAAGCTCGCCACGACGTATGGATCCTTCTTGAAATCCTTCGCCGCGCCTATCCGGAACGTGCCGCTCGCGTGGGTTACACGGCCGAATTGAAGACCGCTGATGAATTCGATGCTTGGTATAAGAAGCTCGACGACAAGGCTGTGGCCAAGTTTGTCGCTGCTCAGGAAGCCAAGAAGCCGGGTTCTGGTGAAAAGATTCTCAACGATCTTAAGACCAAGGGTTGGACCACGGTCAAGAAGAAGAAGTATGGTGAATATCCGTACAAGAAGCCGTTCGGTACGCCGTCTGGCAAGATCGAAATCTACGGCTTCAAGTCCTTCGCTAAGAAGGGGTACGATGCGATCAAGCCGATCAGCGACTATGTGCCCGCACCGGCTTATAGCGCTCCGAAGCCCAATAGCAACGAATTTGTGCTTGTCTCTGGTAAGAACTGCACGTCGAGTTCTGGTTTGAACCTCTTTGTACAGACCACTCGCTTCACGGGTGACCGTACGCTTTGGATGAATCCGTATGACGCTCAGCGTCTTGGTATTCAGAACAAGGAAGAAGTCATTGTCGAAGGTGTTGACCGCGACTATCAGGCCAAGGTGACCGTGACTGTGACGAAGAAGGTTGTTCAGGGTGCTGTCTTTGCCTTCGGTTTCTCGGGCGGCGTTCGCACGAAGGAACTCGTCAACGATCCTCGCTTTGACTTTGTGAAGGAAGGCATCAACTCGCACTGGTACGCCACGGGTTACGCTCAGCCCGTCGTTGGTAACCTTGCGAACAACAGCTGCATCCGTGTCAAACGCATCAAGGGATAAGTCATGAAAAAAGTGAAAAAACAGCTGGCACATCTTTTTGATGCCACTCAGTGCATTAACTGTGGTGCTTGTGTCACGGCTTGTGCACAGACGAACTATCCGGATTTGCTCAACGAGTACATTCCGGCTTGGAATACGATTTGTAACAACATCCGTCAGGTCAAGGTTGAAAAGAACCGTCCGATGCAATTGTTGATTCAGTGTCAGCAGTGTTCGGAAGCACCTTGTGTGACGACCTGTCCGTTCGGTGCGAACTACTATGACGACAATGGTCTCGTTCGTAACGATCCGGATCGTTGCATCGGTTGCAACTACTGCATTGCTTCGTGCCCGTACGATGCTCGTTGGTCTAACCCGGTCACGGGTCTGCCCTCCAAGTGTATGGGTGAAGGCTGTCTGCAGTTGATCGAAAACGGTAGTCTCCCGGCTTGTGTGACGGCCTGCCCGGCCAGCGCTCGCCTCTTCGGTGACACGCTCGATCCGACGTCGGACATCTCCAAGAAGATTGCTTCCTCCAGAACCCAGACGCTTCTTGAAAGCCATGGGACGAAACCGAACTTCTACGTAGTGGTGCACAAATGATCGATCTGAATGATTTCACCGCGCAGGTCCAGGCCGCTCACTGGGGTTGGACGATTGCATTATTCCTCTGGTTCGTCGGTTTGTCGGGCATGGGGATGTTCTTGAACAACTGGGTGCGAGAAAAGGCTTTGGTCTATGTCTGCACCGTTGCGGGTATCGTGGGTACGCTCCTCGTGGTCAGCCACTTGACGCGTATTCTCAACTTGCCGTTCGCTGGTATCAACGCGCTGCTTGAAATGAGCTTCAATTTCGGTAGCTGGATGTTTATCGGTATCTGCCTTCTCGTTGTGCAGTGTTGCATTACGCTCTTTTACTCGATGGTCTTTGCCGGCGTCCTTTTTAAGGGCGAAGGCTGCAAGAAGATCATCCAGGGCGATTGCTTCAACCGCTTCTGCGCCGCGATTGGTGTGGCTGCTACGATCTATTCCGGCTTCCTGCTTACGCAGGCCGTTGGTGTGACCCTCTGGAACACGTCTTTGATTCCGCTCCTCTGGATCATGTCTGGTTTGGCATGCGCCTTGGGTACGATCGAACTCTTGACGGTGTTCGGCAAGCTCTCCCACGACAAGGTCTTCTGGACCCATCGTACGGCTCTCTGGGTTGAAACGGTCGAACTCTTCACGATCTTTGCCTTCGTGCATGTCGCGACGAGCTCCACGTCCGCTGCTGCCCGTGCTGGTGCTGAAGCTTTGCTTAGCGGTCCTCAGTCCCTGATGTTCTGGGTTGGTGTGATCCTTTGCGGGTCCTTGATTCCGCTGGCCATTAACCTCTTTACGCGCAATCAGAAGATTGTGGCTGTCGGGGCTATCCTTGGCATCACTGGTGCGCTTCTCCTTCGCGCCTCGGTGCTCTTCGCCGGCTACTACGAACCGATTCTTCTCTAATTCCCCCTTAGAGAAGGTTGGCCTAAGCAAAGCACTGCTTAGGGTAGCCTAAGAAGCAACAGCCGCTTCGAGTACAGGCCTCGAAGCGGCTGTTGATATAAATAGATGGTCCATTGCATGGACGCCCAAAGACGAAAAAAGGGCTCTCTTGTGTTTGGCAAGAGAGCCCTTATGATTTTGTCGTTGTGCGTGGTTCGTTAGTCGACTTTATTGAAATTCGTCACCGCTTCCGGGTCGATCAACATCATAAAACGCGTGATGTCCGCAGCGGTACGTGCGTTTAGTTTTTTAGATAAAGAACCACGATGCGCAATCACAGTTTTTTCAGTAATGTCGAGTTTGGTGGCGATTTCTTTGTTGAGTAGTCCACGAGCCACCCAAAGTGCGACTTCTTGTTCACGGGTTGATAAACGACGATGAGCGGATTTCGCACGTTCAAGCATGATCGTACTGTCACGGTTGTCGATATCTCGTTGAACGGCTTTTTCGATCGCTTCAAGAAGTCGTTCGGCCGTGACAGGTTTCGAGAGAAAGTCATTAGCGCCATTTTTGACTGTTTGAACAGCCATATCAATATCACCGTGCGCCGAAATAAAGATGATGGGGAGTGGATTGCCTTGACGTTTCATTTCGTTTTGTAACTCTAACCCGCTCATTTCAGGCATACGAACGTCAAGCACCAAGCAACCCGGTATGAAATGACTGTCTTTTTCTAGAAAGTCCAACGGATTGGTGTAAGTAATGACGTGCCAACCTTCCCCTTCAATCACAAATTGCCAAGAACGGCAAACGTCAGGATCGTCATCCACGACACGAATCAGGCATTGGGATTGTAGGGAATTGATCATCACGTGCTCCAAAAGTAAACCAATTTTGAATTATTTTTAATGTATTTTGTCGAGAGATTATAAACGAAGTGCCAAAATCCCTTTTTGAGGGTCTAGGTTTCAGACAACAAAAAAGCACCTCGATGTCGATGGTCGAGGTGCTTTTTTTCGGTAGCCAATGAATTAGTGGCGACGGCCACGGATACCACGCTTATGGTTATTGGCGTCTTCGTCCGTCTCTTCGAGGCTATCAGCATCACGCGTGACACGTTCCTGCATTTGACGAATAAGTGCGCTACTAGGCACTCCAGCGCGACGATTCAACGTATTAGCGTCGACGATGGGAATTTCATTAAGGTTATTGATCTTGTTGCGCGTGTTTTGATCAGCAGCCAAATCTTCAAGTGTCTTTTCGTTGAGTTTGGCATAGAAAGCTTCCAAAGCGTCATTGAGTGTAACGCGAAGGCTACATTCTGGCGCGAGCGGGCACTTGGGCTCAAAGCAGTCAATCAGCGGAGATTGTGCTTCAAGGGTTCGAACGATATCCCCCATGCGATATTCGGAAGGGCGTTTCGCTAAGGCGATGCCGCCAGAACGACCACGCAACGTGCAGATCCAACCTTTGAGACTAAGGAAGTGAACCACTTTAACCATGTGGTTACGAGACCATTCGAAGCGCTCAGAGAGTTCGGTCACGGTCACTAACGTTCTGCGAGGTGTGTACGTTAAATACATCAGCACGCGAAGGCTTAAGTCTGTGAATCGGGTGATGTGCATATTATGTGCGTCCTTGGTTGAGGGCTAGATTAGAACAGAAAAGATACCGATGAACTGCCCTAATAAAACTTGTTTTTGTTTCGTAAAGGTTCATAACGCCGCCAAGATCATTCTCTATGACGGCGTTTAAGTCACTTAGTTTGCGCAATTGTATTCGCTCTGAGTGATTTTGTCATCTATTTGGTAAACCCCTTAGGGTTTATCGGCCGTTAAAGTCTGCGTATGGATGCGCGAATGGATCAACCCCAACGCTTCAAGGTCCTTTTTGAGTCCGTCGACAAAGGCCTGATTACCTGTGATATAGAAGTCAGCGTCAGGGGCGATACAAACCGAGCGAACATTGGCAACAGTGATGGGACCTGCGACGTCATAGTCCTTTCCGGCCGTTTCACTCATTAACGGACGAGTAAAGAAGCAGGCCAATCCAGCGTTGGGTAGCAATGTGACAAGTTTACGAATTTCGTTTGCTAAGGCAAAGCGTTTGCCATTCATCACCTGACACAAGACGCTCACTTTTCGTAGCGGAGAAGCAACAGCCATCTCACTCAAGAAAGCTGTGGCGGCAATACTGCCGATGCCTTCTGTGATGATCACGATCGGGGTTTCGCCGGGTTCGAGCGTGAAGTTACCATAAGGAGCGGACAAGAAAACTTCGTCGTCAATGTGTAGTTTGGCCAAATAGCCAAGGGTGCCCAAATGAGGTTCGTCACCAATTTCAACAGTGATGCGAAGCATACGGTCTTCGCTTGGACCCGTCAAGAAATAGGCGCGAGAGGTCATGTCTGGCAAACGCAGATTGACATATTGACCGGCTGTGAATATGGGCGGGAAATTATTGTCCGATGGCTTCAGAAAGAGACTGATGATGCCTCGGCCTTCTTCTTGACGAAGGACTACTCGATAGGATTTCCATCCGCTGGCGCATGTCGTGGTTGTCATGGCAAACCTCCTGCTGATTGCGGGATACACAACCATAGACCGAAAGCAATGAAGCTACTATCGGCGTCGTCATGATGGGCGTCGACATGACGCGCGAGAAGTCGGGCCGATGGGATATCCCATGTTTATGTTGGAGTCAAAACTCCTTCGCCCAATTCCATTGTAGGCCTAAAAGCAAGGCAAAAGTAACTATATTTGCGCAACATTTGTGTTAGCGCATGAATATCATAGATTTGCTTCTTAACTGATAAAGGACCACATCAAAACCAAGATTAATTGTCCAGACAAAATACGAAGGAACATTGCTAATGGATAGACTGTCGAATAGGCCACGGCGGACGAATTCCGTTCTGAAAGTGTCGCAGCATAAGCCAGTGCAGGAGGATCGGTCGTGGCCCCAGCCATCAAGCCTACAATGCTGTGGTAATTCACGTTGAAGAAGCGGCGCGCAATAACGCCCACAATGAGAAGCGGAATCATCGTGATGATGAGGCCGAGCAGAACATAGAGGTAGCCGTTACCTTGCGTGAGTGCATTAACAAAGCCTTCACCTGCAGCCAAACCGACACTTGCCAAAAAGAGCGCGATTCCCGTTTCACGCATCATCATGTTGGCCGATGGCGTTGTAAAACTGACAAGCTTCATGAAGCTACCAAAGCGACCAATGAGAATAGCAACGATCAAAGGGCCACCAGCTAAACCTAATTTAATGGGGACAGGCAATCCTGGTAGCACAATCGGCATGCTACCAATAATGATGCCTAGCGCCAACCCAACGAAGATCGTCAGGATGTTTGGGTTATCGAGCTTTTTAACCTTGTTACCGAGATAGTCTTCGAGTCGATGGACAGCGTGTTCGGGACCCACACAATAGACTTGGTCACCGACCTGTAAGTGCATCCCTGGGTGCGGGAACAACGTCATACCAGCTCGGAAGACGCGCGTGATGTTAACGCCGTCCATGAGGTTGAGTGAAAGGTCGCGTACCGTCATTCCGTTGACGGCGCTACGCGTAATCAAAATAGTGCGAGTGGTGACGGGTGACTTTTCACATGCCAAGTCAATATTTGTTCGTTCTCCGCCAAAGAAGGCGACAATAGCGTTTTTGTCTTCAGGCGCGCAAACAATGCGAATCACGTCACCTAAGCGGGTGTATGTGTGGCTCGTCGGAGACTCAATACGGCCTGCGCTCAAGATTCGACTACAAATAAAGGGGCGAGCAATAAAGTCACGAATTTGTCCGATGCTACGCCCTTCGATGGCAGCGTTCGTGACTTCAACATGAAAGAAGATCGGTTCGTGGTGTAGGGTCTTTTCTTCGTAGTCCCAAAGCGCATCTTCTTCAGAGAGTTTGATTTTGAAAAGCTTACGCAGAATAACGGCGCACAAAATGGTGCCGACCACGCCTAACGGATAGGCACAGGCATAAGCCACAGCAATATTTTCGCCGTGATAGTTCAACATGTCCAAAGCTTCTTGCGTAGCGCCAAGCCCTGGTGTATTCGTCACCGCCCCGTAGTGCACACCTAACATTTGCGCAAGTGTAACTTGGTCGGCGAAAACAAAGTAGAGGCCGATCGTGAGTAGTAGTCCAAGAATGACGAGCAATAAGGTGAGCAAGTTGAGTAGCATGCCGCCACTCTTAAAGGACGAAAAGAAAGAGGGACCGACCTGTAGACCAATGAAATACACAAAGAGTGTTAGGCCAAAATCTCGGACAAAGTAGAGGACGGGCGCTGGTACGCTCAGACCTAAATGCCCTGCAGCGAGCCCGGCGAACAAGATAAAAGTGACACCTAAAGAAATGCCGGCAATACGAATACGTCCGAGCAAGGTACCCACAGCAATAATGAGCGCGTACACCAAAATGATGTGAGCAATGGCTTGGGTGTCGGTAAAGAGTGAAGTGAGCCAGGACATGAAACGCAGTAATTGAAACGAGAAGATGGCAAAAGAATCATTATGGATGAGTTGGTGTTTTTCAGCCACTAGACTTTTCCCGATTGCTCATGAGGTGGGCATGATGCTCAGCAAGTCTTTTGACGCAAAAGAAGCAGTATCTGAGTCATTGTTTTTTGCGGTTGAGTAAATGTATAGAGACTAGCTTGATGGCAGTCAATAAGCATGGTGAAACAGACGAAAGCGCTGTTCTTCTATGGAATAACGGTATTTTCAAAATATCGTTTGCTTACTAGGCTTGAAAGTATGAGGCTCTTTATCGAGCTTCATGTGACCCTCGACGACTTGCACTAATGACGATCGTTAGTGCACTAAAGTGAGTAATTCAAATGAGAGAAGGAACCGTTTTCGAGCGTCCCGTTTCACGCCGTTCTATGCTGACGGCCTCGGGCTTGCTTGCTGTTGCTGGTTTTGCATCGACCCCGCTAGCTGCGGCAGTAGCAGATGCTGTGGCAGATTTTGGCTTCTATGAATGGACTGCTTGTGTCATTAATTGCGGCCAACGTTGTCCTCTTCGTGCTTATACAAAAAATGGCCAGGTCATTCGTATTGAAACCGACAATACTGTGAAGGATGGTTGTCGCGCACGTCAACTTCGTGCTTGCCTTAAAGGTCGTGATATGCGCGAACGTCTTTATAGTCCAGATAGACTCAAGTATCCGATGAAGCGAGTCGGTGAGCGTGGAGAAGGAAAATTTGAACGGATTTCTTGGGATGAGGCGTTGAAGACCGTCGCAGATAAACTCAAAGAAACCGTCGAAAAGTATGGTAATGAATCGCTCTATTGGCAATATTGTTCTGGTCAGCAGTCACTAGTTAATTCGCGTCGTGCGTGGTGGCGTTTGCTAAATCTTGTCGGTGGTTATCTCAAGTACTACGGATCGTATTCAACGGCTCAGATTTCGGCAGCTTTTCCAATGACCTATGGTGCAAGTCCGTCGTCTGATATCTCGCAGATTGCTAATGCCGAGTTGTATGTGACGTTTGGCCACAATCCAGCCGTGACTCGCGGATCGGGGCATGGTAAGTCTTGGCAGATGACATGTGCACGTGAGCGTGATGGTGTGAAAAAGCCAAAGATGATTGTTATCGATCCTATCTACACCGATACTGCTGTGGCGCATGCCGATGAATGGATTCCGATTCGTCCAGGTACCGATGCTGCGCTTATCGAGGCTATAGCTCATGAACTCATTGTGAACAATTGGGTTGATCAGAAGTTCCTTGATGAATATTGTGTTGGCTACGATGAAAAGACTTTGCCTGTGACGGCACTAAAGGGGTCTGATTACAAGTCACACATTCTGGGGCGTGGAGCTGATGGCGTTGAAAAAACACCTGAATGGGCATCGCGGATCACTGGTATTCCTGTTGAGACTATTATGAATTTGGCGAAGGAAATCGGTACGACAAAACCTGTTTTCTTCTCCCAAGGATGGGGGCCTCAGCGCCAGGCGAACGGTGAGCAAACGAGCCGTGCGATCGCGATGCTTCCAATTTTAACTGGCAATGTTGGCCTTGCAGGTACGAGTACTGGTCAGCAAGAAGGTAATACGTCTGTACTAGCGGTCTATTTGCCAACGGGTAACAATCCTGTTAAGGCAACGATTCCTTGCTTCCTTTGGACGGATGCTATTGTCCGCGGTAACGAAATGGATGATATCCATGACGGCATGCGTGGCGTCCAAAAGTTAGGTCACAATATCAAGATGATTGTCAACTCAGGCGGCAATACGTTGATCAATCAGCATAGTGATTCGAATCGTACTGATGAAATTCTACGCGATACGACGAAGTGCGAATTTATAGTCGTTTGCGACAATATGATGACGCCGTCGGCTCGCTACGCAGATATCCTGTTGCCCGATACGCTTGGACCTGAAGCTGACGATGTGACGGCATCTGGTGGTTCGAACGGTGATTCAGCGGCTATTCTTCCACTTCACAAGGCTGTTGAACCGCAGTGGGAACAGAGACCGAGTTGGGAAATTTGTCGTGGTATCGCAAAGTATCTAGGCAAGGAACAAGAATTCACCGAAGGCAAAACGCAACTTGAATGGATTGAGTGGTGCTATAACGAAACGCGCCGCAAAGTTCCGTCGTTGCCTGACTTTGCGACCTTCTGGAAGACTGGGCCGGTCCATATTCATGACTTGCCCAATGCGGGTATTGCCCTAGAGGCTTTCCGTAAGGATCCTAAGGCTCATCCTTTAAAGACACCATCAGGCAAGATCGAAATCTATTCTGAACGTCTTGCGAATATTGCAAAACATTGGGTGTTGCCAAAGGGTGATGTGATTTCGCCTATCCCGATGTTTGTTCGTACATGGGAAATGCCTGGCGATCCACTTCAGAAGAAATATCCGTTGCAATGCTATGGCTATCACGGCCATGGGCGTATTCACTCAACCTTCCACAACTTACCATCCATTCGTGAGCAATTCCCTGATGAAGTACTCGTCAATGTACTCGATGCTGAAAGTCGCGGTATTCATTCCGGCGACAAAGTCAGGGTGTTCAATGATCGTGGCACGGTGGAATTAACAGCTAAAGTGACGCCGCGAATTATTCCGGGCGTAGTCTCAATTCCGCAGGGTGCGTGGTATAGCCCGACACAGAGGGATGGACGAAAGATTGATGTAGGTGCCAATATCAATACGCTGACGTCGCTACGTCCAAGTCCGCTCGCAAAAGGCAATCCTCAGCATACAAACCTTGTTGAACTCGTTAAAGCCTGAGCATAAGGAGAACTAAACATGACAAAGCAATACGGTTTCGTCGTTGACGTCTCGCGCTGCACAGGATGCAAGACTTGTGTTGTTGCTTGTAAAGATGCATATAACCTTCCTGTTGGTATGAACTTCCGACACGTTCTTGAAGAAGTTGGCGGTGGTTGGCGTCAAGATCGAATGACAGGCGCTTGGCATCAGGATGTTCATGCGTGGTATGTATCCATCGCGTGTAATCATTGCGAGGATCCTGCTTGCGTGAAAGTTTGTCCAACGAAAGCCCACTATAAGCGTGATAAAGACGGTCTTGTGTTGATTGATCAGGCCAAATGTATTGGTTGCGGTATGTGTGCAAATGCATGTCCCTACGGGGCGCCACAGTTGGATGTCAAAGCACACAAGATGACTAAGTGTGACGCGTGTGTCGATCGCTTGGAAAAGGGTGGACAACCGATTTGTGTCGATGCATGCACTCAGCGCGCGCTTCATTTTGGCGAGTTGTCAGAGTTGCGTAAAACTTATGGACAGTGTGCGCACATTCCACCGTTGCCCGATCCAACAAAGACTAAGCCAGCTTTGGTCATTGTTCCGTCGCCAAAGATTTCACGCTAGAGTAGATGGTTCAACTAGATGGGTAGGCGTAAACTTGCCCATCTAGAAGGGCGCTTAGAAAACGGTCCACATCCTACAGGGTTGTGGACTGTTTTTATCAATGTGTTTGCAGTTACCTCTAAAAAAGAAGAACGATTGGGGTGTTGAGATTTCTTGCGTAAGGATACGTAAGTGGAGAGGGAAATGACGGAATTCTAATAACGAGTGGTTTCATAAACACGATAAAACGACTCTTGTGCAGTTTGTCTTTAGGGAATTAACCCAAAATAATTAGTGAAACTCCTAGTGAAATAGCTCTTGACGGTTACAAATTATTACATATGATTTAGGAAAAATTTGTTCATAGGGGTTTCCATCTAAGGAAAAACCGTATATACTTCGTCCTGTGTTGAGCAACGGGGTAACCCTTAAGGGTTCACCTACAGGTTCCACAGGGTATCGGCATTTACTCCTTTGGCCGGTACCAAATGAAGAAAGCGTCGGTTTTTTTCTCTCCTCCCGACGACTTTCAAAGTTTCAAGTCCCCCGGACAAGAAACAAATGACGTGAGCGTCTTCTTTATGAAGGCAGGCTGGTCCCCTGTAGCTTATGTCGCAATCCGATCACCCTGGTCAGGTATCGGATGTATCCTCAAAATGAGACTTCGGCCTGGTCCGCTGAAGTTTCCTTGGTTGGAAAAAAGCGGTCTGCTTGTGTGGCAGACCGCTTTTTTTACATCTATCGAACTAAAAAAGGCATTGCAAAAGTTGTCGTTTTGACCATTTGCAACACCAGTTTTTTGATCTTGCTTGATTTTATTTTGTAGACACGAACGTGCCTTTCATTTTACGCACGGTTTTCTTTTGACCGTTATCAAGCTGCAATGTCTGGAAGCCATCCTGCTCTGGTTTGGCTAAATGAACGATCTGATCGACGTTAGGATTCGGAATGACGTCAACAGGCACTAAAACAGGTTCGCCGACGCAAAGACCGCTCTCGGTCATTTTGGTGCAACGACGTAAAAGTGTGCCTTGGTTATCAGGCATGACTTCAAATACACGGAAATACTCTTCACCATTCCACGAGATCTGCTGCGTGGTGGTGCAACCACCAAGAAGGACGACAAGGGCCGCTGCGGCTAAAAGTTGTTTCATAAAAGCCTCTAAACGAAAGAAGGTTGGATGAGTAAGCTGACTATATCAGGGCATTGTTAGGCGAGGCTGATGATGCTTAATCAAGCAAGTACGGCAATTAGGACGAAAATGCCAATCGTGCCTAAAGCAATAGGTAGCGTGCCAGCGCGACCTTCTTTGTCTTTAGTGCGTTCTCTGAGCCCAATGCCTAAGAACACGAGTGAAAAAGAGGCAATGCCTAGGGCTAAAGCACGGTCTCCCAAACTCGCTAGTGCCGGGATGATAAACGCAATGCAAATGGCTGCAAGTAAACCGATAAGAATCTTGAAAATGTCAGGCAAAGTAGTCTCTCGGAGAAAGAAATTTGTTGGTATCTTGGGTACAGCATAGCAGTTTGTCGTGCTAGCATAGATTGGTTGTGTCCAAAAAGGAGTCTGTCATGGTCAGTGCCACGATCGTGATCGATAATCACTGTCAAAAGCAAGGCCTATATGCAGAATGGGGTTTTTCGGTCTTTATCGAGACGCCGTCGGGCAATCTCTTGTGGGATACAGGCGGCATTTTGCACGTGTTAGAACATAACTTGCGAACGTTAGGTATTCAACCAGAAAGCATTCAAAATATTGCGCTATCGCATGGACATTTTGACCACACGTCAGGGTTGATTGATGTGCTTCGCTTGGCACCCGAGGCAAAACTATGGGCCTCGCTAGCTATTGTTCGGATGCGTTGGGGGGATGCAAATGCCCGTCGAGCCAGTGGTGGCGGTTCGCTTTTTGCATCGTTGCCGATTCGAAAGGTGACTCGACCTACATTTATCTTGCCTGAAGTGATTGCCTTTACGGTGCCTGCAGAATATCGAGACCAGAGATTTGTGACGGCCAAACATATGTTTGAAACAGATAGTGAGGGTGAAAAGGTACCTGATACTTTTTCAGACGATGTATCACTTTTGGTGAAAGGCGACCGTGGTTACTCCTTGGTACTAGGCTGTGCGCACGCAGGAGTACCGAATATTTTGAAGTTCATCGCTGAAGAAATAGGCGTTGATGCGTTGGATACGGTCACAGGGGGTACGCATTTGAGTGGCGCAGATCCTGAGGATTTACCGTTGTGGATGGAAACGCTTCGGTGTTTAATGCCCATTCGTCGGTGGCGTGTGAATCATTGCACAGGATTTAAAGCCGCTGCTTTGCTTTCGAAAAATTTTGAGGATGTGGATTGGGCAGGCGCAGGCGTCAGGCTGAATTTTTAACGTTTGTGCGCGCTCAAGGATGAATCGAACTATGCCAAGAAGAAAATCATTTGTGACGAAGTGGCCCCGAGGGTTTAATCCTGATGATCCTGATGTTTTGACGGTATCGGCCATTATTGACGAGGGTGTTTCAGGAAGTGACGTGGGACCAAAGCCCTTACATAAACATCCAACAGGGCAGCTCTTAGTTGCAACCGAGGGGATTGTAGGTATTGAGCTTGAGGATGGTTACTGGTCAATTCCTGCTCGGTGCGGTGTTTGGGTGCCACCCAATGTGGCTCACCAAGGTGTCTTGGGATTGGGAGGTAAGAGCGTGAGTCTCCATGTGGGGCCGGTCTGGGTAGATCAGTTGCCCGAGCAGTCGACTTTAATGATGGTGAAGCCGTTGACGATCGAAATGATCATGGCATCGGCGACGCCAGCATGGGCAAAGCGATCATCTGAATATCGCAATCACTTCTCGCGGGTAATGATTGATGATGTGGTTAATGCTAAGCAATTGCCAAGAAATTTCGCACCTTTGCCTAAGTCGCCCTACTTGTTGAAGATTTTGCGCGAATTGCATGATCCGGATAAGGCTGGTTGGACCATGGCTGAATGGGCTGAACACGTTCACATGAGTGAGCGTACGTTAGGACGTAATGCTTTGCGTGAAACCGGGATGACTTTCTATAACTGGCGCTTGCAGCACCTTTTCTTGCGATCCATTGAACATTTAGCTGAAAAGTTAAGTGTGGATGAGGTCGCGGCGCTAGCAGGTTATCGAAATACTTCTGCTTACATCAAGGTGTTCAAAGAGGTGTTTGGTATGACGCCTGGTACTTATGCAAGACAGGTTTTGCTTGGCGATTCCGAAGAGTAAATATCACCATAACAAAAAGGCTGCCAGCAAAAACTGACAGCCTTTTTTTTGATGACCTAAGGTGCTTAGATGCGAGGTTTAACGCGTACCGCGTTCAGCGTTGGTTTCTTGAGCCACACGAGCGACCTTGCGAGCAAGGGCAGACGTCGGGTCAATCAACGAAACCGTCTTGCCGCCGCACGGGAAATCGTCACATTCATCAAGAATGAGTGGAAGTTCCGTGCAACCAAGGATCAAGCAGTTGCAATCGTAGGTCTTGACGAGGTATTCGGCAGCGCTAACGAGGTCATCGCGACATTGACCCGTGGTGAAGCCGGCCTTGGCACCGACCGGACCATAAATGGCAGCCATGACGCGTTCCTGATGTTCTTCATCAGGCACAAACATCGGAAGACCAAGCGCCTTAGCCTTTTCAGCGTAGATGCCCGTCTGAACTGTGCCAGAGGTAGCTAACAAGCCAATGCGAGCGGCATCACCAAACTTGGCCTTGATTTCTTCGATCGTGGCAACCTGCATATTGATGAACGGAATGCCAAGATGACGTTCAAGGTACGGAATGAAGGCGTGAGCGGTGTTACAAGGAATGATCACAGCGTCGCAACCATCAGCCTGGAGGCGACGGGCGCAACCATACATGGCGAGCGTAGGATCGTCACCACCCTTGAGAAGGCAAGCTGTGCGGTCAGGAATCTGCGGATTCTGTTCGACGACGAGCTTGAAGTGTTCCTGGTCGTTCTTGGCCGGGGTAGCCTTGACGATCTTGTCATAAAGGTCAACCGTGGCAGCGGGGCCGAGGCCTCCGATCAAACCAACCTTGAAGGGTTTCGGCAAGCGAGCCGGCGTTTCAGTGATGGCTTTCTTGGCGGCAAGCGAGAGGATGTCTACGAAGGGGAGACCTTCAGCTTTGAGATTAACGGCAGCACCAGCGACACGACCGCAAGCGGGGATAAGGACTTCAGCACCAGCGGCGAGCAACTTTTGAGCTTCTTCACGAACAACAGCTTCATCGGTCGTGTTAAGGCAGTCAAGCTTTTCACCTTCGACGAAATCAACATCCGGGAGATGACGACGAATCACTTCAGTTGGAAGTGCGCAACCGACGATACCCACCTTCTTAGCGCCTAAGGTCTGTACAGCTTCCGTTAAACCGGCGTAAAGAGAAACGATCGGCATTTGGACTTCAGTTTGCACTTCGGCAAGGTAGGCTTCGGAGCGAAGGTTGGCAATCAAAGCAACATCGCAACCTTTTTCCTGAAGGCGCCAAACGCTTTCGAGTGCGGTGATCTTGCTATCGCCAAGGGCAAGGCGTTCGGTAGGAGCGTCTTGACGGAGTTCGGTTTCGTCTTCGATGAGTTCGATCGTGCGACCAGCTTCAGCGGCTGCACGGAAAAGGGCGGCTTTAATAAATGGGGCAACGACTGGATTGATGCCAGCAGCGAGGCCGACCTTCAAAATATTGGCCATGACGAATTCTCCTCAGTATCAGAAGGTGTCGACATTACAAAGGGTGATCGACACGTTGTAAATAGTCAACGTTAAGATAAACCCAAAACATGGATTAAGCAAAAGGGGATTTTCCTAGGGTGACAAGTAGCAGTTGAGGGTAAACGCGATTTTTTGAGTTTGAGAAAGAAGTTTCGACAGCTTTCAAGATGATTGTAGGGTCAAAGATGGTAATAAGTGAGTATTAATACTGAAAGTGAGCGATTTTTGAAGAAAAATTTGACAAATCCTAAAAAAGGGTATGTAATACGAATCCTTCGTTGCGACGCTGAGT
>Glacier_p2__coassemble_891_pt1 | contig 87505 bp, 81 predicted proteins | sample Glacier_p2__metabat2_high_PE_005 | metagenome-assembled genome bin Glacier_p2
CGTCGGGACAACGTTTCGATAACTCACAGCCGCGACAATTCCACACATAATTTACTCTCCAAACAGATTATTTCTTTTTCGGTCGCGTCCAACCTTCAATGGTCATCTGACGAGCTCGAGACAGAGTTAACTTACCCTCGGGCGCATTGCGTGTCAAAGTCGTACCAGCACCAATCGTCGCACCTGCACCAACAACCACAGGTGCAACTAACTGCGTATCTGAGCCAATAAAAGCATCGTCACCGATCACAGTTCTGAATTTATTAACGCCATCGTAATTACACGTAATCGTACCCGCACCTACATTGACACGCTGACCAACATCTGCATCACCAATGTAAGTCAAGTGATTCACTTTTGAATCCAAACCGACCACTGACTTCTTTACTTCAACGAAGTTGCCAATGTGATTATTTCCCTTTAATTCCACACCTGGACGCAAACGCGAATATGGGCCTACACGAGAATCCTTTCCTACTACCGCTCCATCAAAGTGACAAAACGGCAAAATCTCGACATTTTCTTCGATTCTCGCATTACGAATTACGGAGTAAGCTCCAACACGAACGCCATCCGCTAACTCAACACGTCCTTCAAAAATACAACCAACATCAATTTCGACGTCGCGACCACAAATAAGCTCACCACGAATATCAATGCGATCAGGATCAATTAACGTAACGCCAGCTTCCAATAAGCGTTGCGCCTGCGCACGTTGCCATACTCTTTCTAAAGCAGCTAAATGTACCTTAGAATTCACACCTTCAACCTCATAAGTGTGCTCGGGCTGTACAGTCTTAATTTCAACACCGTCCTGAGCCGCAAAGCCAATCAGATCAGTTAAGTAATACTCTTGCTGAGCATTTTCATTACTCAAACGCTTCAACCAATCATCAAGCTTTGCAGTGGGTAACAACATAATGCCCGTATTTACTTCGCGAATCGCCCGCTGTTCATCCGTTGCATCTTTTTCTTCAACGATAGATGTCACCTGTCCCTGAGCATTACGTACAATGCGTCCATATCCCTTCGGCTGATCAAGATTAACGGTTAGTAAAACAAGTTCTTCCGCTGTCGCCAAGCTTTTCATTTTCTCTAGGGTTTCACTCGATAACAGAGGGACATCCCCCAAACAAACCAACGTATGTGACTTGGTTTTGTCTAGTGCTGGCCAAGCCTGCATTAGCGCATGCCCCGTTCCCAACTGAGGCATTTGAAGAACAAAGCGTAACCCACTTCGATCTTCATAATGATTTTTCACCTCTTGAGCACAATGCCCAACAACCACAACTTTTTCAGTTGCTAATGCTTCAACTGCAGAAAGCACGTGATCTAACATTGGACGCCCTGCTAAAGGCTGAAGAACCTTGGGCAAACGAGAACGCATACGCTTACCCATGCCAGCCGCGAGAATGACAATATTCATTGATATGCTGTACCTTAAAAAACAACGGGAGCCTCATCGAGGCTCCCGCCAGTGATATGGTGGTTAAATTTTAACAGGCTGACGTACTCATCGGAACAGATGGTGCCCGAGGAAGCAATGGCTCATTAATCACATTGTCGCGATTCTTTTCAGCCCACCATGCCAAATACTCGCGATTGCCACGTGTCGGTAACAACGAACCTACCACGATGCCTATCCCAGCAGCTATAAATCCCCCAAGAACATTCGGGAAGACCTCTCCAGCAGGGGTAGCTGTCAAAATAAGCCAGGTGGTAGCACCTAACATCATCGAAAGCAATACCCCCTGTTTGGTTGTATGTTTCCAGTACAAACCACACACTAAAGGCCAAAAAGCGCCAATCACAGGGAATTGATATGCCATTGCCACCATGTCATAAATCGCCGTCCCCTCAACGCATAACGAATAGGTCAAAACCATTAATGCAAAAACAAAAACAGTCCAACGCATCGCTTTGAGCATATCTCGATCGTTTAATTTAATAACATGCGTCAAAATATTGCTAACAAAGGCAGTAGATGGTGCCAACATAGTTGCAGATGCCGTTGACATAACAGCCGATAAAACTGCACCAAAAAACACTACTCTTAACCACATTGGCATGTGATCACGTACCAAAGTTGGCAACAACCGTTGTGGATCGCTTGTCAGCATATCCTTGGCTTCACCAGGCATCACCAAAATAGCTGCGATCACAATAAACATAGGTACAAAGGCAAACAGAATATACACACATCCACCAATGATTGGACCTGCAACCGCAGTTGGTACGTTTTTTGCAGACATGACACGTTGAAAAACGTCCTGTTGCGGGATAGACCCAATCATCATAGTGATGGCTGCTGAAATCCAAAAGAGCCAACCTGATAGCGAGGGCTCTGGTAACGCATTGAAGAGATCACGCTCTCTCGCGTAATCAACTACCTGATCAAAACCACCGGCCAAATCTGAAGCAAACCATAAAATGGCTATTAAGCCACAGACAATAATGATCATTTGGACAAAGTCTGTCACTGCGACAGACCACATTCCACCATACATGGTGTAAACAAGCACAACAATAGTGCCAATGATCATACCAGCGGAAACAGAAATATACCCTTCGGTAATCAGATTGATCACCAAGCCTAACGCAGCAACTTGTGCACCAACCCATCCAAGATAGGATAAGACAATGAACAACGTGCATAGAACTTCGATTACTCTGCCATAACGATCACGATAATAATCGCCAATGGTCAAAATGTTCAATCGGTAAAGCTTTTGTGCAAAGAACATCCCGACCAAAATCAAGGCCATCCCAGAACCGAACGGCTCTTCGATTACGCCAGCAATTCCGTCTTCTATAAAACGTCCTGGGAGTCCTAAGATCGTTTCCGATCCAAACCAGGTTGCAAAAGTTGCCGTGATAACCATCGGCAACGGCAAACTACGCCCCGCAAGGGCAAAATCGCTCGTACTGCTTACACGCGTCGCTGCATACAAACCAATCGCAATGGTCAGCAACATGTAGAGCATCACAAAACCAATCAGCGCCATCTCACACAATCCTCATAAAACGACGTTGAACGGAAAACTTTGTTTTATTGCCGCGAATTGTAGGGCAATTAGCGCTTGTTGCAGGCTTAAAAGAGTAAAAAAAAGAGGGGTTTCCTAAACAATTGGGCAAAGTTTCATCGAAATCAAAAAAAGACGCCATTTCTCTAGTCTTCGTAGAAAAATGGCGTCGTTTTTTTTTAATTTTTAACTATGAGCATCAATCAGGCGAATCGATTGGATTTTGCTGAATCCCAGCGAGCAACCAACCTCCATCACCATGAATTGGCTTTTCCAAAATCCAAATTTCATTGAGCTCTTCCAACTCATCTTCCACACGAATGAGCCCCGTAAAATTCACGCTTGCGACATACATGTTGTCTGCCTCAGCAATACCCAAGAGTTGATTGTGCAACTCTACAATTTCAGAGTGATAAACCTGAGAACCACGTTCTCTTAACTGATGAGTTAATGCAACAAAAACGTCTTGTGTCGTAAAGTCTGAAATTTCAATCACGTTTCCACTATCCCAAGCCTTTTGGAGCTTGACATACTGTGTTTTCGCTGTTTGAAGAAAGCCTTCACGATCAAAATTATCAGGCGTAATATCTTGAACCCCTGAAGATTGAGACACACCACTAAACTGATCCATCACACTTCCATGACGGACATTAGAACCTAGTGGTTGAGTAGCTTCTCGTTGCATTGGGGGTACTTCTATAGTCGATTCCTGCTTGTTTGTATACGTACCACTTGACGTAGCAACAGAACGTGGCATGAACTTACTCATACCCCAACGAATAAGCATGAACACAACTAAAGCTAACAAGATACCAGTTATCAAGCTCACCAAACCAGCACCATTGATACCCAGCATAGATAAAAGCGCTGAAATACCTAAAGCCGCAGCGAGACCCGTCAAAACGCTACGCATCATAGACGGACGCTGAGGAGTCGCTTGATTAGGTGTAGCAGTTTGTTTTTGTTGTGTAGGAGATGCCGCTTTCTGTTGATTTTGAGGAGCAGCGGAAGGGGCTGGCGCTTTTTGACTAAACGTAGGAGCACTACGACCAAAACTACTACCGCCACCAAAACGTCTTGCTGCGTCAGCATCAACACTAATAGTGATCAAACTCAAACAAACCAAAAAGACAGCTAGAAACCTTTTCATATATATGATTCCTCTACAAGAGCCACTACATAGCCTTCTTATCCTCTAGGCTTAAAGCCAATATGCAAGGCACAAATACCGAAAGTCATATTTGTCCACGAAACTTGTTCAAATCCCGCAACTTTCATCATGTCAGCAAAGGTAGGTTGATCTGGATGCATGCGAATAGATTCAGCCAAATAACGATACGATTCCTTGTCTCCTGCAATGACACCACCTGCCCAAGGCATAAAATGGAACGAATAGAAATCGTACACAGGCTTCAACCAAGTACTGCAACGAGAAAACTCCAACACTAACAACCGACCACCTGGACGTAATACGCGTAGCATTTCGGATAATGCACGATCTTTGTGCGTCATGTTACGAATACCGAAAGACACAGTAATCACATCAAAGGTATTCGACGGAAAAGGTAACTTTTCCGCATCAGCTTCGACGACTGGGCATGGAAAGCCTGCCTGACGTAAACGCTGTGCACCAATAGCCAACATTTCATGATTGATGTCAGTCGCAACAACGTTTCCTGCACCTGCTTGACGGGCCAAAGCAATCGCTAAGTCACAAGTTCCGCTTGCGATATCTAGAACCTTCTGTCCGTCTTTGACCTCAGTGGAAGCAATGCATCGACGTTTCCAATATCGATGCAAACCTAAACTAAGCAAGTCATTCAACAGATCATATTTAGGCGCTACGCTATCAAAGACTTCTCGTACTTGATCCGCTTTGCGATCTTCATCGACTAACTGGTAGCCGAAGTCAATTTTATGAGCTTCTGTTTCTGAGGTCGATTCTTGTTTTTTCTGCATTTTTGAAAGATTCTCAGTGCGAACACTTATGTACAGGTTTTGCTTTCTCTTCGAAGGGCTTATTCGCTGGGTCATCGGGTTCACGCGAAGCTCCAGCCTCAGCCAAATCATTCAGATAAGCACTCCACAATTCTTCTCTCTGCTCTATGAGCTTTTGGAAATAATCCCAACTGTAGATTCCTGATTCATGCCCATCAGAAAAAATCAGTCGAACTGCGTAATTACCAACAAGCTCGATACCTGTGATATCAATCAGACGCTTTCCTACTTGAAGGACAGCTTCATCAGGAGTATGACCTTGAACCTCTGCCGACGGCGACATAACACGTAAAAATTCAAAGCTCAGATTCACTGCGCCGTCATCGTAGACTAATTCTAATTCTCTGCGCTTCTTATGCAGAGCAATGTCTACAGGTATTTTCATTGAGAAGTTCTCCAGTCCTGTTGGTCAATTGCACTTACTCACTACAACCGAAGTAAAAGCTTTTTTATCATACCTTCATTTCCTCCTTTTAACTGCCAAGATTTAATGATTAAAAGTTAGAAATTGAAGAAAAAAAACCGCACCATAAAATACGGTACGGCATTGCAATGGTCCCTACGGCAGAGATCAAACCCCCTTACGCTACAAGGAAATACAAGCCAATACCGAAAAATACCCCAATAGATACCCCAATAAAGCAAACGATAGAGAGGTTGAAAGGCATAGGTTTATTGGTGCGATTGCTCCACATCATACCGATTTTTTACCTACTTTGAACCTGACCAACTGCACCTAGTGCATTTTTTGCACATACCGCTCAACGCTGGTACTCACCTTTTTACCATTGCTGGTAACTTGATCAACACGAACTAATGACACTGGAGCTGGACGCCGACAACTTGACCAGCTCACGCTAGACCTGATTTTCGGAACGTCTCGCGCGCGTGCGCGCGGACTGGGCGCAAAACTCCGCTCGACCTATCCACAATCGGACAACCTCAACATTCAGCCGATAAAGAAAAAGGACGCTATGCCATATTTCAGACATAACGCCCTTTATCGTTTTTAGCTCACCTCTTTTGCCTCTCTTACCCTCTCTATACTGTCAAAAAAGGTGGGTACAGTGGGTACGCCTGTTAGAGTAGTGCATACGAGCGATTTTCGCTTTAAAGCGAGGTGGGTAGGTGGGTACACCTATAGCACAGGTATTTCAAGGCGATCAAAAATCACATTTTTTGCCCTGTACCCACCTTATGTACTTTTTCCTCCGAAAATCTAGAATCTTTCAAAGCCTCACGCACATTGTCAGGGAATGCCCATTCAGGGATAACAACATATCCACCAAATACCGTAATTCCGCCAACGTTGACAGGAGTACGGCTTTTGAATTGCTTTTTCGTACCGTTGTTTGTTTGAAGCCAGCCCCTAGCCTCCAATGCCTTGATCACCTCAGATTGATTGCCAGCACAGGCGCGTTTCATGCCTTCGCTGGTGAGGACTAAGACCGCTGGTTCTCCTCTGTTTGATCCGTTGATTGGTAACCCGTAGACAATCGAACCAAAGAACGGATTCGGGTTCACTGCCTGATAGACCTTAACATCGGGTGGAATCACATATTCAAAGTTATTCGGATATGCTACGGCAAAATCTAAAACGCCCTTACACAGTCTCAACTGTCTATCCTCAGTTGTCTCGAATCCGTTCACGAAGGATTTGAAGCACAACGAAGCGAACTGAGAAGCCTCACCGACAGCCCACGGCAGTACGTCATATTCCGTAGCCAGCTCACCAGCAACCGCAACCAATGCGAAGCGTTTCGCCACTCTCTGAACTTGTGCGGTATGGTGTTTGGCATGAGCCTCAACCCACTCTTTCATCTTTTTGGCGATATGGGCTTTCATTGCCTCGACGCCTCCACGCTGGTGAACGTCATCAATAAAGGCTCTCATAAATTCAACGCCAGCAGTACCGTAATACTTCGCTCCATCCTCCGAGAAGGACTCTGCCAAGGCTCTAGCCTCGACGCCTTTAGGTAAGGTCTCAAACACACCGTGACCGCCTTCGGGACACGCCTCAATCGTAGCCATACGGACGTTAGCCCCTGTTTGTATGTCTTTCTTTTGGCGATCCATCATTTCACTAGCGGACAGCTCACCAGCAGACATGAAAAGCAATCGCCACTCGTTGGATGCTCTCGCTTTAGCTTCTCGCGTCATTCGTCGCTTTCCTGAGCCATTGCCCAGCATATAAAGGACTTGTTCGACGTTTAAACGCCCGTTGTCACCTTGACCTAACTCATCTAAGAACAACGGCAAATCCGAATGATTTTTCGCAACACTCTCAAGCCCATTGCCCGTAGCATTCCATGAGGTTTTTAGTTCTCCACCATCCTCAAGGACTTGCGCCCACACACTCACACCAGCACGAATAGCCGTTGTCTTACCGCTACTAGACTGACCGACAAAATGAAATCCGCCTGATGGTTCGCTGGTGAACTTTAGAAGCGGAGACGCGAAAGCCATACACACCGCGAAGGCAATACGGCTGGAGTGTCTAGCATTCCGTCCTATCGTGTTTTGCCATCGCTCCAACGTTCCGCCCTGACCATACTTAGGCGCGCCCTCCTCATCACCATTGAATACAATGTCACTTCCGTTGGTATCTCCGACCGTTGCACTTGGAACAATGAAGGACTTACCCAGCTCGACCCAGCCATAAGCATCAACCGTGGTGAATCTTTCGTTCACGGGGCACGTGCTAATAAACTCAGCCACCTGAGCATTACCCCCTTGTGAGTTCACACGATAGAGTTGTAAGCCCTCATCAACCAACGTGGCTAACGTCTTACCTTGACTGGTGACTAGATCAGAAAGCATGATTACACGCTCACGGCTATTGCCGAATGAATCATTGAAGCGAACCACACGACACCTACCGCGCCCGTATTTGTCGCATCCCTCCGAGACAACCTCCAAGCGAGAGCAAAGCGTAATCGGGGCTTTATCACCCATGACAACTTGAAGGGTATCACCGACAACGAACACATTGCCCGATGGGGCTTCATATTGCATAACGCCACGATTCAATTTAGGGGAAACGTCAGGAATCTCGAACAAGTATTCAGTATCGGACGATGGTAAAATTGAACCGTTCTCTATTGAACGTTTAACGTCTTTTCGGGTCTCTGCCTTTTGGTTAGAGACCATTTTTTTGGCGTCATTCGTCATCACAGTGCCCCTATAGCAATACAAAAATCATTCCAATCAGTGGGGGTATCTTTCGACCCTGTAGCGAGCTGGAAAGCCTTTATCAATTCTTCGGTGAACAACGGTTTCACCACTGGTGCGCCAATAGCCTTACCAGCTTTTATGGCGTCATCCTCCCCATTGCCGACATCGCTCAGGATCACAAAAACCTTTTCAGGGAATTTCCTAGCGAAGCTCTCCGCAACGTTCCGCAAATTACCGCTACTCATTGACGCAACACACGGATAACCCTCGACCATCTCCACGCTCAAAGCAGTAGCGACGCCCTCAGCTATGCCGATACGGTTTGAAGCCTGATAGACCTCAATCGGGCACGAGAGCCAATAAGCACCGCCAACACGACCAGTCCGCATAAATCGCTTTTTCCCATTGGCATCTATGAATTGAAGCGAACTAAGCTCCCCGTCCTTGACCAACGGAATCACCAGCAACCGACCATTAAGACCAGTCCGCCACATTCCACCTTGATCGTTTCTAATTCCGCGTTCACTTGCAATGGCATCAACCTCACGGGCATCTATCTCAAACATCGTGCTAGTAGGCTTGATATGCTTTTTCGTTAAGTAGGGGTGACTGGTGACGGGCTTACATTCACGGAGAATCATTGAGGCAGTACACTGACTTTCACTAATCTCACGGCGTTCACTCTCCTCTTTCTCAGCCTTACTAACCGCCCACTGAATGTTTTGTTGACGGCGCTCCTCACGGGTCAAACGACGACCAGCATCATCACGCCATGAAGCACACCACCGCGTACGTTCGTTATAGACCGTACCTCCCTTGAAATCCGAGTGAAGGCGAATAGAACCAGCTTTAGAGCCTCCCTTATCCCCCTCAGCCCGACAACGACAGTTAGCCCTAGGCGTCTCTGTCACATGGACATCAACCGCCTTACCAGCGTCATAAGGATTAGAGAAAAGCCCCTTCACACGTTCAAACTGTCCCGAATGATTAACCATGATTGCAACCCTCCAAGCGAGCAATACGTGCTTTCGTTTTGGCTTCAATAGCCTCATCAATCGCGCCTCTGATCGCCTCTAGTACGTTTATGGCGTCATTGATGCGCCCCTCAGTTATCGGCGTTTCAACGCTTGGATAACGCCAATAGATCAGCTCACAAATTGCGCTGGACAATGAGGAGGAGCGTTCGATTAGTGCGCCTTCGCTACAGGTCTCATAAACCTTCACTAGTGCCTTATCCACGTTTTCAGTAGATACACTTCGGTCTTTGATAGGACTCATTTTTAGTCCTCCTTAGACGTTTTTTGATTGATATCGACCGCCTCTAATACGCCATTACCAATGGCGCCGTGACATAGTGAGATCAGGTCAGACAGGGTATAAAGAGATTCCGCTAAATCCTTATCGCTAGCGAAAGTGCAATCGCACGGATGAGAATCACGAATATTCAAATAATCCGCAAACACTCGGAGCATTGAACCGATATTAGAAAGCCCCGATAAGCAATCATTAGAGGCATTAGCTACCAGCTCAGGATCATTAGAGGTCATTGCATCAACAAAAGAGCAAAATACCCCTTCTTTCGGTGCAATCGTTCCACGTAAAAACTCAGCAGAGTTGAACTGCTCACGCTTACTATTTGCCATGATTAACCCCCTACGTACTTGCTAGGGGTATAGGCACGCCCTAACGCCTCATCACAGGCGCGAAGGACTTCAACGGCTACACCGCGAAGAACATTGAAACGAAAACGACCGTAAACGGATGAATCATTGATCGTAGAGTTGTACTCATTGGCTAACAGCTCAACGATTGCGTTCACATCGCTGGTGACATCGTAGGAGACGGGGTCACAGCTACCAGCGGTTGCACTGGTGACAGGTTGATATACGGGTGCTGGTGTGGAGTGGAATGCAGTAGATACACTGCTGGATAGAGTCAGCATCATTGCTTGGATTCCTCGTAATTGACTGTAGGAAATCCCCCACCAACCGCCAAGAAGGTGGGAGACGCCACACGGGTTGGCGGATCGTCTACGAGGTAACGACAAGCCCGAAGGCTTCCCGTGTGACATCAACCCGTAATTTGGTACGGGCGCAATAATGCCATTCCGATTAACGCCAAAAGAAAAGCCACGTGCAAAGCGTGACGTGGCGATTAATCGCCTCGTATCTGTAAGCAGTCCGCCAAGACCGCCCTTGCTCATGCGAGCAAGTACGGCAATCCTAGCACGGGTTAGCACGTTATGGCAATAGTCCACCCCATCAAAGAGACTTGCAAGACCAGCACTAAGACGGGTAACCTTGACTCCGAGACCGCCTCCGAAAGCGTTATCGGTTTTCACGTCAGCAAACATTGAACCGATAGCACTTACAGCGGTCTCTTTGCTTTTCAAGACCATGATTAAGCCTCCACTGCATCGAAAGAAGGACGGCTATTAATCCATTGATTGATATCATCAGCACGCCATGCTATGCAATTAGCACCCAATCGAATAGGCTTAGGGAAATGCCCTTCACGAATCCAACGCCACAGCGTAGTACGACCGATACCGCCTACAGTCTTACGAACGACTTGTTCACGTAAGAGAGGCACAACATCAACGGGGGTCTCAGTGACGCCAGTAGGCGTTTCTTGTTTGGCTTTATCTGCCATGTTTCATGCTCCTTAGAGGTTCACGGTTCAGCACGGGATGCGCTGGACTCGATACACATCTAAGCATCAAAAACCATTCAAGGTAAATGCCTTTCGTGCCTGAAACCCATAAAGGTTTTAATCTGAAAACCCATAAAAAAACCCTTGAAAGCTATTAAACCTTCAAGGGTTAGAGACTACTGCCACAGGACAATTAAGGCTTTTTCTTTGATAGAGACGGTCTACCACCGCCGTGGTCACCTGACTTAATGCCACAGATAACTCTAGCGATAGAGTTGAGTTCAGTTTTTGGCGTGTTTTCGTTTGGCTTGACTATGCCTAAATGCTCCAATTGCTTTTCCGCCTCTTTTGAACAAGCCTGTTCTTTCTTTTCGAAGGTATTCAATTCGGAAAAGCCTTTTTCATCCTTCACTTCTTTAGGGATAAGAGCTTTACGCGTTCTCAGTAATGCAAGTATGCGCGGTGTATAAAAAGGGCTATCGGCGTCGAGCATATCTCTCAAATCCTTAACCGTGATTCCATCCACAACCACAACATCCTCATCACAACAATTGCCAGTAAGCACAGATTGAGACACCCCATCAGCCTTTCTTAAATCCTCAAACCATTCAGGGCAAGGTATGCGGTGTGGGTTAGCTTTCCACCATTCATAAAACGCTTCACGGGGAAACGTGGCTTCATTGTTGCTCATCACATTGAAAGGGTTTACATACTCATACCCCATGAATGAAACCGACTCACTTTGACGATCCATATCTTTCAGCATTTCTGATTCACAAGCACCAGCAACCCCATCTAACATGAATCCAAAACACGGATCTAACTCTATATTCGTCAGTTGGAACATCTGTATTACAGCTTGTTGAACGGTGAACCTAACGCCATAATCTTTTGTCTTATTATCACCTTCATTTGTTGGCACATCGTCACAAAGTGGCGGTTCTATCCCCTCTTTAAGGGAGGAGGGCATATTATCGAGATCAGGCGCCGTCTCAACTGTATCTACAGCGTCACTTACCTCATTAGAGCTTATCGTTTGTTGTAACTCGAACGCCCTAGCATTTTGCTCAAAATAACGCCCGTGACCTTCGTTCCAGTCAACAAAATGATCATTGTTTGCTCGACGCCTTCTAAACCACGTTCTAAAAGCTATGACTGGATAGGCTTCTGCACCAATCTCATTAAATAGCTTCCCTGAATACCCCTCTAATTTGTCTCCTTCAGTTAAATCACCAGTAACTAAGGCACAAAAATCCTCTATCAATCGTTTCTCGTTCGGGTTATTACACAGCAAATCAGAGGCGCCTTGATCATATGCCAACAAACATGACGCCTCCCATATGGTCAGATACCCTTCTTTAACGTGCGATTGATTTGCCCACTCAGTAATTTGCTTTCGAGTATTTTCAGGCACCTCGAATGAAGTTATGTCTAACATCAAATTGCCCCTAAGCCCCGTAAACATTCTGCCAATGAACGAGTGACGCCACCGACATACGGGGCAATGTGTGACGGCTTAACAGGCTAGCTACTTCCTGTTATTGCGCCACTCGCTCAATTAGCTTATCAGATCACGTTACAGGTAGTTCTATTGCGTCCTATCGTGCATCACCGAAACGCCTTTCGATTGTTTGTTTGTTTTATTTTTCACGATAGCTCTATATAGGTTTTTTCACCACAACAAACAAAGAAGTACTCAGTAACAAACCACACTTCTTTTACTGTGCCACAGCAATTGTTACGCAATTGTTTGTTGTTTGTTTGTGGTTTGTTTAAACAGTGTGTCTGACTCAAACAAAACATTCACGGCGCCAACAATCGGTAGATTTTTACCGACCGTCACCGCCAGCAAGTTACGCTATTTTTTAGCAAAACCTTCCTAGCTCCACCAATGAGTTACGGTAATTTTTTACCGAAACTAGCTCACCATGGCGCCATGAGTTTTACTTATTTTTTAGTAAAACTCCCTCACTGGTCAACGATACATTGCCCACACGATCAGCATCAAAAAAGGCTTTCGCATTGAAACATAGCCCTTGGCAGCCAAGCTACTTCTTTTGCACTGTCGCACAGGTTTTTCACATTTTCGCACTACACTTTTCGACTGAAAACGCCTGTGAACTTCTCACAACGTAGCCCTATTTCAAGCAACGGGTTTAGGCTCTCAACACTAAGACCATGAGATAAACCAACACAAACAAACCAGCGGAGAATAAGCCAGCACCAATAACGCCACAGATCACCCCTCTCCTAATCGCTGGTTCACAGCAACGCGTCACCAGCTCTATCTTTTTCTAACATTTAGCCCCCATCAACAATGGCTCTCGACACCGTACTAATGGCTTCATTTATTGGCGTCCACCTTAACAAAAGTTAACACCTAACGCCACGTCTAAATCTGTCCCCTCACCCTATGAGAGAGGCTAACCAGTGCTTTTAACGTTAGACGAAACACCACCAACAAACACAAGTTTTCACAGGTAGTTCACTGAAAGAAACGCGCTACAATGTCAACAAAAGGCAACATGGATTGAAGCCAACAAAGAAGGGGAGCGAGCCTAATACCCCTCCCCTACCTTGACTTTTCTTTACTTTTTGAGAGCCTAGCCCCCTCCCCTCACTTTGCTTTTCTGTGCTTTTTAACACCTCACCCCTCGCGCGCGCGGACTGGCGACAAAACTCATCTAACCCCCTGTCCTCACTTTCCTTTAAGCCACGACCATTGCATTCACATTGGCGTCAAACACCTCAATATTTTTTCAACATTCCACGCCAGCACCAACACATTGACCGACCGCACCTAATCCCCTCTGACTTGCGTTCTCCGCTTTCCTCATTGCGTCCACGTGTGTTTTCTCATTGGGTGCATAGAAACGAAAGCACGCGCCTAAATTGACCGCCCTAGGCAGTGTCTTTGTCTTAGCTAATCTCCGCTTAATGTTTGCCACTCTCGACCCCTCCACGCTTGTGATCATTGCCATGATGAAACGATATCAGCACCAACGAAAGCGCATTCTCCAGCCATGAGAGAGGAGATTGATAGTAAGTATTTATTTGTATTTAAGTAATTTATCTATCTATCTATCTATCTATCTATACCCACCATACTTTTCAAAATACCCACCTACTTACCTCAAATACCCACCACACTCATCAAAATACCCACCTTGCTATTTTTCCCTTTCTCCTTACTCTCACAGCAGATCACATCAAAAAACGAGAGAAGTACCCACCGTACCCACCTTATTTTTCATGTTTTCCATATTGGCTAAGGTCTCAGGCAAAGAAAAAACCCGTGACAACTGCCACGGGTTCACTGGTTAATAGGACTGACTGCCGACAATGGCTAACCACTCCTCACATTCTTTGCCGTCATCCTCATCAGGATATTTGCCAGTAGTCAGGAATCGCCCCCACCACGTTAAGGCATTGATACGGCTTTGCCGTTTATCGTTTCGCCGATATGCTCCTTTATGGTTATCATTTTTAGTGCGCTCTTTATCGTGATCTAAGGTCAGTTCGACAGCCATAGAACTAATGATTTGATCATTGCCATGCTCATCATCCTCGCACCACGTTGAAAACACAGTTCTACATAACGCATGAGGCTTCACTACTGGATACGTTCCATCATCATTAGGCATAGACCAATCACGCCACTCCTTCATCCCTCTTTCACGGCGTCTCACATTCATTGTCCTAATCGTATGGGCTAGGGTAGTTGCAGATATTGGAGACCGCCCATCATTGGCAGAAAAGATATATTCACCGCTCCAACGGGGTAACGTTTTCAGGAAAGCCACTGCATACGGTGAAAGGAAGGTTTTAAAAGCACCAGCACCTTTCTTTTTTCGACCCTCCTCTATTACCATGCATATTTGGTTTTCAAGGTCAACATCACACCAACGCAAACCGCGATAGCTACCACCTCTTAAGGCGGTCAACATTCCGAATATCAACGCGTCACGACCATTAGACCGATCAAGCCCACACAACTCAGCAAAGAACGTTGGCGCGTCCCTGTAATCAATCGTGGCGTTATTCCCGTCCTTCGGGATAAGGTGAGCATATGGAGCTAGTAAAACCGTCAACCTAGAACCCTTAGTCATTACCGCTGGTGACGGCACATCAGGTCTATCCCCATTCCCTTTAGCCCATTCACAAACCCCGTTCACGTGATCTCTGAATTGTCTTGACGTGCTTTGCTTGACGTTTAGCACCCATTCATCACGCATCAACGCATCAAAGACGTGATCCGCACTCACCTCATCAATAGGTACATCACCAAACACGGGAAAGGCTCTACGGGTTAATGATTCCAACGTCCGCTTTTCTCTTAGCTTGTTATTCCGCGCCCAGCTCTCTGAATTGACGGCAATGTATGCCAGCGCACATTCTTTGAAACTGAGTTTCTTTTGCCTCTCCTCTTTCGCTTTCTTAGCTTCAATAAGAGGATCAACGCCAATAGCTAATGATGCAAGGTATTCACCAGCTAATCTACGGGCGTCACCTAACCCACATTGCGGATAGGTCAATCCATTAAGCGACCTGTCATAGTCTTTGCCGTCAACCCTACAACGAACAATCCAACGCTTACTAATGCCCGTGGCTAGTCGTTGCACCAGCAAATAAAGCCCTGTACAGCCACCAACGGTGATTTTTTTCTTACTTTCGTTTCCTTTCTCAAATTGCCTTATGGCTTGATCCAACTGTTTCGGCGTCAACGTCTTTGTGATTTTTGGCATATCTCGACCTCTTTATTGGGGTATTTGCCTTTCTGTTTATTGGGGTCTAGCCCCGATACCCCAAAAGATACCCCAATAAAGAAGGGGATGTAAAGGGTTTTTGTGGCACTAGAAAGAACACTTAAAAGGCGAAAAATCACGAAAACGCCTGTTAGATAAAGAAAAACCGCACTGCACGGAACAGCACGGTTCTATTGTTTGGTCTCTACGGCAGGAATCGAACCTGCAACACAGCCTTCGGAGGGCGGTATGATATCCATTTCACCACGTAGAGGAAAATCGCATTATACCCGAATCCTTCATGCCTTTTAATTAATAGCAATACGGGGGTTATATCGACAACGGGTCCACCTCAATAGTCCAATCAATACCAGTCGGGGACTGAAAGGTAGATTGCCACGCCCAAAGAAAGCGATTTAACGAAGCCCGGTTGTCAGCCTCTATTAATAGTTGCGCTCGTTCAATATCCATCAAACGCACAACTGGCATAGGGACAGGATCGTAAACGCGAATATCATCAGACATAAACGATATCGCTTGTTTCGCAACAGCCTGTAAGAAATACAAAGCTTCAGCCAACGTCTTCGCTTGCGCAGTCAACAAAGCTTGATAAACAAAAGGCACACACCAATTTTCTCTTCGTTCATTCACCAACGCAGTTGCAAATCCATCATAGTCCTGCTTTTCCAAATGCGAAAAAATAGGCTCTTCAGGTAAACGGGTTTGAATTAACACCAGACCTTGATCTCCATGCCTACCTGCTCTACCTGCCACCTGCATTAAAGTTGAAAACAATCTTTCCTTAGCGCGAGCATCAGGACTTAAGATTTGCGAATCTGAATTCAAAATAACTACCAAGCCTACGTTTGCAAAGTCATGCCCTTTAGCAATCATTTGAGTACCAACGAGAATATCAACCTTTCCTTGGTGAACTTGTTGAAACGCTTTCTCAGCCTCATACTTCCTAGAAACACTATCACGATCAATGCGTAAAACGCGTGCCGCGGGAAATAAATGAGCTAATTCTTCCTCGACTCGTTCTGTGCCGATACCCCTCGGAATAATATCTACATTGCCACACACTGGACAAGTCTCTGGCACCGGGGTACTCCATCCACAATGGTGACAAGTAAGAGTCTGTGTTTTCTTATGAAAAACAGCGAATGTAGAACATCTTTGACAGGTACTTACCCAATCACAAGCAGGGCAAGATAAAACTGGTGCATAACCACGCCGGTTTAGAAAGACTAGAACTTGCTTTCCTGCATTGAGATATTGCTGAATCTTCTCGACCACTACGTCTGATAAAGCCCGCCTTGCTCCACGCCGTGGTACATCCACTAAATGAATAGTAGGAAGTTGAGCCTCTTTTACAGCTCTTTCTTTTAAAGTAAGTAGCGAATATCCTCCCGTATTCGCCTTCACCCAAGTTTCAATAGACGGTGTCGCCGAGCCTAAAACAACAGGAATTTGATTCTTACTTGCTCGCCATACAGCTAAATCTCTTGCTGAAAAACGTAAACCATCTCCAGCTTTATAAGAACTATCATGCTCTTCATCAACGATGATGAGTGACAACTTCTTAAAACTAGTAAAGATCGCCAATCGAGTTCCAACCAATACCCTAGCTCGCCCTTCATGGACTGCTAACCAAGCTCTCGCTCGTTCAGTGTCGGAATATTCTGAGTTTAAAGCGACTACCTGCTCTTGAGGAAAACGTGATCTGACACGTTCCTCAAGCTGAGGTGTTAAGTTGATCTCAGGAACTAATAGCAAAACCTGAGTATTTGACTCTTGTCGCAAAACACGCTCAATGATATGTAAATAAACCTCAGTCTTACCCGACCCCGTCACCCCATATAAAAGGAATGGTGCGAAACCTGACGTAGTACTGACCGTATCGACTGCATATTGCTGTTCTGCATTTAATGTAGGCCGCTTATCCTCTCCGATCAATCGTGTTGGCATATCTAACAATTTAGCAAACTGCGTTTTATGTCTAACACCAGGTACCTTACGAAAAAAAATAGGTAACGCAGGAACTGCCGATTCTCCCCATGAGCGCACATAATACTGCGCCGCAAATTTGGTAAGAGCCAGCCACTCAGCCGACAAAGGCGCCGTCTCACGTAAAACTTGTTTAATCGAACGAAGGCGAGCTTTCGTGAAATCCGGAGCATTTTGTAAACCTACAACAATGCCAACCACATTACGCGTACGGAGCCCGACAATAACTCGATCCCCTACAGCAACCATCATGTCCGCAGGTACAACATAATCTAAAGGAGCTAATCCCGGCGCCTCGACAATGACTTTTGCGTAAAGAGAATTTCCCTCTTTCATAAACAAACTCAATAAAACTCTGTTGTGGATAAGTCTGTGGATTTTCAGAAAAGGCCTCTTCTTTCTTATCTTTTTTAACAATTTAACCAGCGTTAAAAAAGATAAGAATACTCTTGCAATCACCTGAAATTTAGGCCGCTTAACAATAAAGGCGCTTACAAGTCATTGCCGTAAGCGCCTTTGGTAGGTTGTGCACAGGGCTTGTTTTCTGTGCATAACTGCTACTACTATTTAATGGTATTGACGACTATAAGCGTGGACTTCATCAACCAAAATTTGAACATTCTCGATCGGCGTGAATTGGTTTATGCCGTGACCTAAATTAAACACATGCCCACCTTGGTTGACTTTTCCGTATCCATCAAGAACCTTACGAACTTCGGCACGAATAGCCTCTTCAGTACCGAAAAGCGCAAACGGATCCATATTTCCCTGTAAAGAAACCTTATCTTCGACAACCTTGCGAGCTCGTTGAATATTAGTTGTCCAATCCAAACCAACTGCATCGCAACCACAAGCCGCGATGTCAGACAGCCATTCCCCGCCTCCTTTGGTAAAGACAATCGAAGGAACAGTTTCGTTGTTTTGCAGGGTCTTCACTTGCTCAAGTACTTTTTGCGTATAACGCAGCGAGAATCTTTGGAAATCTCCATCGGCCAGCATGCCTCCCCAGGTATCAAAGATCTGAATAGCCTGCGCCCCTGCATCAATCTGTGCGGATAGATACTTAGCTACCGCCTCAGCATTAACCTCAAGCACGCGTTCGAACAAGTCAGGACGACGGTACATCATCGTCTTGACTGTACGAAAATCGCGACTGCCGCGCCCTTCAATCATGTAACAAGCTAAAGTAAAAGGAGACCCAGAAAAACCAATCAAAGGAACGCGATTATTCAATGCTCTACGAATGCATGCAACTGCATCCATAACATAGCGCAGTTCCTGATTAGGATCAGGCACAAACAATTGCTTGACAGCCTCCTCGGATTGTACAGGCTTATCAAAAACAGGGCCTTCTCCTGCAACAAACTGCAGGCCTAAACCCATCGCATCTGGAACTGTCAAAATATCCGAAAAAAGAATAGCAGCATCTAACCCGTAGCGATCAATGGGTTGTAAAGTGACCTCTGTCGCATACTCAGGATTCATAGCTAAGCCCATGAAACTCCCGGCACGAGCGCGGGTTTCGCAGTATTCAGGAAGATAACGCCCTGCCTGACGCATTAACCAAACAGGGGTAAAATCAGTTTTTTCACGCTTGAGCGCTCGTAAGAAGCAATCATTGATCGGTTTCATGGTTTCCATTTAGAAGCTATATAAAAGAAAGAGCAAAAAATGCCTACTCATCCAGAATCGCCCTTGACGAACACAAACTGGCTTTCGATTGGCAAAAATAATGAATTATTTTTGGCTATTCATGCGCAACCAGCAGCAAAACGCACTGCTATCGTTGGTATCTATGGCGATAAGCTGAAAGTATGCTTAGCCTCACCTCCTGTCGATGGCAAAGCTAACACTGTATTAATCAAGTTCTTCGCCAAGCTACTACACATACCTAAAAGCTCTATCGAGCTCACTCGAGGAGATACCAGTCGAGAAAAAAGCCTGGCTATCTACGGGCTATCTTCCCAAGACCTACTCGAGCGACTACATAAATACTTGTCTTCCAATTAACGAACGATTAAAACTGGTCGATCGGCCTTATGTAGCACTTTTTGCGTTTCACTTCCCAACAATAAAGAACCGATCGAACCCAAGCCTCGACTAGCCATAACAATAAAATTCACATTATGGCGTACAGCACAGGCAAGAACTCCTTTCCAAACAGCATCAGCGTGTTCCGCTACTACTTCACATGGCACACCTTTCTCAGCAGCCTTACGCGAAATAATGGCTAAACGATCACGAACAGCAGTGTCTTCCGCTTCAAAACCACCCGCTGGAGGAGCTCCGATCACTGCCGTCATACCAATCAACTCACCATGCAGTTGTTCAACCAACTCAATTGCGGTATCAATAGCCTTATCACTAAGATTAGACCCGTCTGTAGTTACCAGTACCTTAACGCTTGTCATTTTGGTCTCCGTTTTTCAACTTCTTCTGCATTGAAAACTAAGTTATACAACCGTTGCCCTTAGCTTGTCATATTTTTTTGAATTAAAGTAAAAAAAGGTGGTATTGATCCAATACCACCTTTTTTCTATGAAACAACGTTCGCTTAACGCTGCTGACGAATCTTCTTGATTGCAACAAGCTGAGCTGCCAAAGCAGCCATTTCTGCTTCGAGCTTGGCAATTTCGAGTTCACCCGTAGCATTTTGACGCTGTGTACGTGCATCTTCAAGCGCTTTCGCAGCCTTGGCCTCATCGAGGTCCTTACTACGAACGGCCGTGTCAGCCAACACAGTGACTAAATTGGGTTGAACTTCAAGCACACCACCAGCCACAAACACCTGCTCCACTTCCTGCTTGCCCGGCAAATGAATGCGAACAAAACCAGGACGGATCAGTGTAATAAGGGGCACGTGTCCAGGCAAAATACCTAATTCGCCAGACTGACCGGGCAGCGAAACGAGCTCGGCGTCACCGGAGAAGATAGACTCTTCCGCGCTAACGACGTCAACTTTAATAGTAGCCATTTTTGTTGCTCCGTTGTCGGGCGCCTGACTGGATCAACTACTTTGCAGTTGATCCAGACAAGCATTACTTCAGGGTCTTCGCCTTTTCGAAGGCTTCGTCAATGGTACCCACCATGTAGAAAGCCTGTTCGGGAAGCTCGTCGCACTCACCTTCAACAATCATCTTGAAGCCGCGGATAGTTTCCTTGAGCGGAACGTATTTACCAGGGGCACCAGTAAAGACTTCTGCCACATGGAACGGCTGAGAAAGGAAGTTCTGGATCTTACGAGCACGCATCACCGTCATCTTATCCTCAGGAGCGAGTTCGTCCATACCGAGAATGGCGATAATGTCGCGAAGTTCCTTATAGCGCTGGAGAGTTTCCTGAACTCGACGGCAGGTCGTGTAATGCTCTTCACCGATAATGTTCGGGTCAACCTGACGAGACGTAGAGTCAAGCGGGTCAACGGCCGGATAAATACCGAGAGAAGCGATATCACGAGACAACACAACCGTAGCGTCCAAGTGACCGAAGGTTGTAGCCGGAGACGGGTCAGTCAAGTCGTCAGCAGGCACGTAAACGGCCTGAATAGACGTAATAGAACCTGTCTTCGTGGAGGCAATACGTTCCTGAAGCTTACCCATTTCTTCAGCAAGCGTCGGCTGATAACCCACAGCAGACGGCATACGACCGAGCAAAGCAGAAACTTCAGTACCAGCCAAAGTGTAACGGTAGATGTTGTCGATGAAGAGAAGAATGTCACGACCTTCATCACGGAAAGCTTCAGCCATCGTAAGACCAGTCAAGGCAACACGAAGACGGTTTCCCGGAGGTTCATTCATCTGACCGAAGACCATGGCAACCTTGTCCAAAACCTTCGAATCTTCCATTTCATGATAGAAGTCGTTCCCTTCACGGGTACGTTCACCAACACCAGCAAACACAGAATAACCACCGTACTGCTTAGCAATGTTGTTGATCAATTCCATCATGTTAACGGTTTTGCCCACACCGGCACCGCCGAACAAACCAACCTTACCGCCTTTAGCGAACGGACAAATAAGGTCAATAACCTTAATACCCGTTTCAAGCAAGTCAACGGAAGGAGAAAGTTCGTCGAACTTCGGGGCAGGACGGTGAATCGGGCGAACTTCTTCAGCGCCGATATCGCCACAATCGTCGATCGGGCGACCAAGCACGTCCATAATACGACCAAGGGTCTTAGGGCCAACAGGCACAGAAATTTCGTGCCCAGTGCTATTGACCTTCATGCCGCGCTGCAGACCTTCAGAAGAGCCCATGGCAATGGTACGAACCACGCCGTCGCCCAACTGTTGTTGCACTTCGAAGGTCAGGCCGGCCTCGGCCAGGGTATTGTTCTCATCACGTTCAAGGACGAGAGCTTCGTAAACCTTAGGCATGGCTTCGCGGGGAAATTCAATGTCCACCACGGCGCCAATGACCTGAACGATCTGTCCGATACTCATGGGTTTTCCTCAGTTATCGATACTTTCAATTAAGACACCGCGGCTGCACCACCGACAATTTCGGTGATTTCCTTCGTAATACCAGCCTGGCGAGTCTTGTTGTAGACAAGTTGCAACTCTCCAATAAGCTTCTTAGCGTTATCCGAAGCTGCCTTCATAGCAACCATACGGGCACTTTGTTCAGAAGCCATATTTTCAGCAACTGCCTGATAAATCAAAGCCTCAACGTATCGCTTAAGCAATGCGTCGAGAACGGTTTCGGCGTCGGGCTCGTAGAGATAGTCCCACGAGTGGTCACGCTTAGTATCAGCATCAAGATAAGAATCCGTAAGCGGCAAAATCTGCTCGATCACGGGTTCCTGCTTCATGGCGTTAACAAAACGTGAGTAGGCCAGATGCACAGAATCCACCTTACCTTCGACATATGCCTGAATTTGAACGCGGATTGCGCCAATCAGACGGTCGAGGTTTGGGCGGTCGCCAAGTTGAACAACCTGGCTAACCACATTAGCTTGAAGGCGCTGGAGGAAGCCTAAGCCCTTATTACCAATAGCCGTAGCGTCAACGGAATAACCTTCCGCGCTCCAGGTCTTGATCTGTTGAAGAACAAGACGCTGAATATTGGTATTAAGGGGACCAGCAAGACCCTTGTCAGTCGTAACCATAATGAGACCGACTTTCTTAGTGCCTTCGTGCTTCACAAGGAACGGATGCTTGTATTCACTGTTTGCCTTGGCTAAGTGCGAGCAAATTACTCGAATCTTATCGCCATAAGGACGGGAAGCAAACATCCGATCCTGTGCCTTGCGCATCTTCGAGGCCGCAACCATCTCCATCGCCTTGGTGATCTTGCGCGTGTTTTGCACGCTCTTGATCTTTCCGCGAATTTCCTTTGTACTTGGCATGGGATATGGGTCCTCTTGGATTGGTTAACGCTTAGTAAGCACCGCTCTTCTTGAACGTTTCGATAGCTGCCTTCAGCTGAGCATCAACGTCCTTGGAGAGTTCCTTCGTGGCTTCGATCGTTTCGATCAAATCAGCGTGATGCGTCTTGAGATATTCACGCATACCACGTTCGACACGAAGAGCATCAGCAACAGCCACGTCGTCGTAAGCGCCCATGTTCACAGCGTAGAGAACCAGAGCTTCTTCCCAAACCTGAAGCGGCTGATACTGCGGCTGCTTCATGAGTTCGGTAACAACACGACCGCGATCGAGCTGCTTACGGGTCACGTCGTCAAGGTCAGAGGCGAACTGCGCAAAGGCAGCAAGTTCACGGTACTGAGCCAAAGCGAGACGAACACCACCACCCAACTTCTTAATGATCTTGGTCTGAGCAGCGCCACCAACTCGGGACACAGAAATACCCGGGTTAATAGCCGGACGAATACCAGCATTGAAGAGGTCGGTTTCAAGGAAGATCTGACCGTCAGTAATAGAAATCACATTGGTCGGAACGAACGCGGTAACGTCACCAGCCTGGGTTTCAATGATCGGAAGAGCCGTCATAGAACCAGTCTTACCCTTGACTTCACCGTTCGTGAATCGTTCAACATAGACCGGATTCACACGGGCAGCGCGTTCAAGCAAACGGCTATGAAGGTAGAAAACGTCACCAGGGTAGGCTTCACGTCCCGGCGGACGACGTAGCAACAAGGAAATCTGACGATATGCCCAAGCCTGCTTCGTCAAGTCGTCATAGACAATCAAAGAGTCCTGACCGCGGTCACGGAAGTATTCACCCATCGTGGCGCCAGCGTACGGGGCGATGTACTGCAAAGCGGCGGATTCAGAAGCCGTAGCAGCCACGACAATGGTGTATTCCATAGCGCCGCTTTCTTCGAGCTTACGAACCACGTTTGCAATCGTAGAGGCCTTCTGGCCGATAGCGACATAAACACAGATCAGGTCCTTGCCCTTCTGGTTAATGATCGTATCGATAGCCACAGCGGTCTTACCACATTGACGGTCGCCAATGATAAGTTCACGCTGACCGCGTCCGATAGGCACCATCGAGTCAACAGACTTCAAACCAGTCTGAACTGGCTGAGAAACAGACTGACGATCGATAACGCCAGGAGCGACCTTTTCGACCACGTCATAAATCTTGGCATTGATCGGACCCTTGCCATCGATCGGCTGACCGAGAGCGTTAACCACGCGACCAATCAGTTCGGGGCCAACAGGGACAGAAAGAATGCGACCAGTCGTCTTGACCAAATCGCCTTCAGAAATATGTTCGTAGGAACCGAGAATAACGGCACCAACGGAATCACGTTCCAGGTTAAGAGCAAGGCCATACGTATTGTTGGGGAATTCGAGCATTTCGCCCTGCATCACGTCGCTAAGACCGTGAACACGGCAAATACCGTCAGTCACCGACACTACGGTGCCTTGCGTGCGAAGATCAGCGGAAACGCCGAGGCCTTCGATACGCTTCTTCAGCAAATCGCTGATTTCACTGGGATTGAGTTGCATCTTACAGCTCCGAATGTTTTATGCGGTGAGCGTCGTCTTCATTTGGGCGAGACGGGCGCGAATCGAACCGTCAAGAAGCTTATCGCCGACATGGATACAAACACCACCAATCAGTTCTGGCTTAATTGCCACAACCGGGTTCAGTTTGATGCCAGGGAACTTCTTGGCAAGCGACTCAAGCAGGCTGTCAAGCTCAGCTTGGCTAAGCTCAAAGGCCGACTCGATATAGGCATCTGCAATGCCTTCAGAAGAATTCTTCAGCTCACGAAACTGACGAGCGATCTCGGGCATAGCTTCCAGACGACCATTTTCGATGACCACACGCAACAGATTTGCGGCTTCCTTAGGAAGGTTATGGCCACAAAGTTCCGCAATTAGGTCGCAGAGTTGATCATCAGTCAGCTTCGGATCGCCAACCAGTGTGGCGACATCAGGGTTAGAAGTCAAAGAAGCAAGGACTTCCAAAACTTCAACTTCCTGGGCCACATCTTCAGCGCCAGCATTACGGTCTTTCAAGGCCTGCATAAGGCCCTGTGCGTAGGGGCGCGCAATCGTCGAAAGTTCAGCCATAGTTAGAGCTTCGCCTTCAATTGTTCAAGCATGCTGGCGTGGACAGTCTTATCGACTTCACGAGCCAGAATCTGCTCAGCACCAGCAACAGCCAACGCAGCAACTTCGTTACGAAGAGCTTCGCGAGCACGCTGCATTTCCTGAGCAGCTTCAGCACGAGCATTTTCGATGATGCGATCAGCTTCGACCTGAGCCTGAGCCTTGGCTTCATCAACAATACTCTGAGCACGCTTTTCACCGTCAGAAACAATAGTAGTGGCACGGGCACGAGCATCGGCTTCAATAGCCTTGCCCTGCTCGGTCGCAATCGCCAGAGCCTTCTCACCCTTATTGGCTGCAGAGAGACCATCAGCGATCTTCTTCTGCCGCTCTTCAATCGCATGGATCAACGGCGGCCAGATGTACTTCATGGTGACCCAAGCACCAAGGAAGAACACGATCATCTGTAGAAACAGAGAGGCATTAATGTTCATTATTGAACCCCGTTACGTTGACAACTCCCTCCCCTCATTTGAGAACAGGGAGCAGTCAACGGCGTCATTAAAAGAAAAGACGTTTTATTTTCGCGGCACCAAGATTAGCCGACGAACGGGTTGGCAAAAGCGAACATCATGGCGATACCAACACCGATAAGGAAGGCGGCGTCGATAAGACCAGCGAGAAGGAACATCTTCGTCTGAAGCGGTTCCATCAACTCGGGCTGGCGAGCGGCGGATTCAAGGTACTTGGCACCCATGATGGCGATACCAAGGCAAGCGCCGATAGCACCGAGACCGATGATAAGACCGCAAGCGAGAGCGACGAGAGCGATGTTGGTCATTTGAAAACTCCTAAATTACAAAAAAAAGGGAGTAAAAAGAAAGAAAAGTGTTATTAATGGCTGCTGTGAGCCTGGCCAATATAGACCAACGTCAACATCATAAAGATGAAGGCTTGCAACAACACAATCAGAACATGGAAAAGCCACCAGACCAAACCTGCAAAGACTTGTCCAATGCCTGCACCTACAGCCCCAAGAGGACTGAGTTCGAGAGCGAAACCGCCAAGTAAAGCCAGCAAGAAGAACAACAACTCACCAGCATACATGTTACCGAACAGTCGCATGCCTAACGACACGAACTTTGCTACGTACTCAATGAAGTTCAACAAGAAATTGAACGGCCAAAGAGCAGGATGCTTGCCAAACGGTGCAGTAAACAACTCTGCAATGAATCCGCCGAGGCCTTTTACCTTCAACCCATAGTAAAAGAGAAGCAGGAGTACCCCCAACGACATCCCTAACGGACCATTAAGATCCGCTGTCGGCAAAGGTCGAAGATGGGAAAGACCAAACCAGCCAGCAATCACTGGTAACAAATCAACCGGGATCAAGTCGATGGAATTCATCAACGCCACCCAGCAAAAAACTGTTAACGCAAGCGGAGCTACAAACGTACGGTCGCCATGTACGATGTTTTTGGCCTGATTATCGACCATCTCCACCAACATTTCGACAGCACACTGCATCTTACCGGGAACTCCAGAAGTAGCCTTCTTAGCGCCGGCACGTAACAGGAAGAACATAACAACCATCGTCAACACAGAGAAGAAAATGGTGTCAAAGTTCACGACAGAAAAATCAACAACAGAGCTCTGCTTCATGGAAGCGAGATGAGCCATATGGTGTTGAATATACTCAGTAGCGGTAAGGGCCTCTGCCATGGATACCGATCCTTAATGTCTCTTGAATAGCACAATGAAGTAACTATTCGCCACCGCAATTATTGTAAAAATAAAAGCGGGCCAATGAAGGTTTTCGTAGTACCTAACCATAAGTCCCAAAAGAGCCAATACAGTTAGGATCTTGACACATTCCCCTCCGAGTACTGAATAAGTACCAAGTCTGTACACTGCTTTAAACTTTGGCAACGCTAAATACAACACTAAAAGTGTTGTTGGAATTGCATAACACAACCCCGTCATTAACGCTGTGTACGCAGCTGCTCGCCCTACGAAAAAAGCAGAAACAACAGTTACAAGAAAGACAATGACATACTGCGCAAGGGAAATGCGCATCATATCAGAAATAGCGTACATACTTGTAGTTATCTTTGGGTTTTTTAGTCGGTTCGCATTCTACGTTTTGTTGAGAATACATACAACTCACCAGAGGGATTAAAAGAACACCCCTATAGAGGTATTTTTGATAGAATTCTTCAATCGACCTCATGTTAGTCTTTAACATAATCGTTTTTCTGAATCTTATCCACAATCCCTTGTAACTGATTCAAATTGCTAAACTCAATGACAATTTTCCCTTTTCCTTTTTGATTTGCAGTCAATTTCACGACCGCCCCTAAGCTTTCTGCGAGCGTTTCCTCCAAGCGCAAATCATCGCGCGTTTTAATCACCACTTTGGGACGCGCTGGCTGCTTCTCTTTGTATTTTTTGACCAAATCTTCTGCTTGACGCACCGAAAGATTACGTGTCGCTATCTCTTTAGCCACTAAAATTTGCTCAGCGGCATCCAAAGGTAATAATGCTCTGGCATGTCCCATCTCAAGGGTTCCCTCCAAAAGCATCGCTTTAACTTCATGCGTCAAATTTAGCAATCGTAATAAGTTACTAGTGGTCGTTCTAGAGCGCCCAATCGCCTCCGCCGCCTGCTCATGGGTATACGAACACTCTTCAATCAACCTTTGAATACCTAAAGCTTCTTCTAAGGGATTTAAATTTTCTCGTTGAATATTTTCAATCAAAGCCATGGCTAACGCCTGACGATCATCCACTGTCCGAACAATCACAGGCACTTCAGATAGTCCCACAAGCTTCGCAGCACGAAAACGACGCTCCCCAGCAATAATTTCGTACCTTCCCGACAAAGTCTTTCTTACAACAATTGGGCTTATTATCCCTTGTTGTCTGATTGAGTCAGCCAATTCGGATAACCCCTCTTCACTCATTTGAGTGCGAGGCTGACTAGCGCCTGGTTGAAGCAAATCGAGACTTACAATCTCATACGGCTGATCACCTCTTTCAGAGATCGTGGTCACGTCATCGTAATAAATTGCACCTAAACCTCGACCTAAACCACCTAATTTTTTTGTAGCCACTCTTTTTCCCTGGTTCTCAACGATGTTCCATTCGACTGATCAATTCTTGAGCGCAAGCAACATAAGCCTTTGCTCCCTTACTTGATCTGTCATAAACAACTCCTGGCAAACCATAGCTAGGAGCCTCCGCTAAACGAACGTTTCTTGGAATAATTGTTTTAAAAACCTTGTCTTTAAAATGCTCTTCTAGTTGGGAGCTTACCTGTTGCTGTAGCGTAATTCGAGTATCAAACATCACTCGTAATAACGCTACAATGCGCAAATTCCTATTTTTTTCTGTTCTTACTCTCTTGACGGACCCAACCAAGTCAGTCAATCCCTCTAATGCATAGTATTCACACTGCATTGGAATAATGACCCCATCAGCAGCACACAAAGCATTTAAGGTCAGCATCGAAAGGCTCGGGGGGCAGTCTATAAGGATATAGTCATAATTTTGTAAAACTGGCTCGAGAGCTTTTTTTAAACGTACATCTCTTTGATCTAAACCCACTAATTCAACTTCAGCGCCAGCTAGCTCTCGATTCGCAGGTAATACATCAAACCCACCTTCTTGCGATCGTTGCACAGCCTGATCAAAAGAAGCAATGCCTAGCAGAACTTCATAAACCGATTTAGTTAAATCTCGCTTTTCAATGCCACACCCCATCGTGCCATTACCTTGCGGATCTAAATCAATAAACAAGACACGACGTTTTTGCAAAGACAACGCAGCAGCCAAATTCACCGCAGTTGTTGTTTTGCCTACCCCACCTTTTTGGTTAGCTATACAAAAAATTTGTGCCATACCTTCACCAATAATTTATTCGTGATCCTTAATTACTTGGCATTGATTGTGCAGACAACGACAACCAAAGTTCCGTAAAGCCTTGCCAACAAACAGCTACACCCAAGCAAATTAAGATAAAAGCAAAAATTCTTGCTAGGGCATCAGCACCTGCTACTCCAACAGCTTTACTTAGACGATCGCTATAACGATAACAAAGCCAAATAACAATAACAGAAGCAATTGTTGCAGCCAATGTCCCAGCGATATGTCCTAAATCTCTCGGCAAACTTGTACTAAGAGCAACAGAAACCGCAATGGCTCCTGGACCAGTTGTTAGCGGCAATGTAAACGGATAAAAAGCCATTGACTTTAACTTTGCTCGAGAAAGCGAAGGACTCTCCGTGCTACTGTCATCCTGAGTCGGCGCATTTAACGCATTCCATCCAGCCGCAAACAACACACATCCGCCCGCCACTCTTAGCACACCGACAGAAATACCAAAAAAACTCAAGATCAGATGCCCACATGTCAAACAGACCAATAAGATTATTAGTCCGTACAACGCAATTCGATTAGCAACAAAAGCTCGATCTCTATCCGATAACGATCTTGTCATCGTACAAAAAAACATAGCTCCACTAAACGGATTGATCACTGGCAAAAATGTCGAAAACGTCAACATAAAAGCGCTGACAAAGGCACTGACCATAACAATTTCCTTTCTTTAAGGTACGGGCTTTATAACAACCAAGTGACGCTCCTCAGATAAACCAGGCACGCTTAATGGACAAATTTGCTCTACCCTTACTCCCAAAGGTAACGAACTTACCTCGTTATCAGGCATCACTCCTTTCATAGCCAACCAAGCACCCGAAGGTGCTATCAAGGACTGAGTAAGAGAAACAAAATCAGCCAAACTCGCAAATGCACGAGATGTGATCAAGTCATAGCTACCATGCAACTTTTCAACTCTAGTATGCCGAGCAATGAAATTGGTTAACCGTAATTCAATGGCTACTTGAGTCAAAAAAGCCGTTTTCTTGCTGACTGCATCAACAGCCGTAATTTGTAAATCTGGCCTCAATATAGCCAAAGGAATAGCCGGCAAACCTCCACCACTACCAACATCTAAAACTCGTTCAGCACTCGGATGAATCTTATGAACAAACGGAACCAAACTAGCTGAATCCAATAAGTGATGCGTCAAAATCTCTACATCACTTGTAATAGCGGTCAGGTTGTACACCTTATTCCACTTGCTTAATAACTCAGCAAAACGACAAAGTCTATCGAGCTGAACCTCGTCGACTGTAAGCTCGAGCTTTTCCAGCCCTGTCTGCAACTCTGTTCGAAATTCAAACATCTGACTTATTCCTCGTCCCTTTATCTTTGGTGTAGTAATAACGACGCTTTAAGTAAACTAAAAGTAAAGAAACAGCTGCTGGTGTCACTCCTGAAATCCTTGAAGCTTGACCAATTGTTTCTGGAGAAATTGACTTTAATTTTTGACGAACTTCAAAACTCAAACCTGGTACGTTGTCGTAATCAAGATCTGTCGGAATTTTTAGTGTTTCATTTGCTAAAGTTTTTTCAATTTCACCTTTTTGACGGGCAATATATCCTGAATACTTAACTTCCACCTCTACCTGAAATTGTTCCTCTTCCGAATAAGCCATCATAGGCAAAACATTTTCGCCATTGTTTTTGCTTAAACTAGCAACGTCTTTCAGTGTTACTCCTGGACGAGCCACTAACGAATGCAAAGAGTATTCTCTTTCCAAATTTGTCCCAAACACTCGTTGCATTTCAGACTCAGGCAAAACTTTGGGATTCACCCAAGTTTCCTTTAATTTTTCCTGTAAACGCAATACATTTTCTTGCTTCTTACAGAAATAAGTCCAACGCACGTCATCGACCAACCCTAAACGACGACCTTCTGCTGTTAAGCGAATATCCGCATTGTCTTCTCTTAAGCTTAAGCGATACTCCGCACGACTCGTAAACATACGATATGGCTCAGTCACACCTCGGGTCGTTAAGTCATCCACCATTACCCCTAAATAGGCCTGATCGCGTCGAGCGGTCCAAGAATCTTCTCCTCGTGCGTACAAAGCTGCATTCAACCCTGCAAGCAATCCTTGAGCAGCTGCTTCTTCGTACCCAGTAGTCCCATTGATTTGTCCTGCAAAAAACAAACCAGGCATAGCCTTCGTTTCCATGCTCGTTTTTAATGCTCGGGGATCATAGAAATCGTACTCAATAGCGTAGCCAGGACGTAATAAGTGAGCATGTTCAAGCCCAGGCATATTGTGTACGATCTCCAACTGCACATCAAAGGGCAAACTTGTAGAAATCCCATTAGGGTAATACTCATTAACATGCAACCCTTCGGGCTCCAAAAAAACTTGGTGACTATCTTTGTCCGCAAAACGCTTTACTTTGTCTTCAATAGAAGGACAATATCTCGGACCAATTCCATGAATCACTCCCGTATACATAGGAGATCGGTCTAAATTAGCCAAAATAATGTCATGAACTTTTTGATTCGTTCTCGTAATCCAACACGGAACTTGTGTCGGATGTTCAGCTGTTGGCCTTAGTAAAGAAAACTGCGGAATAGGATCTAAATCACCCCATTGCTTTTCGCATCTATCAAAATCAATTGTTCGGCCATCTATGCGAGCTGGCGTACCCGTTTTTAAACGTCCTTGCGGCATTCCAAGTTCTTTCAATCTTTCTGCCAGTTTGACACTTGACGGATCTCCAACACGACCTGCTTGATAGTTTTCTAAACCTATATGAACAACACCATTCAAAAAAGTACCAGCACATAAAACAACAGCTGGTGCACTGAAGCGAACTCCAGTTTGTGTAACAACACCTGCGACTTTATTATTTTCTACGATCAGATCGTCGACAGCCTGCTGAAACACGAACAAATTTTGCTGGTTTTCAATGCGCTGACGCATCGCGCGACGATAAAGTTGGCGGTCAATTTGAGCTCGAGTTGCCTGTACAGCAGCCCCTTTTGAGCTATTTAAGATTCGGAATTGAATACCAGCCTCATCAGTCACCATCCCCATGGCGCCACCCATCGCATCTAATTCTTTAACTAAATGCCCTTTGCCTATTCCACCAATGGAAGGATTGCAAGATAACTGACCAATCGTTTCGACATTATGTGTAACCAATAACGTTCGGCGACCCATACGCGCAGATGCTAAAGCCGCTTCCGCTCCAGCATGACCGCAACCTACAACAATAACTTCAAACTTTTCGGGGTAAAGCATTTATTTTCCAATACAAAATTTACTAAATATCAAACCGAGAAGATCTTCAGTGGTTGTTTCACCGAGAATTTCATCGAAGGCTTTACTTGCCCAGCGCAACTCTTCGGCAAATAACTCTGGCATAGGCATACTAATACTGATCTTTTGGGCAATCTCAATGTGTTCCATAGCCTCTCGTAAACACGCTAAGTGACGCTCGCGAGCCATGAATAACCCATCAACAGTTGTAGCCATGCCCACAACATCCAAAACCTTGTCTTTAAGGGCTTCTAGACCAATTCCTTGTTTAGCTGAAATGCGTAGCTCTGTAGTTTCACTACTCTCTTGACACAAATCAGCTTTATTTTTAACAGTTAATAGCGGTACGCCTTGTCTTACCTCACTCAACACCTTTCGCAAAACTTCAACATCATCAGACACTCGTCCAGAAGCGTCGAGCAGATGTAGCACAATATCCGCTTTACGAATTTCTGCAAGAGTACGTTCAATCCCCTTACTTTCAACAATATCAGCAGTATCACGTATCCCTGCTGTATCCACCATCTTAACGGGTATACCTTTCAACGAAACCCAATGTTCAATACGATCTCTTGTAGTTCCTGGTATATCCGTCACGATAGCAACTTCTTCTTCAGCCAGTGCATTTAGCAAACTAGATTTGCCGACATTGGGGCTGCCTACAATAGCAACCGTAACGCCCTCCCGAAGAATACTGCCCTGTTGCGCTTGGGCCAAAATTTTGGACAAACTTTCTCGCACGCCCTCTAGACGTTTCGTAACAACAGCAGAACTCAAAACATCAATTTCTTCTTCCGGAAAATCTAGTGTTGCCTCAACAAAAGCTCTTAATTCAGCAACTTCTTCATCGACCTGTTTAATGCGTTTCGAAAATTCCCCACTTAAAGATCGTCCTGCCGCTTGAACAGCTGACTCACTGACAGCATCAATTAGATCCGTAACAGCTTCGGCCTGGGTTAAATCCATTTGCCCATTTAAGAATGCTCTCTTCGTAAATTCGCCTGGCTCAGCCATGCGTAAATCTAGCCCCTTGCATTTCTCGAGACAAACGCGTAACAACATACTCATGAGTACGGGACCACCATGAGCTTGAATTTCAATCACCGACTCACCCGTATAACTGTGAGGAGCTGGGAAATATAAAACAATGGCTCGATCTAATATCTGCCCCTCAAGATCATGGATAGGTAATAAATGAGCGTAACGATCTTTCAAAATGACATGAGCACCAAACAACGCCTCACTAAAGCGAGTAGCTAAGTCCTTTTTGAAAGACAATCGCAATATGCCAATACCACCACGACCTGAAGCGGTTGCAATCGCAATAATCGGATCTTTGTCACTGTTCTTCATAACAATCAGAAAAAATTAACGTTTTTTCAAAAATATGTGGGGCAATTGTAATGCTCACTCCTAAAACCTTGGTATAGGATGATGCTCTTTCTTTTTTACTCTAAGTGAACCATGTCACTCCACCGAAAACCTTCTAACCAATCACCTTTTATTCTTCCAACACTGATTGGTGTTTGCATGGGTATTATCTCAAGCATTCCCATCGCAGCATACATCGCAAGCTTGATCGGGAACACGTATGAAGGAAGGGCAACTGCCTATTGTCTATTACTTGCTTGGTGCATACTAGGAGGTGTTCTTCTCTTTTTTAAGACCTATCGCTCGGTCTCACAAACAATCACTATGGTAAAGATTGGTTTATGGTGCATATCCGTCTGGTTTTGGCCATTTCTACTGTTACCTAGCTTATTACGTAAAAATAAGCATTTATAAAAAAAGGGATGCTCATTTTTAGAGCATCCCCTTTTTTGCATGATAAACGCTAGTTCATCTGACGCTTAGCACGTTCTTCGGCGATGGTCTTATTGATCCACCACTGTTGCACAATAGATAGGATGTTGTTGGTTAACCAATACAACACCAAACCTGATGCAAAAATGAAGAACATCACAGAAAAGACGAGCGGCATGATATACATCATACGAGCTTGTACTGGATCCGTCGGTTTTGGATTCAAAAGAATCTGCAAGAACATGGTGACTGCCATCAGTAATGGCAACACAAACCACGGGTCAGGCATGGCCAAGTCATTGACCCACAAAATCCACGGTGCACCACGTAACTCAACAGAACCTTGAAGAACCCAATACAACGCTAAAAAGACAGGAATCTGAGCCATAATCGGCAAACAGCCACCGACAGGATTAATTTTTTCCTGACGATACAGTTCCATCATAGCCTGATTCAAGCGTTGCTTATCATCCTTATAACGATCTTGCAACGCCTTCATACGCGGCGTTACTTCTTTCATGCGAGCCATCGAACGATAGCCAGCAGCCGAAATCGGATACAAAATCAACTTGACAATGCAGGTCAACAGGACAATAGCCCAACCCCAATTGCCAACAATTCCATAAAGGAAAGACAGCAACCAATAAATCGGCTTCGCCAAGAACGTTAGCCAACCATAATCCACAACCAATTCTAAGCCAGGAGCAATTTGCTCTAGACGGTCTTGATCTTGCGGACCCACATACAAAATCGCCTTATTAGAAACGCTCTTACCTGCTTCGATGGTTCCAAGATTGACTAAAGAACCAATAGCGAACAGATCCTTACCAACTTCGCGAGCATAATTTTCACGTTCTTCGCCAGCCGTCGGAACCCAAGCGCTTACAAAGTGATGCTGAACCATAGCAACCCAACCATTGTTGGCAAACTTCTCATACGAAGCGCTATTGTCAGCAATATCACTGAATTCCAATTTTTGGAATTTTTCTTCTTCAGAATAAACCGCTGGCCCTGTGAAAGTGGCATATAAAGAACTTTCACCTTCTGGCTTGCCACCATCTCTAGTCAACTGATAGTACGCAGAGGGTTTAATTGACGCTTTGGTATTGTTGACTACTTCAGTAGCGACATTGATCCCGTAATGGCCACGAGTAAAGGTATAGGTCTTACGTACCGTTACGTCATTCTTAGTCGCTTCAAAGACAACATCTAACTTTTCAGAGTCTCCCATCTCCAGGCGAGAGCTCGCTAACTTAAATGCATCTTTGTGGTTTGGAAAGTCACCACCAACCAAACCACTTTGAGCCACATAGGTACGATTCTTGGTCAATTCGAGCAAGTCAACATTACCAAGATTTTTGATAGGTTCTTTACCTAAAATTAATCCTGCCAGACCAACTTCCGTCCAATCAGCTTGACGTGGAATTTGGGTCATTTCAGTACCGACAATGACAGCACCCTCGCGGTCGAACGTAACCTTCATGCGGTCAGTCACAACAACTACAGGATCCTTGACGTCAATAGCCAACGGAACAGAAGAACCAACATCCTCGACACTGGGAGTAGCCACATCTGCAGAGACCTGCTGATGGACGGCCTCAGTATGGAAGAAGGACTTTTCGCCCTTATAAACCTGATAGTTATCCCACAGCAAGAAGCAGGAGGTAAAAAGAATCACCCACAAAAGGGCGCGTTGCATTTCCTTTCCCATATTTATTCACTACTTCTGTTGAAGTTTAAAAAAGATCTTTCGATCCTTTATCTTGTTCCGACTTCGAGATTTGACAATCGCTACACCAACAACGCCAACGAAATTTATTGGGTACTGGATCATAGCCTCGCCCACCTAACGGATGACACCGTAGAAGTCTGTAAATTGTTAAATAAGTTCCTTTGACAGCACCGTATCGTTCTAAAGCATCCAATGCATAATTGGAACACGTCGGAATAAAACGACACTCTCTTCCTATCCAAGGAGACAGTGTTAACTGATACAGACGAACTAGTAAACGTAAAAGTGTAGCCATTGCTCAACTTCACGAACACGAACACGAACTCTTTAAACAACTGACTCGACGCAATAACGCCTGCATCAATTGTTCAACATCGCTATGAAGATTAATTTTCATAGCAGTGACACCTTGTTCATGACCAGATACACTCTTTAGAGGTACTCGAAGCCTTAAAGACACATCAAGCCCCAAACTCTTTTCATTTAACAAACAAATGAGAGCTGGGGCTTGTTTTCTAGCAGCTTCTCTCAAAATTCTTTTTACAAGTGCTCTATCCACAGAACGATGTGCATTTTTTTTCCCAACGGTTATACCGAAGCGAAGCGTATGCTCCCACTCTGTAGATTTCATGGCGTTAACCGAAAAATATTTCGATGTTAACCGAAAGGTATTTTCGTTTCGCGTATGCACAAGTACCCCATAGTCCGCACTCTTAATTATGCGAAGACTACGGGGAAACTTGAAAGATGCTGATGCCAAGTTAGACACGGCAATTACCGGCCGTGAACTAGCTTATTAAAGAGCCAAAGTATGACGGCCCTTGGCGCGACGGCGAGCGAGAACGCGACGACCGCCCTTCGTGCGGCTGCGAACCAGGAAGCCGTGCGTACGAGCACGCTTAACCTTGGAAGGCTGATAGGTACGTTTGGTAGCCATGATTATTCCTCAATAGGCATAAACTTCAGCAACACAACCGTGCCGTCTGAAGCAAAAAATCAATTAAGAAGAAAAGGGGACTGCTGCTCTTTTGGATTCCAGGTCAGAGACAGCGAAAATTAGTCTTCGCATCTTTACAGTGCAAGCGGTTCAAATCAGCTTAGGTCCGACATATACACACATTGCACGTAGGATTACGAAAAGCTTGATATTAGACCTCAAACTAGCCCCTTTTGTCAAACGATAGTACCGAAAAATCTTTGCTTCTGCTAGAACATTAGACGTTTTATTTTGTGAAACACAAGATTTAGGGATCCCCCCTCAACACAATCACAGGGACTTGTGTAAATCTTCCTTTATGACCGATTCAAGAAACCCTAAGTAATTGAAATTTAAGAACTTATTTATCCACAACTTTTTGTGGATAAATTATTCATATCCCTCTTCTTCTTGTGGAAATCCGCTAAAATAATATATTCACCGTCAACTATGTCCATTCTTAGACAAGTCAAGACAAGCCCATAACTACTATCTAGGTCCGTCATGAACAACTTCTGGCAAGACTGTCTCACACAGATCAAAGCAATGAAGCTTCCTCCAATGATTTATAGCACTTGGCTGGAACCCTTAGTACCTTTGCGTTGGGACAGTGAAAATGGAGAATTGCTTTTAGGCGTCCCCGGTAGCAAAATGCAAACCATCCGGCAAACCTATCAGAAGACAATTCAAGATATTGCTACGCATTTGTACGGTAGCCCTGTCAAAGTCACCTTACAGCCAATTGGGCCTATCGAGGGAACACCCGAGCAATCACCAGCGTCTGTTACCCCAGTTGAAACAATTACCCCCAGAGAAGAAACGGGTTTATTGCCAGGCTTAACATTCGAGAATTACGTTAACGGAAACGCTAACCAATTAGCCGTAGCAGCAGCAGAGCACGTTGCTACAACAATGGGAATGCAATATAACCCACTGTATATCTACGGAGGTGTTGGGTTAGGTAAAACACATTTAATGCAAGCCATCGGACACCGTTATCTAGATTTGCACCCAAAGGCTAAGATTCGTTGTGTTTCTGCGCAAGATTTCATTAGTGAATTTACCACCGCTACTCGTGAAACAGCGACACGCGATTCTGCACATGCGAAAAAAGCTTTACAAATGTTTGATGAGCGCTATAGAAGTCTCGACTTACTGCTCATTGACGATGTGCAATCTTTCTCTGGCGCCAAAGGTTCTCAAGCGCAGTTTTATCGAGCATTTGAGGCGCTAGTTCCGCATAACAAACAAGTTGTACTTACAGCCGACACCTACACACGCAACCTTAAAGATATTGAACAGCGATTAATATCTCGCTTTTCACAAGGTCTATCGGTTGCCATTGAACCGCCGGAACTAGAAATGCGTATCGCTATTCTATTGAACAAAGCTAAAGCCTTAGGAGCTTCTTTGCCTGAAGAAGTTGCAATGTTTATTGCAAAGCGATTGAAATCCAATGTTCGAGAACTAGAAGGTGCGCTGCAGCAAGTCATCGCATATCAACAGTTCCAACCATCAGCAGCAAAAGAGATCACTATCGACATCGCTAAGCATGTTCTTAGGGATCAATTCTCTGTTACTAACAACTTAGTTACTATCGAAAATATCCAAAAAACAGTTGCTGATTACTACAACATTAAAGTTGCAGAAATGCATTCCAAACGTCGCCCTGCCAAGATCGCAAGACCCCGACAGATTGCTATGTATCTCACAAAAGAGCTAACTCAACATAGTTTGCCTGAAATTGGGGCGCATTTTGGTGGTCGAGACCATACAACTGTAATGCACGCAGTAAGAAAAATCTCTCAAGAACGTCAAGGTAATGCAGAACTCAATCACGAAATTCACGTCCTTGAGCAGATGATTAAGGGATAAATAGATCCCCGCCGTTTATTGATTAATTTTTATCAGGTACTAGTCTTATGATGCACATTCACAGCAATTGTGAAAACTTGCTAACCCCCGTCAAAACGGTTGAAGGGATTGTTGAAAAACGCCAAACCCTCCCCATCCTTAGCAACATTCTCATTGAGCAGGATAATGAACGAGTCAAGTTCTCCGCAACAGACCTTGACATTCAAATCTCGACAGAAGCTCCTGTTGGTGTTGCAGGTTGCCAGGCTAGCTTTACAGTCTCCGCCTCGAAAGTAGCTAGCATCTTAGCCGCATTGTCTGCCAAAGACACCGTTTCCTTTGAACTTGAAGAGAAAGATCTCACTATCAGCTGTAACAACGGGCAATTCCATCTTCAAACCTTGCCTGCCGAAGAATATCCTGTCTTGAAAGAAGGACAATGGGAAACTACGCTCGATCTTCCCGCTCGCACTCTCAAATACCTTCTAACCATGACCGCTTTTTCAATGGCCAGTCAGGATGTTCGCTACTATCTAAACGGAGTTTTGTTTGTTCTTGAAAATCAAAAGATTCGTACGGTAGCAACTGATACACACCGTCTTGCTTGCTGTGAAGTTTCACTTGAAGAAAACATTCAAGCTACCATTCAGGCCATTATTCCACGTAAAACCGTTAAAGAGTTGATTCGCCTCTTACCAGACGACGATACTCCCGTACATATTCAATTAACAGACCTTCAGATTTGTTTTACGTTTGGGAACGTAACCTTTATGAGCAAACTTATCGAAGGACGATTCCCTGATTACAAGCGAGTTTTACCGACAATAGACACGAATCCTCGTTGCATGGAACTCAACCGAGAAGCTTTGGCAAGTTCATTACGTCGTGTTTCAATCATGACTAATGAAAAGTTCCATGGCGTCCGTTGGATTGCTTCCAATAACAAACTCCAAATTCAAAGTACCAACTCTGAACATGAAGAAGCTGTGGAAAGAATGGATGTTCCTTGGCCTTACGATGAGTTAGATATTGGCTTTAATATCACTTACCTGCTCGAAGTGCTTAACCTACTCAAAAACAATACAGTATGTTTTAACTTCTCCTCGTCTGCGGGTAGCGTATTAATCACCATGCCAGAATCTAAAGAAAGATTCCGTTATGTCGTGATGCCGATGCGTATCTAACTTCTCCTCTTACTCGTTATCAGTTAAGCAAGCAAGATATTCCATATCTTGCTTGTCTTTGCTAAATGCAAAATATGCATATTTTCCGCCGAAGGATTACTCAATGACCGAAACGGACATCAAAAACGAACAGCAGCTAACCACAACTCCTGTTTACGATGAACATAGCATCCAAATTTTGGAAGGCCTCGAAGCTGTTCGTAAACGCCCTGGTATGTACATTGGCGATACCGCCGACGGTTCTGGGTTGCATCATTTGGTTTATGAAGTCGTCGATAATTCCATTGATGAAGCATTGGCTGGCTACGCAACTAAAATTCAGGTGACTATTCATACTGACAACTCGATTTCCGTCATTGACGATGGACGTGGTATCCCTTCATCTATCAAGTGGGACGATAAGCACAAACCCAAACGTAGCGCTGCAGAAATTGCTTTAACCGAATTACATGCAGGCGGGAAGTTCGATAACAACGGTTATAAAATCTCCGGTGGTCTTCATGGTGTAGGGGTTTCTTGTGTCAATGCCTTATCTACCTGGTTGCGATTGATTGTGCGTCGCGATGGTGAGGCACGTCTATTAGAGTTCGAACAAGGAAAGGTAAAAAACCGTTTAGTAGAAAATGCTAAGAACCCACTTTCTGGAGATGTTGTTAGCATTTCTCCTATGAAGTTACTCGGTTCGACTAACCGTCGTGGCACCGAAGTACATTTCTTGCCCGATACGCAAATTTTTGAACAAGTTACCGAGTTCAACTACGACACCTTATTGTCTCGATTACGAGAGTTGTCTTTTTTGAATTCCGGCGTTTTGATTGAACTGAAGGATCAAAGAACTGCCCACCAAGCTCAGCTCATGACTGATAAAGGGCTAGTAGCCTACGTTCAATTTAAGAATCAAAGTCGTACTGTTCTTCACTCTAAAATTTTCCATGCTCGCGAAACCGTGAACATTAATGATGTACCCATTGAGGTCGAGATCGCTATGCAATGGCAGGACGGCTATAACGAAGTTCTTTCTGCTTATACCAATAACATTCCTCAAAGAGATGGCGGTACGCACGTTACTGGGCTTCGTGCAGCAATGACTCGTGTTCTCAAAAATTACATCGCCAACAATGAAATTGGGAAAAAGAACGGTAGTAAGAAAAATGACATCGATCCAGAAGGCGATGATATGCGCGAAGGGTTGACTTGTGTTCTATCCGTTAAAGTACCGCAACCGAAGTTTAGTTCCCAAACAAAAGACAAATTAGTTTCTAGCGAAGTTCGCCCAGCTGTTGAAGAAGTGGTTTCGAGAGAATTGGAACTCTATCTTGAGCAAAACCCGGTTGATGCCAAGATCATTTGTGAAAAGATTGTAGCCGCAGCTAGAGCTAGAGAAGCCGCTCGTAAGGCACGTGATATTTCAAGAAAGAGCTTCTCTGGCGGTGGACTTCCTGGAAAATTAGCAGATTGTCGTGAAAAAAATCCAGCTAACAGTGAACTGTTTTTAGTGGAAGGGGACTCTGCTGGTGGATCAGCTAAACAAGGTCGAGACTCTCGTTTCCAAGCTATTCTTCCTTTGCGCGGGAAAGTTCTTAATGTAGAAAAAGCGTCGCAAGATAAACTTCTCGACTCAGAACAGATTCGAATGCTGACGTTAGCACTCGGAACCAATATCGGCAAAGATTTCGATATTTCCAAATTACGTTATCACCGTATCATCATTATGACCGATGCTGACGTTGACGGCGCACATATCCGTACGTTGCTATTGACCTTGTTCTATCGTCAAATGCCTCAATTAATTGAGAACGGACATGTATACATCGCCCAACCTCCACTGTATAAAGTCAAAAAGAATCAATCCGACAAAGGAGTGTTCTTGAAAGACGAACGCGAAATGAGCGAATACCTGTTAAAAATCGCTCTAGAAGATGCTCGTCTTTATAAAAACAAACAGGCCTTTGATGACAACAATGCTATTCGAGGTAGTGAACTGGAAACTTTAGTCAATGAATACCTTCAATCTAGTGAAGTTATTTCTAGACTCCAAGGTGCCATTGACAAATCTGTTTTAGTCGCAGTCGCCGCAGGTATCGATCTCAATCTAGAGAATGAATTTACGACACAGGCAACAGCCGAAGCTTTGCAAAAGGAACTTAGAGATCCCAACGTAAAAGTTGAAGCTGCTTACGATGACGAAAACGAAAAACATATTCTTAAAGTCCACCGCCTTAGACATGGCAACTATAAAACAACAAGCATCACCCCCGAGTTCACCTTGTCTACAGACTATAAAAAGTTGCAAGAAAGTGCTCATATTTTGCGAGGGATTATCGACACGGGCGCTCGCGTTGCCCGTGGCAAGGAAGATCAAGCTATTAAAAACTTCGGTGAAGCAGTCAATTGGTTGTTAAAACAGGCTGAAAAAGGCATTATTCGTCAGCGTTATAAAGGACTCGGCGAAATGACAGCAGAACAGCTCAATACCACTACCATGGATCCTTCTGTACGTCGTATGTTACGTGTCCGTATTGAAGATGCTGCTAGTGCAGACGCTATCTTCTCTATGCTTATGGGAGATGTAGTCGAACCACGCAGGGACTTTATTGAAACCAATGCCCTCTTTGCTGGCAATATTGACGCCTAATTAGGTTGTTGCACGCCAGGAGAAGATAACTTCTCCTGGCTTTTTCCAACCTTTTCATTATAAAGAGAGCATTGTGGATCAGTTTAAGGAAAAGATCGTCGTTGCCGTTTCTTCAAGAGCGTTATTCGATCTTGAAGAAGAACACCAACTCTTTGAAACTAAAGGCTACAAAGCCTTCAAAGATCACCAAACCAAATATCGAACTAGTCTTTTACGCCCTGGTATAGCTTTCCCTTTCGTGCGTAGATTATTAGCCATCAATGATCTCTATGACGGCTTGGCACCTTTTAAAGTGATCGCTCTGTCCCGCAATTCACCAGAAACAGCAGAACGCTTCTTTTATTCATGCCGTCACTATAACCTTCCGATTACTTCTGGCGGGTTTACTTCTGGCAATCCTACCTTTCCATATATCTCAGCTTATAACGCCTCTCTTTTTTTAAGCGCCAATCCAGATAGTGTAAAAAACGCCATCAAACACGGACAACCAGCAGGCTTAGTAATTCCCGGAACCGTTCAAGATGACAATAGTCTGCCGCTTCGCATTGCTTTTGACTTTGATGGAGTGATTGCTGATGATGAAAGTGAAAGAGAGTTCCAGGAAAAAGGGCTTTCAGGTTTTCATCGTTTAGAACAAGAAAAAGCTAGCACTCCTCATTCTCCAGGGCCGCTAAGACGTTTATTTGAACAACTCTCAGCATTTCAAAGCTTCGACTATAAGCATCGTGGTGCCTCTACACTCCATTTTGAGCCAGCGATTCGCATTTCAATTATTACCGCTCGAGGTGCTCCTAGCGAAGAAAGATTGATCACTACTTTAAAAAGCTTCGGCATGTCTGCAGCAGAACTATTTTTGCTTGACGGGCTTAATAAAAAACCTTTCCTGGAGGTTTTGAGACCGCATATTTTCTTTGATGATCAATCACATAATTTAGAAATGACTCAGCAGATCGTGCCGAGTGTACTGGTACCATTTGGCATTCACAACCGAGAGAAATAAGAACGCAATGGCATCCTACCCACATTTATTCTTTCCACTTAAAGTTGGTGCTCATTTTCTCAAAAATCGCCTTGTTATGGCACCGATTGAAACTGGATTAGAACAACAAAACTATCTTGATGAAAGAATCATTGAGTTCTACAGGAATAGATCGAAAGATAACGGACCAGGCCTTTTTATTATCGGTAATGGCGTAACTCACTTTACTGGATTGCGTAAGCTAAGTGACCCTGTTTTAACAGCTAGCTATTTAAACAACGCAATCCGTCTTACGTCTGCGTTACATGAACATGGTTCTAAAGTCATACTACAGCTCCAACATCACGGAGCTCAGGCTGATCACATGTTCGCCATTTCAGCATCAAACATTCGCAATAGAGACACCAAACGTCTAGCCCACCGAGCTCCTGGGTTACTCATACCTCATTTAATTTCTCAGTACGCTCTTCATGCTTATAACGCTATCCAACATGGTGGTTTTGACGGCGTAGAAATTTACGGTGGACGTCTCTCGCTTCCTCATGTTTTTTCAAGTAAGTTATTTAATCAAAGACACGATAAATGGGGATTACATAGTCGCACCTTTTTCGCGTTAGAAATCGTCCGTCGTATTCGAAGTTACATTGGACCTTCTCCTATTTTAGCTTACAGATTATCGTTATTAGACGTTAATTCTAGTGGCACAGAATGGCACGATCTCTTAGCCTTCGCACAAGCACTTAAATATGAAGGCGTCAACCTCTTTAGCTTTGAGATCGCACTTTCTCCTAATAGCATTCCAGTTAATAGTGATTTGACACCTGCTGGAGCATGGCTCCCTGTCATGGAGAAATTTTCCAAAGAAATAAAAGTCCCTGTTATTTTCGGACATCGCCTTCCCGAGCCACAAAAACTCGACACTCTCATCAAAAATAACATCACTTGTCTAGTTGAATTGGGCCGCCCTTTCATCGCTGATCCCACTTGGGTTCAGCGTTTGCAGAATAATCAATCTCCAAAACCGTGTACTTTATGTTCACAAGGATGCCTCTCTTACGAAGCTACTGAAGGAAGAGCAATCTTGTCTTGCGTTGCCTCTCCAGGGCTTTTAAAACGCTCTAAGAGGCCGGCTTCCCCTCGTAATCTACTTATCGTAGGCGGAGGGCCTGCTGGCTTATCTGCAGCAAAAGAAGCAGCCCTACAAGGACATCAAGTAACGCTTATTGACGAGAATGCAGAACTTGGAGGGTTGTATCGACTTTGTGCCAAAATTCCAGGACGAGAAAATATTCTGAAACTCATTGAGTGGCAAGAAAAAGAACTTCAAGAGCTGGGAGTAACAATTATTAAGAAACTCAAAGTTACTCCTGAATGGATTGAAGATAACTACAACAATCACTTTGTTATCTTGGCAACAGGAACCGAAACTATTGTGCCTGATATTCCTGGTATCGATAATCCTAACGTCTTAACAGTAGAAGATCTGCTTCAGGAACGAACCCCTGTAGGACACAGAGTTGCTGTTATTGGAACTAATAACTTAGCTGTTGACGTAGTACGCTTCCTCTGTACGAAAAAAATTGCCGATTATGATGATTGGTATTGCGCTTGGGGAATTGGTGATCCTGCAAAGCATATTGGAGGAATGCTAGGTGTCGTTCCACATCTTGTTCCCCCTAATCGTAAAACGTATTTGCTTTCACAATCCTTAGAAGTGTCTGATGAAAGCTTTATAAAAGCTCAACGATTGTATGAGTTGCAATGGTTACGTATGCACGGTGCCAATATCTTTAGTCAGGCTCAAATTGAACAAATTGACAGCCATTCAGTCCGAGTCAAAGGACCAGGTGAAGACAGTTCTACAATTCTTAGAGTCGATCACATCGTGATTGCAGGTGAAAGAGAAGCAAAAGACGAACTATCTGACGATTTGAAAAGTCTAGGAATCCCATGCCTGTCTGTTGGAAGTATGAACCCCCACAAAGGTATGTACTTTGCTAATCAAGCTGCGACTGAAGCTATACAAAAAATTAACGAAATCCCTGGGTAACAAGGCAACTAATAAACAATCCACAACAAATACACACCATAACCCACAACTTACCCACAGAGGTATCTTTCGTTTAGAGCGGTTTTTAAGCCGCTCTTTTTTATCTCATTCCAAGTTTCTACTAATTACATCCCAAGAATCTTCCGTTTTTTGTATAGTTAGAGCTTCCAGAAAGATGTTCTACTTATTTAATCTATTTTAATATCTTTATATTAGTAGTAGATAGTAGTAGGTTGAGCAGATTCTGTGAATTGTAGTAAATTTCTCTTATTTTACATGTAGATAGGGTTGTTGAAAATTTGTGGATAAGCTGTAGAATTAGCTGTGAACAATTCGGGATAAGCTGGGGAGAAGTTTTGTGCATTTCGAGTGCGCAAAAAAGTTATCCACAAAACAAGCAGAAGTTCTAAGAGATTATCCACAACAATAACCACAGACGGTTAAACATTTTTGTTTATGAATTCCGAGATTCTTCCTTGGTTGTCGCCTCGTTTATCTCAATCGATGAGATTTGTATTAGCTGGGATTGGACACCCTCAACGTTTTGCTAGGGGTGAAGTGATTTATTCAGCCCCAGGTTTTTTTGGAACCTTAATGTATGTACGTTCTGGTTTCGTTGTTAAAGCGCTGTTGGATCCAGTTAGGGATGAGCCGTTATTACTTTCTTTAGCGGGTGCTGGAGCTTTGTGTGGTAGCTATGAGAATTTGTATGTGCGTGATCGTATGCCAAGAAGACATTGGTGTCTGACTACTACTGAAGTGCTGATTGTTAATCAAGAGTTGTTGTTAAAAATTGCCGATGAGAATTATGAGTGGCAACGAGAGCTAGCTGGATATTCATCAGCATCAGCGCTATGTGATCGATTAGGAATGTATCTCAATTATTCAGGAAGTGTAGAGGAGAGGTTTGGCACGTTATTATTGTTGATGCTTCAGGGAGAAAATCCTACGGTTACATCTAATTTAGTGGCGCAAGGTATTGAATGGATTGAGTTGTCTTTTTTTCCAGACAAACTTACCATAGCTCGTTTGTTAGGTTGTAAGTTTGAAATGATCAATGAGGTCATCCGTAAATGGGTTAAGGATGATGTAATTAGAAGGCGTGGTCACAAAATATGGTTTCGCCGGAAAGTTTTTATTAATTATTGGAATTGGTTTTTACCTTTTATGAGAGAGCGTAAAGTATAAAAGATCATGCTTTACGTCTGCTTTTAATTAGGAGGAATAAAATTGACTAATGTGAAGTTATTTTCTATTAGCTTGATTCTGTCGTCGATATTAATAAGTGGATGTGCTCCAGTTCTAGTAGGTGGGGCAGCGATAACTTCTGCTACTGTGATGACGGATCGTCGAAGTACAGGAAGTATTGTTGACGATGAGGTTTTAGAAAAACGTGTGCGTTATGAAATTGGTGAAGTGATTGGTCATGATAAGCATCATATTGCTGTCACTAGTTATGAGGGGAAAATCTTATTAACAGGTGAAGTCTTAACTTCTCAAGACAAAAATCGTGCCCAGGAGATCGCGACACAAAGTGTAGGTGTTAATGCGGTTATTAATGAACTTGCGGTAATGGATCCGTCCTCCGTAACTACTTTACTATCCGATTCGATGCTTGCGACAAAGGTTCGTAGTGCGATTATCAGCACTGAACATATTTCTCTCAATCAAATGAAAGTAACAGTTCAAAGAGGGATTGTGTATTTAATGGGGATTGTTACTCCTGAGGAAGCAAAATTGGCATCAACTGTGGCAGCTAAGGTAAATGGTGTTCAACAGGTTGTTACATGCTTTAATGTAGAAACGAAATCTGCAATTGATAATCGGTTAAAGAATCTATCTAAAAATTAAACAAAAAAAGCCCTGGTTTTATCCAGGGCTTTTTGTTTACATCGAAAAAATTAAACTTAAAGAAAATAAGATCGAGTAGATAAGTTCGTATTTAACGCAAGAGAACATCGTCTTATTTAAATCTTTCCCTTTTAGAGTTTTTAGTTGATTTGTTAATGGTAAACAGAGTGGAATGCATAATAAAACTATTAAGCAAGGAATTAAATTACCTAGTATAGCCATTGCTACTGCTAATATGAAAGGGATATAAATTAGCAATCGGAATATTGTAAGAAAACTTTTGTCTCCTAGTACAACAGCTAAAGTCTGTCGACCGATACTCTTATCGTGCTCTCGATCACGCCAGTTGTTGACGCATAAAACAGATGATGCGATGGCACCTAGAGAAATGCTTAATAAAATAGCATTAAATGAAATAGTGTGGGTTTGTAAATAATAAGCTCCACAGACAGCAGTGAGACCGAAAAAAATCATCACAGTGATCTCTCCGAATGGAGTATATGCAATGGGTTTTGGTCCTCCCATGTATGTGAATGCTGCGATTACGGAAATTATTCCGATAATCAAAAACATCCAACCACCAAAATATACTAAAATAATAGTGTTAATTAGTGATAATGCAATTGTAAAAGAGATCGCTTTTTTAGCTAAGTCTACTGAAATCCAACCGAAGGAAGTTGCTCGTGGTAAGCCTTTTCGATTTCCTGTTTCTGCCTTTTTCTCTGTATATCCTAAGTCGTTTTTCATATTACTAACAATTTGCATAAGAAGTGCAATTGTTAAAGTAAAAAATGCAGTTTCCCAATGTAATTCATTGGTTTCATAAACAGATAGAGTTAAAGCTGCTAAAACTGGAGCTACGGCTACTCCCCAAGTTTTAGGGCGAGTAAAGGCTAGCCAAGCTTGAAGGCTACCTGGTTTAATTGAGTCTGCCGTCATTTTAGAGAGCAACCTTTACCATTGGATGTGACGTTAGGGCTCTATAGAAATCATCGAGTTGTTCTTTAGATTGAGCATTAACTACGATACTTAGTGCTTTGTACTTTTGCGTTCGCGATAAGTTAATAGTCATTGTTTTAGCGTCAAAGTCAGAAAAGTGGTTCGTAGCTAATTGGCAGATCGTAGCTGGAAAGTCTGGGGTATTAAGTCCCATGACCTTAATTGGGAACATCATGGGAAATTGCATGACTGGAGTGAGATCATCCGATTGCTTGAGGGACTTTGTATCGTTGTTGGTAGTCATAACTTATCCAAGTTTGCTAATGGGGAAATATTACTAAGCGTATTGTGTCACACAATCTATGAAGAAAGTTTCCAGTTTCAATTGGAATTTCAGCAAAGATAGGTGATGTTGCTAGCAATTGATTTTCCCATTGTATCGACAGTTGACCTAAAGGGGTTTCTGTATCAATTGGTGCAACTAGAGGTGTTTGGTGTGTGATAACGATGGATAGATCAGAAAGGTCATTAGGTTTAGGTAAGGTAATCAAAAGATCTTTGTGGATGACAAATCGGATATTGGAAGTATTTCCTTTGAACACTGGTGCCTGCCCGATAATTTGTCCTTTTCTAAAGACCGTATGTAGTTCGAAGTTCCAATGACCATGCTCTATCAGTTGAACACTATGTTTTAATAATTCAAGTTCATCAATGTAATTTACTAAAATAACAAGTAAATTTCTTGTATTTCCATTAATTGTTGGGTTTGTGGATAAGTAAACACCTAACCAATGATTATTTATTTTTTGGTGGTAAATAATTTTTGTTGTTTTACTTGTTAAAAAGTCACGCTCTTTTTTAGTTAATTGTTTAAGTACTTTTGAATCAATGGGATTGCTTTCTAAAAGTTTCCATTGTGTGATGGGAATGCTAGAGATAAAATTAAGCAGATCTTCTGATCTTTCTATAGATTGATTGACAGAGTCTTTCTTTAAAGGGGACGCTTTATTGAGACTTTCTTCTACCCAATGCGGTAAGGCTACCTTGTTGGTCTGCTGGTTCTGGATCAATATTTGTTGACTGTTTAGATCAATCAGGAAATAGGATTTATCTTCTGTTGCTTGTGCAAAAGGTGAAAATAACAAAATAAAAAAAAGTATAGATGTGAATACTTTCATATAAACGTAACTAAGTGATGTTTAAAGTTTATTGTAGCTTAGGCAGACTCAACTATAAAAAGCATGAAGAACATAACGACTTCAAACAAGACTAATATGGCTCAAATTTACCATATGGATGAGACAGGTTCGACCAATGAGGAACTAAAGTTGTTTGCACTTAAGCATAACGTGACTATACCTTATGCGTTGGTTGCAAAACGACAGTTTGCAGGTAAAGGCACACGAGGGAGAAAATGGGAGTCTAGTGAAGGTGCCTTACTATTTTCGGTTATTCTTCCTTGGGATTATGTCAAACTAAAGACTTCATTGGTGCCTCTGGTTGTTGGTATGAGCATTTGTGACGTTTTGCGTTCCTTAGGATGTAAAGTGTCTTTAAAGTGGCCTAACGATATTTGGTTTCAACATGGAAAAGCTGGAGGGATACTTTGTGAACTCTCTACAGATGTCGGTAATCGTAAGGTAATTATTATTGGTGTCGGAATTAATAAATATCATTCAACAAAGAAAACTACGAATGGATGGTCTATTACGGGGATTGGAAATTATCTGAATGGTGATGTGGATTTTATTATCAATAAATTTATTTGTTCTTTGATCGAGTTATTTCAGTGCGAAAATGATAAAATTGTCCGGAAGTGGTCAGAGTATGATCATTTTTTAGGGTGTGAATTAAATTTCATAGTGGAGAATAATAAGGAATCTTTTATAGGTGTTGATTTGGGAATCAATGACTTGGGGCAGTTGATTCTTCAGACAAACCAAGGAATGATGACTTTTTACTCTGGAACGATTTCATATGACGACGCTATTAATTGATTTAGGAAATACGGCTTTAAAATGGACAACTTTAGAAGAGCCAGATAATCCTCATACTGTTGTTCATAAAGGGAGCACTCATTTCAAAGATGATCTTTATGAATTATGGTTAAATTTAAAGCCAAAAAAGATTATTGGCTGTACAGTAGCCGCTCCAGTAGTAGCTTTTTCACTTACTAAGTTCTTTAATGACCATGGGATTCAATGGAATTGGGTACGACCAAAATCTCTATTTAAAGGTCGCATTGTGCTAAATAATCGCTATGCTCGTCCAACTCAACTTGGCGCAGACCGATGGTATGCTGCTGTGGGGGCGACTGATGCAATGCGTGAAGAGAATCAGTCGTTATTAGTTGTTCATACTGGAACAGCTACAACCGTGGATTCTATTCTTAAGAAAGATGATGGGACTTATGATTTTTTAGGAGGACGAATTGCCCCAGGACCTAGCTTGATGAAAGATTGTTTAACGCGTGGTATTCCCTCTTTACCAGATAGTGCGGGGCAGTACAAAGTCTTTCCTGGAGGAACGAGCGAAGCAATTATTACTGGTATAGTGGATGCTCAAGTTGGTTTAATTGTCCGAGCTCAACATACCATGATTCAAAAAGGTATTCAACCTAAGGTTATCTTAGCTGGTGGAGCAGCAAAATTTATTGCACCTTATTTAAAAGAAGAAATTTCCGATTTAGTGGTCAAACATAATTTAGTGCTGCACGGTTTAGCTGCTCTTGCGTTAGCAGAAGAACAGTAGCGGTAATAAAGCTAACGAACCCACCAGCATTGCTGGTGGGAGTTTTTTTATCCAAATTTTGCCGTTAAGACATCCGCTAAATGTTTGTAAATTGCTTGTGTCTGTGCTTTACGCTCAGCAAAAAGCGTAGCAGGCATTACGCGTTGTTGGACTCCCCAAGGAGATTCGGGGAAGTGTGAGTCATTTTCCCAACGTGCAATGATGTGCCAATGTAGATGAGGAACAATGTTGCCAAATTGAGCTAAATTGATTTTTATGGGTTGTAATTTAGCAATTAGTTCGATTTCGATTGTATTTAAAATTTCCCAAAGTTCGTAGCGTTCTTCAGCTGTTAATTCAGACATCTCTGTGATATGTCGACAAGAGATCACTCTGAAAAAACAAGGGAACTCAGAATGATTTGCGTCAATCACATAAAAGCGGTGATTGCGCCAAATTTCTGTAGCACCGTTAGGTTGACATAAAGGACAAGACATATCGATCTCCATTAATCGATGAGGCGGATGATGCCAGCATCGTCTTCAACAATCTCATAATCCCATTTTTTATTGCCTAACATATCTTCAAGCCAGGCTGATTGCGGGATATCGAGTTCATCTAACATGGCATTAATGTATCGCTCTGCCTCAAAAGGTGTAGCGAAATTTTCCCATTCCCCATTGCCCCAATTGACAATGACTTGAGTAACACAGTCTCTTCTCATAAATCACATTTCTTAGGAATGTTTGCAATTAAGTCTGCAAAAATGCACGTTAATTTTATTGCATAGGGTAAATCTAAGCATTCGTTAGGTGCGTGAGCGTTACTTAAGGGGCCTAAGGCGCCTGTATTAACAAAGGGAGCTGTAGGGAAAGCTTGACTAAACATTGGTAAAGTACCGATAGATGCACCGCAGAATAAGTAACCTGGTTCCTTTCCAAAGTGAGTTTGGCTAGATTGATTTAAGCTCTCTAATAGCCATCCAGTTGGTAGCGGAGCCACAAATCCTGAAGCTGCTTCGCTATCCAAAATTTCAACTTTCGCGTTGTAGGGTACATCGTGAGTGAGAACTTGTATTAGTGCGGCTAATGCCTTTTGTGCGTCGATTGTAGGCGGAGTACGTATAGACAGTTTTAAAGCAGTGCTAGTTCTGAGAACATTACCAGCTTGATTACAAGGAGGAAGCCCATCAGCACCAGTAACACATAAGGATGGCTTCCAGGTGTTTTGTAGAAGTGCTTCAAAGGACGAATTACCTACAGCGGTGGTTTCGCTAGCCCAGTTAAATTTGGTACGAACATCAGCAACGAGAGCCAATTTTTCAATACAGTCCAGGATATTTTGGGGGATATCGGTATTTAATTCTGGTAACAAAAGCTCGCCTGTCTCTGCATTTTCAATACGATCTAGTAATGAACGCATGATGCGGAAAGAGCTAGGGACGATGCCACTAGCCATACCAGAATGAGCTGGAGAATTTAGGACTGACACTCGAATAGTAAGAGCGATAGATCCTCTTAACGATTGAGTTAACCATATCCTAGATTGATCTAAAGCATCAAGATCCGCGATAGCAATGAAGGCAGGGGAACCAATTTCTGGTGCCATATCGTTGACGTAGGCCGCGAGGTCTCTTGAACCAGACTCTTCATCTGTTTCAAAAAGGGCGAAAATTTCTGGGTGAGAGATTCCATGTTCTTCAAGTGCTTTAATCGCGGTTAAACACAAAAAGAAGTTATAGCCATCATCTACAGAACCTCGTCCGTAAAGAAGATTTTCTTTAATGACGGGTTGCCATGGTCCCAATCCTTTAGCCCACTCGCCTGCTTCAGGTTGTTTATCAAGATGACCATAAAGGAAGGCGGGTTGGCCATTATGATTTTGAAAAGCTGGGATATAAATTTTTAAAGCAGGTGGAATTTTTGGTGATTCCAAAATTTCAAATGTAGCTTGAGGGAGTTGTTTTTTCCCCCATTCCATTGCCATAAGAAGCGTTTGCTTTAAGATGCCATTGGATTCCCAATCAGGATCGAATGATCGAGAGAGTGCGGGAAGGCGAATAAAATCCTGCAGGCCGATCAAGGTTTCGTTTTTCCATAAGTTTTGTATGGTTTCGTAAACTTCTGACTTTAATAACATATTGTGTTCTCCGCACTTATTTGGCTATAGCGAAAGCGTCGGTTCCTAGAATGCTTTTTAATTGAGCTGCCATATTCCTAGCTTGATTTAAATTTAATCGTTCCCCTACAATGACTCGATAACTAGAATCATCTTTTACTATTCTCACTGTCTTAGGTGTGCCGTTTGAGGCTAATACAGCTTCCGCATGAGCTCCATACGTCAGTGCATTGGTGTGTTCTGTAAAGAAACCAATTTGTATCCCCCAGCCATTGGAGCTAGGCATTGTTTGCAAAGGGAGAGGTGGCTGGATATCAGTAGCTTCGGTTTGTGATTGTGGAGCTGTGGCAGGTAAGCTTTCAGAAGCTGTGCGCCATTGTCCTGTGCTGATCTCTTGATTGGTTAACCTAACGATTTCAACATTGGCTGTTCCTTTTTGTGCATAACCTAAAGCACTAGCTGCAGCGTAAGAGAGATCGATGACTCTATTGTGCAGGAATGGCCCCCGATCGTTTACTCGGACAATGATCGTTTTACCATTCTCGAGGTTTGTTACACGAGCATAGCTCGGCAATGGCATGGTGGGGTGTGCTGCTGACATGCGATGCATGTCATAAATTTCGCCAATAGCAGTTTTGTTTCCGTGAAATTGTTTGCCATACCAGGAGGCAACGCCTTTTTGTGTCATAGAAACATCAGTTTTTATGGGGATATATTGTTGTCCCATAACTGTGTACGGACGTAAGGAAGCAGGGTAAAAGGCTTCAACTTTTGGAGTCGCGCTTCGAGTGTCTAATTCAGTATTGTTTGTTGGAGGTCCATCGTGTTGATAGAACTTTCCACTTTGAGTTGAACAAGCACTTAAAAAAATAGTCAGCGACAGTGCGAAAAGCGCCTTGCGAACCTGAATCATGAAAGTAGTCCTTGTTAGTGTCTAGATTCTGCTGAAATAGATAATAGTATGCCGGTACAAATTCCAAGAATTAACAAGGCAGTACCACCATAACTCATAAAGGGAAGTGGGACGCCGACGACAGGTAAAATGCCACTAACCATCCCCATGTTGACAAAGGTATAGGTGAAGAAAATACAGCCAATTGCTCCTGCTAATAATCTACCAAAATAAGTTTCTGCAAAGGCTGCAATGTAAAAACTTCGACCAATCAATAGTGTATATAGAATTAGTAAAACTAAATTTCCAACGAAACCAAACTCTTCGCTGTAAACAGCAAATAAGAAGTCGCTAGTTCGTTCTGGGATGAAGTCAAGATGGGCTTGAGTGCCAGCCATCCACCCTTTACCCGAAAATCCCCCTGACCCAATAGCAATAAGAGCTTGTAATGTATGAAAGCCTTTTCCTAAAGGATCAGAGGTGGGATCTAAAAGCGTCATTACACGTTCACGTTGGTAGTCGTGAAGGAAATTCCAAATAATGGGTAAAGATGCTAAAAGTGAACAAAACGCACCAATAATGACACGCTTACTCAATCCTGCAAAAAAAATGACAGAAATACCGGCGATACTAACAAGAATAGAAGTACCAAGGTCGGGCTGTTTAAGGATTAAGGCTACGGGAAAAATTAGAAATATGAAGGCGAAGAAATGATCCCATGAATTGATGTTCTCACTTCGTTTTTGATAATACCAAGCTAGCATTAAGGGTAAAGCCAATTTCATTATTTCTGAAGGTTGAATGCGAATGCCAACATTCAACCAGCGAGTTGCGCCTTTGACGGTGATGCCAAAAAAGTGAGTTAACAACAATAGTACACAACCAAGAATGAAGATTGGTAAGGCAGTTTGCTGTAGAAGCTTCACAGGTAAACAAGCCACAAGGATCATAACAATACAAGCGATAGCAATGTTACGGATTTGACCTTCTATGCGCCAAGGGAAGCTATAACCTGCTGAAAATAAGGCGATAAAGCCAATCGTAGTTATTGTGACTACGATGGCGAGTAGCATGAAGTCTATCTTCATCAGACGATTAAATAAATATCTGAGAAGTGAAGAGCTTCGATGAGAAACACTATTAATCATATGTGTCGTCTAATTCTTTCAGCGATTGTGGTGTTTAAGAGTCAAATGCACCCCTTTAGGGGGAGGCAATGAAAGGTCATTTGCCCCTGTAAGCCAATAATCAATCATTTTTTTGGCAATAGGTGCAGCGGCTTGTGCGCCAAAGCCGCCGTTTTCTACGAGTACAGCTAGTGCAATCTTGGGTTTTTTTGCAGGAGCGAAAGCAATAAAAAGCGCATGGTCGTGGTGTTTTCTAGCTAACTTTTTTGCATCATACTTGTCATCCTGCCCAATAGTGATGACTTGTGCAGTCCCCGTTTTACAAGCTACTGAGTAGGGAGAGCCTTTGAAAACGAAGCGTGCTGTACCTTTGGTTGCTACATCTGTCATGCCCGCAATAACAGCTTCAACATTTGTTTGCTTCAGAGGGATAGTTCGTATAGCTTTATCTTTGACTGAGGAACTTTCACCAGTGATAGGATTTATAATTTTTTTGACCAAATGAGGCGTCATAACAACACCGCGATTTGCCAAAATAGATGTTGCATTAGCTAATTGTAAAAGTGTAAAGGCGTTATATCCCTGCCCGATGCCAATAGAAGGTGTGTCACCAATGACCCAGGGTTGTTTTACTCTTTTTTCTTTCCATGCGCGATTAGGCAATATGCCAGTTTGTTCACCAATTAGATCGATCCCTGTTTTTTGGCCAAAACCCCATGGCACCATGAAGTCATGAATGGTATCGACGCCCATCTGGGTCGCTAACCAATAGAAATAGACATCAGACGATATGGCAATAGCTTTTCTAAGATCAAGCTTACCTTTGGCGATACCTGACATATCTCTGAATTTATGTTTGCCTAAAGTAAAGATCCCTGTATCGTTCAGGCTATAGTTGATCGTAGTTTTTCCTGTTTCTAAACCAGCCAAAGCAATAAATGGTTTATAGGTTGAGCCAATGGGGTATAAACCGCGCATAGCTCGGTTTAGTAGGGGTTTAGTTTCTGAGGTATTTAACGCCTTCCATGACTGAGGATCGATCCCGCCAGGGAATAGATTTGGATCATAGGTGGGCATGGAAACGAACGAGAGTATTTCGCCAGTCGATGGTTGGATAGCAATAACAGCGCCAACCTTTCCATTCATTGCATGTTCTGCGACACGTTGAAGGTTGCTATCAATTGTTAATTGAAGATTGTTTCCTGGTTGTGCTGGTTTTAACGCCAGAGAGCGCACGGCATGACCACCCGCGGTGATCTCTAAAGTTTCAAAACCCGGGATGCCATGTAAAATTTCTTCGTAACTTCGTTCAATACCAACCTTTCCGATTTCACGCTCCCCTTCGTAATCGTGAAGAGTTCCTTCTTTTTCCAAGCGTTTTTTATCAGATTGTGAAAGAGAGCCTATATAGCCTAAAAAGTGACTACCAGTTTTTCCTTGAGGATAGTATCGATATTCGCGTTGGTTAATTTCAACCCCTGGAAAACGCCATTGTTGTCCTGTAAAAATCGCGACTTCTTGATCAGTAAGTTCTTGTCGAATAGGAATGGAGTCGTAACGATTGAAATCTTCTTTTAAGCGATTAAAACGACGTCGATCAGCCTTAGTGATGGAAATAATTTCAGATAAAGAGTCAATCGTTTGGTCTAGATTTTCAACTTTATCAGGCGTGATTTCGAGAGAATAGGCCAAGATGTTTTTAGCTAAAACCTCTCCGTTGCGATCAAAGATGAGCCCTCGATTTCCTTGAGACACGACTGTGACCGTGCGATTCTTTTCGGCACGTTCCGTATATGCATTTTGGTTAATAATTTGCAACCAAGCAAAACGACCAAGAAGAATAAGGAATAACAGAGTTACCACACCGAAAGTAAACAGTAATCTACCTCTGAATGGTCCTAGATCCGTATTGTCTTTTTTGAAATCCAGTGCCACGCTGCTACATCCTGTTCATTAGATTGAGATGTTCTTTTGAGTTCTTCGCTCTGGGAGAGAAAGAATTATCGAGGCAAACGGCCATAAAATTGCCCCTGTAAAGCTTTGGAGAAACCATGGAAGACCAGGCCATAATCCGTCAAACCATAGACGGATAAGCAACACCACAATTTGTGAGATTAACAAAAGTGGAAAAATGTGCAACGCTTGCCCTACGAGTCCAAACCATGGAAGACGACGATGTAGTAAATAAGCAGAGTGAGACAAAATGACATATGCCAATGCCTGTTGGCCTAACACACTCCCATTTTGGATATCCATGAGCAATCCACAAATGAAAGCGATTGTCATACCTACGTGTCTTGGGTCGCGAAGGGTCCAGTAAATAAGCGTTAAAGCTAACGGGTCTGGCAACCATAAAATATCAGTGGTTGAGCTCGCCAAATTCAACAAGTAGCTGATAAAAAAAGTACTAATAATCCATAAAGGGTGAGTTTGGTCAGCTAATTGTTTCGTGCTTTGGTTATTAGATATGTTCAAACTACTATGTTTCATCGACCTGCTCTACGCCTGATTGGATTGGAGGCTTTTTCTTCTAAAGCATTTGCTACACTAGGATCGGTTAAGATTACCGTGGCGAATTGAATATCTTTTAATTCAACACTAGGCGTGACGGTAATTGCTTGGTATGTTTCACCAGGCTTGTAGTTCGTTTGGTGTACGATCCCAACGGGAATCTGACGAGGGAATAGTTTGTCTAGACCTGACGTCACTAAACGATCTCCTGGTTGAATATCCTCGTTTGGCAGAACAAATAATAGATCCATAACCTCTTCGCCAGTGCCTGCCAAGATAAAACGAGATCCAGTTCGCTCATTCATGACAGCAATGCGTTGTCGGTGATCAGTGATGAGTGTGATTTCAGCTTGTTTTGCGATCACTCTCGAGATTTGTCCTAGAGCACCAAAGGCTCCAATTACAGGCATCCCAACAAGTAGCCCATTTTCAGAGCCAAGGTTAATGTGCAGGCGGCGTGTAAATTGATCAGAAACCCTACCGAGTACTTCACCTGTCACGACCTTGTCTGCTGCTCTAGGAACAGCGTGTACAAGATGTCGAAGTCGATCATTTTCCTCTTTCATTTCTCGCAGGCGAGCGACTTCGACCGAAAGTTTTTGATTTTCTTCTGAAAGCAGGTCGTTAGCTTTTTTCAGTTTCGCTTTACTGATGAAGTACCCCTCCCCCTCTCCAAGTGCGGTAATTGGTAAAGTCGCCAATTGCACCATGGGTGTCGTTAGACTAACGGCAGCGCTTCTGAAATTGTCGAGTGAGCGAAGACGTCCATCAATCAAAATCAGAATAATGGAAATAAGGACAAAGAATATAAAACGAACTCTGGCAGATATTCCTTGTCGAAAAAGAGGGGGAGAGCCGTAATCCATAGTACGGAATTATCCTGCCGCAAATGCAGTGTGTAGTTTATCCATGTTTTCCAAGGCGATACCACACCCCTTGACGACGCAATTCAGTGGTTCCTCTGCAACATGGACAGGAAGACCGGTTTCTTCTTTAAGAAGCTGATCGAGGTCTCGTAACAGTGCGCCGCCACCTGTGAGCATGAGTCCGTGTTCAGCAATGTCTGCTCCAAGTTCTGGAGGAGTTTTTTCTAATGCATTTTTAACAGCGACGACAATTTGGTTAAGTGGTTCTGACAAGGCTTCCAATATTTCATTGGAATGTACGGTAAAGGTACGTGGGACACCCTCGGCAATGTTGCGACCTTTGACTTCGATTTCCAAGACCTCAGAGCCAGGGAATGCAGAACCAATTTTCTTCTTAATCATTTCGGCAGTTGGTTCGCCAATTAACATGCCAAAATTCCGGCGGATGTAGTTAATAATGGCTTGATCGAATTTGTCGCCGCCGACACGAACCGAGCCAGCGTAAACCATACCACCTAACGAAATCAAACCAACCTCGGTCGTGCCACCACCAATATCAACTACTAACGAACCAGCAGCTTCGTTGACAGGTAAACCTGCACCAATAGCAGCTGCCATGGGTTCTTCAATCAAATAAACATCAGAGGCTCCAGCAGCTAAAGCGCTTTCTTTAATTGCGCGTCGTTCGACTTGGGTCGAACCACAGGGAACGCAAATAATAATACGAGGAGAGGGAGCAAATAGACGTGATGGGTTGGCCATACGAATAAATTGCTTGAGCATCTGCTCTGTCACTGTAAAATCAGCAATCACCCCATCCTTCATTGGACGAATAGCATTAATGTTGCCTGGGACTCGGCCTAACATTTGCTTAGCTGTTTTACCAACAGCATGAATGGTGGTCTTCCCATTTGGACCACCTTCTTGGCGAATAGCTACAACGCTGGGTTCATTAAGAACAATGCCTTTCCCTCGCATGTAAATCAGAGTATTAGCAGTGCCGAGGTCGATGGCGAGGTCATTTGAGAAGTAATTACGGAAAAATCCAAACATGTTATTTGTAGCCTAAGCTAAGAAGGGCTACCGCTGAAATAGCGGTGTAGCAAGGGACTAAAACTATCGGGCACTATGGGACAAAGCGTGACCCAAATTAATCTGTTAATGATAAACTAACTGATCGTCCGCCGTAGTACGAAAAGGTTCTTTGAGCTCAATTCTCTTGTGTTGGAGTGTTTCAGAGTACGTAATAAGTACATCAGTGGCGAAAGATCCCCGTTCGTAGAAATTTACTTGCATTAGAGAAGCACGAATATGTCCCTAACGATGGATGATATTCGCCGTATTGCTGATCTTGGTCGCATCGACATCTCCGATGAGCAGGCTAAGGTAGTTCAGGGCGAGCTTAATGATATTTTCCAAATGATTGAACGAATTAGTTCTGTTGATACGACTGGCATTGCTCCTATGCCGAATCCGCACGATGGTGTGCAACGTTTGCGTGAAGATATTGTCACTGAAGAAGTGAACCGTGCGGAAAATATGAAGAATGCACCAGAACAAGCAGAAGGCTGTTTCTTGGTTCCGCAGGTCATTGAATAAACCGAGATGAGTGAGAAATGGAAAAGAACATTACTTTTGCTTCAGTAGCTGATTTGTCTCGTATGTTGTCTGCACGTGAAGTGTCTGCAGTAGAACTTGCACAACATTATCTTGCGCGTATCGAGCAGCATAAAGAGTTAAATGCCTTTTTAGATGTGCGTCCAGAGGTAACACTGGCTCAAGCTCGTGCTGCTGATGAACGTATTGCAACAGGAACAGCAACTCCGTTAACTGGTATTCCTATCGCACACAAGGATATTTTTGTCACGAAGGACTGGGCTTCGACGGCGGCTAGCCGGATGTTGGAAGGTTACATGAGTCCGTTTGATGCGACTGTAGTGCGCCAGTTAGCTGCTGAAGGGATGGTTTGCTTAGGTAAACTGAATTGTGATGAGTTTGCCATGGGCTCAGGGAATGAAAACTCTGCTTTTGGCAAGGTTTTTAATCCGTGGGATAAGAATGCTGTGCCTGGTGGTTCTTCGGGTGGCTCGTCTGCTGCAGTAGCAGCTGGTTTAGCGCCGATTGTGACTGGTACTGATACTGGCGGCTCTATTCGTGAACCTGCCTGTTTTACAGGTGTCACGGGCATGAAGCCGACTTATGGTCGACCTTCCCGTTATGGCATGATTGCTTTTGCCTCTTCGCTTGATACAGCTGGTTTGGTAGCGCATTCAGCAGAAGATTGTGCTTTGGTTCTTGGTAGCATGGTAGGTTTTGACCGTGCAGATTCTACTTCTGTAAATAAGCCTCAAGAGGACTTCACTCGCTATCTCCAGGCGGGTGTGAAAGGGGTGCGTATTGGCGTCCCACGAAAGTGGCTTGGTGAAGGGCTTGATCCTGAATTAAAGCAGTCTTTGGACGGGGCTATTGAAACGTATCGTCGCATGGGTGCAGAAATTGTGGATATCGAGTTACCCATGGCGGAGTTAGGGGTGCCTGTCTATTATGTGGTTGCTTGTGCAGAAGCGAGCTCTAATTTATCTCGCTTTGACGGTGTTCGCTATGGTCATCGAGCGAAGGATTACACTGACATCTTGGACATGATAAAGAAGTCCCGTAATGAAGGATTTGGTGCCGAGCCGAAGCGTCGTATTATGATTGGTACTTACGTACTTTCTCATGGATACTACGATGCGTACTATCTAAAAGCTCAAAAAGTTCGTCGCTTGATTGCAAATGAATTCCATGAGACTTTTAAGAAGGTCGATGTGATCCTTAGCCCAGTCACAGCTGGAACTGCATATGATTTCGGAGCCAATGCAGATCCTGTTTCTGCTTATTTGTCCGACTTGTATACGGTCCCTGCTTCATTGGCGGGATTGCCTGGTGTCTCCGTGCCGTCTGGTATTCACTCCAATGGACGACCTTTGGGGTTCCAACTGTTAGGTGAAACCTTTAGCGAAGCTCGCTTGCTTGGTGTTGCTGCAGCTTGGCAAAGAGAAACGGATTGGCATTTACGCCATCCTGTTGGATACTAAGTCTCAGGAGAAAAACATGCAATGGGAAGTTGTTATTGGTCTTGAGACGCATGTGCAGCTCTCGACTAACTCGAAGATTTTTTCTGGAGCGGCTCGACACTTTGGTGACGATGCTAACGTCAATGCCTGTTATGTGGATTTGGCGCTTCCAGGGAGTTTGCCGGTTCTCAATTACAGCGCTGTTGAGAAGGCTATTCAATTTGGTCTTGCTATTGATGCAACGGTTGCCAATCATTCGGTTTTTGATCGCAAGAACTATTTTTATCCCGACCTTCCAAAAGGCTATCAAATTAGTCAGTTTGAGTTGCCAGTGGTTGTTGGTGGAAAATTATCCTTTCCAGTTCAACCTAAGAAAGGTGATCCGTACATCAAGACGATTAATTTAACCCGTGCGCATCTTGAAGAAGATGCGGGTAAGTCAGTGCATGGTTTAGTTCAAGGTTGTTCTGGTATTGATCTGAATAGAGCTGGTACACCCTTACTTGAGATTGTTACAGAGCCAGAAATGAGATCGGCGGCAGAGGCGGTCGGTTATGCTCGTGCTCTGCACGCACTCGTCGTTTGGTTGGGTATTTCTGACGGGAATATGCAGGAAGGGAATTTCCGTTGCGATGCGAATGTTTCTGTTCGACCTGTTGGACAAAAAGAGTTTGGTACCCGATGTGAAATAAAAAATCTGAACTCTTTCCGTTTCTTGCAAGAGGCCATTGATTACGAAATTCGTCGTCAAATCGAATTGATTGAAGATGGTGGTAAGGTCATTCAGGCAACGCGTCTTTACGATCCTGATAAAGGAGAAACCCGTCAGATGCGTACGAAAGAGGATTCTATGGATTATCGCTATTTTCCAGATCCTGATTTATTACCGCTCGAAATCAGCGATGAGTGGATTGAGGAAGTTCGCCATCAAATGCCTGAATTGCCTCAGCAATTGTGTCAGCGTTTGCAGCAAGAATTTAATTTGCCGCAGTATGACGCAACGATGCTGACGGCAGGACGTGATGTAGCAGATTATTATTTGGCTTTGGTTCAAAAGGTGACTGACTACAAGCTGGCGGCTAATTGGGTGATGGGAGAAGTATCAGCAGCTGTCAATCAGACCGAAGGTATGACTTTTGCAAAGGCGCCGGTATCCCCTGAACAGTTAGGAATCATTTTGTCGCGCGTTGTGGATGGGACGATCAATCAAAAAGGAGCAAAGGAACTTTTTGCTACGTTATGGAGTGGCGAAAAGGCTGATGTTGATGCCTTGATTGAAAGTAAAGGACTTAAGCAAATTTCTGATGTTGGAGCCTTGGAAGGCATTATCGATCAGGTATTAGCGACCAATCAGAAATCTGTCGATGAGTTCCGTGCAGGTAAGCAAAAAGCTTTCAATGCCTTGGTAGGTCAGTGTATGAAGGCTACTCGTGGTAAGGCTAATCCTGCCCAAGTTAACGAGCTTTTGCGTAAGAAGTTAACTAACTAATAAAAAGATAGAGAGTTCAAAACTCTCTATCTTTGAGTATCTAAAAGAAGTTGAAGAGGTTCATATCCTCTCAACTTCTTTTTTTTAGATTACGCGCCGTAACGTTCGCGGTAGGCTGCGACAGCAGCTTTATGAGAAGCAACGGATTTAGCCAAATCGGTTTCGCTATTCATGAAAGCCAAAAGATCATGTAAATTGATAATCGAGGCTACGTTGATGTTGAACGTTTTTTCGACATCTTGAACAGCAGAAGTTTCGGTCATCTCAATGGCGTTACCACCTTTTTCCATGCGATCTAAGGCGATTAAAACTCCAGACGGTGTAGCACCATTGGCTTGAATAATTTTGACTGATTCACGAACAGAAGTGCCTGCTGAGATAACGTCGTCAATAATGACAATTTTGCCTTGTAGGGGTGAACCGACGATGAGCCCGCCTTCACCATGGTCTTTAGCTTCTTTTCGATTGAATGCCCATGGAACATCGCAACCTAATCGAGCTAAATTCATAGCCACGGAAGCTGCTAGCGGAATACCTTTATACGCGGGACCGAAAATCATATCAAATTCAATTTTTCCTTCTTCCCTGGCGGTCAGTAAAGTTTGAGCATAGAAAGAGCCTAAACGATCTAGGAGTGCGCCAGTATTAAACAATCCAGCATTAAAGAAGTAAGGAGACAGACGACCTGCTTTTGTTTTAAATTCACCGAAACGAAGGACGTTTGCTTCAAGAGCAAATTCAATAAATTGTGCTTGAATAGGTTGCATGATGATTTCTCATGGTTGAGGATAGAGTCGCATGACTCTTTAAGCTTTTGTGGCATTGTACCGCTAAACCTGAGTATTCTTAGGGATTGATTAGTATTCTGAGGCAATCTATGGTTCGAGTTATGACGTTTAATGCTAACGGGATTCGTTCTGCCTTTAAAAAAGGCTTTTTTACCTGGTTTGACACACAAAATGTCGACGTATTATGCGTTCAGGAATTAAAGGCGCAATTACCAGACATTCCAGAGGAGATACTCAATTTGCCGGGGTACCACTCCTTTTTTCATTGTGCAGCAAAAAAGGGGTATTCAGGATGTGGTTTGTGGTGTCGTCGTGAGCCTGATCAAGTGATTTATGGCTTTGGGAATGAAGAGTTTGATACCGAGGGGCGCTATGTTGAGGCTAGATTTGGAAATCTGAGTGTTATTTCTTGTTATTTTCCATCTGGCTCCTCTTCAGAGGATAGGCAGCAGGCTAAGTACCGTTTTTTAAACGCTTTTAGTGTTCATTTAGATAATTTGGAAAAAAGTGGAAGAGAGATCATTCTTTGCGGCGATGTCAATATTGCCCATAAAGAGATCGATTTAAAAAATTGGAAAGGTAATTTAAAGAACTCTGGCTTTTTGCCAGAGGAACGTGAGTGGTTGACGACCTTATTTACTAAACACAATTGGGTTGATGTTTTTAGACGTTTGGATACTCGACCAGATCAATACACATGGTGGAGCCAACGCGGGCAAGCTCGTGCTAAAAATGTGGGTTGGCGTATTGATTATCATTTGGCTACTTCTTGCGTTGCTCAGTTAGCAAAGAGCACTTTTATTTATAAGGATGAAAAGTTTTCCGATCATGCTCCTTTGATTGTAGATTACGATCTTTTTTAAAAGGAAACGATTGTGTTATTAAAAGATATCTTGTTTTCTCAAGGATTTGGAACGCGTTATGATTGTCAGGCACTCGTTGCCTCTGGTGCAGTTCAAATTGAGAATGAGGTTCACGATAATCCTGAAGAAAATATCGAGCCTGAAGGTTTGATTTTTCAATGTCATGGGAAAAAGTGGCCTTATTTTGAAAAGGCTATTATTGCGTTAAATAAACCTTCTGGTTACGAATGCTCAATGAAACCTTCTGCCCACCCATCTGTTATGACTTTGTTGCCAAGCCCGTTAAGGCGCCGAAATATGCAACCTGTTGGTCGTTTGGATGTAGATACTACGGGCGTCTTGATTTTTACGGATGATGGAGCTTTACAGCATCGGCTAATTCACCCTAAAAGGCACGTCTCAAAGGTTTATGACGTTTATTGTCGTCATCCCATTGATCAAAAAATCAAAGAACAACTACTGTCAGGGGTTGTTTTAGATGATGATCCAAAACCGGTCTCTGCCAAAAAAGTTGAAATTTTAGATGATCATTGGCTTCGGATGACTTTAGTTCAAGGCAAATATCATCAAGTCAAACGAATGATTGCGGCTTGTTCGAATAGGTGTGATCAGTTGCATCGCTCCGCTTTTGGTTTTTATCAATTGCCAGAGACGTTAAAGCCAGGTGAATGGGTCTGGATCACGAGAGCTGATCTCATTTAGTGAGAATAGAGTGTATTTCTTAACGTAGAACGAAAACTATTAAAGGTTGTTAGCGTGCGATGCTCGAGTTTGTCAGTGTTTTTTAGACCGTGGCCTATAAGATTGTTTTTTTTGGGGTTTAGCTCGGGGTTGCCGTTGTTATTGGTTCTAGGGACACTAAGTTTTTGGTTGAGAGAGGCGGGGGTAGATTTAAAAACCATTGGCTTCTTGTCCTGGATAGGGCTTATTTACGGCTTTAAATGGTTTTGGGCTCCGGTAATCGATCGCTTGAAGATTCCTTTTTTGACTAGTTATTTAGGTAGGCGACGCGCTTGGTTATTGGTTGCTCAAATCGGTGTCATGCTTTCGTTGTTTGGGATGGCCTTTTCTGATCCTCAGCAAAGTCTTTGGGTGGTTGCGGTTTTTGCATTAAGTTGTGCCTTTTTTTCTGCTACGCAAGATATTACTGTTGATGCCTTTCGTATTGAAGCGACAGATTCACAATATCAAGCTATTCTGGCAGCCACTTATCAGACAGGTTATCGATTAGCCATGATATGGGCTGGTGCAGGCGCGTTGGCATTAGCGGCTTGGGGAGAGGATGCTCAAGGGGGATATCAGGCTCATGCTTGGTGTTTAGCTTATTGCCTTATGGCTATCTCGATGGGTGTGGGGATATTAACCGTATTGTGTTCGCCTGAACCTAAATCTAAGTTAGTTGTAAATTCAACTTCAGTACCATTGTCTAAAAGGATAGAAAGTTGTGTAAAAGATCCTTTTAAGGATTTTTTCTTTCGTTTTGGAAAGGGTGCGATTATTGTTTTATTGTTGATTGCAACTTATAGAATTTCAGATGTGGTGATGGGGGTTATGGCGAATCCTTTCTACTCTGATATGGGTTTTACTAAGGAAGAAGTCGCAACGGTATCCAAAGTGTTTGGGGTTGTAATGACTTTGGTGGGAGCCTTTCTTGGTGGCATTGTGACATTAAAGTTGGGGGTTTTAAAAACGATGGCTATCGGTGCCATCCTTGCTTCTATGACTAATTTATTGTTTGTAGCCTTGTATTACATTGGTCATAGCTTATCTTTCTTAATTTTTACTGTTTCAGCCGACAATTTGGCTGCAGGGCTTGCGAGCGCTGCTTTTATTGCATATCTATCAGGTTTAACGAATACTGCATACTCGGCAACTCAATATGCATTATTTAGTAGCCTGATGTTGCTATTACCTAAGTTTTTAGCTGGATTTTCTGGAGTGTGGGTTGAGATGTTTGGTTATGACGCTTTCTTTTTGATGACGGCGTCGATGGGGATTCCTGTCATTTTGCTGGTGTGGTTAGCGGAGCATAAAGTTAAAGACCGACCTGTTGACTAGGTCGGTCTTCATTAGGTTTAGCGATAATGGTGTTTGTGTCTGGCTTTAGATGGCGTTTTTTTCTTTGCGGATGGAGAGGGGGTCTTTTTAACGAAGCCACGAGTGGTTTCTACAATTTCCGCTACGCTTTCCGAGAGATCTTCTAGAGCTTGATCAAGATCTTCTATTGGGCTTTCCATGTCTAACTCTTCTTTAATGTCTTTCAGATCGCCGATGACATCATCAGGAAGATGGCGAAGAATGCCAAGTAACGCTCCGTTAATTTGGTCGGTATCACTATCTTTTAAGCCTTCCCAGCGATTGATCACCTCTGAAAAACCTAATGCAAAGGGAATGACTGCCGCAACACTACTTGCACCTTTGGTAATCGGATGCCCTCTGTTGTCTTCAATCTCATAAATGATGGGGTCGATAGGACGGCATTTTGCCAAAGTTAGATCAATCGAATGATACCGACGATAAATTAGCTCTTCAAGTCGGTCTTGTTCTGCGTCATTTGAGATTCTAGCTTCGGCTCTAGCTTGGGAGTCAAAAATAAAAGGCATCCATTCACTAGGGGAGGGCTCTTCGGGTAAACATAGTAACGCAGTAAGGAAACCGTCTAAGTAATCGGGTTCCATCGGTTCAAACGGCTCTGGAATGGAAGCGAGTAGTTCTCCCAGTTCTACAAATTCATTGGGTTTTAACGGTGTTTCGTAGCTGCTCATAATGAATCTTTAATTTAGGTGCGTAGGAATTTGAAAAGAGGCTTCAAGTATATTGAATGAATGATGTACTGATTTGATAGATCGTTTTCTTAAAACATTAGCCACAAAATTTTCAGCTTTTGCCCGGTCAGTTTTTAGGATACGCTGTTTAATCGAGGGTATTTGTGTGCTTGCCATGGATAAGCTAGTACAACCCAGACCGATGAAAAAGGGAACTAGTTCTTTTCTACCAGCCATTTCTCCGCAAACTGAAATGCTTTTGCCAGCGGCATGTACCTGTTTGATTGTTTTGGCAATCATTCTTAAGACGCTCGGATGTCTTTCATCATAGTAGTTAGATACAGTGGCGTTATTGCGGTCTACAGCAAGTGTGTATTGAACGAGGTCATTGGTACCAAGTGAAAAGAAGTCCAATACGGGAATTAATTCGCGTAGCATTAGAAAAGCGGCGGGAACTTCTATCATTCCTCCAAGAGGAATGTTTTCATCGAATTTGACTTTCTCTTCGGTTAATTGGGTCTTGGCTTTTGAAATGACCTGACGGACAGCCTCAACATCCTCAGGGGAGGTGATCATGGGCAATAGTATTTTGACATTGCTCGAACCAGAGAACGAGGCACGTAAAATGGCACGAATTTGCGTCAGGAAGAGTTGAGGGTAGGCAAATGAAAAGCGTAATGCTCTTAATCCAAGCGAAGGATTTTGTTCGTTAAGAACATCGCTTGAGCATTTAGCCAAGGCTTCAGAAGAGATAGTTTTGTCGCCACCTAAATCAGCAGTTCTAATAATGATAGGCTGTCCTTTCATTGAGCGAATTACACGGGAATAGACTTGGACTTGTTCTTCTTCAGATGGTAAATCCTTACGATTCATAAACAAGAATTCAGTTCGGAATAATCCAATCCCGTCTGCGCCAACGCGATGAACATCTTTAACATCTTCAGGAAGTGCGATATTAGCGTAGAGGCGGATAGCATGCCCGTCCAATGTAACAGCGTCGAAATTCTTTATTTTCCGTAATTGTCTTTTATCGGCTGCTAAAAATCTCATACGAGATCTAGCTTGCCGTTTCTGTTCAGCAGTTGGATATAGCTCGAGTACTTTTTCGTCCGTGTTTAAAAGTAGAGGCTGATCGTTGATGAGTAGCTCTTTAGCGTGTTTTACGCCAACTAACGTAGGAATTTCTAGTGATCTCGCTAAGATAGTTGTGTGACTAGTAATACTGCCTTCTTCTAGTACGATACCTGCAATGTCTAAGTCATCTCGATTGCGAAGTAATAACATATCGGCAGGGTCAAGTTGATCAGCAATTAAGATGATTGTGGTATCTACACCTTCAGCCTCTAATAGGCTATTTGTTGAACGCCTGCCAGTGAGAACACGTTGTACTCTAGCGAATACTTGATTGATGTCATTAATGCGTTCTCGAATATACTCATCTTCAATACTGTCAAACTCTCGACGTGTTTTTTCCAGCTGTAGCGATAACGCCCATTCGGCATTGACGAGTTTGTCTCTGATAATCTCAATCGTTTTATCAATGAGAATTTGATCTCGTACGATTGTTCGTTGAACATCGATAAAAGCTATAGCTTCAGAAGGAAGATCCTCATCTTCGGAAGTCATTAGTGTGGTAAGCTGTTTATCAACTGTTGCGATTGCTGCACGTAAACGTTGAATTTCTCCTCGAATTCTTGTTTTATCGATAGCAAATTGAGGAATCTCTAAGTCATTGGCCGAGAAGTGCTGACAGAGTCCAAAGGCTATCCCTGGGAAAACAGGGATGCCTGATAAACGAGTGATCTTGGGGGTGATGTCAAGATCGTGAGAGGCTAAGGGAGTGTCTGTCATGCGTTCCTCTTTCAATTGTCTTCACCAAATCGATTAGAGAAAAGTTCAGAAATATGTTCTAGAGCAGACACTTCATCAGCACCATCAGCCGTAATCGTAAAACGTCTTCCTTGAGGTAGAGCCATCGTCATCAAGCCGAGAATTGATTTGGCATCGACACTCCGAGCTCCTTCCGTCAAAGTAATGGTAGATTGAAAAAGAGAAGCGGTTTTGGCTAATAGAGCACAAGGCCTAGCGTGTAAGCCTAATTTATTAAGAACAGTTAGTTGTTTACTTTGCATATCGGCTATTCGCTTTGATGGGTTGTAGGCATGGTGGATGAGGTAATGCCGCTACGAGCAGCCCCTTCGGCTAATGCAGTAATGCTCGCTAGACTACCAGTTGGATGAGTGAGCGCGACTACAAGTGCGGGTAAATTGACTCCTGTTATTACTCGAACATTGGCTTGTGACAGTAATGTATGAGCAATGTTAGAAGGCGTGGCACCTAAAATATCAGTGAATATAAGTACGCCGTCATGGTGTTGTAGGAGAGGAACAACTAGCTCTTTTGCATAATTTTCTCCTGTTTCAACATCGACATTATTAGGGACGTCAAAACAAGCGATGTCATTGCAATCTGTATCTTTTGTGGAACTAAAGATATGCTGAACAGCACTTTTTAATGCACTAGCGAGCGGTTCGTGAGCAATGATACAAATACCTAAAGACACAGTAGAGCTCCAGTTTCTACGATAAAACTTGCCAATATATAATCCAAAGTAGTGTAACTCAAGGTTGTGATTGGGAGGTTTTTTCTTATGGCATTGCTATTGTTTTCTTGTCGCGCAACCGGGCCATTTATTATGTTTGAGGAAACGGCACGTCGAATTTTTGAGGTGGTTAACCAACCATGGATGGAGGAAGGTGCATTTCCTGTCGAGGATCTCCCTCGGATTCTGTCGATGTTAGAAGCAGCCTCTCAAAAAGATAAAGAGCATTTGGCCGAGGTTCGAGCAGCTCGTGAAAAAAAAATGCGAGAGGCTACATATGATGAGGAGCTGAAAATGTTGGAAGAGGACAAAATACACAGCGCTGAAAAGGTGTATTTTTTCCAGCGCATAGTACCACTTCAAGACATGATTCGCCGAGCTATTAAACATGGCGATCCCGTAGTTTGGGGTCGTCCGTAATGTCTGTGCTCTAGGGGACGTTTTTTTTAAATTCGCCAAAAGTTTCGTGTAAATAGGGCAAAAATCGTAAAAATTTCTAGACGTCCGATGAGCATTAAGAAGGAGCACGCCCATAGCTGAGCGGTAGAAAGCGAAGAATAGTTACCACTAGGTCCTACGCTTCCAAGTCCAGGACCTAGATTGGTTAACATAGCCCAAGCGGCGCTTATAGCTTCTGTTGTTGGGAGACCGCTTAGAAGCAGAAAAATCGCGCCGAAAATAAAGGAGAGGATCCAAACAACAGAATACACTAAAACGGCAAAACTAATTTTGTTATCAATACTAGATTTATTGAGCGTTAAAGGAAGCATAGCCTTTGGGTAGAGTAGCTTTGTCATTTCGCGCTTAATTAAGCCAAGAATGATCAACAATCTCACCATTTTCATTCCACCACCAGTGGATCCCGCGCAGGTTGCGACTGAAGCAGCTAACATTAAAAACACTGGTAACCCAAGTGGCCAGGTGGAATAGTCAGCGGTGGCATAGCCAGTGGTTGTAATGACCGATACAACAGAGAAAAGTGCATATCGAATCGTGTCAGCTTGGTCAGAATAGGTGTTTGTATCCGAGAGAATAATTATTGTGAGAGCAGATATTAGGGTAAAGCTTAAAATCCAACCACGAGCTTCCGCATCTTGAAAGTAAGCAAACGGATTTCGTTTTTTCCAAACGACGAAATGAAGGGAGAAATTAAATCCGCTAATGATCATAAAAATGACCGCGACCATGTCTATCGTAGGACTGTTCCAGTAGCCATAGCTTGCATCATGAGCGGCGATGCCAGACAGGCTGACGGTTGTCATCATATGCATAATGGCATCATCCCAACTCATTCCTGCGATATGATAAGAAATAGCACAAGCGATAGAAACGCCTAGATATATTATGTAAAGTGCTTTAGCGGTGTCAGCAATGCGCGGAGTTAAACGGTGTTCTTTGAGAGGGCCTGTGGTTTCTGCTTTGATGATCTGAGAACCACCTACGCCCAATAAAGGCAAAATAGCGACAGAAAGCACGATTAAACCCATGCCACCAATCCAAGAAAGGAAACATCGCCATCCATTTAATGAGAGTGGTAAATGGTCTAATCCTGAAATGACCGTGGCACCTGTTGTACTCAAGCATGACATCATTTCAAAATACAGCTGAGAAAAGCTTAAATGTGGTGTTTCTAGCAAGAAAGGTATCGTGCCAAACAGAGGTACTGACGTCCAAATTAACGTGACGAGTAAGAAACCATGACGAGCCGTTAGCTCTCGGCGCCAGCGACGGGTACCAAAGCTTAATAGTAATCCCGTGCCTAAAGTAATTAAAAAGCAACAAAGAAAACTATTTTGAGCTCCGTCCTGCTCTGTCACTGACAGAGTGAAAGGAATCAGAAGGGCGATTGCCAACCAAATAAAAACTGGACCAGATGCATTTAAGACTGGCAACAATAAATAACGTATTGTGTTGAGCATGCGAATCTGGCTTTTGTTAGAAGAAGCCTACGTTGACAGTAAAGAGTCGTTCAATTTTAGGAATAAGCTTTTTAGATGGTACAAAAACAATGACGTGATCTTCTGCTTCAATGACAGTGTCTTTGTTTCCCATTAAAACAAGTGCATCGTCGTCCGTGCCTCGAATGACGGCACCAATAGCACAGCCTTCAGGTAGTGAAATATTCCCAATGCGTCGACCAACAACTTTTGAACTATGTCTATCACCGTGAGCAACAATTTCGAGAGCTTCTGCAGCTCCTCGGCGTAAGCTATACGCGGCCGCAACGTCTCCTCGACGAACGTGACGAATCAGCTCACCTAGAGCAGCAGTAGTTGTAGATAGAGTGATATCGATTTGACTACCTTGCATGAGGTCGCCATAGACTTTTCGGTTAATGAGAGCTATGGTTTTGCCTGCACCTAGTTTCTTGGCCAAAAGGGCGCCTAAGATATTATTCTCATCATTTTCTGAGACAGCAATGAACAAGTCGCAAGTTTCAATGCCTGTGGCTTCTAAGACATCTTCGTCAGTGAAATCCCCTTCAATTAAGATAGCATGATCACCAAGTTCTCTAGACAATCGTTTCACCACAGAACGATCATTTTCTAAAATTCGTATGTTGTAGTCTTGCATCGCTTCACTATTTCTGCCGGATTTCAACATGCGTGCTAGATTAACAGTAAAGCTAGGTTTACCTGCTAAGACAATATTACGTACGGGCTTTTCTCGATGACGAAGTTCCGCCATAACTTGTCTTGCGTGTCGTGAGTCGCATAGACAAATCACTTCATCCCCAGCCTCAACAAGAGTGGATGCGCTGATTTCTAAACGTCTGTTTCGACGAAATATCGCGACAATACGAGCTGGAATGGAAGGTAGGTGCGTATACAAATCTCGAATAGGACGACCTACAAGTGGGCTACCAGCTTTTGCGCGTACGGCAATTAAACTAGCAAGGCCTTCTCCAAATTCTTGTACTTGTATGGCTTCTGGGAAATCAATCAATTTGATTAAATAGCTAACCAATGCTTGTTCTGGCCAAATAACAGAAGTGGCTTCAAACCCTTCTTCACCCAAAATGCGTGGATAGTCTCTAAGTTCGTTATTACGAACGCGGGCGATACGAGTAGGGATATTGAAAATACGAGCGCCTAACATCGTAATGACAAGGTTTGTCTCATCACTCGAAGTGACGGCTATCAACATATCTGTATCAGAAGCCCCTGCATCTGTGAGTACCTGAGGACTTGTAGCGTTGCCTACGACACCTCTAAGGTCAAACCGTGATTGCAGAGAGCTGATGCGCTCGGCGTCTTGATCTACAACGGTAATATCATTGGCTTCAGACACTAGGCTTTCAGCAACAGATGAGCCGATACGACCAGCTCCAACAATCAATATTTTCATGATCTAGAAGCAAATTATTTTAAAAAATTTCGTCTAATGGCTCGACCATTAGATAGTGGTTTCATCTCTGTCGCTTTGGCTTTTGCTTTGCTTAAATCCAATCCCAAGGCATGTAGTTTTCGATAAAGGTGAGTACGTTCTAGAGCGGCATGTTTGGCCAGTTGCGTGACAGATCCACCATAAAACTGCAAAACTTGTTTGAAATAAGCACGTTCGAGAGAATCTCTCAATTCTCTCAAGGAGCAGTTAAAGTTAAGCGTAAAACTGAGGTCTGGGACTTCAACAATAGGAAGACGAGCGTCGGGGCCTGGACGGAATGGGATGTCTCGGAGAATGAAATGGTCACAGTAAAGAGAATCTTCGCTGATTAGCGAGGCATGAATAATTATAGGCTTCGAGTTAGGTCTCCAGCCACGCTCGACTAATCCTCCAACATGTGTTTGTCGCTCTATGGTATGTTGCTTAGTTCTTTGTTCCCATTGAGAAATGGAGTTGCGGCAAGTTTCAAGTAAACGTTGCATGGTAATAGGCTTTTCAAGAAAGTCTATGGCACCATAACTATTCGTTGCTTCCATTGCTGTTTCGATCGTAGCATGCCCAGACATCATAACGACAGGACAGTTAACAACCCGCAATGAATTCCACTCTTTGAGTAGAGAAATACCGTCCATATCCGGCATCCAAATATCTAGCAGGATGAGGTCAAAGTCCAATTCTTGGACCTTTTTTTTAGCATGGAATGCATCTTCTGCTACATAAACTTGATAGCCCTCATCTTCCAAAATTTCAGAAAGAAGAGTGCGAATACCGAGTTCGTCGTCAACGATCAGGACTTTAAACATTTTTCTGCTCTACTTTAAGTGGATGAGGGTTGAGTTGAGAAGCTTTGAAAATAATTTCAACCTCAGCTCCAAGAATTTGATCCGATGATTCTGAGCACAAATTCTTTAAAGAAATAGTGGCGCCGTGGTCATCAAGAATTTTCTTTACCATTGGTAATCCAAGCCCAGTTCCTGTTGCCTTGGTAGTGACATAAGGTTCAAAAGCTGAGTTCAAAATTTTATCGGAGAAGCCAGGACCATTATCAACAATAGAAAGTTTAACAGCGCTGACTGCATCTGCATGATACTTGGATTTTAAAGCTTCTGTTTTGATGACTATCTGTGCTTCCTGCTCATTATTGCTAGCTTCGAGAGAGTTAGAGATCAAATTATGCAGGACTTGACGTATTTGTGTTGGGTCGGCTTGAATGGTTGGAATATTGAGTTCTGGTATAAATTCGATATTATGACCAGCATCATGATATAAAACTAATGTGTTTTCAATGAAATCATTTAATGCGAGAGTTTGAAGAGAGGCCGAAGGGAGTCTTGCATATTCTCTAAAGTCATTCACCATTTGTTTGAGTGTATCGACCTGAGTGATGATTGTGTCGGTCGTTCTATGAAGCAAACTTAAATCTTTTTCTTCAGTGAGCTTGCTTTTAAGTTTCCATTCTAGTCGTTCTGCGGCTAGGCGAATTGGTGTTAAAGGATTTTTGATTTCATGAGCTAGGCGTCGAGCAACTTCACCCCAAGCGGTAGCGCGTTGCGCCTTGATCAACGGAGTAAGGTCATCGAAAACTAAAACAGCCCCTGTTTGTGTACCGAGAAGCATTGGGGAGCTTTTAATGTAAATAGGTGTTGTTTGGTGCTCTTGTACTAGCTCAAAATTAATTGGCTGGGCAGACAAGCCCTCAGACTCACTAAGGAGGTGTTTGTCTAAAGCGTCAACCAATTGAGGTAATGTTTCTTTCAAAGAAACGCCAACAGAAATATTATCTTCTCCCAAAATGTGTCGCGCGGCATTGTTGGTAGTTACAACGGTATACCAACGATCAACGACTATAACGCCAGAAGAGATGTTCCCTAGAACGCGTTCAAGAAAAGCCTGGGATTGCTCCGCTTGCAATCTCTGTAATTCCAAACCGTGACGAGCTTCCGACACTTCTTTGATCATTGAGTTAAACGACCGTGTCAAAATGTTAATTTCATCCCCGCCCGGGAACTCTCTAATCGGCATAAAGTCGCCTGTTGCAACCCGTTTAGTTCCTTTTTCTAATTGCATCACTGGGGAGACTGTTTTGCGGGCGAACGATAGGGCGGCGCCAATACTTGCAAACACAGCGAGCAACACGATTAAGCTCAAGGTTAAGCCATATAAGGTAGCCATTGATTGGCGACTGTAGGATGATTGTTGGTAATCACGATAACCAGCGACGAGTTTTGAGGCATCAAGTGCTATATTTTTTTCGATTGGTTGAGTTATTTGAAGAAAAAGCTGGTCTGAGAACTCCGAGTTAGAGAGCAGTGATGAAGAATTGATAGCTGCGAAATTTGTATTGTGTAATGTGGGGATAGGTACGATAACTCTTACTCGAAGATCGTTATCGTTTTGATTGTTGTCAGGCGCTTCGAAAAGAGTATCTCCATCAACAATGCTGTAAATACCTGCTGTCTTCGCTGTTTTCAGCTGTAATGGAGATGGTAAGTCGGGCATAAGCACATTGATGCGAGACCCCGCTGCGGCTACAGCTCTGCCGGCGTTTGTCAGCACGAGTGCTTCAGTGCCAGAATGATTTTCTAAAAGTTTAAGCAAGTCATGCATCATCAAAGATGGAGGTGTACTTGCTAGAGATTCGGCAAATTGTTTGGCTACGGCTTGTGTATTTTGTTCATTTCTGGCCAAAATATTTTGGGTGATATGAACCCCCGCGTTCAAGGCTTCTTCTACTTGTAAAGAAAAGGAGTCATTCATTGATCGACTGATAAAAGCCGTAGAGATAGAATAGACTGCCAATGTAGGGGTGACGCTGATAAGCGCGGTTGTAATGGCGAGTTTTGCGGTCATGTGTGAGCCAAATTGCTTGAGCTTCCAACGATGTCTCAAGCGAACACACATGGTCACAACGACAAAGAATAAGATTGCCGCAATGACTGTATTTAGCACTAATAAGAGTGGAAAATATCGCTCAAATAAATGGGCGTTGAAAAGGCTAATTGCTAGCCCAAAAAGAGCAATGGTTGCGAAAGATCCACCAAGTAAGAGGCTGTAGCGTAACCATCTAGGCATATCTTTTTTCCACTATTCCGATAATGACACTACATCTGCAGGAATAGGAATGGTGACCCAGTTACTCGAAACGGTCCAGTCACTACTTCCAGTATTAACAACTTGCATGGGTTTAGGCAATTGAGTTGTATCTAAGAAAAAACGTAACTCAGCGGTAAAATCGTCCGTATTTTTAATGATGGTTGCAGGTGCAACTCTCCATCGTCTGATATTTTTAATATAAGGAAGAGCTTGGTTAAGTGTGTCAAAGCTAATGGATAAGCCATTATAAGAGAGTCGATACCGACGAGTTAAAGGGTCGAATGCAAGTCGAATAATGAATTTACTACTAACAACTGCTTTATCAAACCAGTACCAGCGATCTTTGTATAGACGGAATTCATGCACAAAGTACAGTGCGATGCCTCGGTGAAGTGCTTCCGACAAGGCTTGAGGTAAGTCGAATTCAAAAGAGGAGCTAATAAAGAGACCTGTTCTTTCACCAGGTTCATCCAGAGACATCGATGCATGCATAAAAGTTGCGTCTGCTGCAAAACAAACAGGCGTAGTAAAACTAGATGCCATTAATAGGGCGCAAAACCCTCTTTGAAGATATTGACGTCGATGTACTTTGTGCATGGTTGAAAACTCAAGCGCGCTTTTCTAAGAGAGCATAGAAAAAGCCATCATGAACCGAAGGAAGCAGATCGTGTTTCTCATATGTTGGTTTTTCTTCGGGTAGTAAAGTTAATATACCTGTGTTTCCAGGAAACAAGGGTACCAAAACGGCATTCTTGGTTCTCGATAAAAATTGTTGAACTTGAAGCTCGCCTTCTTCTGGAAAAATAGAACAAGTCGCGTAAAGTAATTTTCCATTGGGTTTCAATAATGGCCAAAGATTGGTGAGTAATTTAGCCTGTTCAGAGGCTAAATTTTTAATATCTTGACGACGTCTCAGCCAAGGAGTATCGGGTTGTCGACGAACAACTCCGCTAGCCGTACAGGGAGCATCTAATAAAATGGCGTCAAATAATTGGCCATCCCACCATGTAGATAACTTATTGGCATTGGCTGTAATAACTTTGGCTTTTAACTGTAGACGGTGAAGGTTTTCTTGGATTTTAGCGGTTCGCGTAGGGTCAATTTCTAGTGCGGTTAACTCGCATTGATATTTTTCCAAAAGGTGAGCAGTCTTTCCACCGGGAGCGGCGCAAGCATCGAGAACTCGATCTCCCTGTTTAATAGGTAAAAGATGAGCAGCTAGCTGCGTACCTGCATCCTGTACAGAGCAAAGACCATCGTTAAAACCAGGAATTTGTTCAACAGGTATAGGCTCTAATAGTTCAATAGCTTCTAAACCAACTTGTCTATACGAAAGATTTTGTTCTTTTAAGTGGGATGTGTACGTCGTGAGATCAGTCTTTTTCACATTTATACGAAGTGTTAGCGGGGGATGTTGGGTTCCTAGCGCTAAAACTGAATCTGCGTGTGTTGGATAACAATGACGAATATATTCAATCCACCAATGAGGAAGGTTGTATTGAACTTCTTCATTAGTGGAGAGACTGGCTAGTAAATCATTTTTTTCTCGTAGGTAACGACGTAAGACTGCATTAATTAGTCCCGATGCTTTACGAGTTGTGTGGTGTGATTTAGCGGCATTGACTGTTTCACTGACAATTGTGAAGGCAGAGATCTTACTTGTGTTGAGTGCCGTTAAGCTCGTTTCTAGCAAGGAAATCACATCTTGACTAGGGATGCGCGCACATAGCAATGTTATTAATGCCCTGTTTTGAGCATGATGTCGAACACTTTCATAAATAAGAGCTTGAGCCACAGGACGGCTGTCTTGCGGAAGTCGTTGAAGGCTTGGCTGCAGGACTGTATTAAGTGATGCGCCGTTATGCAGTCTTGTGCGAGCTATCGCAACAGCTAAAACAATTTGAGAAAAAGGCGCTTGCTTACGTAATGATGTCACTGAATCATCTCCCCAACCGTAAAGTTGAGACTTTGCAGGAATGATTGAGCTGGCATGCGAGGTTTGCCAGGCTTTTGAAGGATAGTGGCTTTGATAGCTCCTTGACCACAGGCGATTGTCAGACCATCTTTAATAGAGAGAATTTCTCCTGGTTTACCACTTTGATTGACCGTCTCTGCAGCCCAAATTTTAATCACAATCTTATCCTTGATAAATGTGGTGCCAGGGAAGGGATTGAACGCTTGAATTTTATTCAGAATGCTGCTAGCGGGTTGAGTCCAGTCAATCGGGGCTTCAGACTTGAGTAACTTCTCCGCATAAGTAATGCCGATATCTGGCTGGGGTACCCAAGTTAATTCTTCTGGCGTTTCTAAAGCATCAACCAATAATTTCGCTCCTAACTCTGCAAGGCGCGTCATGAGTACGTCAGAAGTGTCATTAGATGTGATGGGGGTGCGGATTGTTTTGATCATCGGCCCAGTGTCGAGTCCTTTTTCCATTTTCATGAGTACAACACCAGTTTCGACATCCCCAGCTTCAATTGCTCTGGCGACAGGAGCAGCTCCGCGCCAACGAGGAAGCAAGCTACCATGAATATTGATGGCACGAATATCTTTATGTTTACCGATACCCTTGGCGCAATCAAGGACTGCTTGAGGCAGAATCAAACCGTAAGCAGCGACAACAAGAAGATCTGCGTTGAGATCTTTCAGGTGTTTGTAAATCAATGGAGCTTCTTCAGGCGCTTTTTTTGCGCTCAGCGTGAGAGGTGTAAGAACAGGAATGTTATGTTCTAAAGCTAAACTTTTTACTGGGGAAGGAGTAAGTTTCATGCCGCGACCACTGGGTCTATCTGGTTGCGATAGGACTAAAACAATTTCATGTCCTGCGTCAATTAAGTGTTGTAAGGCGACGGCGGCAAAGTCAGGAGTACCAGCAAAAATAATTTTCATCTTGAAATTCCGCTATGTTTAAAGAATCTAGCGTCTTAAAAATGGGCAAATTGAGAATATGATGGCACTAGTGTACGGTACTTTGATGCCCAAGGGTTAGTCACGGAGAGAAACTCATGGAATCGCTTAACTACAATGGATTTAAACTTGCGTATTGGCGTTATGGGATGAGTGATGCGCCAGCTATTGTGCTGATCATGGGATTAGGGATGAGTCATGTAGCATGGCCAATATCTATGATTCAGCATCTTGTGGAAGAAGGGTTTCAGGTCATCGCTTTAGATAATCGAGACTGTGGAGAGAGTTCTCGTTGTGAGTTTGTTGTTCCGTCTAGAGAAATACCTTTAGCGATTATGAAGGCGATTTGTCGAAAAAAAGTAGTAAGCACTTATGCCTTAGAGGACATGGCATTGGATGTGGAACATCTTTTGAATCATCTCTCAATTCGTCGTGCACACGTTGTGGGAATTTCTATGGGAGGGATGATAGCTCAGGTTTTGTCGGTGCAATGTCCTAATCGAGTAGCTTCGCTCATCTCGATTGCTTCAGCATCAGGTAATCCTCGTACAGGGCTAGGCCATTTTTCTGCCATATGGGCTTTGATAAGAAAACCAAAGTCTATGAGTGACAAGCAAAGTCTAAGAGACTATTTCACTAGGATGTTTGTTGTATTGTCTGGGAAAAAGTATAGACCTCAGGGTGAGGAGTTAGAAGAAATGCTGAGGCAAGCATTAGGAATGGGGTACGACGTTGAGGCAACATATCGCCAATTGTTAGCATTGTTAGCGAGTGGCGATAGGAGTTGGCAGTTAACAAGAATACAGACTCCTACTCTAGTGATTCATGGTACGGAGGATCCATTGTTACCAATGGAGGCTGGACAAGAAACGGCTAATTTAATTCCTAATGCTCAATTTGTGGCAATTGAAGGAATGGGACATCAATTGCCACAAGCGTTAATAGGTCAAATTGCGACGTTGATAACCAATCATTGTCACCGTTATCCGGCTTAGTTTTTTTGCTCGTTTCGGCGCAGTTTGCGTAATTTTACACAAGCTCGATCCTTTTTCAATCGGCTTAAGTGATCGATAAATACATGCCCATCAAGATGATCAAGTTCGTGTTGAAGGCAGACTGCGAGAAGACCTGTTGCTGAAATTTGGATTGTTGTTCCGTCTAAATTTTGGGCTTCAACAGTCACACCGTCAGGGCGAGAGATTTTTTCATAAAGGCCTTTCAGCGAAAGACAACCTTCTTCAAATTCTTTACTTGTGTCTGTATGAGTAAGAATGCGAGGGTTGACAAGAACGTGAAGGTCGTTTTTTTCATCACTAATATCAATGACGACGATACGTTTTAGAACACCTACCTGGTTTGCAGCTAAGCCGACCCCTGGTGCTTGATACATGGTCTCAGCCATGTCTGCTGCTAATTGACGTAATTCATCATTGAACTCTGTCACGGGAAGCGCTTTGCTTGCAAGGATAGGGTGAGGGTATTGGATAATAGGCAAAAGAGCCACGAGATGCTCCTTGATATTCAATTGTTCGAAAAAATGGCGCTAAGTGATGCACCTTGTTGAACTAAATTCTTTCATTTTAATAAGAATTGTCCAGCGCTGTGGCTCGACAAATTTTAAGGAAAAGTGAGATGTCTTTAACGATTAGTCGTGAAGAGGAGTGTTGGCTTAAGCTCTCGCTTGTAAAGACGCTTGATGTGCCTGTTCTTCTTGCTGCGATTAGAAGGGTTGGTGATGTCGGTGATTTTTTTGAGTTGAGCTTTGCTAATTTAGTGGATGTAGTGGGGTTAGAAGCTGCTCGGGAACTCCAGATGATTAAAACTTCCAGTGAAGTTGAACGGTGGAGGGAATGGCTTATTGGGAATGAGCATGTTGGATTTCTAACATTGACACACTCTCTTTATCCTCAACTCATGATTGAGGCTGGAATTGCGCCATTAGTATTGTGGTACCGAGGAGAGATTGAATAAAAGAACCTCAATTCTTCCAACTATAGCGAGTTAGAAGTTCACTTACGAGGGCGACCTCTTGGACGCGGAGGTCCATAAATAATCGGGCGCACTCTGGGACGACCGGGACGCTTAGGCGTTGGAGTCCCTGCACCTAATTCAGCCGCCTTCTGCTCCTTACGAGGGCGGCCGCGCTTTTTTGGCGCGCCGGTTTTAACAGAAGCCCCTTTTGCTAAGTTTAGTGCGACCAGAAGCTCACCGTCACATTTGAGCAAACGATTCCAGTGGCCGTCCTCAATGAGAGGAAGCTCTTCTCGAGATGCCTTTCGGCTGCGCCAACACCCCTTAAGAGAATCCAACACATTATCAAACGTATTCTTATCTAACGCGCCTGCTTTGCACATGCGCTTCACTATGCGTGCGGTAAGAATCGTTGCAATAAGGTCGACGAACTCCGAGCCTCTGACAGAGTAATCGGATTGCACTCGAGTCACTCCGAAGTCGAGATTGTTTTTATAGACGTCAAAAAACATCTCAAGCATCCAACGATCCTCGTAGCTTGCATAAACAGCTTCGCAGGTCATGTCGAGATCAGACTCAAAAACGATCGTACCAAACGATTCTTTTGACTTGTCGTAGGCAGCTTTGTCGTACGACTCACTACGGCGTTGTCGATCCATAAAGCTATTATCTTCAGCTTGAGCCTTCCAGGAATCTTTAAAGGCGTATAAGTATCGGCCATTCTTTAGCTGTGCTTTTTTGCATCGGACGCGTTTATCAATGCCACGCAAGCAGTCATTGAAGTCGAGCATCGCATTGTCGGCAATTCTACGATCATTGCGTTTGAGCGGTGTTAGGAAGTGCAGATCCTTATTACGCAGCAGTAGTTCTTCGATCTCCTTCGGCGGAAAGCCCTTATCCGTAATTAGGATACCTCTCTCGATTTTGTTATCGGACACGAAGGCTCTGTAGGCACGTGCGTCAATCATGTTGCCTGGAAAAACTTGAGCACACAAAGGCTCCTGTGCCTCAAGATCGTAAGCGTAAAGAACGGAGATCTCTTTGCACCCCTTTACTCGAGCCTTTCGAGAATAGGCTGACAAGTCATTGACGAAGCTAGTGTTTTGTTTGAGTGTGCCATCAACAAGGATATGGTGATCTTTGCAAACAGATGATAGACGAGAGGCTGCAAAAGCACGCATCTTGGCTGTGTCCTGACCGAGCTTGCTCAAAAATTTACTGATCGTATTCTCGCTTAACGGCAAGCCAGGATAGTAGACGGAAATGAAAGACTTCAAGTACTGCTGATTGCATCGGGACATAGGAATCCCAGGACGCTCGATGCGAAGCATTGCTAGCGCCAGAATCATGCAAGCGTCTTTCACGTCATAGATATTGAAGAGTTCTCGATCTAGCCCACGTAACTCATCGTGAAGTAGCGCTGCTACACCATACGACAGGTACTCTGGCCCATCCTCAGCTAACTTGGGTTGAGTGGTTCGTGGGACAAATTGACCGTCAATGATATGACCAATAACCGGACCATTGACCGGACGAGGATTACAACCTGGCTTACAAATCGAAGTCAATCGAGCGTGGACAGAATAGCGCTTAGCACCATTGCTTCCACTGTCAATCACCACCGTGTTTCTTGGTCTAGGAACAGCACGAATACTCTCTGGAACACCCATGATAAAACCTCTATAATTATACAATTAATTATAGTTCTTCGAACTATAATTGTCAAGTTTTTACTAGGTTTTTCGAGGGTGAAAAAGAACTTGTCAGACGCGATTTATTCCTTGAAAACGGGCGCAAAAAAGGCTCGAAATGAAAAAATCATTTCGAGCCATAGGAAAATTTTGTAAGCTATTGATTTTTATAACCTTTACATAGTTCGAAGAACTGCGGTTCTTTTAATTGAACAGCTAAAAAAGCCCATTTTAACGGTTAGTGGTTGTTCTCATCCTGATGCTGACTCGCTGTACAACGCGGATATTTTTGGTGATGTTTTAGGATCTCAATCTCGTGTTTTACTTTCTACTGGTTTAAATTCGGAGATTGAGGTGACTTTTGTTAAATCGGTACTTCGACGGTCTGAGGCGTCGATTTTGGCTTGGATGCCTTGTGGGTTAGATAGAGTTTGGCCTTCTTTCGCTAAACCGTTAGTAGATAAGATTCTAGATAACAAAGGGGTGATACTCAGTGCTTGTCCACCCGGGGAGCGAACAACAAGCGAAGAACGAGAAAAAGCCAATGTGTTAAGGGTTGCTTCAACGAAGGCATTGTTTGTGATATGCGCAAACCGAACCTCTTCAGTTATAAAAATGGCACAATTAGCGGCAAATCTCGGAAGAGATGTCATGGCTCTTCCTGGATCGATACACTCGCCGCTACATAAAGGATGTCATCTTTTAATTAAGCAAGGCGCCAAATTGGTTGAAACTGCAGATGAAATTCTGACAGAGTTTAGTAGTTCAACATGTTGAGTGGAAGGGGCGATGTTGCTACTCTATAAAAAGCCTTTTCATGTCATAGGTTGTGTGTCAATGTGTTGTTGCATAATGGTGCCTATTAAGCTCATTCATTAGAACCATTCTTTGTTTTAACTGATATCAGAACAACTGTCATCGCTAGGATGCATCGTATGTCTTTATCTCTTGTTATTGCTGAAAAACCCTCTGTTGCTAGTGACATTGCTCGTGCATTAGGAGGTTTTACGCGCGATGGTGATTTTTGGGTTCGAGAAGATATGGTGATCGGATCCGCCGTCGGGCACTTGCTAGAAATTTGTGCGCCTGAGGAATTCGATGTAAAGCGTGGTCGGTGGACTTTTAAAAACTTACCAGTATTACCCCCATTTTTTGACCTGAAGCCAATCAAGAAGTCCCAAGAGAAGTTAAATGGATTAGTCAAAAAACTTCGTAGTCGAGCGGTTACAGATGTGATTAACGCTTGTGACGCTGGACGTGAAGGAGAATTGATTTTTCGTTACATCATGCAATCCTGTGGTAGTAAAAAGCCTGTTAGACGTCTTTGGCTACAGTCAATGACTAAAGCTGCCATTCAGGAAGGATTCCAGCATCTTCGTACTGATGAAGAGATGAAGCCACTAGAGGCGGCAGCTCGTTGCCGTTCAGAAGCTGATTGGCTTGTGGGTATTAATGGAACTCGAGCCATGACCGCTTTTAACTCTAAGGAAGGTGGTTTTTTCTTGACGACTGTCGGTCGAGTTCAGACACCTACTTTAGCTATTGTTGTTAAGCGTGAGCAAGAGATTGAATCTTTTGTTCCTAAAAGCTATTGGGAAGTTTCCGCTTCTTTTATTACGAAAGCAGGGGAATATGAAGGCATATGGATTAATCCGAACTTTCAGAAACAAAAAGGTGAGTCAGATCTGAAGCCCGAACGTATTTGGAGTTTAGACGAAGCTCAACAAATTGCTAGCGCTTGTCAGAATGGGGTTGGGAGTGTAGAAGAAACTTCTAAACGCTCTCGACAGTTGTCTCCTTTGCTTTTCGATTTAACTAGCTTGCAAAGAGAGGCTAATAGTCGCTTTGGTTTTTCTGCCAAAACAACATTATCTATTGCTCAAGCGCTGTATGAAAAACACAAGGTTTTAACGTATCCGAGAACTGATGCGCGTGCGTTACCAGAGGATTACCTACCTACAGTTCGTGAAACGTTAGAAGCTTTAAAAGGCTTGGAAGAATACGCTCTATTTGCAGATACAGTCCTTACTTCTTCGTGGATAAGGCCTGATAAGCGCATTTTCGACAACAAGAAGATTAGTGATCACTTTGCCATCATTCCGACGGGGCAATTACCGAAGACGCTTAACGAGGTTGAGCAAAAGATATTTGATTTAGTTGTTCGACGCTTTTTAGCTGTCTTTTATCCAGCGGCGGAATATGACGTTACTGTTCGAATGACTACTGTAGCAAATCATCAGTTCAAAACTGAAGGTAAAGTTTTGGTTGAACCAGGCTGGTTAGCGGTTACGGGAAAGAATAGTAAGACTCAACGCGAAGTGTTAACTCCTGTTCAAGACAATGAACAAGTGCGAACTAAGGACGTCACCGTGTCGGCGCTACAGACGAAACCTCCTGCTCGTTATACAGAGGCGACATTGTTGAGCGCGATGGAAACCGCGGGGAAAAAATTAGAGGATGATGAATTGCGTGGTGCTATGGCCGATAAAGGCTTAGGGACACCGGCGACTCGTGCGTCCATCATAGAAGGGTTGCTCGACCAGAAGTACATGCGCCGTGAGGAGCGCGAGTTACGTCCAATGGCAAAGGCGTTTCAATTAATCACTCTCCTAAAAGGGTTGAAAATTGATGAATTAAGTGAACCAAGATTGACGGCAGAGTGGGAACAAAAGTTACGCATGATTGAAGACGGTCGTGTTCAAAGCGATGAATTTATGCGTGATATTCGTACGCTTACCGAAAATGTTGTGGAAATGGCCAAGCAGTATGAGGGGAATAGTGTTCCTCTCGAAAACCCATTGCATGTGAACGCTCCTTGCCCTCAATGTGGTGGAGAAGTTGTCGAAAATTATCGACGTTTTGCATGTACCACATCAGGATGCGAATTTTCTATTGCCAAACATCCTTCTGGACGAATGTTAGAGCCTGCAGAAGTAGAGGAATTGATTTCGACAGGGCATGTGGGACCGTTGTCAGGTTTTATTAGCAAGAGAGGATTTCCGTTTGAAGCTGAGTTGGTGCTAAAAAAGGACGAAAACGATCTTTGGAAAATGCAATTTGATTTTGGAGAAGAGGAAAAGGTTGAAATCTCTGATGATGAAATTGCTAGCGCCCCTGTAGTTGGTGAGTGTCCTTGTTGTGGTGGAAAAGTTGTGGAGATGACAACAGCCTACCAGTGTGAACATAATCTACGTGGTGAAAAAAAGTGTACGTTCCGTTTAGGGAAGACCATTCTTTCTCGTGACATTGCTTTTGAAGAGGCACAAGAGCTTCTCGCGAATAAACGAACACCGTTGTTATCTGGATTTATTTCTAAGAAGAACAAGCGTGCATTTAAGGCATTTTTGGTTGTGAAGCCAAATGGAAGTATCGCATTTGAATTCCAAGTCAAAAAAGACGAAGAAACCAAGGAGATCGAAGCAACATCCAAACCAGAGGACGTTCCTCCGAAAGCAACTAAAAAGACTGCAGTAAAAAAAGTGGCCTTTTAATGCAAACTTTTCTGAAATAGGTACATATCTTTTCAAAAAATTAGTAATTCAGATTATTGCCATCAAAAGGATTCGCCTGTGCATCAGATTGAATCCTTTTTGTTTTTTTAATATAAATTTCTAACCTGAATTTTTAATAAGCTCTCATCGAAAGCAAAAATTTCGTGAGAGCTTATTTACCAAATCCTTGCGTGTCGAATGTTTTTGATTTAAATCAACATTTTCAATGCGATAGGTAAAATACCCCTTTACCCCTGAAGCTGTTGGATCGGGGACGTCCGCTATCAGGCTATTCGGTAATCCCAAAAGTGCCAAAATGCAGGCTTATCAATGAGAGAAGCTTGGATCTCAATTTCAATCTTCCATTTTCGGAACTTTACTAACCCTGCCACATTGATAATTGCACGACGCATACGATCGACACTCACGTTCCACCAACGTCCCTGGTACTCAAAACGCGCAAAAATTTTGACTCGTATCGCGACAAAGATTGCGTAGGTAATGGAGGAAAGAAGGAGCCTGTAGTAGTTCGTAAGGAATCTGCTAGCACTAGCACGTTGAGCCTTGGTCTCATCTTTCAACTCATGAAACTTTAGTTCGCAAGCCGACCCGCGACGGCAGTACAAGTCTTCATAGATTGCCGCGGCAGAAGCACGCCAAAGCTGACCACACTTCCCATCGTTTTCAGTGGGAATATTGGTGATAATGCAACGAAGATCCGCTTCCTTGGGTTGCTTGCCTTTTCTCTTCTGTTCCAGGGTAATAGCAGGTTTGGGAGCGTATTGATCTCGAAGGATTAGGCGAAGGTTTTTGTGTTCTTCGGCAGTCCGTTTGGCAGGACGTCTAAATTTTTCCCAGACCATACGTAGAGACTGACTTTTTAACGCTAAGTTGTTG
>Glacier_p2__coassemble_895_pt1 | contig 83860 bp, 65 predicted proteins | sample Glacier_p2__metabat2_high_PE_005 | metagenome-assembled genome bin Glacier_p2
AAGATTTTTTGAGTTATATCAACCCATATACGGATCAGTTATCCGGGAGTTCAGGTAATGCGGAAAAGCCCTTTCTTTTCGGTACAATAGCGGCTTTAAAGTATCCATCCCATTCACCAACTAATCCCATGACCGACCTCCCTATTCGTCCAGGCTTTTGGAATGTCCCGCTTTGGGGCGAAATTGCCGTTTATGTCCTCGGCATTGCCGCCGTCCTTGTTTTGATTGCTGGTGTGATTCGTAATCGCAAACTTTGGTTGCAAGGCCCACAAGATCCCCACCTCGTCACAAATAAGAAGGCGCGTTGGATTGAAGTCATCAAGGGCATCTTTACACAAAAGAAAATTCGAGAAACAGGGGCAGGCCGTATGCATGCCATTCTCGCCTGGGGCTTTTTCTTACTCTTTTGCGGTACCGCACTTGCCACCCTTGACTGGGATATTGGTCACTATGTCTTTGGCAATCAGTTCCTCAAAGGAAATGTCTACCTCGCCTATAAATTCATTCTCGATTGCGCTGGGGTTGCTGTTTTATTGACGTTGTTGGTTGGCGCCCTTCGTCGTTGGGGTAAGGCCTCTCGCTTACCTCGTGACGGTCGCTTCGTCTGCGCCTACCTGTCACTTGCCTTTATTGTAATCACTGGCTTTCTCGTTGAAGGGTTACGCCTTGCTGCCACGACGCCCGCTTGGTCTAGCTTCTCTCCTGTTGGCCATCAGATCGCGCAAGCACTCTTATCGTTTGGTTTAACGGAAGCCACCTTAAGAAGCATTCATACATGGCTTTGGTCGATTCACGGCTTAGCTTCTTTAGGCTTTATCGCAGCGATCCCACTCACCTACTATGCCCACTTGTATCGCACGCCTGTCGGCTTAGCGACGCGTGAAGAAAAACCGGCTGGTCAGATTCACAAAATTGAAGACATCGAAGAACAAGAAACCTTTGGCATTTCGTCTTTTGAGCAATTCAATACGCGCGAGCGTGCTTCCTTTGACGCTTGTACTGAATGTGGCCGTTGTCGTGACGTTTGCCCAGCCGTTCGCGCGGGTACGCCTTTAGATCCTCGGGCCATGATCGTTAGCTTACGCGATCGTATGCACATGGAAGAAAAAGCATCCTCAGAAGCGAATCTTCCGACTTTACAGGACATCGTTTCTCGCGACGCCTTGTGGTCTTGCACAACGTGTGGCGCTTGTGCTCAGGCCTGTCCTGCCGGGATCAATCTCCCCGACATGATTGTGAATATGCGTCGACACTGGGCGCTTGAACAAGGCGAATTCCCAGAAGGCGCCGCAATGGCACTTGAAAACACCGCCTCTGTTGGCAATCCTTGGGGATTAGACCCTTACGAACGCATGGACTGGGCTAAGGATCTCGATGTTCCTGTCGCTGAAGCAGGTACCCACTACGACATTCTCTATTGGGTAGGTTGTGCCGCGAGTTACGACCGTCGTGCTCGTCGCATTGCCCGTAGCATGGTGGCCATTCTGAAGGCCGCTGGCGTGAACTTTGCGGTGATGGCCGAAGAGCGTTGCCATGGCGAATTTGCTCGTCGCTTAGGCGAAGAATACCTCTATCAAACAGCCGCAGCAGAAAACATCGGCAACTTCGCGCAATATGACTTTGATCGCATTTTGACCGCGTGTCCGCACTGCTTCAATACGCTCAAGAATGAATACCCGACCTTTGATGACTTCAAATGGCCCGTAGTCACTCACACGGTTTTCATTAATGACCTGATCCGTGAAGGTCGTTTGCCTGGGTTAACGAAAAATGACATTCCGACGGTCTATCACGATCCGTGCTATCTCGCTCGCATTAACGGCGTGACCGAAGAACCCCGTGCCGTCTTGGGACAGATCTGTGGCACCATGCGTAAGACATACGAAGAAGGCTCAAATACGCTTTGTTGCGGTGCTGGCGGTGGCCAGATGTGGATCGAACGTCGTCAAGACACCCCTGTCAACGTCATCCGCCTCAAAGATCTTCGTGAATCGGATAGTGGTTGCATCGCCGTGGCCTGCCCCCATTGCTTAACCATGCTTGAAAGCGCTAAGTCTTTGACGCCCGAAGCCGAAAACACACAGATCGCCGACATCGCTGAAATCGTTGCCGCGGCTTTACCCAAAGCAGAGGTATGATGACTAACGCAGAGGATAAGAGCGCACGCTCTGGCATCCAAGTCCTCGACCGTGCTGCTTTATTGCTCTCTAAACTCGAAGCCTCGTCTGAACCGCTAAGCCTAACGGCTTTAGCAAAAGAGACGGGGCTCTCGACCTCCACCGTCCATCGCATTCTCGGATCCTTGCACAGCATGGGATTTGTCAAACAAAATGCCATTGGACAATGGAGTTTAGGACTTCGTTTACTGGAGTTGGGGAACCTCGTTTATGAGCGTTTCATTGTTCGTCAACGCGCGCTCCCTTTTATGCAACAACTCCATACTAAAACGCACATGACGGTCAACTTGGCCATTCGTGACAACGATCGTTTGCTCTATATTGAGCACGTTTTAGCGCCAGAGCAAAAGGCCAACCAATTGCGTCGCATCGGGTCGTGGGCTCCCCTACACATTACCTCGGGTGGCAAACTCTTTCTCTCCCGCATGTCGCCTGAAGAGCTTCGCGCGTATAGCCAACGCACAAGCCTCAAGGTCTGTACAGAACATTCAATTCAGTGCTTAGACAAACTGCTGTTGACGCTCGCAAAGGTTCGCGAAACAGGATGGGCTTATGACCTAGAAGAGTACGAAACCAGTGTCCATTGTGTGGCCGCTCCGATTTTTGGTCAGCAAGGATCCCTCATCGCAACACTCTCTTTGGCTACACATCGCGCGATAGAGTTTCAACCGCAAGATATCGCGACGCTTTGCAACATCACCCAAGCCATCTCAACCGCTATGGGCGCGCGAATTAATGAACGCGTTCGTGGTCGAGGTTACGGCGACTTGTAACCACTTTCACCCTGCAAGAATGTCAAAAGCCCGCATTGCGCGGGCTTTTTGCATTCTGACTTAGAACATTTCAAAGGGTCTCACAGAAGAGAACTGTTCATTGATACGCTCTTCGTTCTCCACAAATCGTCTCATCGTTTGCATGTCTTGTGCGCGTTGTGCACTATTGGGGCTATCCAAGAGCACCATCACTACACGACGGTCAGCAAACTCGCTTTGAACAACCATGCAACGGCCTGCTGCGGTCGTAAAACCTGTTTTTTGGACTCCAATCTGCCAATCTGGATTACCAATCAAACGATTCGTCGTAGTGAGACGCAACTGGTAACGCCCAGCCTTCACGCGTGCCGAAGGCAAAGTCGAGGACTCACGAATCACTTCATACTTATGCGCCTCAGCTACAAGCTTAGCTAAATCTCGAGCGGTCGCATGATTACGATTGTCTAAGCCCGAAGGATCAGCAAACTCCGAATCGTTCATCCCTAAACGCTGCGCGGTTTCGTTCATCTTTTGAACAAAAGCCTTGCGTCCACCTGGATAAGTACGCGCCAACGCAGTGGCTGCGCGATTGTCACTCGACATCAGCGCTGCTTTGAGCACCGCGCTACGCGTCATGACCATCCCTTTACGCAACTTAGAGCGAGCCGTGGAACGCACGTAGTCCGCACGCGAAATTTTGATTTTCTCGTTCATCGAGAGACCGCTTTCGGCAATCACCAAAGCCGTCATCAGCTTAGTGACAGAGGCAATAGGCAACTCGATATCCGCATTTTTGCTAAAAAGCTCTTCCCCTGTATCTTGATCAATCGCCAAAGCAACGCTACTTCCCAAATTGAGTAAATCTGGTGTTTGACGTAATCCAGCCAATGTTGCTTGTGAAGGAGCGGAGCGCTTCACAGTACGACGAGCTTTACGCTTAGTAGTGCGCTTTGCCACTTTTTTCTTCGTGGCATATTTCGCCTTCTTCGCTGAGGATTTGAAATTCGTTTTCTTGACTTGCTTTTTAGTAACTTTTTTCTTTGTCGTCTTGACGCTCTGAGCCGTAGCTGCTTCAGCAATGTTTACGCAAAGCGGCCCGGTTGCTACAAAAGCACCGAGCCCTAAAGTAAGTACAATTTTCTTCCAATTAAAATTCACGACAGTTGCCTATGGCCTGAAAGGCACTGGAAAAAGAGGTGCTTTTGTATCTACTCAAACGATACAAAATGAATTTGTTTATTTTAATTAATCACACTCTTTTTCGAAATGGCAACTTACCCGAATTTTCAACTGAATTGCGACGAATGGTAACCAAAACGGATGACGCTCTTAGAGACGCGTTATCGATCCCCAAACACGCTCGAGTCGTTTCACACTCACAGGCATCGGCGTACGCAATTGCTGAGCAAAGAGCGATACGCGTAACTCCTGTAGCATCCAACCAAAATCATCCAACCTAGCGTCCACCTGCCCACGACGCGCTGCCTTCGCACGCAACCATGGCACCGTTAAGCGTTCAATATCGGCTCTGCGCGATTCGTCTCGCGACGGATCATCACGATAACGATCGAGTCGATAGTGAATCGCTTTGAGATATCGTGGGTAATGTGCTAACTGCGTGAGCGGCACCGTCGTCAGGAATTGATGTCTAAAAAGATCGCCCAACTGCCACTCAATATCAGCAATCAAGGCCTTTTCTGACGAAAGCCGGCGTAATTTACCCGGGATACCCGAGGCTTCAGAGACGATTTCGGTGAGTAAACGCGAAATTTCGCCTGCAACCAACGTAAGACGTCCTTTGACATCTTCTCGACGCGCTCTGAAGCTCGATTCGTCTTGCGGCCAAGGCTCTGCCAAAGCCGTGGACTCTAACGCACAATCCACAACTGCTGTCGAAAGCGTCTCAAGATTCTCGAAGAGTTTTGCAAGCCCTGGCACAGTCTGCGCCTGCATCTGAACTCGCCCCAGCTCACGCAACGTACGTTCGACAAACTTCACTTGTTCTCGCAAAGCCAATCTAAAGAGTCTCAATAGCCCCTTTCGATGTTCTCGTTGAGCTTCAAACGGATCGTCATACACTTCAATCGCACAATCCGTCCCACGGTCTGTCAGCGCTGGATGACCAATCAGGGTTTGACCACGACGAGAAATTTCCATGAGTTCAGGCAACTCACCAAACGTCCAGTCCGTAATTCCCTCTTCAAGGTCTTTTGCGACTTCGGCATCTTCTTGAGCCACATGACGGAAAGTTTCCTGTGCCGCTTCACCATGCTCTGCGCGCAATTGCGCCAAGTTTCGCCCCATACCAATTTGACGGCCGTGCTCATCAAGAATCTTAAAATTCATGATGAGGTGAGCTGGCAATTGTTCAAGCTTAAAGTCCGACGGCACACAGGGCACCCCCGTCTGCGTACGAATATCATTAGCTAATACTTCTAAGAATGATGTATTACGCGCCTCCCCTTCTTGGGTACGCGTAAAGAACCCTGCTGCAAACTCCGCCACAGGGACACAATGGCGACGGATTTTTTGGGGCAAGGCGCGAATCAACGTTTGAGCTTTTTCTTTCACCATGCCGGGCACTAACCATTCAGCACGTACGGCATCGATTTGGTTTAATGCGTAAAGGGGTACCGCCAATGTGAGACCGTCACGTGGGCTACCTGGCTCAAAGTGATAATTGAGCGCCATACTCACCCCAGCCATTTCCATCGTCTTTGGGAAATAGCGATTGGTGACCCCAGAGGCATCGTGACGCATCAAAGCTTCGCGTGTCATGTGTAGACATTTCGGATCTTCTTGATCCATACGCTTTAACCAACGGTTGAGTGTCACCGTACTACAGACATCCGCAGGAAGCTTTTCGTCATAGAAGGCAAAAATCAATTCGTCGTCAACTAAAACGTCTGGACGGCGGGTTTTGTGTTCAAGGTCTTCAATCTCACGCATGAGTCGAGCGTTATGCGTATAAAAAGCCGCACGACCATCCCACTCACCTTCGACCAATGCCTGACGAATAAAGAGTTCACGCGCTAGTTTCGGATCGTGTGGCGCAAAGCTCACACGACGTTGCTGATAAATCGTAAGGCCATAGAGCGTTCCTCGTTCAAACGCGACGACTTCACCGCGACTCTTTTCCCAATGGGGCTCAGTCCAGTGTTTACGTATCAGATCGCCAGCAACCTCTTCGATCCACTCGGGTTCAATGTCGGCCACACAGCGTGCATATAGGCGCGATGTATCAACAAGCTCTGCCGCAAGCACCCAGCGTCCTGCCTTTTTAGCTCGAGCGGACCCCGGCCAAATCCAGAAGCGAATACCGCGAGCCCCTAAGTAGGGTGGCGCACGGAAGTCGCTCTCTACAGCTTTCGAACCAATATTACCTAAAAGGCCAGTCAGCAACGCACGATGCACTTCTTCAAAGGTCGCCGGTGCCGTATTACGTCGCCAACCGAGCTCATCGGTAAGCTGCACCAACTGACGACGTACGTCACGCCATTCTCTAAGACGACGTGCAGACAAGAAGCGACGATGTAACTCTTGCTCCAGCTTACGGTTGCTTTCTTTTTCAGCCAAAGCTTTTTCGTACCACTGCCAAAGTTTTACGTACGACAAAAAGTCTGACTTTTCATCAGCCAACTTTTTATGCGCTTCATCAGCAGCCTGTTGTTGATCAGCCGGACGTTCACGCGGATCCTGAATCGAGAGACCGGAACAAATCGTCAAGAGCTCTTCTAAACTGCCAGACTCTGCCCCAGCCAAGAGCATACGTCCCAAACGAGGGTCGACAGGTAGGCGTGCAAGTTCTTTACCAACCTTCGTTAAATTCCCTGCTTCTGTTACGGCATTAAGTTCTTGCAAGATCGAGAAACCGTCCGCGATAGCTCTCGGAGGTGGTGTCTGTACAAATGGGAACTCACGCACATCGCCCAACTTCAAAGCGATAGCACGCAAAATAACGGCGGCTAAGTTGGAGCGCAAAATCTCAGGATCCGTAAATTCAGGACGCGCCTTAAAGTCTTCTTCACTATAAAGACGAATACATACGCCATCGGCAACACGACCGCAACGCCCAGCTCGTTGGTTAGCCGAAGCCTGGCTAATAGGTTCAATCTGCAGTTGCTCAACCTTGTTGCGATACGAATAACGCTTGACGCGCGCTAACCCCGTATCCACGACAAAGCGAATCCCGGGCACAGTAATTGATGTTTCAGCCACATTGGTCGAAAGCACAATGCGGCGAGCGCCAGCTGGTTTAAAGACACGCTCTTGCTCAGTAGCGGTTAAGCGTGCAAAAAGCGGCAGAATTTCAGTGGACGCTGGGCGTGACTTTCGTAATTGATCTGCCGCCTCACGAATTTCTCGCTCGCCAGGCAAAAAGACCAAAATATCGCCTCGTCCCGTGGCTTCAAGTTCACCTACTGCATTATCAATAGCCGCCAACATCGTTTTATCGTCCGCCTCATCGATGTCTTCCATGGGGCGATAACGCACTTCGACTGGATACGTGCGACCTGAAATCGTCAAAATAGGCGCAGGCTGACCATCGATCTCAAAGTGCTTAGCAAAGCGCTCCGCATCAATCGTAGCCGAGGTCACAATGACTTTAAGGTCGCGCCGCTTAGCTAGCAAACGCTTGAGGTACCCAAGCAAAAAGTCGATATTGATTGAACGCTCATGTGCTTCGTCGATAATGATCGTATCGTATTGACGTAATTGCGGATCATGTTGCGTCTCAGCGAGCAAAATCCCATCCGTCATCAATTTGATCGTAGCGCCTGGACTCATCGTGTCAGTAAAACGGACTTTATAGCCCACGACCTCGCCAGGTTCTGTTTTTAGTTCTTCGGCAATACGCTTCGCAATAGAACTCGCAGCAATACGGCGAGGCTGCGTGTGCGCAATCATACCGTGCACACCACGACCCGCCATCATTGCAATTTTGGGTAATTGCGTTGTTTTACCAGACCCTGTTTCACCGCAAACAATCACCACACGGTTTTCGCGAATCGCCTTGGCGACTTCTTCACCACGCTCCGAGACTGGTAAGCCAGGCATCAGCGTAAATGGTGGCACGGGGTGACGACGCTCTTCGTACGACAAACGAGGAGCACGTTCTTTCTTGCTATCGAGCACCTTTGTCGGCTGAGGTTGCGTTTTGTTTTTTGCAATCGGCCGCTTAGACTCTGGATGACGTTGCTTAGAAGTAGGATGAGTCTGAGTCGTCGAGGATTGTGCGTGATGAGCGCTTCGCGTCTTAGGGTCAACCACAGCGGCGTGTTGTTTTTTCTTCGGACTATGTGTACGCTCTGCCATTCGAAATGAAGCACCCGAAGAGCGTGCTGCCGTTGCTAAGACTTCACCAAAGCCACCTTTAGCACTAAAGGCCGAAGCACTAATGGTCGCACCACTCGCCTTTTCTTTTTTGGCTTCCGCCGCCTTGATGACGCGCGCCTTCTTTTGCGCCTTGGCTTTTTCTTCTTCGGCGCGAGCTTTAGCTTCTTTTTCACGTGTCGCCGAAACGGCTCCATCGACCTGGGCCTTTACTTTTTGAAAGGCTGCAAAAAGCGCACGATCAGACATAAATTTACTAATTCTCTATTGAATAAAACAACGAACTCTTTGTAAGCCCACGTGTCTTTCGATCAATTCGTCACGAGCCTCACAATAGACTCGCGCTACAATGTACGGACTGATTGAACGGACGGTCAAATGCCGAACCGTTTCCAACACCTTAACGAAGGAGCAAACTGATGGCTCGCATGGTTAACTGCGTGAAACTCAACAAGGAAGCTGAAGGCCTTGATTATCCACCCTTTCCTGGCGAACTTGGCGCTCGCATTTGGCGCGAAGTGAGTAAAGAAGCCTGGGCTGAATGGACGCGTCTTCAGACGATGATGGTGAATGAATATGGCCTTAATTTGGCCGATCTGTCTGCACGTCAGCATCTGATGCAGCAGTGCGAACGTTATTTCTTTGGTGACGCTGAAGGCGTCAAGGTGCCGGAAAACTTTGTGCCGGTGCCGCCCAAGTACTAAACGTTCGTTAGCTTAACCGCTTTCGCAGACCAACGCCCTGTCTTTTTTAAGGCAGGGCGTTTTTGTTTCTTTAGCCTAACAACAAATTTAGGCGCGTTCAAATGTCTTAACGCCGTCCTGCGTACCTAAGAGCAAGACATCCGCACCACGAGCGGCAAAAAGACCGACTGTCACGACACCTGGCCAGCTGTTGATTTCAGCTTCAAGCGCCTTCGGGTCTGTAATTTCAAGACCAGCAGCATCCAAAATGTGACAACCGTTATCGGTCACAAAATCACGTAACGTCACAGTCGCGCCCAAGTCTTCAAGCTTTGCCTTCACCGCACGCGCGGCCATCGGAATCACCTCGACGGGCAACGGGAAGTGACCCAATACTGGCACCTGCTTCGAAGCATCCGCAATGCAAACAAATCGACCCGAAATCGAGGCAACAATCTTTTCACGCGTCAAAGCGCCGCCACCACCTTTGATCATCGAAAAACCAGGATCAATTTCATCAGCGCCGTCGACATAAACACCGATATCATCAACTTCGTTCATATCCAAGACCTTAAAGCCCAAAGCTTCAAGACGCTTCGTTGAACGTTCGCTTGACGACACACAAGCCGGAATCTTTTCACGGATCGTCGGCAACTGATCAATAAACTGATCAACCGTCGACCCAGTACCAACACCGAGAATACGACCGTCTTCTACATAGGCAAGGGCCGCACGAGCCACTTCACGCTTAAGTTCCTGCTGAGTTAGAGCCATGAGAGTCTTCCGAAAAGGTAAGAAAATAGTAAGTCTTACTATTTTACAGAGCCTGACGGCTGATGCGAAGCCATGATGCCAAATGCGCTACAAGGGCGCTTATATAGAATGTCACCTTCGCACTAGACTACAATTCACTCACACGCAACTATTTTCAGACCTATTGACATGCCCATTGACTTTACCGACGAACAAGTCGCGTCAACGTTTAAAAAACTCAATGCCTCGCACGACACAAGCGTTAATTCCCGTGTAGGGATCTATGCCTCATGGGCTTCGCTTGTTTTATTAGCAGCCTGTTTTATTGTGGTCACCATCTTCATGATTGATGCTGACCGCCGCGCCGAAAGCATTCGTTTGCAACAGTCCACAGATCTGATTGTTCAGTCCGTTGAATCGCGTCTTCTTGGCACCACAGAACTTTTGCAAAAGACCAGCATGCGTCTGATGCAAATCCCGGGCGTCGCTCCACGAACAGCCAGTGCTGAATTGGCCGCGCTTTCGTTTATGCAAGACCGTCGTGAAGTTCTCGACATGACCCTCGTCACACGAGGCTATCGCTTACTACGTCATTGGGCATCCCCTTCTCAAAGCACCTTCATTCCTGATGATGCACCGCAACGCATGAACTCAGAAGCTGTCCGCACAGCCATTCAAACGACCATCGTGCGTGAAGCGCCCATTATCACGCCGCCTTACACCATCAAAGACAACAATCAGGTCTTTATTGACCTTTTTGTCCCGACGCCCTCAGAAGACCAGGTTCTGATTGCACGTATCAATTTGTCGCGTTTAATTAGCGACGCTGCCAATAGTGTGATTGGCACGACGCCTTACATCTTCTACTTTGAACAAAACGGCCAACCGCTCACCAACCATAAGCAACCGCGTTCAGCGAGTCGCTCTCTCTCGTACACCACGAGCATTCCTTTATTGAATGACCCGAATTTGCGTTTAGTGAGCCTTAGCTATGAACATTCGTTACTCACGATCGACAATCTTAAATTCTGGATCATTATTGCCTTAGCTGGTCTTTTAGCTGTCGCTTTAGCGCTTTTATTACGCAATCAACGCGTGCAGCACCGTGCACACCAACGTCTTTTTGCAGAAAACTCTCTACGTGTGGCAATGAGTGACTCGGCGCTAGCAGGGATTCGCGTCACCGACCGTGAAGGACGTATCCTCTTTGTGAACGAAACGTTTGAAAAGTTGGTAGGGTTCCGTAAAGAAGACTTGATTGGTCTCATGCCCCCCTACCCTTATTGGGAAGATGATATTTCGGCGACACTTACGGGCATCTTAGAGCACCCCGAGGAACGCCATGTACGATCACTCGAATTCAGAGTCCGTCGTAGTGATGGTGTCATTTTTGATGGCCAACTCAATGTGTCACCCCTTCTTAACGAAAACCGTCGTGTGATTGGTTGGATCGGTGAGCTTTACGACATTACCGAACAAAAACGTGCTAGAGAACGCATGAAGGCCGCTCACGAACGCTTTACGCGTGTGGTGCAATCCATGAATTCGGCCATTTGTGTGGTGAGTGGTGACCAAGATCATCCGCGCCTACTATTCCATAACACGCCTTATGAACGTTTCTTTGGATGCAACACCGATGGTGCCATCCGTCTCATGAAACTCATCGCGCAAAAACACACGCTCATGTCCCGCGAAGGGGTCTTTGACGAAACGAGTAATCGTTGGTTTGATGCCCGTATCCAGTGGCTGACCTGGACAGACGATACGCCCGCTCGCATGATTATTGCTACGGACATCACCAATCAGCGTGAAACCGAATTGGCCCTTGAAGCCCAGATGAAGCGAGCCGAAACTACGCAACGCCTCGTAACCATGGGGGAAATGGCAAGTTCATTGGCGCACGAATTGAATCAACCCTTGGCCGCCATTTCAAATTACGCCTCAGGGGCAAGCGTCATGATTGAGGCTGGCAAATTGAGTCGCGAGGATACCCTCTTAGCTCTCTCAAAAATGGCCCGTCAAGCACAACGCGCGGCTGCCATCATTAAGCGTATCCGTGGATTTGCCGCTGCCAAGAAGACCGATCCTCAGTTCACGAGACTCTCACCCGAAAGTGTCGTCAACGAAACCATGGAATTGGCGCTCATTCAAGCAGACAAACTGAAAGCCACCATCAATACCGTGATCGAACCCAATCTCCCAGAGATGGTGGGCGACTCAGTGATGTTGGAGCAACTGCTTTTAAACCTCTTAAAAAATGCCATGGAAGCGGTATTGCCCTGCCCTAATCACACGATTGATCTCACCGTGCAATTGCATGAATCAGGTAACTTTATTCAGTTCGTCGTCGCTGACCATGGGCCAGGCATTCCAGACCCCACAAAGGCCTTACTTTTTGATGCCTTTTATTCAACAAAAGACGAAGGGATGGGGATGGGGCTTAACATCTGCCGCTCTATTGTTGAAGTCCATCATGGCCGTATTCTCATCACAGATACGCCGGGTGGCGGCGCAACCTTTACATTCACTGTGCCTCTTGCACGTGAAGGACAAGAACTGATGTAAAATCAGAAGACTTTTCAAAGGAGAGATTTTTTACATGTTCCCCTACGATTACGGTTCAGAGACACCTGAAACCCTTGGCACCGTTTATGTCGTTGATGACGACGATGCTGTTCGCGATTCGCTGAAGTGGCTTTTAGAAGCAAGCGACTATCGCGTTGAACTTTATGATAGCGGTGAAAGCTTTATCGCCAAATACGACCCGAAGGCCATCGCTGTGCTCGTGCTTGACGTTCGTATGCCTGGCATGAGTGGCTTAGAAGTTCAGGAACACTTGCTTGCGCGTAACGCCGAACTTCCGATCATCTTTATTACGGGTCACGGTGACGTTTCCATGGCCGTCAACGCCCTCAAGCGTGGTGCCGTTGACTTCATTGAAAAGCCGTTTGAACAGGCTGCCCTCAAGCAGCTCGTTGAACGTATGCTTCATGAAGCGCGTGAACGTCATATGGAAAAAGAACGCCGTAGCCTGAACGAAGCCTTGCTCGCCAAGCTGACACCGCGCGAACAGCAGGTGCTTGAACGCATTATCAACGGTCGCTTGAATAAGCAGATCGCTGATGACCTCGGTATTTCTATTAAGACGGTTGAAGCGCACCGCGCTTCGATCATGGACAAGACCAACTCTGGCACCGTTGCCGACCTGATGCGTGTCGTCATGGGCACTAACATGCTCCGCTAAACACGTTCACCAGTCTGGTTGGTGATGCTCGCCTTAGGTCGTCATCACATCGATTGGTTTTCCGGTCTTGCCCGGCAGGTCTCTCCGCTTCAACGGCGCGAGGGACCTTTTCATTTCTATGGAGGATTTTTTCATGACAGCCAAGATTATTGACGGCAAAGGTCTTGCCGTTCGCATTCAAGATGAACTTAAGACCCGTGTGGATGTGTGCGCCCAAAAGGGGCACCGTCCTGGGTTAGCCGTCGTATTGGTGGGTGAAGATCCTGCTAGTCAAGTGTATGTTCGCAACAAAGTGCGCGCTTGCGAACGTACAGGCATTCACTCTGAAGAAATTCGTCTTTCTGCGGACACCACCGAAGCAGAATTGCTCGCCGTGATTGATCGTTTGAATCACGATGACGCCATTGACGGCATCCTTGTGCAGTTGCCTTTACCTAAGCACTTATCGTCTGAAATTGTGATTGCTGCCATTTCTCCCGAAAAGGACGTTGACGGCTTCCACGTGGTGTCGGCCGGCTCCTTATTGACAGGTCGCACAGGTTTTCGTCCTTGCACGCCTTATGGCGTCATGAAGCTGCTTGAAGAAGCAGGTTGCGACCCATCTGGTAAGCACGCGGTGGTCATTGGTCGCTCTAATATTGTGGGCAAACCTCAAGCCTTGATGTTGCTTGAAAAAAATGCCACGGTCACCGTGGCTCATAGCCGTACACAAGACCTTGGCGCCATCACGCGTCAGGCTGACATTTTGGTAGCCGCCGTGGGCCGCGCCAAGATGGTGAAGGCCGATATGGTCAAGCCCGGTGCCGTCGTGATCGACGTGGGTATGAACCGTGATGAAAATGGCAAGCTCTGCGGTGACGTTGACTACGAAGCCGTTTGTGAAGTGGCCTCGGCCATTACCCCGGTCCCTGGTGGCGTTGGCCCCATGACCATTGCCATGCTGATGACAAATACGGTTGAAGCGGTTGAACGCCGTCTCGGTCTCTAAAAGGAACTCTTGTCGTGATTCAAGTCCAAAATCCCTTATTAAATGCCACTGGGCTGATTGATTACAGCGCGATTAAGCCAACTGATATTGCGCCTGCAGTTGATCAACTCGCTCAACAACTCCAAGACACCATTGCCCAGGTAACGGCGCCCGACACACCTGCAACGTGGGAAGCTGTTGTTCAACCCTTAGAACTCGCTACGCTCGCCTTTACGCGTGCCTGGGGTGTCGTCGGTCATCTTCAGAGTGTGGTCGATACTCCTGAACTGCGTGATGCCTATAACGCCAAACTGCCCATGGTGACACAGCTCTTCATTGATCTTTCTCAAAACGAAGCGCTCTTTGCCAAGTACCGCGCCATGAAGGCGTCTGATGCTTTCGCGACGCTCTCTGACGTACGTCGTCGCATCATTGACCGTGAAATTCGAGATTTCCGCCTCTCTGGGGCAGAGTTGCCTGAAACAGAGCGCGCTCGCGTCAAAGCAATTGGTGAACGTCTGTCGATGTTGAACCAAAAGTTCAGCGAAAACTTGTTAGACGCAACCAATGCTTGGCATCTCTTGATCGAAGACGAGGCTCGCTTAGCAGGCATCCCTGCTGATACCAAGGCGATGTACGCTGCAAATGCGAAGGCCGCAGGTCAAACAGGTTGGCGTATTACGCTTCACTTCCCGTCCTATTTGCCTGTCATGCAATATGCTGATGACCGTGCCCTCCGTGAAACGGTCTATCACGCTTTTGCCACGCGCGCGGCTGAATTTGACGGTGCAAAGTTTGACAATACGCCGTTAATCAAAGAAATCTTGCAGTTGCGCCAAGAAGAGTCGAGTCTCTTGGGTTTTGCTAACTATGCCGAAGCCTCCTTGGCCACCAAGATGGCCGATACCCCCAAAGAAGTGATCGCCTTCTTGCGTGACCTTGCTTCGCGTGCCAAGCCCTATGCCCAAAAAGACATGACAGCCTTGCGCGCCTTTGCTAAAGAAACACTTGGCATTGACGATCTCCAACCCTGGGATCAAGCTTACGCCTCTGAAAAATTACGTCAGGCACGCTATAGCTACTCCGATCAAGAAGTCAAACAGTACTTTACGGAACCCACTGTCTTTGCTGGACTCTTCCACTTAGCAGAAACGCTCTATGGCATCAAGATTCGTCAGAGCACCGCAAGCACCTGGCATCCTGACGTGAAGTTCTTTGAAGTCTTCCGCGACAATCAACTGGTTGCTGCTTTCTACGCAGACCTTTACGCTCGTGAAGGCAAGCGCTCTGGTGCCTGGATGGATAGCGACCGTACCCGTTGCTATGTCAATGGCGAACTTCAAACCCCTGTCGCCTATCTCGTCTGCAACTTCGCACCGGGTATCGATGGTCGTCCGGCCACCATGACCCATGACGACGTCACGACGCTCTTTCATGAGTTCGGTCACTGTCTCCACCACTTGCTAACGCAGCAAACCGAAGTAGCTGTCTCGGGTATCAGTGGAGTGGAATGGGATGCTGTCGAACTGCCGAGCCAGTTTATGGAAAACTTTGCTTGGGAATGGGACGTCGTCAAGCAGCTCACGCATCATATCGATACGGGTGCCACGCTTCCTCGCGAACTCTTTGACAAGATGTTGGCTGCCAAGAATTTCCAATCTGGTATGGCCTGTGTGCGTCAGGTCGAGTTTGCCCTCTTTGACATGCTCCTACATACGTCGTTTGACCCCAATGTGGATGACGTTCAGGCACTCTTAAACGATGTGCGTCAAGAAGTTGCAGTGAGCTTTCCGCCCGCATACAACCGTTTCCCGCAAAGCTTTTCGCATATTTTTGCCGGAGGTTATGCCGCAGGTTACTACAGCTACAAGTGGGCTGAGGTTCTCTCTGCCGACGCTTTTAGCGCCTTTGAAGAAACAGGGATTCTCAATACCCAAACGGGTCAACGCTTTATGAATGAAATCCTGGCACGTGGCTCGAGTCGCGACGCCATGGATAACTTCATCGCGTTTAGAGGTCGTAAACCGAGTATTGACGCATTGATGCGCCATAGCGGTATGGCTGACAACGAGTAACCTTTAAAGCCCTTCTCTACATCATCACGAGAAGGGCTTTTTCGTGATCCGTGCTAAAGTCTTCTCGTTCACTTAAAGATTTTCAAGTCACTCGTTAGGAGTACCACAGTGCCCACCATTACGCTTGCCAGCTGGAACGTTAACTCACTAAAAGTTCGACTCCCTCAACTATTAGATTGGCTCACTCACTCTTCTGTTGATGCAATCGTTCTTCAAGAAACAAAATTGACCGATGATCAATTCCCAGTGGATGCCATTCAAGAAGCTGGTTTTGATGTGGTCTTTACTGGGCAAAAAACATATAACGGTGTTGCACTCTTGACGCGCCGTGCCACCATGGGTGCACCTGTCGACGTAGACTTGAATCTACCCGGGTTTCCGGATGAGCAAAAGCGTCTCGTTGCTGCGACCCTCACACATTTAGCGAGTGGAGAATCGCTTCGTTTCGTTGGGGGCTATTTTCCGAACGGTATGACACCTGGCAGTTGGAAATACCTCTATAAGTTAGATTGGTTGCGCGCCCTTCGAACCTATTTAGACACGAGCCTCAAAACCTATCCCCGTCTCGTTCTTGGTGGGGACTTCAATATTGCGCCAACAGACTTAGACGTGTGGAACCCTGAAAGCTGGAAAGACGGCATCTTAGTGAGCCCACCAGAACGTCAAGCTTTTCACGACCTCTTAAGCCTTGGTCTCACCGATAGTTATCGCCACTGTCATCCCGATGAAGTGGGGTACTCTTGGTGGGATTACCGCATGAAAGGCTTTGAAAAAAATCATGGGCTCAGAATCGACCACTTGCTAATTTCTGATGCTTTGATGCCTCAGCTTTCTGAAGCTAATATTCACACGGCGATGAGAGCCCAGGCGCAACCATCTGATCATGCACCAGTCTTGGTGACATTCAACTTTTAAAGTTGAAATGAGGCGAAGTTCTCACTTCGCCTCATACTTTATCGAGTGATTTTTTGAACCTCGTACCTCAGCGTATCCGTCCAACGTGCGAATTGCAAAGCCTCTTCATTGTCTGAACGAGGTTTCTCCAACCAACATTGTCCCCATTGCACTAAAGACTGTGCATCGTACGTTTCAAATGGAAGGCCAGCTATTGGATCTGATTGATATTTTTGAACGTCGATCAAAAGATCCTCGATGCCTTCAATTTGACGCACCTCTTCGACGGCGACCTTGATCCCATCAAGACCCACGATGATCTCTAAACCAAACGGCACTTCACTTTCTGGGTCATGTAGCAATACAACCGTTTCTTCAGCCCACAACGGACGATCATGCCAACGGCGCCAAAAATAGAAGATCGGCCATAACGCAAAAGCCAACCAAAAAGGTGCTGTCAGTAAGCCGGCAACACTAAGTCCATTAAGCCCCAAGAGACCTTGCGTTCCCTCCATCGTGAGCGAGGTACCCAACATCCCCCAAATCGCCCAAACCATCCAAGCACGTTTGGCTTTCGTGCTCGATAGTCGACAACGAATTTTCTGCTTCCAACTTAAAGCGGGCATGTGTTTATCATCCATCTTGATTCAACCAATGTTTAAGTTCATTCGTCAGTGCTTCAACAAAAGCAGGCGTGGTGCGCTGACTTGGAATAGGCAAACTAATGACCAATGCTCGTTCCCATCGTTGCGCTTGTGCACGTAACCGTGTAGTACAAAGCCTTGTTGGAGGCATCAAAGGTTTGCCTAACGCAGGTTTAAGCTCATTTGTCACCTCTGGCACCAACAACGCATCATGCAAATAGCATGAAACCAACACAATGAGCGCGGGTTGCGTATCGTTCATTTCTTCAATAAACGCTTCCGACTGCTTCACGAGCGCATTCACCATCTGTGGACCATGTAACGCTTGGCTTTCCCAGGTTTCAGGCCATACACAAAGACGAAAAGCAGGTGCCATTCGCTTTACATCTAAGCCAGCTTGATGAAGCCAACCTAACACTGTTGCCACCACGAAGCCGCGATCGACATGAGGTGAATTAATCAGCCCTTTCGGTTCATTTTGATCAATGGTCGTCTGTTGAGACCCATATCCTGGCAGTAAAACCAAAGCAATCCCCCGATGCATATTTTCAGGGGTATCCAGTGTTTTAGGGGGATTAGAACGAACCTCAGTCATCTAACCCTAATTCCTGAATCTTTCTCGTCAACGTATTGCGCCCCAAACCTAAACGTTGAGCTGCCTCCATCCGTCGACCACGTGTGACAGTCAGTGCCTCTTGGATCACGGTTCGCTCAAAGTCTTGCAGCAAAGCGCCCCAAACGTCAGGAAGGCCTTTGGATAATTGCTCAGCCGCCGTTTGCGCCAAACTTTGAGTCCAATCTCCTAGCGTTGCCGCACTTGACTCAGTCCGCTTTAGATCGTTCTGCTGAGTTTGATCTTTGATGTCATCAGGCAAGTCTTCTACACGCACTTCGACTGAAGGCGCCATCACCAACAACCAACGACAAAGATTTTCTAACTGACGTACGTTGCCGGGAAACGGAAATTTTTCGAGGAGAGATAATGCTTCAGGCGTTAAACGCTTCGGTTCAACACCCATATCTTTAGCCCCTGACAAAAGAAAATGTTGAGCTAAAGGTGCGATATCCTCAGAACGCTCTCTTAAAGGCGGAAGTCTTAACCGAATCACATTAAGTCGATGATACAAATCCTCTCTAAAGCGCCCTTCTTTAACGCAAGCCTCTAAATTTTGATTGGTTGCCGCAATAATGCGAACGTCCGAACGAATCGACTGATGGCCGCCCACACGATAAAAAAAGCCATTACTCAAAACACGGAGTAATCGTGTCTGGAGTTCCATGGGCATATCACCAATTTCGTCCAAAAATAGTGTGCCACCTCTCGCTTGCTCAAAGCGACCTAACCGTAAAGCGGTGGCACCTGTAAACGCCCCTTTTTCATGACCAAATAGTTCACTTTCTAAGAGTTCTCGAGGAATCGCAGCCATATTAATCGCGATATAGGGCTTGTCAGCTCGTTGGCTATGTCGCCAAATCGCTCTCGCGACCACTTCTTTACCTGCGCCCGATTCACCCGTTAATAAAACCGTGACGTTACTTTGAGAGAGTCGACCAATCGCTCGGAACACTTCTTGCATGGCTGGTGCCTGACCGATCAAATCAGGAACCATTTGTGCTTCGGTTTGTTCGTCCTTATTCTCAGTATCGTTAGCCGCACTCGATGACGAAAGACTACGCTCCGACTCCTTCATGGCGCGCTCAATGAGTTCAACTGCTTTGGTGACATCAAAAGGCTTCGTCAAATATTCGAACGCACCGCCCTGAAATGCCGACACTGCGCTATCGAGATCTGAATAAGCCGTCATAATAATGATGGGAAGATGCGGCCAATCCGTCTTAATACGACTTAAAAGCTCAACCCCACTTAAGCCTGGCATACGAATGTCACTCACCAACACCAAGGGTTGCTCGACCTCAAGTGCCTCTAAAACATCTTGTCCGCGTTCAAACAATCGGCAAGTATGCCCCGCCTTAGACAAAGCGCGCGACAAGACCCATCGAATCGCATGATCATCATCAACAACCCAAATCGGGGCGGTCTCTTCTTTTTCTATCACGATATCCTCACTCACGATAACGTCAAGGGCATTAAGACTCTAAAGCACGTTCTACCTGGCACGCTCTCTAAAAGAATCGTGCCGCCCCCCTGTCTCACAAAAGTCTGCGCCAAACTTAAACCTAACCCAGAACCTTCAGCACGTCCTGTCACCAGGGGATAAAACACTTTTTCTTGCATCTCTAGTGGAATGCCTGGACCATTGTCAATCACTTCAGCTGCCAAAGCCAATCTCACACGTTCTGAGCCAATCAACACATCTCGCACAATACGCGTCTTTAAAGTGATCGTTGCCGTTCCTTGCACACGCGCTTGCGTTAAGGCTTCTGCGGCATTTTTGACCAAATTCAAAAAGACCTGTGTCAATCGTGCCTTATCACCCATGATAGCGGGCGCAGAAATGTCATAGTCTCGCACGAATGTCAAATGTTGGGGATATTCCATCAAAACCAAGCTTTTCACGTGCTCTAAAATTTCGTGGAGATTGAGAGGCTCTTTCGAAGTCGCTTGTCGATAAGGCGCCAAAAAACGATCAACCAGAGCTTGCAAACGATCGGCTTCACCAATGATGATGCTTGTACACTCTCGATCTTCTTCTCGAACGAGATCGGCATCTAAAAGTTGCGCCGCACCACGAATACCCCCTAAGGGATTCTTGATTTCGTGAGCTAAATTACGTAGCAACTGGCGATTAGCTTCCATTAATTCACACGACGTCTGCTCACGATCCTGCAAAAGCGTATCTTCAACCTCAGCGACCTCAACGAGCGCACGCGCCATCGGATAATCTTCACACTGTTCAGTCACCACCGAAAGCACTGCCTGAACATGAACCTCTTCGGGCTGAGTACCTCGCTTTAATCGCAAAAGACGCGCTACTAATCGAGCGGGCATTAATTGATCATCGCTAACCAAATGACGAAACCACTCTTCACACTCCGGTAAACGTTCAATCAAACGCATACCTGTGAACGTTTTACGAGAGGTTTCAAGAAGCATTTCCGCTGCCCCATTGCCCCATACAATCGTGCCCTGCTCATCCGTCAGAAAGACGGCGGTCGACAGCTGATCCATAGCAAGCTGCCAACTATCCTTTTTGCGACGCATCAATCAAGATTCCTCATGAAAAAGCGGGCTACGGCAGAATATCGCCGAGCCCGCTTCTGTGGTCATGCTAGATATGCCAACGTTAAGCCATTAGAGCGAATAGTACATGTCGTATTCGATCGGGGTAACGGCCAAGCGCCAACGCTGAACTTCTTCCATCTTCATGGCGATATAAGCGTCGATAAATTCATCCGTAAAGACGCCACCACGGGTCAAGAATTCACGATCCTTATCCAAGCACTCAAGCGCCTGATCCAAAGACGAGCAGATCGTCGGGATCTTGGCGTTTTCTTCAGGCGGCAGATCATAAAGGTTCTTGTCTGCTGCATCACCCGGATGAATCTTATTCTGGATACCGTCTAAGCCCGCCATCAAGAGGGCGGAGAAAGCCAAATACGGGTTAGCAGCCGGATCCGGGAAACGGACTTCAACACGACGAGCCTTCGGGCTATTCACATGCGGAATACGAATCGAGGCCGAACGGTTGCAAGACGAATAGGCCAACTTCACCGGAGCTTCAAAACCAGGTACCAAACGACGATAAGAGTTGATCGTCGGGTTGGTCAGCGCATTGAGGGCGCGTGCGTGCTTGATCACACCACCAATATAGTAGAGGGCCATTTCAGAGAGGCCAGCATAGCCATTACCAGCAAAGAGGTTCTGACCATCCTTCCAAATGGACTGATGCACATGCATACCAGAGCCCGCATCGCCTTCGATGGGCTTCGGCATGAAGGTGGCCGTCTTACCATAAGCGGCGGCCACATTCTGTACCGTGTACTTCGTGATCTGCGTCCAGTCGGCGCGCTTCACGAGCGTGCTAAAGCGCGTACCGATTTCGCACTGACCTGCGCCACCCACTTCATGATGATGAATTTCGACAGGCACACCCTGCTGATCGAGCAACGTGCACATTTCAGCGCGCATATCAGCAAAAGAGTCCACCGGAGACACAGGGAAATAACCACCCTTCACACGGTTGTGGTAGCCCAAATTGCCACCTTCTTGCTTCAAGCCCGTTGCCCAGGGACCTTCTTCACTTTCGACTTCAAAGAAGCTCTTACCCATGCGATGTTCCCAACGCACAGCATCGAAAATGAAGAATTCAGGTTCTGGACCAAAATAGGCCGTATCGCCAATGCCCGTAGACTTCAAATAGGCTTCAGCGCGAAGACCGATCGAACGCGGATCGCGATCATAATCCTTACCCGTATTGGGCTCATGAACCGCGCACTGAAGAATCAATGTATTGGCCTCACGGAACGGGTCCATGCGAGCAGAATCGGGATCCGGCATCAAAAGCATGTCAGAGGCTTCAATACCACGCCAGCCAGCAAAGGACGAACCGTCAAAGGGCTGGCCAAGTTCGAATACGTCTTCATCGATCATGGCGGCAGGCACAGTCACGTGCATTTCTTTACCGCGAATATCCGTCAAACGCAGATCCACGAACTTGACATCATTGTCCTTAATCATCTGCAAAACATCAGAAACGGACGTCATTTATTTGTCTCCTAGAGATTAGCCAGCAAGGCAATTTTTACGCCTAGCCTGGTATGAATTGGGGCAAACGAGCTAAACCCGTCATGTTTGACCAATTAGTAGCAAAATCCATGCCAAAGCGTGCAATAAGAAAGAATGGCTTACTTTGAGGCATTTCTATCAAACTCAACCTTTGACGAAGCCCTTTTGGCACCACAATGCTCTCTTTTATGCACTAGCATGAATCACATCTTTTTATTATCGCACTTCTTTGGTGCATTCTGAGCATCAAAGAAAAGCTTCCTGAAGGTCTGATAAAAAAGCCCTTCCCTGAGGTGTCGGCTGAATATGCGTTTCATCAGGCACCAATAACCCTCGAGCTCTTAAATCAGTCAGTTGAGACTCAACCACACTTAGCGGCAACCCTGTTCGTGTTTCAAACAACGTGGCCGGCACACCTTCCGTTAAGCGCAAAACATTCAGCATAAATTCAAACGGCAAAGCCTCTTTTTCAATAACAGAAGTTTCAATGCAAGCGTGCCCAACGCCATTCACTTTTTCAGCGTAACGACGGGGAGACATTTCCCTTACTTCACGAAGAATGCCATCTCGGGTCGTCAATTTGCCATGCGCACCAGCGCCCGCCGCCAAATAATCACCGAACTGCCAGTAATTGAGATTATGTCGACAACGATAGCCTGGTTTAGCATACCCAGACACTTCGTAATGATCAAACCCAGCTGACGTGAGTCGTTGGATCACAAGATCAGACATATCAGCGCAGGTGTCGTCATCAGGTAGCCCCGTTGGTATGCGTTTCGCAAACGCTGTCCCCGGTTCAATCGTTAACTGATAAAACGAGAGATGAGTGGCACCAAGTCCAACCGCCGTCTCAACTTCTGTCGCCACCTCGTCGAGCGTTTCACCCAGTAAAGCGAACATCAAGTCCAAATTGAAGTTACCAAACACCTCACCCGCATGTTGCGCAGCACGTTTAGCTTCATCAGACGAATGAATACGCCCCAACACCTGGAGCTTGTCATTCATAAAGCTCTGTACCCCCACAGACACACGATTCACCCCAGCCGCCTTAAACGCTTTAAAACGACTCTCATCAGTCGTCCCAGGATTGGCTTCTAACGTGATTTCGCAGTCAGACGTAAAACCAAAAAGCTGATTGGCACCACTTAGTAATTTATCGACAGCTTGCCCAGACATGAGGCTCGGCGTACCACCACCAATAAAGACACTGCTAATCGGGCGACCTTCAGTACGTCCCACCCAGTGGTTCAGATCCCGCAACACTAAATCGACATAAGCCTCATCATTCAAACCTTGAGGAATGGCATGAGAATTAAAGTCACAATATGGACACTTTCGCACACACCAAGGCCAATGCAAATAAAGCGCTAGCGGAATCTTTTGAATCGCTTCTTCAGTAAAGTTGGGCACCGTCACGATTACCAACCCCAGTTTTCGCGCAACAATTGGCTCATCTTTACTAAAGCCTTACCGCGATGACTCTGATGATTCTTTTCTTCTGCAGTCATTTCAGCGGCGGTTTTACCTACAGTTGGCACATAAAAATAGGGGTCGTAACCAAAGCCACCCTCACCCTTGGGGGTATCGCACACTTCGCCATACCAATGACCAACAGCAATTAAAGGCTCGGGATCTTCAGGGGTTCGTACAGCCACCAACACACAGGTATAATGCGCACGGCGATCTTCAACCCCCGCTAACTTTTGAACCAACAGCTGATTATTAGCGGCATCGTTTGCCTCTTCGCCAGCAAAACGCGCCGAAAAAACTCCCGGCATCCCATTCAAAGCATTGACACAAATACCTGAATCATCAGCCATCGCAGGACGCCCCGTCACACGCGCAGCGTGACGCGCTTTCGCTAGACAATTTTCAATAAAGGTACCAAAGGGTTCTGGGCAAGACGGTACACCTAATGCCCCTTGATTAATCACTTCAACACCCAACTCGGCAAACATGGCCTGAAATTCACGGAGTTTGCCTTGGTTATTCGAAGCCAAAACGAGTGACTTAGTCATTCATTTCTCCTTAGGACTCAAAGGCCGCGCGTTGAGCAGCCATAATTTCGAGGTTGCCCTTTTCGGCTAAACGAAGGAGTTCACTGAGCTCTTCTCGCGAAAACGCCGCACCTTCTGCCGTCCCTTGAATTTCAACAAAACGACCTTCGCCCGTCATCACCACATTCATATCGGTGTCGCAACCGCTATCTTCAGCGTAATTCAGGTCAAGCACTGGACGACCTTCAACTATCCCAGCAGACACTGCGCTCACTTGCGTCAGAATCGGGTCTTCTGTGATTTGGCCCTTTTCTAACATACCGTTGACCGCATCTCGCAACGCCACCCAAGCCCCTGCAATAGAAGCACAGCGCGTACCACCGTCGGCCTGCAAAACATCACAATCCAACTGAATCGTAAAGTCACCTAACTTCTTGCGATCGACAGCTGCACGTAAGCTACGACCAATCAAACGCTGAATTTCTTGCGTACGACCAGATTGCTTACCTTTAGCAGCTTCGCGCTCACAACGCGTACCCGTCGAACGAGGCAACAACCCATATTCAGCCGTCACCCAACCTTCACCGCGCCCCATCAAAAAACGTGGGACACCTGGCGTGACGCTCGCTGTGCAAAGTACGCGAGTATCACCCACACAAACCAAAACACTACCTTCAGCATACTTAGTAAAGCCACGCGTAAAAGTTAATGGGCGAAGTTCATCAGCCTGACGGCCATCCACACGGGTCTGTGTCATTACTTAACTCCAAAGACGAAATTTCAATCAGTGTCGTTATGCTACCGCAAGAACTTCAGATAAGGTAGATAAACGCGTTACAATGACGGCGCTTGTCGCAGCCGACGCTTTCTTGATCTGCGACGCATGTCTCATATCTCTAGGAGTTTTTTCATGACCGTTGCTAGCATGACGGGTTATGCTGTCGCCTCTGGTGCGACGCCCCTCGGTACCGTGACTATTGAATGCCGTTCAGTCAATTCGCGTTTTCTTGATCTGGCCCTACGTCTTAATGAAGATCTTCGCTTTGCCGATCCGCTGATTCGTGAAACGTTACAAAAGCGTATTGCTCGCGGAAAGGTTGAAATTCGCGGCTACATTACGCCAGATGAAAATGCTGCCCCTGTTCGCATCAACACCGCTGTACTGAATCGTCTCATTGAAGTACAAAATACGATTCTTGAGACGCTCCCTCAAGCCAATAAACTCTCGGTCTCTAACCTTCTTGCCATGCCTGGCGTCATGGTGACTGATCGTCCAGATCAAGACGCAGTAGCTCAAGCTGTATTGACTGTGCTTAACAATTTGCTCGATGCGTTTACAGCTTCTCGTGCGCGTGAAGGTGAAGCTTTAGCAAATGTTTTGCTTAACAACTGCGAGCAAATTGAAGAAGTTGTCACCGATATTAAAGGTCGCATGCCAGACATTTTGGCGCACATCGAAAACAAATTGCGCGAACGTCTCGAAAACGCTTTGTCATCTGCACTCACCGAAAAGAGTACGCTAACACGAGAAGAAGTGAGCGACCGTATCCGTCAAGAAGTCACGCTTTACGCCCTTCGTATGGACGTTGAAGAAGAAATTAATCGTCTCTTCACCCATGTCGCCGAAGTTCGCCGCATCCTCAAAAAGGGTGGTGCCGTTGGTCGTCGTCTTGACTTCGTCGTACAAGAAATGAATCGCGAAGCCAACACATTAGGTTCTAAAGCCGCAGCCATCGAAATGACGAACGCATCCGTTGCGCTCAAGGTCATCATCGAACAGATGCGCGAGCAGATTCAGAACCTCGAATAACCCCAAAGAAATAGGGAGAGTACAGACACACGAAAGTCACTCTCCCTTACAATAGCCACCTTCTTATTTTTCGATCCATCCTAATTTCTCGTGGATGTGACCGTTTGACGACTTTTCAATAGAAGCCGTCTCGATTGTCAGATGGAGACTTCGAATGTCTAATGCTTCCGCCGCTCGTCCGCTTCATGCTGGCCGACTCTTTCTCGTGACGGCTCCGTCGGGTGCTGGTAAATCGTCGCTCGTCAATGCCCTTCTTAAGCTTGAACCCACGTTGAAGCTTTCGATTTCGCACACCACGCGCGCCCCTCGTCCCGGTGAAGAAAATGGTCGTGAATATCACTTTGTTAGCGAAGCTGAATTCTTAGCCATGCGCGAACGCGGTGAATTTTTAGAGTCTGCCCTCGTTCACGGTAACTATTACGGAACAAGCCGTATTTGGATTGAAAGCCAAATGGCTCAGGGTAACGACGTTCTCCTTGAAATCGATTGGCAAGGTGCTCGCCAGGTGCGCGAACGTTTTGCGGGTACTGTGGGTATCTTTATCCTGCCCCCGTCCATCGAAGCGCTCGAATGGCGTTTACATCACCGTGGTACCGATTCTGAACAAACGATCACTCGACGCTTGCTTGGCGCAGGCGCAGAGATGTCTCATGCACCTGAATTTGAATACGTTATAATTAACGAAGAATTCGACAAGGCGCTTTCTCAGATGCAATCTGTTGTCGTAGCAAGCCGCTTAGCCTATGCACAACAGGCTGTTCGCCACCGTGAGCAGTTCGCCTCACTTGGCATTCCACTCTGATATTTTTCTATCGAAACCGCCAGCCTCACTCCTTTTCTCTTTTTTAAACTGTTGTAATCAAAATGGCTCGTATTACTGTTGAAGACTGCCTGAAGAAGATCCCGAATCGCTTCCAGATGGTGCTTTGCGCCGCTTATCGTGCTCGCCACCTGACGCAGGGCTATGCCCCGAAGGTTGAAGCCAAGGACAAACCCGCTGTTGTCGCCCTTCGTGAAGTCGCGAAAGGTGAAGTGGGACTCGAAATGTTGAAGCGCGTGCCGTAAACTGTTAGATACGCACTCTTTCACATCGGTCAGGTTATTTTGCCGTGAAAGTCGGCGAAAAGCCTGGCCTTTTTTATTTTTGGGAACCAGCTTGCGTACGAAACTAGAAAAGAACTTCTAACCATAACAGCTGTCTCCCAATCAGTACGGAATTCTTGCACATATGACTACCGAGCGCATTCAATATCCTGATGACCTCTACGCGACCCGGGAAGATGGTGAGCATCAAAGTCCTCAACCCATCCCCTCGACACGCAAGCCGATTTCCGTCAAACCATCGTCTAAGTCTTCCCCCGCCATTCCTACGCCTGCGCAGGTCATCCTGCCTGAAGCAGATTTGCCCATGTTTACGCCTAAAGGCCCCTCCGCAACGGTCACAGCGAGTGCCTTGGTTGAACTCTGCCGACAATATCTCTCAACACCTGATGTTGAAAAGATTCGTGAAGCTTATCGTTACGCCGACAACGCCCATCTCGGTCAGTTCCGTAAGTCTGGTGAACCCTATATCACTCACCCGATTGCCGTTGCTTCGATCCTCGCCTCGTGGAAAATGGACGCTGCGACCATTCAAGCCGGTCTCATGCATGACGTGCTTGAAGACACGGGCACCAGTAAGCAAGAAATGGCCGAAAAATTTGGCATTGAAGTCGCTGAGCTTGTAGACGGCGTGAGTAAACTCGACAAATTGCGTTTTTCGTCAGCGGCTGCTGCACAAGCCGAGAGTTTTCGCAAGATGCTTCTTGCGATGTCCAGAGACTTGCGCGTGATTATCGTCAAGTTAGCGGACCGCGTACACAATATGCGTACGTTAGGCGTTATGCGTCCCGAAAAATGTGCACGTATCGCGAATGAAACATTAGATATTTATGTGCCGATTGCGCATCAGCTCGGCATGAACAGCGTCTTTCGTGAGCTACAAGAACTCAGTTTTGCGAATCGCTATCCGCTTCGCTACAAGGTACTCTACGAAAACGTACTCTTAATGCGAAACAATCGTCGAGCAGTGCTCGAGCGTATTCTCGCCGAAACGAAGAACTTCTTACCCAAAGAAGGGATTCGTTGCCGAATTATTGGTCGCGACAAAACCATCTACGGCATTTATAACAAGATGCGAGAAAATCATCAGTCCTTCTCTGATGCACTCGATATTTATGGTTTCCGAGTCATTGTTCGTGAAGTTAACGACTGCTACCTTGCGCTCGGCGCCTTACATCGTCTTTATAAGCCTGTTCACCGCCGGTTTAAGGACTTTATTGCCATTCCCAAACTCAACGGCTATCAGAGTCTTCATACCACTGTCATTGGTCCTTACGGCACCCCTGTCGAATTTCAAATCCGTACAGAACAAATGCATCAAGTGGCCGAAAACGGCATTCTGACGCAGTGGATGTTCAAGAACGATTTCGATAGCAGTGACATGCAATCGCGTACTGCGGCTTGGCTACAAAGCTTGATGGATATCCAGCGCACTAGCCTCGACAGCAATGAATTCTTAGAAAATATTAAAGTCGACTTATTTCCGAACCGCGTTTACGCTTTCACACCAAAAGGCAAAATTATTTCTTTGCCGCGTGGTAGCACATCAGTCGACTTTGCTTATCAAATCCATACAGACGTTGGTAACCACACCAAAGAATGCCGCATTAACGGTGAAATTCGACCGCTCTCCACGACGCTTCATAATGGCGACATGGTTGAAATCATCACCGACCCGATGGCCTCACCGAGTCCAGAATGGCTTGAATTTGTTCACTCTGGTCGCGCTCGTGCAGAAATCCGTCAATTCTTACGTAACTGCCGATTTGATGACGCAACCCAAGTTGGACACGATGTACTCGCTCGTCTAGCAACTGAAAATCAACTGGATTTAGAAAAGATTCCAGAACATGTTTGGACAACTTTGCAAGAAGAGTTAGATGTACCAGACCGCGATGCGCTTTATGCCTCTATCGGTCTAGGCAAGGATTTACCTGCTACCGTCATTCATCGTCTTGTCCGTCTCATGAGCCACCTTCATAGTGACGCTGTGCCGCCGGCGTTACCTGCCATTGTGATTCGTGGCAATGAAGGGATGGCTGTTGAATTATCTAAGTGCTGTCACCCCATCCCAGGCGACAAGATCGTCGGATTTAGTCGAGTGGGACACGGTTTAATTATTCACCGTGCAGACTGCCCGCATGTCGAACGTGGCATGAAGACAGATCCAAAGCGTTGGGTTGAAGTGGCATGGGCACCTGAGCAACGTCAGGCGAATTTTGCTGCACCCCTTGAGATTCGTGTCGAAGATCCACGCACCTCCATTGCGCAAGTTGCTACCAGTGTCGCTGAAGCAAAATCGAGCATCATCGGCATGAGCATTGATGACGAAAACGCACAGAAATATATTCGTATCACTGTACAAGTCCGAGATCGCGGTCATTTAATGCACGTCATTCGAACCATTAAGCAAAATGCGAATGTTGAGCAAGTGAAGCGAGTTCACTAAAACTTCATCAACTAACAGACAACTGACAAGAACTCACTTTACCTAGTGATATACTAAGAATCGCACCTAGCTTTTCAAATGATATCGTTCATATGAAAAGCTAGGTGTTTTTCTATCTCTACATAGTGCAGTCTGATTCAACCCTCATTGAAATATATGCTTACTCCAACACATCCAAACTGGCGTACATTTTTCATTCAAAGCATCACTTTCTTCTTCACCGCTTTGATCATTCTGACAGGCCTACGCGTGGGCTTTTTTGAAGCCTTTCGATCCGATAATATCCTTTGGGAAGATGCTTTACCTGCCTTTTGGATGGGAGTTCGAGTAGATGCCAAGTGGTTAAGTATTGCTTTGCTACCCGCTTGGATTTTCACTGTATTAGCCTATATTTGGCCAGCAGCTAAAAAGATAGCTATATCCACCGCCTTATTGGGATATGGTCTTGCCGTAACATTAGGACTCGTTAATTTCGGGTTTTACGCTTTCTATGGCACGCCCATCAATGCCATCATCTTTGGGTTTATTGAAGATGATACAGTGGCCATCATAAAAACCCTAGTCACAGATTGGCCTGTCTCCACATATTTATCGGTTTGGACGATCCTGCTTGCCTTGCCGTTTGCACTGACACGTTGTGTAAAACCCAAATCACAAAAACACACTTCGTTCGCTTATTTTTGTATCACCATCATCATCACAACGCTTCTTTTAGCTTTGGCGATTCGAGGAAGTGTCGGAAAATTTCCGCTTCGTCAACAAAATTACGCAGTATCCAACAACGCGTTTATTAACAATATTGTGCCTGGAGGTCTGGCGTTATTTTATGAGGCTTATAAAGGACGCAAAGCATTGGTCTTAAAAGGTGGCGCCGATGCAGGCGTCAAAGAATTAGGGTTTCAATCTGTTGAAGAAGCTCAAACGCTTTTACAAGGTCTCAGATCTACCCCTTCAACAACTCAAGCGATGAAATCTCAACCTCATGTCGTCTTTGCAATCATGGAATCCATGGGGCGTGACGCTTTTGAGGCACACAACTCCACAACCAACAATACACTTGGTCATCTCGCCAACGTCTTACCTAAAGGCGTTGTATTTACTCATGCCATTAGTGTGGCCAACGGCACATTCCCTTCATTAGAGGGATTGCTATTTGACACACCATTGACACCCATCACTCAAAGTCAATACGGTCATCAAACTTTCAAGTTCTCTGAAGTTTTAGCCTTCAAAAAGGCGGGCTATAAAACCATTTTGCTAACCGCAGGGCAAGAAACTTGGCGCCAGATGAGTAATAACTTCCCGCTTCAGGGATTTGACGAAATCATTGGCTCAGGAAAAATTCATGAAGTTTTTCCACAGGCGGAACTCGGCACATGGGGAATTGGTGACGAATGGATGTTCAAAAAGGCTGAAGCTTTACTCGCTGACGCAGATCGTCGTCATGAAAAATTGCTGCTTGTGATGCTCTCGATCACTAACCACTCTCCACATCGCGTACCCGATGGTGTTCAAACATTGCCCGTTTCAGTCAAAGCTTTGCCACCATATATTCAAGATAAGGATGAGCAATTACAACAAGAAAGATTGACCACCTATCAATATTCAGCTAACGCTTTAGGGCACTTTGTAGAACGTGTCCAAACCAATGACATCGGTAAACGTACGATTATTGTGGCTTCGGGCGACCATAACATGCGTTTTCAATACCAACCTACCGACTATTGGCACCACGCACATGGGATTCCAATCATCTTCTGGTTACCCGACAGTCTCAAGGCGTTAGGTACAAAAGCTAATACTCAACGATGGGTGACACACAGAGATATCTTCCCAACCCTACGAGGTCTAGCTCTAGGCGATACACCGAGCCTACATAAAGGCCGAAATCTATTTAGTGAAGACACTTGGGATCTAGCCATCACCTTTGAAGGACTAGGTAAATACGGTTTTGGGATCGGTCAATGGGGTGCGGTCGCTTTAGACGGCGGACAACAATTTAGATGCTACCGCTGGCAAGAGGATCGATTACTCCCCGCAACCTGCTCTGAGACCATGACCAAAATGGGGAATGCAACTCGCGCGCAAAGAGCCTTAGCAGACTTTACTGTTCGCGACGGTCTACTTTAGTCCATTACCTATCTATCGGTCAGCCAAACGTGGTTGGCCGATAGTTCATTAGAATTTGAGCAAAAAAAATCCCGCAACAGCCATCAAACTGTTCGGGATCTTTTGAACTTAAGTGGTGGAGAGGAGGAGGATCGAACTCCCGACCTCTGCATTGCGAACGCAGCGCTCTCCCAGCTGAGCTACCCCCCCCAACTTTGGTTCAATTCCTACACTTAAGAAGTGTAGGAATTGAACTTTATACCCATAAGGTAATTATAGAAATACCATAAACATGGTATTTTATTTCTTCCATCGACCACGAACGAGTACGACACGATAGCCATCTGGGTCTTCATAAGTGGCTGTCCCTGCATCTGCATAAAGCTGAGGCGGCGTGACCTGTTGGTAGCCACACTCAAACAAAGCTTTGAGACGCTTTTCCCAATGTTCACCTTCAGGGATACAGAACACCACAAAATGTTCAGGCGTAGGCGCTGGAGGCACAACTGTCCCGTCACGACGAGACGTAAATTCAAACTGATACGGCCAATCACGGTGACCGAGAATCAAACCATCCCACCCCTGCTGATTGTCAAAGCGATCCAATACTTCAAAACCAAGACCGTCAACATAAAACGTCAACACATCTTCCAAATGATTGGTTGGACGGGAAAGTCTGAGTTTGGGCTGAGCATCCATGAGTGACTCCTTTAGTGAAATCGTTCTTTCATTATCCGATAGCTTTTCAGCTTTTGCTACATTGCTTAGGGATAACTCGACGGTAGAATGAGAAGACACACATTTGATAGGACTTACGGGTATGTCTTCTGTTTTACCGCATTTAAACACTCACATCTCTGCCCTCTTACCTTCCGATATCAACACATCGCTCTTTGTGGTTGGTATCTTTATTGAAAATGACAAAGCTGTTTTGTCGCCCTCTGCCGCTCTCTTCGATGCTCGTTATCAGGGCATCATTACTCAATATGTCGAAAAAGGCATTTTTGAAGCCAAAGTTGGGCAGACGCACTTTATCACCCAAAACGAAGATTATCCTGGTGGCATCGCGGTGCTTGGTTTAGGTGAACTCAAAGCCTTCAATGCAACCGTATTTAAAGAAGCGATCGAAAAAGCTGCATCATCGTTATCTTGGGCAACCTCACAAGCGTACGCTGTTGAAGAATGGTTACCTAGTGATTTAACTGTTCAAGAAGCAGCTTCTCTCTTCGCTTCCACAACACTGAACACCTTAACTCAGCGTACCACGTTAAAAACGCTGTCCACTCAATCTTCTAAAACTCACTCCATTCATTGGGTGACAGAAGAGCTCACTGATGCTATTGCGCAAGGTCTCAAAGAAGGGCAGGTCGCCGCCGAAGGCATGGCCATCATGCGCTATTTGGCCGAACTACCTGGCAACTACTGCACGCCTTCCTTCTTGGCTAACGCTGTAACGGAATCAGTCAAACAAATCCCCAACACCTCTGTGACTATTCTTGAAAAAGCCGATATCGAAGCTTTGGGTATGGGCGCCTTCTTGTCGGTAGCCCAAGGTAGCATTGAACAACCTCGATTAATTGCCATCCAATATCAGGGGGCACAATCAGAAGAAGCACCTTACGCCCTCGTGGGCAAAGGGATTACTTTTGATGCTGGCGGCATTTCGCTTAAGCCTGCAGCCAACATGGCGGATATGACCTTTGATATGTCGGGTGCTGCGGCTGTCATTGGTACTCTATTAGCCATTGCTCGCGCCCAGCTACCGATCAACCTTTTGGGAGTTGTCGCCGCTTGTGAAAACCTGCCTTCAGGGAGTGCAGCCAAACCTGGCGATGTTGTAACCTCTCTGTCGGGTAAAACCATCGAAATTCTCAATACCGACTGCGAAGGTCGTATGGTATTAGCTGATGCTCTCACCTGGACAGCACGCCATAAACCGCAATGCATCATTGATGCAGCAACGCTGACTGGTGCGTGTTGTATTGCACTAGGCGCGCCTTATACAGGCCTCTTCACGCCGAACGAAAAACTTGCCAATGATCTACTAAGGGCCGGCCAAGCATCGCTAGACCCTGCTTGGCGTCTTCCTGTCGGCCCCGAATACGCCAAACTCATGCGTACACCCGTTGCAGATATCGCCAATCAGGCCACTGTTCGTGATGGTGGTGCCTCGAGCGCAGCCGCCTTCTTATCAACGTTTGTTGAAGACATTCCTTGGGCACATTTAGATATCGCTGCAACCGCAAACACATCGGGACGAGATCGTTATTCGACAGGACGCCCTGTTCCCATGCTCATCCGATTCCTTTTTAACCAAATGCACTAAAGCGTTCACATGCATTTACAGCCTGAAAGCGAGTAGAAGTCACGCGACTGCTCGCTTTCAGCCATAATTAGAGTCATGCAGAAAATCGACTTTCATTACAACGTTCCTCATCGCCTTCGTTATGCCTGCCTTGTTGCTCGTACCGTTTATCGGCGCGGGCTCACTTTGGCTATCTGGTCTGCGGACGAACGAAAGCTGAGAGAACTCAATAGCCTTTTATGGCGTTTCGATGATCTCGCTTTTTTGCCTCATGTACCCGCAAACAGTCCTCTCGCCTCAGAAACGCCTATCGTGTTTTCGAGTCAGCTTGAAGAACTCAATGCCGATGTGCTTCTACTTCTTGACGACAATTTGCCGCCCGCATGGGAAACGTGTTTCGACCGATTCTCGCGCATTATTGACGTGGTCAGCACAGATCCTCAAGAACTTCAAGCATCTCGGGCTCGTTTTCGCGCGTACCGCGCAGCGGGTGTTGAATTAGCTACTTACGATCGCAAACAATAATCTTTTTGTAGAGTGCCTTTTTATGTCTACGCCTAGAAAAGAACCCGTCATTGACACGCAGTGCTTTGATCTCACTGACCGCGTCAAGTTGACTTGGCGAGATGTTCGTCTCATGGCCGAGACACCTGCCACACCTCCCGAAGTCGTCCAGCCCCAAGAAGTTACGCAGCTCGGCGAAGCAACACGCATGCTAACCGATGAAGAGAAAAAAGCTATAGCGCTCACTTTGACGCCTCTGATAGAGTCAGCCGTTCGTCAAGCGCTTAAAGATACTTTAGAGGTATCTCTACAAAATGCACTTTCTCGTGTACGAGTCGATATTGATCGTTCGATTAACGGATTAGTCACTGAAGCGGTGACCAAAGAACTCGACAAAATCGACCTCAACAAACTTCATTCCAACTAAATCCCTTCTCAAAACCCATCAAAACAACAAGTTGATGGGTTTTCCTTTCTATTTCGTGCGACAATAATAAGATTTTCTGACTAGAGCTAAGCATTGGAGATCCTTACGCCTCATGCTTAACTTCTGTCAATCTTTTTTCGTCTTACTACTGGCTACAAATGACTGATACGAATACTCAAGAGCTCGCCAAGAGCTTTGACCCGGCCGAAATCGAAGCCCGTTGGTACCCCGTTTGGGAAGAACGTGGCTATTTCAAGGCTGGACTTGACCCCAAGAAGCCGAGCTTTGCTATTCAGCTTCCGCCCCCGAACATTACGGGCATTCTTCACATGGGTCACGCCTTCAATCAGACAGTCATGGATACGCTGACGCGTTACCATCGCATGGCTGGCTACAATACCGCTTGGATTCCTGGTACGGACCACGCCGGTATCGCCACCCAGATCGTGGTTGAACGTAAGCTCGAAAGCCAGGGCATCGACTTTAAGTCTTTATCTCGTGAAGAATTCATTGCCAAGGTCTGGGAATGGCAAAAATTCTCTGGCGGTACGATTCTTAATCAGATGCGCCGCATGGGTGACAGCGTCGACTGGGAACGCACCTACTTCACGATGGATGACAAGCTCTCCAAGGTTGTGATCGAAACCTTCGTGCGTCTCTACGAAGAAGGTTTGATTTATCGTGGCAATCGCCTTGTAAACTGGGATCCGAAGCTTCAGTCCGCTGTCTCCGACCTCGAAGTCGAAAGCGCAGAAGAAAATGGCCACATGTGGGAAATCCGCTACCCAGGTGCTGACGGTAGCGAAGGCGTCGTTGTAGCGACAACGCGTCCCGAAACGCTCTTTGGTGACCAGGCTGTTGCCGTGAATCCAGAAGACGAACGTTACACCGCGCTCGTCGGCAAGTCCTTGGTTCTCCCGTTAACAGGCCGCACGATTCCGGTCATTGCTGACAGCTATGTTGATCGCGAATTTGGTTCCGGCTGTGTGAAGATCACGCCGGCTCATGACTTCAATGACTTTGAAGTCGGCCGTCGCCACAACCTCGCCATGCTGAACGTGCTCACAAAGACCGCTCGCATGAACGATAACGTACCCGAAAAGTATCGTGACATGGATCGTTACGAATGCCGTAAAGCTGTCATTGCTGACCTTGAAGCCGCTGGCCTTTTGGTCGCAGTCAAGGATCATCGCCACATGGTGCCTCGCGTCACACGTACAGGTGAGATCGTAGAACCGATGCTCTCCGACCAGTGGTACATGGCCATGAGTAAGCCCGCCCCCGAAGGTACGCGTTACCCTGGCAAGTCGATTGGTGAAGTGGGTCTCGAAGCTGTTGAGTCTGGCGAAGTCAATATTTTCCCGAAGGAATGGCGTGGCGTTTATCGTCAGTGGCTCGAAAACATTCAGGACTGGTGTATCTCTCGTCAGTTACTTTGGGGTCATCAGATTCCTGCTTGGTACGACGAAACGGGCAACGTCTACGTCGCCCGCTCTGAAGCCGAAGCTCAAAAGCAGGCTGGCGAAGGCGTGAAACTCACGCGTGACGCTGACGTCCTTGACACGTGGTTCTCCTCTGCACTCGTTCCGTTCTCTACGCTTGGCTGGCCTGAACCGCAGGGTGACGATCGCACGGCTTATGACCTCTACTTACCGAGTTCTGTCTTAGTAACGGGTTACGACATCATCTTCTTCTGGGTGGCTCGTATGGTCATGATGACCAAGCACTTTACGGGTCGCGTCCCCTTCCATAACGTCTACATCCACGGTCTCGTACGTGACGCTGAAGGCAAGAAGATGTCTAAATCTGAAGGCAATACGCTTGACCCGTTAGACATTATTCAAGGTATCGGTCTTGAAGACCTCGTGAAGAAAAACACGACAGGCTTGCGTCAGCCTGAAAAGGCACCGCAAGTCGAAAAGAAGCTACGCAAGGTCTATCCGGAAGGCATTGCGGCACACGGTGCTGACGCCCTTCGCTTCACGATGGCTGCCTATGCCACCTTAGGTCGTAATGTGAACTTCGACTTGAAACGCGCTGAAGGCTATCGTAATTTCTGCACGAAGCTCTGGAACGCCACGCGCTTTGTGTTGATGAACGTTGAAGGCCAGGACTGCGGCACGGGTGAAACTGCTAATGCGCCAATGAACTTTACGTTTGTTGATCATTGGATTCAGAGTGAACTCGCCAAGACCATTCGTGATGTTCGTCAGGCATACGCAACCTTCCGTCTTGACGTGGCAGCCAACGCTATCTATTCGTTCGTTTGGAATGAATATTGTGACTGGTATCTTGAGCTCACCAAGGTTCAATTGAAGGGTGATGAGGCCACTTGCCGCGCTACCCGTCACACCCTTGTGACGGTGCTTGAAACCGTTTTGCGTCTCGCACACCCGATCATTCCGTTCATTACGGAAGAGCTTTGGCAAAAGGTATCTCTCGCCGCTGGTACTCGCCGTGCTGACGAAGATACGTCCATCATGATCCAGGACTATCCAGTCTTTAGCGAAACTACTTTGAACGCTGACGCCGACGCTCGTATGGCTGATATCAAGGCCATGATCGACGCCGTTCGTAATCTGCGTGGTGAAATGCAACTTCAGCCAGGTAAGCGCATTCCGCTCTTGATTTCTGGTCCGAAGGATGCTTGCCTTGCTGCCGCACCTTATCTTCAGGCTTTGGCTCGCTTGGAAAGCGTTGAACACGTCGAAAGCATTGAAGCCGTCAACGAAAGCGCTATCGCCCCTGTGGCCATTGTGAGCGACTTCAAGTTGATGCTTAAGGTTGAAATTGACCTTGCTGCCGAACGTGATCGCCTCTCTAAGGAGGTTGCTCGTCTCGAAGGTGAAGTCAAGAAGTGCGAAGCTAAACTTGGCAATGAACGCTTTGTGGCTCGTGCACCAGCCCAAGTGGTTGAAACTGAGAAGAAGCGTTTAGCTGACTTTAGCGACCTGTTAACCAAGGTTCGCGAGCAGCTCGCTCATTTGCCTCAGGCTTAACATTGTCATAGTTTGACTAAAAGGGGCCTTTCTTACATGCGTGAGAAAGGTCCTTTTTAACTCTCTAGGGATCCACCATGGCTCTTCGTATTAGTCTGCACAAAATCCGTCCTAGCTACATCCTGAAGCCTCGCGGCAAAAATTTGAAGTTTGTCTATTACCTTCGTTGTGCCTTGCGTAACTGGATACCGCAATGGTGGCTACAGCACCATAAAACCGCGCTATTACATTCCCTAGAACATCGCGCCGATAAAGACTACATTCTCGACCGTGTCAATTACTACAACAAACTAACATGCATCTCCCCAGTCACAGGCAAAAAATCTGTCGCTGATATTCCTAATAAAGGCAGTACTTGTACTCGAGACACCTTCGAAATTACGCGCTATTTTGATTCTAAGCTTAAAGTCGATACCCTCTTGGGCGACAATACGCTCATTGGGGAAACGCCTTCTATTGTTAAAAGCCGACCTATTCATGGCGACAATCAAAACGACGTTGTCCTCAATTTGGACAAAGTTCGCCATTTCACTTTCTTGAAAGATAAGCGATCTTTTGCCTCGAAGCGCAATATGGCGATTTTCCGTGGTGCGACCTTTCAACCACATCGTCAACGTTTCATGAAAATGTATTTCGGACATCCATTGGTAGATTGTGCTAATACAGCACACAAGTCTAATTTGCCCGCAGAATGGAATAAACCGCTGATTACCCTGTACGATCACCTCCACTACAAATTTATCATTTGTCTGGAAGGTAATGACGTCGCGAGCAACTTGAAATGGGTGATGTCATCGAATTCCATCGCCATCATGCCTAAACCCAAGTATGAAACTTGGTTTATGGAAGGTCGACTTAAAGCAGGTGTGCATTACATTGAAATTAAGGATGACTTCTCTGACTTAGAGGAAAAGATTCAGTATTACAGTCAACATATCGATGAAGCTGAAACCATCCTCCAAAACGCACATGAGTTCGTTCGTCAATTCTTTGATAAGCCTCGAGAAGAACTCATTGCCATACTCGTGATGCAAAAGTATTTCGAGCTAACGGGTCAAAATACACAAAGTTAAATCAAGCTTTTGAAAGATATTTGAGACAAGTCATGCCATTTACATCGTTTTAGGTTGATAATGGAACAAGATATCAGCTCGTTACAGATAGCTTTCGCACGAGCTTGATCCTTTAACCGTTTGACAATTGACCAAGGAGAACGGAAATGACGACAGTAGACACCATCGCACAGGCCATTAAAGAAAACAAAAGCCTGGAATTTGCCTATCACGGTTTTGACCGTGTGGTATCCCCTTATGCTTGTGGCTTGACCCCCACGAACGAAATTAAGATGATCGGTTTCCAAACCGACGGTGGTAGCAACTCAGGTATCACTGAAAAACTACGTTTCTATACGGTTGCAGATATCGCTGGTATCGCTATTTCTGAAGCACCGTTCCGTCCCTCTACAGAAGAAGATAAGGCCATCTTCTGTCAATTGAGCAAGGTTTACGAAGAGGTTCACTAAAACTGAACCTGCTGATAAAACAAAAGAGACCGACAAAATGCGGTCTCTTTTGTTTTTTATACCGGATTTTTCGGATCCAACCCTGTGAGGTTGTCCACGCCCGACGCCTCCTCAACGGCCAAGTTAGCTTCTGCTCGACCGCCTTCCCAGTACGTCGCATGCTCAATCCCTAACTGTTCTGGATGGAACACTGGATTGCGACCTTCACGTAGCTGTGTTTCATAATCCTTCAAAGCTAAGAAGGCAGGCTTTTGCAACAGCAAAATAGCGATGATATTCAGCCAAGCCATCGTACCTACACCGACGTCAGCCATCGTCCAAATCAGCGTAGAAGAATTAATCGCACCAAAAGCCACGGTACCAATAAAGATCGCCTTACAAACCGTAATCATCACAGGTTTTCTAATGTAACGATTGAGGTAAGCCACATTGGTTTCGGCCATATAGTAGTAGCCCAAAATCGTCGTAAAGGCGAAAAAGAAAATCGTAATTGCAATAAACGGTCCACCCCAACCAGGCATCAACTGGTCAATAGCTGCCTGTGTATAAACGGGGCCAGCTTCTACACCAGGCAACCCTTCGTAGAGCGTCTGACCATTGGGACTCACCATGTTGTAGCAACCCGTCATGAGGATCATGAACCCTGTGGCAGAACACACAAAAAGCGTATCGATGTAAACCGAAAAGGCTTGCACTAAACCTTGCTTTGCAGGATGAGAAACGGCAGCCGCAGACGACGCGTGAGGCCCCGTGCCTTGACCGGCTTCGTTGGAATAAATCCCGCGCTTCACACCCCAAGCGATGGCTGAACCAAGCAAACCGCCCGTGATTGAATCTAGACCAAAAGCACTGCTCACAATCATGTGGAAGACATCAGGAATCTGCTCCCAATTGACCCCTACAATAATCAAAGCCACCACGATATAGGCTTGAGCCATAAAAGGCACAATCCATGACGTAAAAGTCGCAATACGGCGTAAACCACCCACGATCACGAAGCAAGTAATAGACGCGACAATAGCAGCTGTAATTTCAGCCTCTAAACCAAAAGCTTCATGCCACGCCAAAGCAATCGAATTACTCTGGACCCCTGGACAGAAAAAGCATGAGGCAAGAATCGTCACAATCGCAAAAGCCCAAGCATAAGGCTTCATGCGTAAACCGCGTTCAATATAGAAAGCTGGGCCACCACGGTATTGGCCTTCGATTTTCTCTTTATAAATTTGTCCTAAGGTCGACTCAACAAAAGCCGATGAAGCACCTAAGAAGGCGACCATCCACATCCAAAAAAGAGCACCCGGGCCACCGAAACAAATCGCCGTTGCAACACCTGCAATATTACCTGTCCCTACACGTCCTGCAAGTGTAAGAGAGAGAGCCTGAAAACTCGATAAACCAATTTCATCCTCTTTCTTTTGAAACAACAAACGCCACATTTCGGGAAACATGCGAAGCTGAACAAAACGAGAACGTATTGAAAAGAAAAGACCTGCCCCTAAACATAATGAAACAAGCACTGGAGACCAAATGATGCCGTTTAGGGTATTAATAAAATTTTCCATACTTGGGGATACTTTGATTTTTATTTCAGGCAGATAAATGAAGAATTCATCTGATCGGAAGCCTTCAGTGTAGTCTGCAGACTAAAAGAGCCCGGATTTCTCCGAGCTCCTTTTTTCAGAGAATCTCAGGAAGTCTGAGTTGGATCAAACCGCCTGAATATTTCTCTCTAACGTCTTACTTGGCAGCGCGTTCAGCGATGATGCCTTCCCAACGTTCGACCTGAGCACGAACCTGAGCAGGTGCCGTACCACCAAGGTGGTTACGGGCATTCACAGAACCTTCAAGCTTAAGCACTTCGTAGACGTCTTCTTCGATCGCCGGGCTGAAGCTCTTGAGCACATCAAGCGGAAGATCTTCAAGACCGCAGCCACGTTCAGAAGCGGCACGAACCGTCTGACCCACGATGTCGTGAGCCGTACGGAACGGCGTACCATGACGAACGAGGTAGTCAGCCAAGTCAGTGGCTGTCGGATAACCAGCCTGTGCAGCATGATGCATAGCATCAGCCTGAGGTTCAACACCAGCCATCATGTCGCAGAAGGCACGCAACGTATCCTTGACCGTATCGATCGCGTCGAACACAGGTTCCTTGTCTTCCTGGAAGTCCTTGTTGTAAGCGAGCGGCGTACCCTTCATCAAGGTCAACATCGCAATCAAGTCGCCATAGACGCGACCAGCCTTACCACGAGCCGTTTCAGGCACGTCAGGATTCTTCTTCTGCGGCATGATCGAGCTACCCGTCGTGAAGCGATCGGGCAACTTGATGAAGGCAAAGCGCTGGCTCATCCAAATGATCAACTCTTCGGAGAGGCGAGAGATGTGCATCATCAACACAGCGGCTGCAGAGCAGAATTCGATAGCGAAGTCACGATCGGACACGGCATCGAGCGAATTCTGGCAAACGGCTTCAAAACCGAGCAATTCAGCAGAATAGTGACGATCGATCGGATATGTCGTACCAGCAAGCGCAGCAGAACCCAACGGACTACGATTCACACGGCGACGAAGGTCGAGCATGCGTTCACGGTCACGTTCGAACATTTCGACATAAGCCAACATATGGTGGCCAAACGTCACCGGCTGAGCAACCTGCATATGGGTAAAGCCCGGCATGATCAAGCCGGCATTCTGCTTGGCCTGATGAACGAGCACTTCCTGAAGGTGTTCAAGACGGCTAACGATCACATCGATTTCGCTACGAAGGTAGAGACGAATATCAGTTGCGACCTGGTCATTACGGGAACGACCTGTATGAAGACGCTTACCAGCATCACCAATCAAAGCCGTCAAACGAGCTTCGATATTAAGGTGCACGTCTTCAAGTTCAAGCTGCCATTCAAAAGCACCAGACGTGATTTCTTCACGAATCTGAGCCATACCACGGCGAATGTCAGCCAAATCCTGTTCGGTGATCACACCCACCTTGGCCAACATAGCAGCGTGAGCTAACGAGCCGTCAATGTCAGCCATCGCCATACGCTTGTCAAAATCAACACTAGCGGTATAGCGAAGCACAAAAGCGTCCACGGGTTCCGAAAAACGACCAGACCAGGCCTTCTTCTTGGCATGTAACGGATCGTTGGAGTTATCGTGTTCTTGCGTCATTGTTATTCCCTTTTTCCCTATAAAAAGAGGAGTCAATCTCCGATCCTTCATTGTACAATTTTGAGACGAATGTCACAGCACGAAACGTATCAATCGGGGTGGTTTCTTAAAGAAATCGCTTTTCTTGAAGTTTTTTCAAAAAGAATTTGCTTTTTTTTATTTTTCGTGTACAATTCATTTTCTCCGGGGTGTAGCGCAGTCTGGTAGCGCGCCTGCTTTGGGAGCAGGATGTCGGGAGTTCGAATCTCTTCACCCCGACCAAATTCTGGTCCAGCCGGACATTGAGATCAATCTGCCCGTAGCTCAGTTGGATAGAGCACCTGCCTTCTAAGCAGGTGGTCGCAGGTTCGATCCCTGCCGGGCAGGCCAAAGATTTCTGGTGGGAATAGCTCAGTTGGTAGAGTCCCGGATTGTGATTCCGGTTGTCGTGGGTTCGAGTCCCATTTCCCACCCCAGAACAAAAGCTCGTACAGTAACAACTGTACGAGCTTTTTTCATTTTTCCGCTTGAGACTGAGGTGTTGAATTTGTCTGATTTAGACTCCCTCAACACCTCAATCCGCTTAATACTCCATTTCTGTCGTCACAATCTGCCCACTATTACGCAGATCAGTTCTTAAATTGTCGATATTGCCGACCGTGAACGGTAGATAAATTCGACCTTGCGCTTTCTTCGTACGCACATTCAGCACCACCGTTACACCCGTCTCTTTCTTAGACTTGGCAAAAATCGGTTCGAGATCTCGGATATTACGAGCGCTACTAGCATCAACGTCAACACGTAGACATGAAGCAGCTGTCGCTCTGAAGTCATCCAACGTCATTGCATTGTCAACGTTGACCGACACACGCTTATTGAATTCATCGTATCGCACACGCCCTTCAAGACAAACAACCGAGTCGACAACGAATTTGTTCTTACACTTTTCCCAAGCGTCAGAGAAACAAACTACCTCTAATACCGCAGTGCCATCGTCTAACTGGACAGCCCCCATACGACCGCGTTTCCCTTGAATAACGCGGATATTCGTCACAATCCCTGCAAGCTTGACAGTCTCTCGTGAAGGCTGAATTTGTCCAAGTTCAAGAGACGTGTAGTGAGCAACTTCTTTTTGATAAAGATCGAACAAGTGCCCGGACAACCAAAAGCCTAGTGCTCCCTTTTCTTCGATCAGTTTTTTACGCTCTGACCAAGCAGGCGCATCAACCCAACTGACAATACGCTTAACCTGAACATCATCACCAAAAAGGCTACTCTGCCCTTCACTAGCCGCAACCGCATGACCAGCCGTCAATGCCTGAGATACATTCGCGAAAAGCTTACCGCGATCAGGATCAACAGAGTCAAAAGCCCCAACCTTGACTAAACCTTCCAAAATCCTCGAATTTAAGCCTGGCACACGCGCGGTCAAATCAAAGATGTCAATAAACGGGCCATCTTTACGACGTGTTTCCATCATGGCATCCACTTGCTGACGACCCATGCCCTTGATCCCACCTAACCCAAAGCGAACATGCTTTTCATCAGGGGCAGTAAAGAACCATTCTGAGGCATTGATGTCTGGCGGAAGGATCTCAATCCCGTTCATACGAGCATCATCCAAGAGCGCTTTCATCTTTTCGCCCTGATCCATCACCATACACAAGTTAGCCGCCATAAAGCAGGAGGTGTAGTGCGTCTTTAAAAAAGCCGTCTGATAGGCCACATAGGAATAAGCTGCCGCATGCGACTTATTAAAGCCGTAGCCCGCGAACTTTTCCATCAAATTGAAGATCTCTGTGGCCACAGATTCTTTCACACCACGCTCACCCGCCCCTTTCACGAACACGGCACGTTGGCGTTTCATTTCTTCGACGTTTTTCTTACCCATGGCACGACGCAACAAGTCTGCACCGCCAAGCGAATAACCACCGACGACCTGTGCCACACGCATCACCTGTTCCTGATACACCATGATGCCGTAGGTTTCTGCCAACACCGGCGCCATGCGTTCATCTAAGTACTCCACCTTTTCTCGACCGAATTTACGTGCGATAAAGGATGGAATCAGATCCATCGGACCTGGACGATACAAAGCATTTAAAGCCACTAAGTCTTCAAGACGGTCTGGGCGCGCCTGACGCAACAATTGACGCATCCCTTCCGATTCAAACTGGAAGACTGCTGCTGTATTGGCATTTTGGAAGCAACGATAGGTTTCTTCATCGTCAATAGGAATACGCTCAAGCTCGAAATCACGCTCAGGATAAAGCTTGTCAATATATTCTTTACACTTCGCCAAAATCGATAGCGTCGTCAGACCCAAAAAGTCGAACTTCACCAAGCCAACATTTTCAACGTCTTTCTTGTCAAACTGACTCACCGTATTTTCTGGTGCGCCATCGGAGTTATAAAGCGGGCAAAAGTCCGTCAAACTTCCCGGTGCAATCAACACACCCCCAGCGTGCATCCCTAGGTTACGCGTCAAGCCTTCCAAGGGACGTGCCAGTTTCATGAGCTCTTTATATTCGTCGTCCTTTTCGACCGCCTCACGAAATTCCGGTATATCCGTCATCGCGTCATTGAGGGAAATATTTTTCCCTGGCTGTACTGGAATGAGCTTAGCCAAACGGTCAGCCTTCATAAAAGGCATATCCATCACGCGCGCCACGTCACGAACCACCGCTTTAGCACCCAACGTACCAAAGGTTGCAATCTGACTCACGGCACTTGCGCCATACGTCTTCTTTACATATTCGATCGTACGGTCACGGTTGTACTGACAGAAGTCCACGTCAAAGTCAGGCATGGACACACGTTCCGGATTCAAGAAACGTTCAAAAAGGAGGTCAAACTTGAGTGGATCAAGGTCAGTAATCCCTAACGAATAAGCGACCAAAGAACCAGCGCCTGAACCACGCCCCGGCCCCACAGGTACGCCATGCGTCTTGGACCAGTTAATAAAGTCTTGCACGATCAAGAAGTAGCCAGGGAACTGCATCTTCTTGATGATCCCTAGTTCATATTCCAAACGTTCCACATACGCAGGACGTCGTGCTTCACGTTCCTTTTCATCGTCATATAGGAACGTCAATCGCTTTTCGAGACCTTCATGAGAAAGATGATCCATATAATCATCCAAACTCATGCCATCGGGCGTCGGGAATAACGGCAGTTGAGGTTTTGACAAAACCCCGTCCAAACTACAACGCTTGGCAATTTCGACAGAATTCGTGAGCGCGGACGGAATATCACTAAAGAGTTCGCACATCTCGTCTTCAGTCTTCATGTACTGCTCACGCGTCACGCTCTTATCTCGGCGCGGATCGTTCAGGGTATAGCCTTGTGCAATACAACAACGCACTTCATGGGCTTCAAAGTCTTCCTGATCCAAAAACTGAATAGGATGCGTCGCCACCACAGGTAAACCGTGTTCAGCTGCGAGATTCGTCAAAAAGTTCACGCGCATTTCGTCTCTAGGACGACCAGCACGTTGCAATTCGATATATAAACGTTGCGGAAAACGAGACTTTAAACGACTGATAATCGAACCGGCCTGGCGTTCACTCCCGGTATCCAAAAGTTGTGACAGACGCCCTTTCGCGCCACCAGTCAAAGCAATCAGACCGTCCGTTGCGCCAGGCTCGTCTAACCATTCATCACGAATTTGACCACGATACGGATCCTCAGACTCCAAAAACGCTTTGGTTAGCAATACGCAGAGCGAATGGTAACCCGTGTGGTTCATACAATAGAAAGCCATTCGGAACGGGTTATCCGGGAATTTATTGTTTCGTATCTTGATGTCACACCCCAAAATCGGCTTAATACCAGCCGACAAAGCATGGGTGTAAAAACGCAAGCCCCCGAACACATTCATCAAGTCGGTAATACCTAAAGCAACACCACCATTTTCAATCGTTCGATGAATCGCAGGATCTATGCGAACAATGCCGTCCGTCACAGAGTATTCAGAGTGAAGTCGAAGATGAATGAATCGAGGATCGGTCATGATCTGAATGAAAGAAGAATATTGACTTTAAAGTTGTCAGTTTAACGGACTCATTTGTACTCGTCACGATTGAGCGCATCACCCAAGCAAGTCCGTTGAATTGACATCTCTGTCGATGGTTATTGACTACCAAGCCTATCAAGAAAAGCTTCGTAGCTTCATTAGCACCCAAAAAATTGGGGATGACGCAATAGGCCATCCCCAATGCAGATTCGTCAGGCAGTCAGTGCTTTACTTACCCCAGGAATCCTTCAAGCCAACAGCCAAATTGAAAACAGGCTTTTCGGACGTATGGTCTTCACGATCAGCGACAAAGTAGCCATTACGTTCAAACTGGAACTTGTCGTCTCGTGCAGCCTGAGCTACGGCAGGTTCAACATAGGATACCAACACCGTCTTCGAGTTCGGCGTCAAACGATCCAAGAAATTACCTTCACCTTCGTCAGGATGTGGCACATTGAAGAGACGATCATACACACGTACCTCAGCGGGCACTGCCGTCTTGGCATCCAACCAATGGATCGTGGCCTTTGTCTTCACAGACATCGAGCCTTCCGTACCAGAACGCGTTTCAGGCAAATAGTTCGCATGAACAGCAACAACCTTGCCTGTTTCGTCCTTATCGAAAGACGTCGGCACAATCACAAAACCATAACGCAAACGCACAGGTTTAGCCGGCGTCCCATCAGCTGGGATCGTTAAGCGACGGAAGCCCTTAGGTGGCACTTCAGCAAAGTCACTTTCTTCAATCCAAAGCTCGCGAGAGAACGTAATATCACGAACGCCCATTTCAGGATGCTGAGGATGGTTGTTCGCTTCTAACGTTTCGCTTTGGCCTTCCGGATAGTTATCAATGATCAACTTCAACGGACGGAGCACTGCAACTCGACGAGCGGCACGCTCTTCTAAGTCTTCACGCAGGCACTGTTCCAAAACCGAATAGTCAATCCAACCACCAGACACCTTAGAAACGCCGCAACGTTCGGCAAAATTCTGAAGGCTCTTCGGCGTAAAGCCACGACGACGCAAACCAACGATCGTTGGCATACGTGGGTCATCCCAACCATCGACATGCTTTTCCTGAACCAACTGAATCAACTTACGCTTGCTCACCACCACATAAGTCAAGTTCAAGCGGTTGAACTCATACTGATGCGAGAGCAAGAAGAAGTTCGGACGCACGACGTCTAACGCAGCTTGCATGAGCGGCGTGAAGTGTTCAGGGAAGCGCAGTAACTCAGCAAAGAACTGCGTAATCGTTGCATCATTGACATCCGTCGGAATACCGTCAGCCCAACCTTCCATTAAACGCGACATGCTAAGTTCAGGTAAGCTCGTACCGAGCTTGGCACGATGCTCATAAGCCAACTTCACAAACGCCATAGCACGATCATCGTCACCAGCAGCCATGCGATGAAGGATGCCGAGCGCTTCTTCATACTGTGGACGACGAAGCAACGGAATAATACGTTCGAGCGCCCAGTTGTAGAAAGCGCGCTGATCTTCGAACTCCAGCGTACAGATGGAATGCGTGATATTTTCCAACGAGTCTTCGATCGGATGCGCAAACGTATACATCGGATAGACACACCACTTGTCACCCGTCGCATGATGTTCAGCAAAACGAATACGGTAGATCGCAGGGTCTCGAAGATTCATATTGGGGCTTGCCATATCAATCTTGGCACGAAGCACCATAGAACCTTCAGGATGCTTTCCGTCACGCATTTCATGGAAACGCGTCATATTTTCTTCAGGAGAACGATCACGATACGGCGAATTCTTACCAGGCTCCTTCAATGTGCCACGGTTTTCGCGCATTTCGTCAGCGGTTTGTTCATCCACGTAAGCGTAGCCCGTACGAATCAAATGTTCTGCAAAAGCGAACATGTGTTCAAAGTAGGAGCTTGCGAAATACAAGTTCGTTTCGTTACCAAACTTCCAGTCAAAACCAAGCCAACGGACACTATCCTTAATGCCGTCAACATATTCCTGATCTTCCTTGACAGGGTTCGTATCGTCAAAACGCATATGACAAGCGCCCTGATAGTCACGAGCCAAACCAAAATTCAAACAAATACTCTTGGCGTGACCAATATGAAGGTAGCCATTGGGCTCCGGCGGGAAACGCGTACGAATACGAGCAATATCAGGTTCGCCCTTTTCTAATTGTTCACTATACGGGGCAGGATGACCGCACCAATAACGAGGCAAGTTAGCCCCGCGTGCAAGATCGTCATCAATAATGTTGCGAATAAAGTTAGTAACCTGCGCACCAGTGGCAGGCACTTCGTTTTCAGAAGTCATCGATCTCATCCGAATTCAATGAAAGTAATTGGGATATTGTAGCCTTAACTCAAGGAAAGCTCTAATTTTCACCGCTCTGAAATATAACGCGGCGCACCGAATGCACTATCGAGGCAATCGAATAATCAAACTTGACGTATCCAAACGCCCGCCGCCAGCACGTTGAATTTCTTCGTAGTATTCGTCGACTAAGGTTGTCACAGGGATTTCTGAACCATTGCGTTTGGCCTCATCTTTTACGATCCCCAAATCCTTACGCATCCAATCCACCGCAAAACCAAAATCAAATTTGCCTTGATCCATTGTTTTGCCACGATTGATCATTTGCCAAGATGATGCGGCACCTGAACTTAATGCATCAATGACTTTCGGCATATCTAAGCCCGCATTTTTACCAAAAGCCACAGCCTCAGCCAAACCTTGCACACAACCCGCAATACAAATCTGATTGACCATCTTTGCGAGTTGGCCTGAGCCCGAAGCACCAAAATAAGTCGTCGCATCAGCATAGGCAGTCATCACTGGTTTGACACGTTCAAAAGCAGTTTCGTCTCCTCCGCACATGACAGTCAAACAACCGTTCTCAGCGCCTGACTGACCACCTGACACAGGCGCATCCACAAACTGAATGCCTAGTTCAATCGCTTTAGCCGACAACTCTCGGGCGACAGAAGCACTCGCCGTTGTATGGTCAACGAAGAACGTTCCTGCGCTCATCCCACCAAAAGCACCATGATCCCCTAAGACCACGCCTCGAAGGTCGTCATCATTCCCGACACAAGCAAAAACGACCGAAGCACCTTGAGCAGCCTCTGCTGGCGTCAACGCCATACGTCCACCAAAAGTGTCGACCCAACGTTGCGCTTTTTCAGTTGTACGGTTATAGACACAAACGTCATGACCAGCCAGGGCTAAATGACCTGCCATCGGATAGCCCATGGTACCTAGACCAATAAAAGCCACTTTCTGTGAAGCAACAGGGGTATAAACCTTATCCATCTTCATCGCTTGCTCCTTATTTGGCTAACTCGCACAATATTCACCCAATTGCTCACCCCACTCGTAGAGTGCTTCGAGAACGGCCTGATGCGCCTCGTTATCCCAGCTATTCTCTTGCAGACGATCAATCTCATCAAAATAATCAGTGATCGTCAGCGCATCATCTTGACCATCCATCAAACGCGCCTGGCAGAAAGCTCGCCATGCTTGTGCTTCTTTCGCCGTTAAGGTATCAGGCCAATTACGTGCTCTAAATCGGAATAGCAAGGTATTCAGTCGTTCATCTTCAAAGTGTATCGAACGAGTTGCTATCAAATCAGCCAAACGTTCTGGCGACGAACGCCGCACAACATCCATGCTACGCGCATCTTCTCGGCTCGCAAACCCACCGTCATAAAGACCATAGTCCACATCTGATGGCATAGGTTTTTCTTGGTTTTCAGAAAACTCTAGCAACGCACCTTGAAGCATCGGCAAAATGGCTTGCAACTTCGCATGATTTTGACGCGCAACATCCAAGTCAAGACCAAACTTTTCTGCTCGTTCAGGCGTAACCACTTTTAAGGCAGAACACACAAAAGGCGAGCTATTCACTAAGAGTCGATAAACTGGTAGTGGCTCTGTCCCTTCAGGTAAAGAGTCTCTACGCACCAATAATCGAGACTTTAATTCGGCCGCACTCATGCGCGCCAACTCTTCTGGATCGTGCATCAGATCCCACATAAAAACCTCATTCGGTTTTTGTGCATTGACGCTAATCATGGACGCAAGTCGAATAAAGCCATGCTTTTGACCAAATTTTGGCGACACCCAAACAACCGGCCCCTTTTCTACTGCGGCCGTCACAGCGGCCTTTGTGCGATTATCTAATGCCCATTGCCAAAGTCGAGGCTCGGTTTGTTGAATCAACTTTGCAAGCCCTAAGGTCGCTTCAACGTCACTAAGTGCATCATGAGCATGCGTGTGCGTAATACCATTAGCTTGACTCAAATATTCAAGCTTAAAGCACACACCATCATGATCTTCGTTATTCGGATCGACATCCTTCCAAAGCGGCCACTGAATGCCATTGCCTCGCAATGCCCAAACAGCACAGATTAACGGGAAGATATCCCAACGCGAACAACCGTTTTTCCACTGATGAGAATACGGATCTAAAAAATTTCGCCAAAATAAAAATCTCGATACCTCATCGTCAAAACCTAAGGTGTTGTAGCCAATCGAGATTGTTTCAGGTTGATTGAATTTTGACCAAATTTCCCCGGCAAACTCACTTTCAGCCATCCCTTTTGCTTGACATTCTTGAGGGGTGATTCCTGTGACCAAGCAACTTTCAGGCTTGGGCAAATAATCGGTTGACGGTTTGGCATATAGTACTTCACCCTGAGATACGGGATTAAAAGCCATATCCGTACGCATCCCTGCAAACTGTGCAGGACGATCCTTACGGCGATGAAGGCCAAACGTTTCAAAGTCGTACCAATAAAAGCTTGGGCCACGATAAGTGTTACTCATGCATTCATTCCTTAGGCCAGAATCACATCAAATTGCTCTTGGGTATAGCTTGGCTCCACTTCAAGCAACACAGGTTTTTCGACGAATGCCTGTAACAACTCCAATGCCTCAGACTCTTCTTCTAAAAGCATTTCAATTACTGGCTGGCTTGCCTGAATGTGGAATTCCTTGGTTTCTTGATACTGCTTACAAAGACGCACAATCTCACGCATGATCGCATAACAAACTGTTCTAGCTGTACGCACTTCACCTCGACCGCCACACATTGGACACGGCTCACAAAGCACGTGCGCCAATGATTCACGCGTACGTTTACGCGTCATTTCGACCAAACCTAATTCGGTGAAATTACTCACCGTCATACGCGTACGATCTGTTGAAACAGAGCGGCGTAATTCTGCGAGCACTGCATCACGATGCTCATCGCAACTCATATCGATAAAGTCAACGATGATGATGCCACCCAAGTTACGCAAACGTAACTGACGAGCAATCGTTTGAGCGGCTTCTAAGTTTGTTTTAAAAACCGTGTCACTAAAATCACGCTTACCCACATAGCCACCCGTATTGACGTCAATCGTGGTCATCGCCTCGGTTTGGTCAAAAACCAAATACCCACCGCTTTTTAGATCAACCCGGCGCTCAAGTGCATGCTCAATTTCAGTTTCGATACCATGCAACTCAAAAAGAGGCCGTTCACCACGATAAAGCGTCAAACGATCTTTTGCTGCCGGAACAAATCGATCCGCAAAGCTTTGTAGAGCTTCAAAATTGGTACGGCTATCAACTTCGACCGTTTTTGTTTCTTGATGCACCATATCGCGCAACACGCGTTGCGCCAAAGAGAGGTCTTGATAGAGCAACTTGGGTCCCGTACTCTTACTCGCGAGCTGATGGATTTCACTCCAAAGACGGCCTAAATACACCATGTCGTCTTGAAACTCTTGCGCTGTTGCCCCTTCTTCAGCGCTAGTGCGAATAATGTAGCCGCCTTTCTCAGACTCTGGACGTAGCTCTGTCAGGAGCTGTCGAAGCGACTCTCTTAAGGATGCGTCTTCAATACGCTGAGACACGCCAATGTGATGATCTTTGGGCAGATAAACCAACTTACGGCCAGCCAAAGAAATCGTGGTCGTCAAACGAGCGCCTTTGGTGCCAATCGGATCCTTAGCCACCTGAACCATCAAGGATTGCCCTTCATGGAGTATCGTTTCAATAGGCGCAGGCTTATCACCCTCGCGATGCGCTTCAGCAATATCAGCGACATGCAAAAAAGCTGTTCGCTCTAAGCCAACATCCACGAAAGCACTTTGCATTCCAGGTAAGACACGAACGACCTTACCTAAATAAACATTACCCACCAAACCACGGGCACTGCTTCGTTCGATAAAAAGATCTTGAAGAACGCCATCCACTACAATGGCGACACGCACTTCACGGGGCGTACAGTTAATCAGTATATGTTCCACGATGGCGGCTCCTTGCCTGCCTGCGACTTTGCGCTCAAAATAAACTGCTACACATTGTAGTGGGTTCGCCCCTCCCTTTTGAAGTTCTTCCCCTTTCTTCTGCAGGATTTACACGCATGTTGCTTATTACGGGCGGTGCTGGTTTTATTGGCTCCAACTTCATCACCGAATGGTTTAAAGAGCATGATGAAGGCATTGTCACCCTTGATGCTTTGACTTATGCCGGACAACTCAGCAATTTAAAAGACGTTGAGCATCACCCTAATCATCACTTTGTTCATGGCAACATCCTTGACGAAGCGTTGGTGACTTACCTTTTGACAACACATCGTCCACGCGCCATCATCCACTTTGCCGCTGAGAGCCACGTTGACCGTTCGATTACGGGTCCGCAAGTCTTCGTTGAGACCAACGTCAACGGCACGACCACACTGCTTGGGGCCGCTTACCGCTACTGGTGCTCGTTAGATGAATCAGCGAAAGCCGATTTTCGCTTTATCAACATTTCAACCGATGAGGTCTACGGTTCCATCGAGTTAGATAGCCCTCCTAATGTTGAAACAACGCCTTTTGACCCGAGTAGTCCCTACTCTGCGAGTAAAGCCGCAGCCGATCAATTTGGTCGAGCCTATCATCGCACCTACGGTTTACCTGTTGTGACGATCCGTTGTACCAATAACTATGGACCACGCCAATATCCAGAAAAACTTTTACCCTTCATGCTCATGAGAGCACGATCAGGGCAGACACTCCCTGTCTATGGCGATGGTCAACAAATCCGTGACTGGATTCACGTCCATGATTTCTGTCGCGCTATTCGCTTAATCTTGGCAAAAGCCAAACCAGGCGACATCTTCAACGTTGGCACCAATCACGAATTAACGAACTTACATTTTTTAGAAACGTTGATGAGCGCCCTCGACAAAGTAGAACCTCGTGTAGATGGTCAACCGCACGCCTCCGCCATCACCTACGTTCAAGATCGTCCCGGGCACGACCGACGCTATGCCCTAAATTGCAGCAAATTACGTCACACCCTCGGTTGGGCACCCTTAATCACCTTTGAAGATGGCGTTCGTTCTACGGTCGATTGGTATCTCACCCATTAACGTGACGAACTAAAAACGCGTAAAGAACCTAGCACGCCAAGCAACAACAAGCTCATCCCCACCACTAAGAGTGGGGTGGGCCATTCTTCACGCCATAGATGCGCATAAACCACCGCAAAGAGCGTTTCAAAAATAATCATCTGTCCACCTAACGCGGGTGGCAGGCGTTGGCTCATCAAACTCCAAAGCACAATACCGATCCAGGAGGCAAAGATACCTAAAAAGATCGCCACGCCTAAAAAGAGCCAGGGCGTTGGGCCCATAATCGTCTCTGGGGACTCATTAGCCAATAACACAATCATGCCAATAAAGGCACAAGGTAAAAGCGTTAAACCTTGTGCGGTCGACCAAGTTTTTGGCGAATGCTCTGGATGTGCCAACAGCCACTCTGCATTACTCAACGGATACCAGGTCCACACAAAGAGCGACAAAAAGGCAAAAAGCACTCCAAGCCAAAAGTCACCTGACGTAACGCTGCCTGATCCAACCAAAACCACGAACTCAGTCCAGTTGAGGCATATCATGCCTAACAGTACCAACATGAGTGGCGGCAACAATCGTCGCCATGGCTTAGCTTTTTCTTTGGCTCTCAGGTTGCCAATCACAGCCACCAAAATCGGAATCATGGCCGTAAAAGCCCCGGCAATCGAAGCCCCTGCCTTTTGGCACGCTTCAGCGAGCAACCAATAATAAAAAATATTGCCCACAATCCCTAACGCCGTCGCACGTCGCCAATCAGCCCACTGATAGGTTCTGAGTTCTTTCCATTGAGAAATCGCAAAACCTACCGACAGTAGACCAAAAACAAAATAGCGAACCATCGCAATCACGGCAGGCGAATAGTCCGGCAACATTAATGGGGCAACGTAAACGCTGCCCCAAATCATGCACGCCGCAATGCCAAAAAGCACCCCGATCAGCATAGCTGTTTCTGGCTTAGCACTCCACAATGCAAACCGCTAAACCACCTCGGCTTGTTTCTTTATATTTACTTTGCATGTCTCGCCCAGTTTCCATCATGGTCTTAATCACCTGATCGAGACTAATGTAATGTGCACCATTACCACGCAAAGCCATTCTTGCCGCATTGATCGCCTTGACCGCTGCAATCGCATTACGTTCAATACAAGGGATCTGCACCTGACCGGCCACTGGATCACACGTCAAACCAAGATTGTGCTCCATACCAATTTCAGCAGCGTTTTCGATTTGTTCAATCGTACCACCACGCACAGCGGCTAAACCAGCTGCTGCCATTGAGCACGCAACACCGACCTCCCCTTGGCAACCAACCTCGGCACCAGAAATAGAGGCATTTTCTTTATAGAGCATGCCAATAGCCCCAGCCGTTAACAAAAAGGTTCTCACACCTTCAGGCGTACTGCTCGGAACATGACGTAAATAGTATTCAATCACCGCAGGAATCACGCCTGCCGCCCCGTTCGTCGGGGCAGTCACCACACGACCACCAGAAGCATTTTCTTCAGCTACCGCCATGGCATAGACATTGACCCAATCCATCACAACCAACGGATCATCAGTGCGTTGCATCACATCATGCATCAAAGCATTGGCACGACGTGCAATACGAAATGGACCAGGCAACACTTCTGTTTGTTTCATCCCACGCTCAACAGCAGCGTGCATCACCTGCCAAACCTCATCCAACTTTCGGTTCACGTCTTCAGGGGAACAGGCTGCACACTCGTTTCGAAAGACTAGCTCAGCAATCGTCAAGTTATTTTCTCTTGCCTGCTGCAGTAGTTCAGCGCCCGTACGGTAGGGATAAGGGCGCTCAACTTTGCCCTTAAACACTTGCGGGGTTACTGGTTCTTCTGGGTTATCTTCTTGCGCGACCACAATAAACCCACCACCCACAGAATAATAGCGACGGCTATAGAGCAAAGCATCGTCTCTATAAACAGAGAGCGTCATGGCGTTTGTATGGAAGGCAGGCACCTTATCCGCATGAAAGGCAATATCACGTTCTGGGTCAAATGCAACGCACACTTCGTTATCGAGCATCAACTTGTGCGTCGATTTAACTTCGGCAATCAATGTCCCAACTTCATCAGGATCCATGGTTTCAGGGCTACGTCCCATCAAACCCAATTGAGTTGCCGTATCTGTGCCATGTCCTTTACCCGTAGCCGCTAAACTCCCCATGAGCTCCACTTTTAAGCTGTTCACCTGTTTTAAAAGTCCGCGATCACGGAGAAGTTTGACGAAAGAGTAACCCGCACGCATCGGTCCAACTGTATGCGAAGAGGATGGACCAATACCCACTTTGAACATGTCAAAAACACTGACTGCCATTTTTTTATTCCAACGATGTTAATTCTCAAAGGGATCCTACTCAAACGCATAGATCCCTTTGCTTTTTCAATGAGGTTTGATGTTCGAACAGTTTATTTAAACGTTCGCGTGATTTTTGAATTGAATTGTATAGAGATGTTCATACACCCCTTTGAGAGCTATCAATTCTTCATGAGACCCAATTTCAACAATTTGCCCATCACGCATCACAACAATACGATCCGCCCCTTCGATGGTCGACAAACGATGTGCCACCACAAATGTCGTGCGTCCCTTCATCAAAGTATCTAGCGATGTTTGAATATGACGTTCGCTTTCGGTATCTAATGCACTCGTTGCCTCATCAAGAAGCAGAATCGGCGCGTTCTTCAAAAAGGCTCGAGCAATCGAAATACGCTGTCGTTGTCCTCCTGAAAGCTGACTGCCACTAGCTCCGACAGGCGTATCCAAACCTTCTGGCAAACTACGAATTAGATCAGCCAACGCCGCAGCCTCAGCGGCTTTCCAAATCTCTTCATCGCTAACACGATCACGACATCCATACGCGATATTTTCAGCGATCGTCCCGTCGAAGATCACAACTTCTTGACTGACCAAGGCAATCTGCTGACGCAAACTCTTGAGCGTCACCGAGCTCTGAGGTATATCGTCAAAATAGATTTCCCCCTTCGTCGGCGCCCAGAAACGCGGAATCATATTGATTAACGTCGACTTACCCGATCCTGAGCTACCGACTAATGCGATCACCTCTCCAGGTTTTACATTCAAACTGAATGATCGAATGGCGGTCTTTTCACTATGAGGGTAGGCAAACTCAACATTTTCGAAACGCACCGCACCAGTAATACGTTGCAGCTCGGTCTGACCAGGATCCTTTTCAGGCTCTTCATCAATAAATTTAAACAGACTTTCAGCGGCAGCCGTCATGGCTGCTGTAGCCCCATTCAAACTCGATAAATGACGAATCGGTGGCATTAAGAGCAACATCGCAGACAAAAAGGTTGTAAATTCACCGATCGTTAAACTACCAGTCTGTGCTTGCGCTAAAGCCACAACAACCACGATCGAGACACCAGACATCGCCACCAATTGTGTGAGCGGCGTCCCTGCGGCATTAACACGTTGCGACTTCAAGACCAATGACTTTAATCGTTGATTGACCTGCTTAAAACGTTCACGCTCATAAGCCATACCATCATAAATTTTCACCACACGTTCGCCGTTATAAGCTTCTGCAATCGTGCCAATCAGCTCCCCATAAGTTTTCTGCGTTTCAGAGGTCAAACGCTTAATACGCTTATTCACCCACTTTAAAACCATGGCTAAGAGCGGTGCCACAATGAACGTGACTAACGTCAACTTCCAATTGTGATAAATCAGAACGCTAATCAAACAGATAATCTGGATAGAATCGCGAACGATGGTCGTCATCACATTCGCAGCAGTGCCCAACGCGGTAGAAGCTTCATTAATAAACTTGGACTGAACTTCACCACAACGATGAGCCATATAAGAAGGCTCGCCCCATTGCAAAACGCGCTCGAACATTGTTGTTCGAATTTCTAGCAACAGAGACTGCGAAACTCGCACTAACAAATACGAGCTTAAATATTGGGTACCGCCATGAAGAATAGAAATCCCAATCAAAGCAACTGGCGCCCATACTGCAACCATCTTGCTGTGCTCGTAAAAGCCCATATCTGTCAGCTTTCCCAACACAAGTGCAATAAGGGACGAAGCACCACCACCGACAATCATGGCCAACATCGCTCCGATGATTAGACCTTTATACGGCGGCAGATAGCGGAACAAACGCATCAAATATTCGTTACTAAAAATCGGTAGTTTTTTATACATGGGGCAAAGTCCGTAGTTTGTCGGTGTTCATCATACAGGCTAACCATATACAATGAACTAACTATTGACTACTTTCCATTGCGAGTTGTATTAAAGATGCCAAATGTTCTGTGTCGACTTCCCAATCACGTCGGCGATTGTTGCATGACACTCCCTGCTCTGCGTTTACTTGAAGCCAGCGGCTTTACTCCGATGCTCACAGGCAAACGTTGGGCTGAAGACTTAATGTCTGGCATGAGTTGGCGATTTGACCCGATTGAAGGCCATGTGACTGAAGACCTTCAACGTATTCGCTATATCAGTAATCATTTGGGACCCCGCCCCTTAGGCTTGCTGTTTCCGAACTCTTTTAGTTCAGCCTTACTCTTTTCGATAGGCCGTGTTCGAAACGCAGGTTTTGCTACGGACGGTCGCCGGTTGCTCTTAGAAAAAGTGGTTGAAGAACCCGGTCCCATGCATGAAGTGGAACGTTTTTTCCGTTTAGCGCACGGTGCCATTAAAGCTTGGGGCGGTACACCTGCCTGGGATGAAGTGCCTGAAGAATTAGGTATGAAGCTATTAGCTCGCCATGAAGCTGCCGCGCGCAACCTGATGCTTCAATACAACATCCCAGAAAAGTTTGTTCTGTTGGCACCGATCGCTCGCGGCTTACACCATGGCAAAGAAAAGCAGTGGAAGCACTTTAATAAGCTTTGCGGTCCATTACGTGAAAAAGGCTATGAGCCTATTATCTTCCCTTCTGTGAGAGAAGAGGAAGCGAATAAGAAGGCATGCCCTGATGCAACCATTCTCCCGCCAACAACACTTGGTAACTACGCTGCACTAGCTAAACGCGCACAACTTGTTATCGCTAATGATTCGGGTATCAGTCATGTTGCTGCCGCTGTGGGTACTCAACAAATCACCTTGTTAGGTGTCACAGACCCTTCTAGAACCCGTCCTTGGAATCAGCGAGCAGTTTGTTTAGGCAATAGCGTCGATGGTTGGCCTACTTTAAAAACCGTTCTACTCACTATCGATCAACACTTGTAACCTAATGTTCCGCCAACTTCTCTCCTAAAATCTCGAATTGGCTTGCTGTATAAGCAAGCCAATTCCTACTTAGCAATTACCCTAGCTAGGTGACGCACTGATAATAGCTCGCCCCCCCCTTTCGGCGGAATCGAATAGGCCAGGAAACCCAAGAGCCGCGACGACACCATGATCACGCTTGACGACGTTCAGTAGTCGAGGCGTTCCATTCTTACTATAGGCGATTTTGATGCAACGAAGATCCTTCAAAAGCTTGTGACGTAAAATCTCGGTCTAGTTGGGGTATAACTGCCCCAACTATTCCTTATCTGAATTTTGTAAGTGCGTTGAGAACGGCATCTGGCGAATCGTAAAGGCCAGCAAATCCCAAAGCTTCAACTAGCTTTTTATCTTTAGCCGAAACATTGATCAGATACTTTTTTCCTTCAAGCTCGATAAGTTGTATTTTCTTCAAGCGAGCAAAGACTTCTGCGATTGTGTAACTCGATGAAATAGTTTGTCCGTTGAGGTCAGCCTTCATTCTGACTCGCAAATTCGTCAAAATACTAAGAGCCACGAAAGTGGTAAAAAGTAGCCCTTCCAATGCCTGGCTTGAGTGCACCCGAGTCGTTCGCAATAGATTTCCAAGCATTAGCTTAAAAACAACTTCAGCCTCATTACGCAGTTTATAGATGTCGAGCGACTCCTCAAGTTCTGCCTTGGCATTTGACACAAAAGCAAAATAACCCATGAGGAAGCATTCTTCAGTGATGCGTACCATATTGCGTTGTAACGGTTCTCCAGCTTTGGCCTCGTCGTAGAAGTTTAAAAGCTCATCATCTTTGTCAGCTTTACCTTTAATCCATTCGGATTCAAACTTAGACAATCGTTTAAAGAAGCGACGAGTCGCTGCCATTTCTTCGATTGGGTTACGGAAGACACTCACTTTAACAGGAAGTTTTCCTGTTTTTCCCTCTAACATTTTGTCTTCTTGGACCCCATAAAAGTCAGCATTTTCTAAAAGCGAGGACGCTTCGTAGAACTCGGAATTTCTTTCTTCAATGATGCTTTTGACTAACTTGTAACCCGTTTTGGCACCAGCAAGGAAACGATAGCCCTGATTGCCAAGTTTGATCAAACTTTCTTGGCTGTAATAGCCTCTATCGACAACGATCATAGGATCCTTATCGACCAAGCCGTAAGCATTCCAAATGTTGGTGAAATCCTCTAAGGTCGAAACGTCATTGGTATTTCCAGAGAAGTACCTGTAGCCAACAGGCGAACCAGAAGACGCGTCAACAAGAAGCGAAAAGTTTATTTGGGAAGCGTACGAACCATTCTTACGTCTGCCTACAACTGCGTCGAGAATTTTGTCAGAGTTGCAATCTATGCGTGAGCCATCTAACGCCAACATCGGTTGATCATGTAATCGGGCGATACGACGTTTACTGATCCGAGCAGACAGGTCTAACTTTTCTCCAATCTTTTGGTGTAACTCACTGGCGCGTGGAGAGGTTGGACACGTTTGATTTCCTAAGAACATTTGAACTTTAGATTCATCAGCACTTAGATATGTGGGTTTGGCTGTGATGGCTGCTCCTATAGCGATGTTCAGGAGTCTGGTTGTCGTAACCAAGTCTCCCCCAAACATTTCAAGCGCATCTTCAATCATTCCATTTTGATCGAGAATAGAAGCCACTAATGCAGTGACTCCCACCGATTTGGTTTGAATATCAGCATCAGACACAACTTGTTTTTCTTCGGAAGTATTTTGATCTTCAAACGAAATCGCTGAAACCGCCATCTCCTTTCGTTGTTTAGCAGACCAACGTTCCTCGGGACGTTTATCTTTGGTTGGACGCAAACGAAGATAGTAGTCATTAGGAATAAACTGCCCGTTTTCTACTGTGCCAAGATAATCGCGAGCGTACTTAACCTTCCCAGCAGCATCCTTCCATTGATAGCGAAAGTACACATAGGGGACATCCTTAATCACCTGGACATTTGCTCCCTCCGGGAGCCCTTTAACGCTTGCGCGATCGAAAGCCATAACAACAAAATTAAGAGAATTACACAGGTATAAATTATACCCTTTTCAAACAAAAAAAGCAAGTGTTGAAATTAATTTTTTTCATGGAATTTCAAACACTTGCTGAATTTTTAGCGCAGTTATACCCGAAAGAAGCCGAGATTTTTCGTTGTGAATCGTCCACAATTTAGAGATGACCGAGGTACCTTCGGAATTTTTGGCCAACTCATTAGGAATGGTGTTATCCATCTGAGTGCACAAATAGGTCAAAATACTCAACCCCACGAAAGTTGTCATAAGAAGGCCGTCACAAGCGGCTGAAGAATGAACGCGAGTCGTCGATAGCAGATGTTGGAACATCAGCTTGAACGTCACTTCAACTTCGTTACGCTGGCGATACTTCTTCAACGCATCAAAGATTGAGATGTCAACGTTGCCAATCAGGCCAAAATAGCCAAGGCCATAGCAGGCATAGCTAACTGCATCTTCATTTACAACGAGTTTCCCTTTAGGGGTCACGTTGAAGTATTCGAAGATTTTTTGTCAGCAGCGCTCAATTGGGTATCGCGCTTTCTCCGTAAAATCTCGGTCTAGTTGGGGCAGTTATACCCCAACTAGACCGAGATTTTACGTTATAGAGCTACTTAATTAAATTTTTTCCGTCAAACGTTCTAAAACATCTACATGCTCAGAAACGCTTGTTGGACTGTAAACATCATTAGAACTACAACAATAACTAGAAGACTGAAGAACACTCCTTATCGCCCGATCTAAACTATTCAAATCCCCTGCAGTAAAAGTCGTTTTTGCCGCATTTGAAATTGCAGCACAACAACCGATTTTATCTGACAAAACAACAGGTTTTCCACTAAGTACACTTTCAATAGCAACTAAACCAAACGGTTCATAACTTGATGCTAATATAGTGAAATCTGTCGCTTTATAGAGATCTTCAATATCTTTTCGATAACCGAGATATCTTATATGCTCACATTCTGAATGAATTGGTCGCCCCACAACAAGAAGATCGATGGGAAGATCCGTCTGACTAAAATATTTTTCAAGCAAAGGATAACCCTTTCGTTCATGGCTAGAGGAAACAAAAAGAAAATGCTTCTTTTCGTTGTCGAGTCCAAACTTTGCACGCAGTAATTGATTTTGCTCGAAACTAGGCACATTGAAACAGTTCCCTTCGACAGGGGGATAGGCTATTACAATTTTACTGGCATCTACACTATAAAAATCTTGTAGTTCCTGTGACATAAGTGGAGAATGCGCCACAATAATTCGGGCGTTTGTATAAGCCTGACTCTCTAATTCTACAAAAAGATTATCGTACCACTTGGGGCTTTTTTGAATAGCTCTTAAGAACCCCAAATGAGTACCACCACAAATATACAGATCTGCAGCGGCTGTTCTGCAACAGCCAATCATAACATCTATTTCGTCCTTACATCTTTCAAGCCACTTTGAAAAGAACAACGGTTGTAACTTTCCAGGAAGTAGTCCACATGGACACAGACGAATCTCTACCCCTATATCATGTTTAAATTTTGAATCCACTTTCTTTGTGTAGATAATAACTCTATATCCCCTTGACACAAATTCTTTTGCAATATCTACAGAATAACGTTCCATACCCCCAGATAAACCAAAAAAGTTGCACGCTATTCCAATACGTTTATTTTTTATATTAACACTCATGGCTACGTTTTTAAATATATGTTACACATTTAATAAAATTAAGATACATATCTAAACAACATCACACATATAAAAACTTAGCTGACCATATGCTTATACAATTATGTATTTAATTATTTTAAATATCATGGCACTGTAAAATAATTAAGTTTTCATATGTATATCAACTAATATCTATTAACTCACAACGATGATAAAAATTCACTCAAGGCTAATGCTATTTTTTTGTCGTCAATCGAAGATACAGAAATCCTGTGAACACCTTTTGCATCTGGCATTAAAATTATTCGTTTAGAACTTAATGGCCCCCATACATCTTTCATCTGTAACCCATAATGCTCTGGATCATTTGCACAGTAAAATGCGAGAATCGGTTTATCATAAGCAGAAGCCACGTGTACAATAGATGTGTCAGGAGAAATTACAGCTACCGCTCTAGAGATAATAGGAAAACAATCTGAGAATGTTTTAGGCCATATGCGTTTGACATACTCGGTTTCTTCAAGAGTTACATCCTTATCACAATAAAATAACCCATGAATCCTTTTATCATTTAATACAGACGCGATTTTGACTATTTGCTTTTGACTTAAACACCTAAATCTAGTACCACCAACTGTATTCACATAAATATATCGACAATCCTCATTGTCATCTTTTCCTTCCAATACTGGTCTTGCATACGGAAAAATAATAGGCGCTCGATCACCTATTATTCTTTCCGCGATTCGACTCATCCTACTACCAAAGTGTTTACAGTTAGATATATCTAAAATTTCAGAATATATATGAGAACAACCTGTTTTAGAAAAACTCTGGTCACAAACAACTGTATAGGACATCAAGTTTTCTACGATGTTTTTCCGATAGTTCCATCTATCATTGAACATGTAGCAAAGATCGACGACCATATCCCACTTTTCGTTGAAAATATGTTCATAATGAGATGGGTCGTCAATATTATAAATTGACTTTTCATCTATTATTGAAGAATAAATATTATTTAACCTAGAGAAGGTTACTATCCCAATACTTACCCCCCGATCACTCAGAAATTTTAGTAACCCATTGACAAAAAGGGCATCACCAAAACAATATAGCGTATCTACGATAAGAACCTTACGTACTGAATCAGGAAATGTTTTTAAACACTTCACTTTAACATCGCTTAATTCTTTCGCTATTCGCTTGAGTTTTCTCCTCTCTATTCTAGAATGATTCAAATTAGAAAAAAATCTTAAAAAACTCGATAGCATAAGAAGATATATAAAAAATACGCTTATATTAACAATACTACATATTCATGTAAAACTATTCGAGATCAACTATTAACCACATTCAGCACGATCCAGAAGAATCAATCGACCAGAGCTTTACATATTTTAAAAAAACCGTAAAACTTGCAATGGATATATGGATCAACCCTGGAATTCCATCCATAAATCCAAATTTAATAAAATAGTACTTAAAAAATCTCACGACAGGACTTATAAAAATTTTAATCAAAGAAGATCTTCTGCCCTGCTGTAACATAACTTCTGCCTGAATAGACGTATACGCATTCTGCTTCTCAATATACTTATACAAACTTTCTCCTGATTCATGCATCAAATCCCCGCGCAATACCCCCACCTTAAAGTCATCTGTGTTTGGGATGATTTTTTCGTGAACCAAATCAGCGCTCCATTGTGCATACTGGCGATTAAATAGCCTCAAACACCAATCTGGGTAGCCCTCTCCATGTCGTAAAAAACGACCTAAAAACTTATTGCATCGTGGAAACCTGTATGCGTGATCAGTTGGTTCGCCTTTAAAAAGATCTTGAAGAGAGGCTTTCAATTTTGGCGATAGATATTCGTCCGCATCAAGACACAATACCCAGTCATAACTCGCACAATTAACAGCAAATTGCTTTTGAGGACCAAACCCTAGCCAGTCCTGTTGAAATACTTTTGCTCCAAAACGCTCTGCAATTTTCACTGTTTCGTCAGTACTTCCAGAATCAACAACGACGATTTCAGAAACAAAATTAGCACTCTCTAAGCACTTAGCCAGACAAGACGCTTCGTTCTTCGTAATCACAACCAACGAAATGGGTAGTTTCCGCTCAGCTAACGTCATTGTGTTCCTCATTCCTTAGTCATTTCTTGATGGCCTATCATTAACATTTCTTGAGCCACCGCACGCGTATTATCAGAAATCGACACACCAGCTAACATACGTGCAACTTCTTCGATTCGCTCAGCGTCATTCAGTACTCTAAGCTGACTCTGCGTTGTCTCACCTGTGAAGTGCTTTTCCACTCTCCAATGATTGTCGCCGCAAGCAGCCACCTGTGGCAAGTGGGTCACACAAAGAACCTGCCTACTCGCCCCTAAGCGATGCAACAACTGACCTACGACTTCCGCCGTTGCGCCACCAATACCACTATCCACTTCGTCAAAAATCAGCGTCGGCACTGGCATTGCAGCTGCCGTAATCACAGCAATAGCCAAACTGATACGAGCCAATTCCCCACCCGATGCGACTTTGATCAATGGACGCGTTTGTACACCAGCATGACCAGCAATCAGAAACTCACAATGCTCAGAACCATTCGCAGAAGGTGCTTGTGCCACCAAAGCAATTTCTAAACGCGCGCCCTTCATAGAAAGACGTTGCATTTGCTCAGTCACTGCATCAGCCAGTGCTAGAGCACCTTTGTTACGCACAGCGGTCAACTGCGATGCCACTAAATCGTATTGACGACGAGCCTCGACTTCAGCCTTTTTGAGACCCTCAACGTCTTTAGCCCCCGTCAAAGTCTTGAGTTGTCGACGACTATCTTCTAGTAGAGCATGCAATGACTCAGGTTCTGTTCTGAATTTACGCGCCAATTCATAATAATGCGACACACGTCGATCAACTTCGGCAAAACGTTCGCCATCTAAATCTGATCGATCTAAATAGCGCGACGCATCTCGAGCTACTTCTTCAACGAGATCCATCCCACTCGAAAGTGTTTCCACCATCTGTGAAAGTTTGTCGTCATAGCGGCTTAAACTCGTCAACTTCGCATGCACAGATGAAAGCATTGAAGACACAGACTCAGGATCATCCGTCAACTGATTGACGATCTGATTTAAGCCGTCAGCAATAGCAACACCGTGAGACAAACGACGATGATCTGCGTTTAATTCATCCCATTCACCCGCTTTTGGCGAAAGCGTTTCGAGATCCTCAATCATCCAAGAAAGTCGCTCAGCCTTTTCGGCAATGGCATCTGCGTTAGCAGTCGCATCGTCCAACGCTTTGCGAGCCTTTTGCCAAGCAAAATATGCTTCACGAACCGCGGCACGTTCCGACGATGTACCAGCATGATCATCAAGCAACTGAAGTTGATACGTCGGCTTAAGGAGCGACTGATGCGCATGCTGCCCATGTACATCAATTAACGTTTCACCCAACTCACGTAACTGAGTAGCCGTCACAACAACCCCATTCACCCAGGCACGTGAACGGCCTTTGGTATCAACAGTACGTCGAATGAGGAGCGACTCTTCTCCGGTTTGGAGTTCATTCGCGACTAACCACGCCTTTGCTTCAGAGGACGGTTGAAATTCAGCCACGATATGCGTACGCTCTGCGCCTTCACGCACGACGCTCGCATCTGCACGTCCACCTAAAATCAATTGAAGGGCATCAATTAATATCGACTTACCTGCCCCGGTTTCCCCAGTTAAAACAGTAAAGCCACGGCGAACATCTAAATTTAGAGACTCAACGATAACAAAGTCACGCAGACTGAGCGTGGTCAGCATATAAACTCCACTCGAAGTTTGACTTAAAAAAGATACTGTATCAGTTCGACGAGCGGTTCGTCTGTCTCTTCACACTTGTCGGCATAAAGTTCCACTTCAACTTGCGACGCAACAAGTCAAAATAGTCGTACCCTGCCGGGTGAAGCATTGTCATGGTTTGGTCTGTAGAACGAATGCGTAACACATCACCAGGCTGAATATCGCAGAAATCCTGCATATCAAAGTAAGCAACGGCATCGCGCGCATTGGTTAATTCAATATCAATGGCGACATTCGCTGGCAAAACAATCGGACGATTCGAAAGCGTATGAGGTGCCACCGGCACTAAACAAACCCCTTGCAACGAGGGATGCAAAATAGGACCACCAGCTGCAAGCGCATAGGCGGTAGACCCTGTTGCGGTCGAGCAAATAATGCCATCAGCCGATTGACTCGACATCTGTTGGCCGTTGACGTAAATCACAAACTCAACCATCCCGCCTGCACGGCCGTGGCTGATACCAATGTCATTGACAGCAATACCCGAAAAAAGCGTTTTCCCTTGACGAACGACTTCGCCCCCGAGCAAGCGGCGTACATCTCGCATATAGCGTCCCTGAAGCACTTTCGGTAAAACGCGCTCCATGTCTTCAAGAACAATATCGGTAATAAAGCCGAGTCGCCCAGCATTTACCCCGATGATCGGAATTTGAACGTTCGACAAATCTCGAGCCACGCCGAGCATCGTTCCGTCACCACCTAACACGACAGCCAAATCGCACATCGCACCAAGCTCAGCCCGTGTATATCCTGGACGTTGACTACGGCCTTTGAGTGAGGCGGCGCTACGCTCACAAAGGAAAACTTCTGCGCCACACTTCTCAATCACGCGAATCAAGGCCTGTAATGGTACGACCATGATTTCGGTTGGTTTTACAAAAACCGCAACTTTTTTAAATGCTAAAGTCATATGAATTCGTCGTCATTCTGAGCTTAGGGATAGACTCAAAACACTATAACGAAGGCTAGCCAAAAAATAAATGCGGGAATCGACAAAGTTCGACCCCCGCACCCATAAATGATTTTTTTAGACGAAAATTACTTTTCGACTTCAATCGTCGCAGCACCAACGGCATGGAAACCAGCGTCCACATAAACCACGTCGCCCGTAAGGCCGCTAGCCAAATCAGACAACAAGAAAGCCGCCGTGTTACCTACTTCGTCCGTCGTCACCGTACGACCGAGCGGCGCAGCACCTTCCATCGTGCGAAGCAACTTGCCAAAATCCTGAATACCAGAGGCCGCCAAGGTCTTGATCGGACCAGCAGAAATGGCATTGGCACGAATACCTTCCTTACCCAAGCTCACAGCGAGATAACGGGTACTTGCTTCAAGCGCAGCCTTCGCCAAGCCCATCGTGTTGTAGTTAGGCACCACGCGTTCGCTACCCAAGTAGGTCAACGTCAAGACAGAAGCCTGACGCCCCTTCATCAACGGCAAGAAAGCCTTAGCCATGGCCGGGAACGAATAGGCCGAGATATCCATCGCGATCTGGAAGGCTTCACGAGAAATGCCTTCGATAAAGTCACCCGCAATGGCTTCACGCGGTGCAAAACCAATGGAGTGCACAAAACCATCAAGACCACCCCAGGCCTTACCAAGTTCGTCGACCACGCTCGCGATCTGTTCGTCACTACTCACATCCATACGGAAGACAAGGTCGCTACCAAATTCAGCAGCGAGACCCTTGATACGATCGGCGTAACGTTCGTTCGCATAGGTAAACGCCAATTCTGCCCCTTCACGATGGCAAGCCTTAGCAATCCCATAAGCAATGGAACGATTGGAAATCACACCCGTAATCAGCAACTTCTTGCCGCTCAGAAAACCCATAGTTTGTCTCTCTATATGATGAAAGTCGTATTCTCTACTGAGAACACTAAGATAAAAAGAATACCCATTGCCTGAAGCAGATGGCGAGTGTCCTCATTGTATGTCCTTTCTAGAAAACTCGCCTCATCTACCCTTACCCTACGTAGGGTAAGCCGTTGTGATTTTTGCTTCAATTCTTAGGGCAACTTGATTCGTTGTCCCACTTTTAAGCGATTACTCTTCAAGCCATTGATGCGCTTCAAGGTTGAAATCGTTGTCCCGAAACGAGATGCAATACTAGATAACGTATCGCCACGTCTTACTCGATAAGTTTCACCCGACGACGCATCATCACTACTTGGCTGAACCTTTGCTGTTGCAGGGATAACTAATTTTTGCCCCACACGCAAGTTCGAACCTGATAACCCGTTGACCGATTGCAAAGCACTCACAGATACCCCAAAGCGACGTGCAACTTCGTAGAGCGAATCCCCTGAACGCACACGATAAAGTCCTGCGCTCGGTTGAGCAGTCGTTGTTGGACGTGCTTCACGCGGTTTTAGTTGAGCCTCGCCCGTTGGAATTTCTAACCTTTGGCCCACACGCAAATGGTTACTCGTCAAACGATTGGCACGCTTTAAGCGAACAATAGACACATCAAAGCGACCCGCGATTTCAGAAATCGTGTCACCAGCTCGTACCGTGTAAGTACGCACGTCTGATGCCTCGACAACCCCCGTTGCTGGAATTCGCAAACGCTGCCCCGTACGAATCGTGTTACCTTTCACGCGATTTGTTTGACGCAACGCGGTGATCGAAACACCATAGCGACGGGCAATAGACCCTAAGGTTTCGCCCTTTTGAACGGCATGAATAATGTGCTTAGTCCCACTTGTTTTTTGCGTAACACGGATCGGTGCACGCTCAACATTCGGTACGGTCAGAATGAGTCTTTGACCGATACGAAGCTGATTAGAACGAAGACGATTAGCCTTCACAATCGACTTGGTCGTGATATGCCAACGACGAGCAATGCCACTAATCGTGTCACCTCGACGTACGCGATATGTCACACGACGCCAGGTCGTCAAAGGTGAGAGGCGCAGTTTGGCATCAGCCGTTTCAGCCGCAATATCCGTTTGCTCATCAGCATTTGCACGAACCAATAGCGTGGAATGCGCCAAGACACGGCGACCCTTCGGGATGCCATTCACTTCGCGCAAATCATCTTCTGTCATCCCAGCGCGCTCAGCGACCTTCGCCAAGGTTTCGCCTTCTTGCAACTTATACGTTGTCCAACGCGACAATGGCTGACCGCTATCCATCCAACTTGCTAAGTTATCGACAAACTCATCGACCTTGTCAGCAGGCAAAAGCATCACATTGTTATGTGAAGCGACGATCACCGGTAGCTTAAAGCTCGGATTTAACTGACGGAATTCCTTCAATGGCATCCCCGCCAACTCAGCCGCAGTCTCTGTATCAATGTCGCGCGGTTTGGTTACTGTCACAAAGAATGGCTCATTGCCAACGTCGGGTAACTTCACGCCATATTTAGCTGGATTCGTCACAATACGTTTGATGGCTTCAAGCTTAGGGACATAATTAGCCGTTTCATTAGGCATTCGAAGATGTAGATAGTCCGTTGGCTTTTTTCTTGCCGCCTGACGACGAACGGCGCGTTGCACACTACCTTCACCCCAGTTATAGGCAGCCAATGCCAAGTGCCAATCACCGAACATCCCGTAGAGATATTCAAAATAATCTAAGGCTGCACGCGTACTTTCTAAAACGTCACGACGATCATCTCGCCAAAGATTTTGCTCGAGCGAATAATGTGTACCAGTTGCTGGCATAAACTGCCAAAGACCAGCTGCTTTAGCGCGTGACAAAGCCTCGGGCTGAAAAGCACTTTCGACAAATGGCAACAAAGCCAATTCTGTCGGCATACCTCGAGACTCTACCTCTTCAAGAATATGGTAGAGGTAGCGTCCCGAACGTGTAAACATACGATCCAAATAAGCTGGGTTACGCTGATAATGCGCCAACCATTTATCAACGCGTGACGTTTCTAACGTAGGCATCGCATAACCACGACGAATACGATCCCAAACATCACTAGGAGGCCCAAGTTGCTCAACCGTACTATGTATCACCAACGGTGCTTCGGCCACAGCCGCCTCGTCATCTGGTTCCGAGACTTCCGCCGACAAAGAAACTTGAGGCATCCAAAGTGCAGTGTGGAGAGCAACTGAAAAGAGCCCCATACACATCAAAGAGAGTGTTTTAGGTAAAAATAATCGGCAGTTCATGGCATCAAAAAGGTGGAAGTCACGGATACGTCGTAAGACAATTTACTAATTTTATCAATCGCATTGAATTTACAATGTAACCATCCGCTTTTATGCACAATGAGATACATATTCCATCATTTTTACGTTGGGTTCTGATTGTTCATTATGAAAACGCTTTCTTTTTCCGACTTTCTACGCACAGCCCCTGGACAAACGCTTAAACAATGGGAAGCTGTTCAGTATGATGAGTTCGTGCAAGATGCCTTCGGGTGGAATGCGCTTCAAATTGGATGTCCTCAGATTGACACTTTGCGCCAAAATCGCATCAGTCAACAGTGGCTCTGTCATCACGACTACGACACGCTTGAACGCGATATTCAACGTCCAGAACTATTGACCATTCAAGCTGAGAGTGGATGGCTCCCTTTTGCGAGCGAATCCATTGACTTAGTCACATTACCCCACACCTTAGACTATGCCGAATCCGCTCATCAAACCCTAAGAGAAGCAGCTCGCGTTCTTCTCCCAGAAGGGCGACTCATCCTCACAGTCTTTAATCCGCTGAGTCTTTGGTGGCTTCGACAAAGAGGTGTTTGCATGGGGTTACGACCCTACCTCCCTAGTAAAACATCCCCTGTACCTCTATATCGACTTAAAGACTGGTTGGCGCTTTTAGGCTTTGAAATTGACCGCGGTCGCTTTGGTATTTATTCACCCTCGTGCACAAGCACACTTGGATTTAAACGTTGGCGATGGCTTGATAAAGCTGGAGACCGTTGGGCGCCCCATTGTGCTAACTTGATCGTCCTTTCTGCGATCAAACGGCTTCCAGGTACCAAACTAGTCGGGCGCTTGCCCGTCCAAAAGTCTTTGGACCTAATCACAGGGAGCCCAATCACAGTGCCAAATAGTGCAGGCAAACAGGCTAACAAACAGCAATAACAGTACACTCTCATTTTCAACCTTGATGACAAGACATGGCACAAACTGAAAAAACACTGGAAATTTGGACAGACGGCGCATGTAAATGTAATCCTGGCATTGGTGGCTGGGGTGCTTATATGGTGTGGGGACAACATACACGTGAAATGTATGGCGGAAACAAACTCACAACCAACAATCAAATGGAACTGACTGCCGTCATTTCCGCCTTGTCCGCTCTTAAAAGAAAATGCCCCATCATCATTCATACCGATAGCTCGTACGTTAAAGATGGCATTACAAAGTGGATTCACGGTTGGAAGCGTAATGGATGGCGTACTGCAGACAAGAAGCCTGTCAAAAACGCTGAACTTTGGCAACAATTGGATGCGTTAGTCCAGCAATTCGATATTGAATGGCGTTGGGTCAAAGGCCATGCCGGTGACCCAGGTAACGAAAAAGCCGATGAACTTGCTAATTGGGGCTGCGAGGTCGCTCAAGGCATCCGTCCCGAGCCGACCTATTAGTAGTTTACATTTGGTTACATACTTATTTGCTTTTATCAAATTTTTCTGTATAATTTGTTTTCTCAGATCGCGCGGTTAGCTCAGTGGTAGAGCACTGCCTTCACACGGCAGGGGTCACTGGTTCGAAACCAGTATCGCGCACCAGAATTCTTAAAAAAACCTCTGAAAGGAAACTTTCAGAGGTTTTTTTGCTTATCAAAATCGAATCTCAAAAGAGATTCTCTTCAGCCAAAACTAACCCCCAACCAAACTTTTTTGTTCATTGGAGGGTTAGTTCTGTGGAATAACTCTCAATTTCGACTATCCCAAAGATGAGTTCTTAGGATTTTTGGCGACACGCGTCGCACAAACCATACAGAACCATCGTATGTTCGCAAAGCTCATAGCCGTAGCGTTTCGCAACAAGTGCCTGCTCTTTTTCGATGGACGGCGCAACAAATTCAACGACCTTTCCACACTGCAAACATACCAAATGATCGTGATGTCCACCATCTTCTAGCTCATAAGTCGCGCGATCCGTGTCAAAATGGTGTCTGACAATCAGACCGGCCTGCTCAAACTGAGACAGAACACGGTAGACAGTCGCGAGACCGATATCCACACCGGCATTGACTAGATCCCGATAGACTTCTTCGGCAGAAATATGTCGACGCTCACCGATTTTTTCTTCGGCGCGTTTTTGAAAAAGTTCAAGGATTTTGAGACGTGCCGCCGTCGCCTTGAGACCGGCATTCTTCAATTCCGAGGTTTGGTTTCCAGACGTATCGTTCACGTTAATCCACCTTTCTAAAGTTCATTTACCCGTTATCATACGAGGTTGGTGTAACTTCTGCACACCTTAACTGCAAACTGGATAATTATGCTTGCTAAACGATTCACTTTCGCCGCTTTAGGATTGACCGCCCTCCTTTCCCTGTCTGGATGTAACACGATGACTGAAGCGTGGGACAACCCTGGTTCTGTTGTTCCTGACTTTTTGAAGCCCTACCGTGCAGACGTACATCAAGGAAATTTGATTACGAGCGAAATGATCATGCAACTTGAAAAAGGCATGACCAAACCTCAAGTTCAATTTTTATTAGGCATCCCTTTGCTTCGTGACCAGTTCCATCCAAACCGTTGGGACTATGTCTATTACTTGTTGCGTGGCAATGATGACCGACAACTTCGCAAGTTAACTGTTTACTTTGATGCCGAAGGTCGAGTAGATCATTGGATTTCCGATCCGATGCCCGACGAAGAACAGGCTGACCAAATGATTCTTGGCACGACGAATTCTTTTGAACCACGCGCTCCTAAGGTCACGCCTAGTGTTGTCAATCAAAACTGACTTTACCTCGAGGACATAAAGTCATGACTCCTCAGATCGAACGCCTAAAGGCATTGGTTGCTCAGCTGATCGCTCGACTTGAACACGAAAAAGCCGAAAACCGTCGCCTGACTTCTCAGCTCGCTTCGCGTGAAGCTGAACTTGCTCAAACCAAACGCCGTATGGATGATTTACGTCGTAAGGTTGAAGCACTTTTTAGCTCCAATCGTAACAACGATACTCTGCTTTAAAGGAACGCATCATGCCTGAAGTGACCGTCAATATCTATAGTCGCACTTACCGCTTAGCTGTTAGTACAGGCGAAGAAGGCCTTATTCAGCAGTGCGCAGAGCTTGTTGACAAACAAATGAAAGCAATCAGAGAAGGCGGCAAGGTCATTAATCAAGACCAAATTGCCGTCTTAGCTGCGCTTGAAGTGGCTTACGAAGCTCAAAAGCAAGCCGAAAAACTCGCTTCTGAAGAAACGCAATGCGTTGCAACAAAAGATGCTGAGATCGAATCGTTAAAGGCTCGTATTCGTGAACTTGAGGCACGTCCTGTTGCGCAACCCGCTAGCTCAGGCAACGCATCACCTGATGCGGCTCTTTTGCGTGAAATCGAAAAGCTGTCAAAGCAATGCGAAGAAGCAATTTTTACTGATATTCGTAAGACGGGGGTCTTCTAACGAAGCTCTCGAAAATGTAACGAACGTTCCCAAATACCATTTAAATCCGCTACAATGAACTTAACCCTGCGGCGGTGAGCACCGGGCTCCAAAGTTCCTAGAACCAATGCTAAAACCATTAGGTTGGTGTACTCGAGAGCCGATAGAGTGTCCGACACGCGTTGTCCGACCCGTTCCGCTCCGGAGCCGACCGCCCTGAACTTTCGGTTCAGGTAACGTAGTCCAGCCCCGTTGCAGGCCCTCTTTTCAATGGGGCAATCCTTCTGTAAGGATTGCCCCATTTTCATATCTTTTGCCATCACAGCGATGAATCAAAAAGCCACTCTCTCACAACTCATAACGACAGCAAACCGCTTTTGGCTAATGAAGACTGAGCCTGGCGAATGTTCTATTGACGATGCCCTCAACGCGCCAAACCATCAAGTCGACTGGTTTGGCATTCGTAACTATCAAGCGCGCAACTTCCTTCGAGATGACATGACACTTGGCGACGCAGTCTTGTTTTACCACTCAAGCTGCCCTAAACCAGGCATCGCAGGCATTGCTCGAATTGCCTCAAAAGCCTATCCAGACCCTCTTCAGTTTGATACGTCAAGTGAATACTTTGACCCAAAAAGCAAAGAAGAGAACCCTCGTTGGTTGACGATTGATGTCGAAGCGCTGTTCAAATGCCCAGTGATCGAACTTGGTGAACTGCGCGAGCATGAAGAGCTCGCAAACATGCGTGTGCTTCAAAAAGGTAACCGCCTCTCCATCACGCCCGTCTCCAAAGAGGAGTTTGAATTTATCGCCAAACAGTGGCTAGGCTATTAACAGAACCATAAAAAATGAGCGAGATAAATCAGACCTCGCTCATTTTTTCATCACAGATCTAGTTCGCTGTTTTCTTCTTCAACGACCAAAGCATCAACCCCACCCCTAACACAATGAGAGGTAGCGTCAGCCATTGACCTCGAGATAAATCTAAAGCCTGTAATCCGAGGAACGCATCGGGTTCACGGAACCATTCCACAATAAAGCGAGCGATACCATACCCAAAACAGAAAAGCCCCGAAATAAACCCAGTGGGACGCGGCTTTTTGGAGGCAATCCACAAAACTAAAAAGAGTAACAACCCTTCGCCAAAAGCCTCGTAAAGCTGAGATGGGTGACGAGGAATACCGCCATCCATCGCCTGAGGAAAAATCATAGCCCAAGGCAGATCGCCCGAGACGGGACGCCCCCAAAGCTCACCATTAATAAAGTTGCCAATGCGACCGAACATCAATCCCGGCGGCACTAGTGGGGCAACAAAATCCGAAATTGTCCAAAACGAACACTGATGTGCCTTAGCAAAAAGGGCCATCACAATGATCACACCTAAGAGACCACCGTGGGCGCTCATACCCCCATCCCATACAGCCAAAATAGCCTGAGGATTTGCCAAGTAGTAGCTAGGCTGATAGAAGAGACAGTAGCCTAATCGCCCACCTAAAATGACCCCGAGAATGCCATAAAAAAGCAAATTCTCCATATCGTCTAACGAAATACCGCGCCAAACCTCTTTCGTTCGGCGCCTCCCGAGCCACCAAAAGCACACAAAACCCACGAGATACATCAAACCGTACCAACGAATGGCCAGTGGTCCAACACTAAGAGCGATCGGGTCAAACTGCGGATGGATAAGCATGTTTTAAGTTATTTAGCGAATTGTTATAAAAAGACTTTTCCTGCTTGGAAGCAGGTATTATGAAGCCTTTATCACCTTTACGTTCAAGTCAAAGGCTCAAAATGACCATTTCTATGCTTTCTGGTAACAGTGCCTCACAGATGCTGACACTTTTGCGTACGCATCGCCCCTTGGTTCATTGCTTGACCAATGAAGTCGTACAAGAAATCACCGCTAATGTTTTATTAGCCGCTGGCGCATCGCCAGCCATGGTCGTAGCCGAAGAAGAAGCGGGTTACTTTGCCAGCATCTCTGGCGGCATTCTGATCAATATTGGTACGCCTTACGCAGCTCGTTTGAAAGCCATGCACGCAGCAGTCGACGCCGCCATTGAGACTAACCGTCCTTGGGTCTTAGACCCTGTAGCCGCAGGTGGAATTCCTTGGCGTGATGGTGTTATCAACACCTTTGTTGAAAAGCGTCCCACAGTGATTCGAGGAAACGCTAGCGAAATCCTTGCGCTCGCTGGTGAAAAGAAAGGCGGTAAAGGCGTCGATAGCACCAATGCCTCTGACGAAGCGTTAGAAGCTGCACAGCGTTTGGCCGTAGCTCGCAAAGTCATCGTCGCTGTGACAGGTGAAACCGATTACATCACCGACGGGATTCAGACCTTAAGTGTCCCAGGAGGACATCCAATGGCCACGCTCGTCGTAGGGACTGGTTGCTCACTCTCCGCACTGGTTGCAGGTTTCTGCGCCATCACCGATGACCATCTGACAGCAACCGCCACGGCCTGTGCATTAGCAAAAAAAGCTGCCGAAAAAGCTATGATTCGAGCACAGGGGCCTGGAAGCTTCCATAACGAATACCTGGATGCTCTTTATCAGATTCAACCGAACGACTTTCTTTAACCTCTTCACTTGATGAGGAATTGACCATGCAAGCAGATTCTCTTCGTTTATATTTGGTGCTCGACCCAGACCTCTGTGGAGGATCTGCTGGTATGGTGGATACTGCCATTCAAGCCGCGCAAGCTGGCGTTACGACGATCCAACTTCGTGCACCAAATTGGAAAAAACGTCAGTACGCAGAATGTGGAAGAGCACTCCTCAAAGCACTTAAGCCTTACCATGTGCCACTCATCGTGAACGATCATGCCGATGTTGCTATCGCCATTGGCGCACAAGGTATTCACGTTGGCCAAGATGACTTATCGGTCACTGATTGCCGCAAGCTCATGCCGAGCGATATGATCCTCGGGCTCTCCGTGACGAATCTTGAGGAATGCTTAGCTGTTGACCCAAAACTTGTTGACTATATCGGCATTGGCCCCGTTTGGCCAACGAGCACGAAAAAAGATGCCGCCGAGGCACTTGGGTTGCCTGGTCTCATTGAAATTGCTCAGCAAGCCCCTTGTCCATCCGTCGCTATCGGGGGAATTACTGCGGCGGATGTGCCCTCCATCATGTATTCTGACGTGAACGGCATTGCTGTCGTTTCGGCCATTTGTGGTCAACCTGATATTCCTCTCGCCGTGCAAGTTCTGCTCGACGCTATGCCTTCATGATGATATTTCGTTCTATTTGCACCAAAGAAACCGCACGTGCGATTTCTGCCATTTTGGCTCTCTCGCTCGCTTTCCTCGTCTACGGCGTGGGCGGGACACGCGCACTACAACTTTGGTGCTTTTTGTTTCCAGCGTCGCTTTTATTTTTACTCTCAGACTTCTGGCGTCAATTAAGGATACCTGCAAGCTTATTGCTCGGCCTGACTTGTGCACTCTCGGCGATTGACACGGGCATCCGTAGTTTTTTGAAAGATGTCTATCAGTCAGACATACTTTCTGGCTTTGTCGTCGAATCGGTTGCAAACACCCATACCTCTGAATCGCTTGAATTTATTGGTACTGTTTGGCCTGACCTTCTATTCTGGAGCGCTCTAGCGCTACTCACATTTGTCCTTCAAATTTGGTTTCTTCGTCGCCGTTGTAAGCAAACTATCTCGACACCGATTGAACATCGACGTATTGCACTCGGCGTCCTAGTATTCTTACTCACGCTGTCTGCTGTATCTTGGATTGTCCGCCCTTGGCGTCATCAGTTTCCTGTACTTTCTTGGTTACGTTTTCAGTCTTTCGTCGTCGAATATCAACTTGATTGGCAACACGCTGAAGACGAACGACAGCAAGAAGTAGCAACGGCTAAAAATGAAGTTCTCCCCATTTCAGTTAAACCAAGAACCGTCGTTTTGATGATCGGGGAAAGCATTACACGCGACAACATGAGTCTTTATGGCTATCCACGTCAAACAACGCCTCAGCTTGACGCACGTGCAACTAAAGACCCTCAATTTCGTTTCATTCCTGATGCTTGGTCAATAGACGCAAGTACCGTTGCCTCATTCCGGACAATGTTTGATTTTAGATTACCCTACGACCAAAAAGAACCGACGGGTAACGTCTTCGCTTTTTTCAGAGCCGCAGGCTATCAAATTACTTGGATTAGTAACCAAGACGATCAAGCTATCAAATCAGAATGGATTGCCCACAGTGACAAGCAAATCATTCTCAATCGGTTAGCGGGGCGCTCCAGCCGATCGATGGACGACGTCACGCTTGCCCCCTTGAAGGAAGCCCTTGCCGATCCAGCGCCTCATAAGCTCATCGTCGTGCACATGATTGGTGCTCACCCGCACTTTTCTCTTCGTTACCCGGAGGGATTGCAGCCCACGTGGTCTGATAACGATGAGGTCTCTCAAAAGATGAAGGCCGATGATCGTTCAATGGTTGTACAGCACTCCCGAAATCAATACGATCTTGCCGTGCTTTACCAAGATCGCGTTCTCGCGGAGTCACTCGCACTAACCGAAGCTTCCTCCAAGCAAACACCCGCTTTTTGGCTTTACCTCTCTGATCACGGTGTCGAAACAGGGGCCTACGATGACCGTTCTGGACACTCTCAAACAACCCCGAGCGGTTATCGCATTCCCGTTTTGATGTGGGCTTCGCCTTCGCTATCCACTCAGTGGGCATGGTCTGACCTTCAAAATCGCTCTTTCCGTTCTGATTGGCTACCTTCTGTCCTATTTTCTGCGGCAGGTATCGAATTAAAGACACCTACGCCACCGTCGGTACTTTCCAAAGACTATCAATGGCAGGATCCACCATCTAAAACACGATTCCTACCGAAACAGTAAGGCTTTCCTTAGAATGAGTGAGATACTTCATCATTCTTTCTAATTTGACCTATGAACGCCCAGTCTCCTTTAACCGTTGCGGCATTTTCTGAAAAAGATGCTAAAGACATCATTTTTGCAGAAGTGCTTGAAAAGCATGCTTTTGAAACAAAGCAATGGGATGCTTCTCAACGTGATGCCGCAACGCGTGACGCGCAAGGTCTGACTGGCAATTTACCGTCTAAGGCCGCTCTCTTACCCATACGAGCACGCCTTGTCATTGCAAGAATGCATGAACGCTTAAAAGGCGTGGACAACATTCACACGAAAGTGTCGATCACATTTCCATGGACAGTCACTTTGGCTCTCTTTGCCTTGTTGTTCGGAGCACTTACTGACTATTTAGCGACTGACGGCGCTCGCATTAACTTACTTGCACCACCGCTTTTAGGCCTACTCCTCTGGAATCTAGCGATCTACTTTTTATTAATCGCTAAAGCCTTGCAGCTATTGACCTTTGAACTCCCCATGAGGCACACAGTGACTCAGTGGTTAGTCAAATTCAGTACATACCTCCCCAAGGCAAATCCCATCCAACGTGCTTTTACCGAAAAGTGGATGAGCCTCGCTTTGCCCCAATATAAGCTCCGTATCGCTCGCGCCTTTCATCTCGCAGCCATGACGTTTGCCTGTGGTTTATTGCTTGGCGTTGCGATTAGAGGTATAGGTACGGCTTACCACGTCGGTTGGGAAAGCACATGGTTCGCCAATCAGCCGGCATTGATTCACACCTTTTTCGACTGGACCTATGGTCTCTTTCCTGCTGCTATTTTAGGGCTACCAGACATGCCTACTGTCAGCGATGTTGCTCAAATGGCTTTTGACTCTGGCGCTTCGACAGCCATCCCTGCCTCCCCATGGATCATACGACTGATGATGTTGATTGTTGGGGTCGTCATTATTCCACGCTCCCTATTGGTGCTCTATGACACCATCAAGCTTCGTTGGCTCTCGAAACATATCGCTATTTCTTTGAAGTCTCCCTACTACCGCAGCTTATTGTCGGAGACACCTGTCTTACCGCAATGGACAGGCATTCTCATCAATACCCCAAGTTCAGATGAGGAATTGCCAGAAAAATGGCATCAGGTTGCCAATCATCTGAAACAAGCCTCTAACTCATCGATCGTCGTCTCTTTACACGCTATCAATGCTTGGGACGGTACGATTGCTGACACCTTAAAGCACTTACCTGTCGCAGAGCAATCTCATGTACTCATCGTATTCGATCCGACTTCAACCCCTGAAGAAGAAGTACATGGCCAATTGCTGAATGACATTTACGCTTGGGGCCAAGCACACCACATCAACACACCGATTGTCGGATTAGATCTCTCACGCATGGTGACTCGACATGGCGAAGGACATCCTTTGATCGGTAGCCGTACGGCCTTATGGCAAACCTTTGTGGCCGAACACCATTGCCGCTCTTTCACGTTCAACATAGACGACGAAAAAGCGCTAGATACGATTGCAACACAATTACGAACTTCAAATCCTTAGGTAGAGTGCGATAATTGCTTTAAAAAGCTATCCTTGAGTGACTATGTCCAAACCTGATCAATTTCGCATTCACCTGAGTCTTGTTAGCCATACCAATATTGGCAAGACAACCTTAGCCCGCACACTGCTTATGAAAGACGTCGGCGAAGTCGCTGACCGCGCCCACGTCACAGAAAATACCGAAGACTATGTGCTTGCACGAGATGCGGCCGGATGCGAACTGGTTCTTTGGGATACACCGGGCTTTGGTAATTCTGTGGCTCTTGCTAAACGCCTCACTGGTCGAACGAACCCTATCGGATGGTTTCTTGCTGAAGTCTGGGATCGCATGACGAATAAGGCTTTTTGGCTTAACCAACGAGCCATCAAGCACGTTAAAGACATTTCAGATGTTGTACTCTATTTGGTCAATGCCTCTGATCTCCCTAAGACAGCCCCCTACATTACGGCTGAGATGGAAATTATTTCCTGGATCAATAAGCCCGTCATCGTGCTTCTTAACCAAATGGGTAAACCTCGTACGCACGCTGAAGAACGAGCAGATGTCGAAGCATGGCGTGACGCCATGAAACCCTATCCGTTTGTTAAGGATGTCCTTCCCATGGATGCCTTTGCGCGTTGTTGGGTTCAAGAAACTGCACTTTTTGATGCCATTGGTCGCGCCCTCCCTGCGACTCAACATGCCACTTTTGATGCTCTTCGGGACATTTGGATTCGTAGTCGACGAGCCCTCTATCTATCCTCAGTCGACGCCATTGCACGCCACATGTGGAAACTTCTGCAGGCGCATGAATTAGTCCCAGTACCAAGCCTCAAAGATCATGTCCGATCACTCGCTAACCAAATTGGTCTAATCAAAACCCGTAACGTCGAAATGGAGGACGCCCAGACGGCGCTATCCTCGATGGCTGCCGATAGTTTGTGCGCACTTACCGATAAGCTTATCGGCATTAATGGACTCACTGGGAGTGGCGTCTCTCGCGAGATTTTGAGACGTATGAAAACGGACTGGCAAATGGCCTCTCACACGATTGCTCCAACTTCAGCAGCCGCCGTTGGCGCTGGTGTTGGCGTTGCTGGTGGGGCTGCTGCGGGTGCCGCAGCGGATGCGGCGAGCGCTGGTCTTTCGTTAGGTCTTGGCACCTTATTGGGTGGCATCATCGGCGCGATTGGTGGTGTCGGCGCAGCCACCATTTATAACGCTCGACATAAAAAAGAAGGGATTGATCTTTCTTGGAGTGAACACGCCGCACGCAACTTTATGCTTGAAGCGACATTGCTTTATTTAGCCGTTGCGCACTTTGGTCGCGGACGTGGGGATTGGCAAGCCGGAGAAAGTCCAGAATTTTGGAAAATAGCCGTGCAGGATGCCATGAAAGAACTCAAAATTTCCTTTCTTCCTATTCGCAAGCTTACCCCTGAGGCTGGCGTTGAACAATTAACGCGCTTAACAGACTCGCTTCTTCGTGCTGTCTTTATGCGTCTTTATGAACGCGGTATCTAACACTCACTTGCACCATGCTCACTAAAGGCTTAACCACCGTTGGGCTCTTACTTGTGTCAAATGTCTTTATGACATTGGCTTGGTATGCCCATTTGAAACTTCAAAGCGCCAAACTCATTAGCAACTGGCCACTTTATACCGTGATCCTTTTTTCTTGGGCGATTGCACTGTTGGAATACAGCTTCATGGTGCCAGCCAATCGCATTGGTTTTGAAGGCAATGGCGGCCCTTTCTCGCTTATTCAGCTGAAGATCATTCAGGAAGTGATCACCTTGTTAGTATTCACCTTGTTTTCTATTATCGCTTTCCAACAACAATTGGCCTGGAATCACTTGGCCGCTTTTGCTTGCATGGTGGGCGCGGTTTATTTCGTCTTTATGAAGTAGCCTAAGCCAAGCGACCCCACCTAGGTCGCTTGGCTACGCAATCCATTTTAACGAGGCTGCTGGCTCGTATATGTCACTTCAAGAATCTCAAGGACTTCAACACCAGCTGGGTGCGTCACAGTGGCTGGTGTAGGCAACTTCACTTCATCTCCTTCTCGTGCCTTTAAAAAGACACGGGCGATAGGACTAATCCAACTCACATCGCCGTGCGCTGCATCGGCTTCATCGATCCCAACAATACGAATCTTGTGTTCTTCACCACGCTGATCACAGTACAGCACCGTTGCACCAAAAAAGATCTGATCCGTTGGCGGACGAGTATCAGGGTCGACCACTTCAGCCGATTCAATACGTTTATTTAAAAAACGAATGCGTCGATCAATTTCACGCAAACGGCGCTTACCGTATTGATAGTCGCCATTCTCACTACGGTCGCCATTGCTCGCAGCCCAAGCTACTACATTCACCACTTCAGGACGCTCAACATTGACGAGATGTTCACGTTCATCCAACAATCGTCGGTAGCATGTAGGCGTCATGTAGTTCTTCGTATTAGGCGGTAATCCAGGAAGTGTAACTTCATCGTCATCTTGCTCATTAGACATATTCGCTCCAAAAGCCTATTAATTAGTTGATCAATCTCATCCTTATCTTTACGATACGTATATGTATTGACCACGCAATTTCTTTCTTATGAAAGTCTGCATTGACAATTGCTTTTTCAAATAAAAATTGAGCCCTCGTGCATAAGTATGGGTAAAAAAAATTAAGCCCTTGCACGGGTACGCCTGATTTTCGCGCCAACGAGCGCGACATTTGACCTAATAAGTCTACCTGATGAAAAAATGTAGGGCCTTGTAATCGGGGCGAGCCTCGAGACTAGTCAAGACCAGTCGGGTATAGAGGAGGCCTAAGCCGAGCATATGCCCCGAGTGGACTTGACGAGGCTCGGGGGTCGCAATAGCCTTTGAGTCGGGAGGTAGCCATAAGCTCAAACTTAGGGCTGCCTCCCGAGTCACGTGACGGCGAACGCGGGGTTTGGGGCTGGCCCCATATCTAGAAATGCAAATAGCCATGGAATTGGGTATTGTTAAGTTTCCACACAAAAACAACCCACCAAAACCATGGCTACATTCGGTACTGTAATTAAGCAATTCCTTTCTGTCAATAGCATCGTTCTCGAAGACATCGAAATAGAGGGACACTCCTCAGATGGTCAACCGTGTCCCTTTTATTCTAAATTTTTCCCAGACCATACGTAGAGACTGACTTTTTAACGCTAAGTTGTTG
>Glacier_p2__coassemble_908_pt1 | contig 74109 bp, 59 predicted proteins | sample Glacier_p2__metabat2_high_PE_005 | metagenome-assembled genome bin Glacier_p2
TAGAGTTAACTCACCCCTGAGCGTCGAGAGTAAAAAATCGCTGGAAGTTAACGTAAGTGATGTGACCAAAAACCTTAGGTTGGCGTAGGCTAGTCAATCAACCGTAGGTGACTTTTAAGAGAGCATCCGTTATGCTGAGTCATATGTCGTCATGTGTTTTGGCGAGACTCACATTCATGGAGGCACGTATGAGTGACATACTTCGTGCGTTAGAAATCTTGAAGAAAGGTCGCATTGTCGACTTGACGCATCTTGTTCACGACGAGATTCCTCGTTTTGGACCATTTCCGAAGATGACGCAAGAAACGCTCTATACAGTCCCAGAATCAGGCTTTCATGTCGAGCGTGTGAGTTTTGTGACGCAATATGGCACGCACATTGATGCGCCAGAGCATTTTGTTGAAGGACGCCGTCGCGTGGATGCGATTGAACTTGATGAACTAATGCTCCCGCTTTATGTCTTGCATCTCGAAGACGAAGTGGCAAAAAATCCAGACTTTGTTGTTGAACCACATCATATTGAAGCTTGGGAAGCGCGTAACGGCCGCATTCCAGAAGGCTCGTTTGTCGCATTTTCAAGCAACTGGAGCAAACGTTGGTCGTCGGGCGACATGACTAACAAAGACGAAAACGGTGTGGCGCATTCGCCAGGTTGGGGACTTGATACGCTCAAGCTCCTATTCGAAGATCGCAAGATTACGGCCGTTGGTCATGAAATGCTCGATACGGATGCGTCGAGTGACGTGATAAAGCGTGGATTCTTGGATTGTGAAAAGTACGTCCTCGACAGCAATCACTATCAAGTTGAACTTCTCTGCAATCTAGACTTGTTGCCGGAAACGGGCGGTGTCATCTTTGTGGGTGTCCCGAAATTTAAAGATATGCCAGGCTTCCCTGTTCGTGCTTGGGCGGTTATTCCAAGCTGATTAGAAGTCAATAAAGTGTGCAGAAAAGGCCATGATAAGAGGCTAGTGATTTGCCTTATCTAGGTACTAAAGCGTACAATCAATTACCTAGTCTTTGCCGACAGTGTCATCTTAACGATGCTGTCGGCTTTATTTTGTGATTGGAGAAGATCATGGCATCAAAGACGTTGCGGCTTGATACGCAGCTCGTCCATGCAGGGCGTCATTTAGATCCCGAATGGGGTTATGTCAATCCGCCTGTGGTGCGTGCATCGACCGTCCTTCATGACTCTTGTGAAGATATGATGGCGCGTGTGGTCGCGGAGCATGCGGGTAAGCCAACAAAACCTTGCTACGGTACCTATGGAGGTCCCGCACATAAGGCTTTTTATGATGCTTTAAAGACCCTTGAAGGGCCTAATGCCTATGGAGCATGGGCTTTTTCGACTGGGTTGGCCGCCACAACGACGCCGCTTTTTGCTTTCATGAAGGCAGGCGCCCATGCGCTATTTGCGGACTCGATTTATGGGCCGACGCGTGACTTTGCTGAATGCATTTTGCGCCCGATGGGGATTGACGTTGAGTTTTTTGATCCGTTAATCGGTGAGGGCATTGAAGCGCTTATTAAGCCTAATACCACAGTTGTCATGATGGAGACCCCGGGGTCACATTCTTTTGAACTCATGGATGTGCCCGCGATTGCGCGTGTCTGCCGTCGTCATGATGTCGTGACGGTGATCGACAACACGTGGGCAACGCCCCTTTACTTTAAGCCATTGGATCATGGGGTAGACCTCGTGATCCATGCTGCGACTAAATATATCGGTGGCCATTCAGACCTCACGATGGGGGTCATCATCGGTAATGAGCGCGTTTGGGAAAAGGTCTATCGTACGGTCGTGCGTTTAGGTCAGGCTGCTTCGCCTGATGACATTTATTTGGCTTATCGTGGGTTACACACGATGGGTGTGCGTGTTGAACGTCAATCTCAATCGACGCAAAAGATCGTGGATTGGTTAAAGACGCGTCCCGAAGTTGAATCGATTCGTTGGCCAGCTTTGCCTGAAGACTCGTCCTACGAAATTTGGAAGCGTGACTTTACAGGTGCCACGAGTCTTTTTGGTGTGGTGTTTAAGCCTGAATATGAAGACAAGTTGTCCCCCTTTGTTGATGCCTTAGAACTCTTTGGTCGAGGCTATAGTTGGGGTGGTTTTGAAAGTTTGCTCATCAAGAGTTACGGTACACGAACGGTAAGAGGAACACCTTTTAAACGTATGGTACGCGTCGCTGTGGGGTTAGAAGATCCTGCTGACTTGATTGAGGACTTAGAGCGTGGTTTTGCTGCGCTCGATCAAGCGATGCGTGTATAACGACCAGGGTTAGGTGTGGATCAGTCCGAGCGATTATTGGAGTAAGTAACAGAATGACGATAGGAAAACCTCCTGTAGGACTTCATTCAAGATTACGCCACGCTTAACAATAGTCGAGTACAATCAAAGAGATTAAGAAAAAACCTTCGGACATCATAAAAAGGAAAACATATGACCGAACTTAAGGCCTCTCAAAAGGGGGATGGTGAACTGCGTCCAGCTGTACGTCAGGTTCACCGTACCAAACGGATCCATGTATCGAATGTTGCTGAAATCGGCGCATTGGTACGCTTGGCACGTCAAAGATTGAATATGTCCCAAACGGATGCAGCGGTGTGTTGTGGTGTGGGACGTCGCTTCTTTGTTGAACTCGAAAATGGCAAGCCCACGGTACAACTCGATAAGGTACTCGCGGTGCTTGATGCTTTAGGTTTGACTTTGGCGGTAGGTGGCCCAGGCGCTGCCTTTACGGCTGAGCAACTAGCCAATGCTTCGCTCAAGAATGACCAGAAGGAGGGTCATACTTGGTCGGCTGAGTTTGTGACTGGTCTTGAAGCACCGTACGAAGAATCGCAACGTCATGCGCGTGGTCGTACGCCTGGCTCCATTGCCTTAAAGTATCGTCGCATGAGTGCAGTTCGAGATGAATCTGGCGACTTGCGTTGGGAAACGCCAATCAAGGTGAATCCTGAGGCCCTGAAGCACCGCCAGGCTGATAAAAAAGCCAAATAATTTGTCGACCCCTGACAAGAAAACCTCGGTTTCTAACGATTCCGAGGTTTTTTCTTAGAGTGGACCCGCGTTAAAGGTGTTCGTCAAAGAACGAGGCCATATAAGCGACGTCGCGCGGATCGGCGCCCACTTCGATGGCGATGTCTTGCCAATCAGAAAAGACACGGCGCATTTGCATGAGGCTTTGTTTAGCTTCAGTCACCGTCAAGCCAAAGTAGGGCGCATATTGAAGCGCATCTTCAGGCATGCCGAGGCGCTTTCGGCCGTCCATCGTGAGACCAGGGCGCGTATCGTTGGGGTTCCATTCAAAGGTATAGGCGGGCGCCAATCGCCATCCTAAGGGGGCACGTACAAATTGCCAACGTTTTAACGAATCGCTACTGCCACCCGTCATCGCAATAAAGGCGATGCGACGCCAGGCTTCTTGTAGATCTTCGGTGGGCGAGGCACCGTCACGATTGAGAATATCAGCAATCGCGAGATACCCAGGTTTCAGAGGCCGAGGGCCATCGGAACGCGTCGCTAAGGTGGCGGCCGTTAAAAGCATTAAAGGTCGACCAGACGAGTCACGGTCGGCTCGGGTGGTAAACCAAACCGATTCACCCATGGCACGTGAGAGCGTACTCTTCACTGTTCGAAGGCCGCAACGTTCGGCCATTAATAAAGCCACATGTCCCCACAAAGGACGATCAATCGGATCGTTCATCGAACGAAGATGCAACGTTTGAGGAAGACGATCGAGCTCAATCGAGAAAACGGGACGGTCACCAGGCAACGTCGTAGCACGTTGCAAAAGGGCTAATGGCGCGTTGAGCGATTTGCCCCTTTCGATGGTGTGATAAGCGTAAATGAGGTCGGGTAATTCTAACGTACTTCGGACACGCGTGATTGCCTCAATCTTTGGTGCATTTTCACACTCAAACACCAAACTTCCGAGCACGTCTTCGACATTTAAAAGGCGAATTGCAGCATTTTCGAATTTGCTGGCATCCTGAAGGGCTCTTGGATCGGGGTGCGACGAATTAAAGAAGAGGGGCAAATTCAGCGAGCTTAGCGCACGGTCTTCAAGAAAACTGAACGATGTTTTGCCGGGCTTCGGTCGATGGATTGCATGCGTCAAGGGGAGGTCAAAGCCCAACGAGAAGCCTGATTTCAACCACGCCTCATCATACTGAAACTGCAAGGTCGTGCCAGACGAGGGCAAAAAAGGGGAGTTATTGGAGCGAGTTCCCGAGGGGGTACTTTCATGAGAAGGTACGACCAGACGCCCAATCAGACGACGTTCTGGTAAGTGATTGGTATAGACGTGGTACAAACGAGCAGAAGGGCTACTCATTTTTGTTAACTCTCCTTCTTCGGTTGACGGGCTCTTTGAGGGAGGCGTTGGGCTTCTAGGAGGAGACCAGTTTCGTCATCAGTTGGCGTCGCAAGTTGAGAGAAGGGTGTGCCTAAGCCCAAAGCTTGAAGAACAGCAGCGACATTACCAATCGCAATGCCGCAATCTCCTTTTTCCATTTTTGAGAGGGTGTTGAGCGAAATGCCAGCACGCTCAGCTACCACTGCCTGGGGGAGGCGGCGGCGTAAACGGGCAGCTTTGAGATTGGCCCCCAGTAGACGAATAGACTCTTCAACAGCAAAGGAGGGACGCATAACACGCAATATCCTGTGAACTAAAGAGGTTAATCACCATCTTTATATAAATAAAGAGAATTTTTCTGGACGGATGGGAAATCGATGAAAACGCGGTGAATTTGGCGTTTTTTGCCTTGTTTTTGCTTAGAAGGCGGATCTCATAACTCATCGTATAATGTGAATTATACGCGAATAACCACCATAATTGTGTGAATTATGTACCTTTTAGTGCGTTTAAAAAGGGTTTTGATCCACCCTTTGAAGCTCATTTTGCTCCTTTTTGGAAAATGGCTTCGTGGATTTGAGGGAGATCGCGGCCAGTCTGCGCACGTGACAGGAGCCGAATTGTTGCGCGCTAGCGGCTGAAGGTTTAATAGTGGTCTTCGGGTTTTGACCGACTAGCCTGTCACCTTGCCAATTGTACGGACAAAGCCGTCGTAGAGCTCTACACTACCCTATTCAAAGTAGTGTCTCGCTTTGCAAGCATTTTACGATATTTATGAAGCTTTGAGTGAGCACCAGAAAATACGCAAAAATCTACAAAAATGTGAAGATCAACCAACCTAAAAGTTTTTTGGCAACTCTTTTTGGGTAGAGAGCAACAAAACACTAAAGAGCGTCTTAAAATTCGTCATGAGTTCGAAAAGCTACTCGTTTAGGCGTTTCTTAGCGGTTATTTTGTCGTCCGAGTTGTGCCAAAAACCGAAGCCATCAAAGGTCTGAAAAGAACGCTTGCCTGTAAAAAGCCTATTTAATTTCATTACGGAAACTAAATATTTTCCACGTCAAAGCGTAGGTTCTTGACGAAAAGCCATATTTTGCCATGTTTCAGGGCAAAAAGGTGACCTCAAAAAAAGGATTTTGGGGGCGGTCCATGGTGAGATCCGGGTGTGGCTGCTTGAGCTTAAGCTCAAAAGTTGGATCAAAAATTGAGGAGTTTTGAGAAAATAGTGGTGTGAATTTATCGATAAATTGTATGAAAATTTCTCGAATAAATGCCCCTAAAGGGAATGCTATTCTGGTTGTGCACTAAAAGCCTTAAAAAGCCGTTCAGTTTTTCTAAACAGGCGTTAACCCGTAAGGATTTGGCGTGGTTTTTAGGTTTGGTCACATTGAATGGCGCAAGCTCGTGGTCAAGTGTCTGATCGGTCTTCTCGTTCGTTAACTCTCAAATGTGATGAGGGGAGCTTCGCCTTTTGAAGTTTGAGACCTTGCTAAACAGCCTTGATATTTCGAAAAATTAATGCGTTTATTCCGACACAACACTTTGTGCTCAAACACGTCCTTTTTTAATCTCTCATGACTTTTGTGACTCGGCTCTGTTGAATCTGTTTGCATAGCTAATGTTTGGTTAGATCGCCGAAGTCTACATACCTTCGTTCGCAGAGATGCTCTCAGGCGCCTCTAGACGCTCGTTATCCGCGTTGCTGTGGCTCGGTAAGGTGTTGACTTGTCCGATGCGTGATAGGTGGCTTAGCGAGCAAATACGAAGGGGTGTGAGTTTTGGTGGGCGTCTGGAGGTGCATTTGGGCAACGCTCGCTTTTTTTCGACTGATGTTCGTCATGTGAACTTCAATTGGGCATCGTCACGCCTTTGAGGTTTTGGCTTTTGTGGCGTTTTAGTAGCAGCTCTGTGGTGGGCACGTATAGTGATTCAAGCAGCGCAATGCAAAAAGAAAACCGCCAGAAGCGCGTCGGGCGGTTTCTATAATGGGTGATGAAGTCCCTTTAGGGATTAGAATGAGATCTTTGCGCTAAGTAGCTTTGGGTCGGCGCCCGCTAGAACAGCCGAGACGCGCTTCATGCCGATATCGGCACTCCACACTCCACAGAGCACCATCAACGTGCCCATGATGCCAACGAAGGACATGCCTTCGTCAAGGAACCACCAACCCGCAATGATCGTAATGATCGGAATTAAGAAGAGACCATTGCGAATCGCATCGGCACTGGTGGCTTGTGAAGCACGTTGCCATAAGACTGTACACAGAGTTGTGGGACCCGCAGCCAAGAAAACGAGCGTCATAAAGACCGAAGGATCTGATAGAAGCTGAATGTCGGTGGGGTCTTCTGCTAAGAAGAAGGGCATGACGGCAAATAAGCCCCAGCCAAAGGCTTTACGTGCCACAAAGAGCGGGCTATAGCTATGAACACTCTTTAGTAGCGCTGTGTAGACAGCCCAGGCAAAGGCAGCGATCAAAGCCAGGATAAAGCCTTCAGTCGGCAGGTCACTCATGATCAAGTCGTCAAAAGCAACCAAACAGAGACCAGTGACGGCGGTGCAACTTCCGAGCTTTGTCATCCAATGTAAGCGAAAGGCTCGCCAACGCAAAATGACGAGTAAGGCCGTGAGTAAAGGCGCGGATGCCATCACGACCGAAACGGTGCCAGCATGCGCCTCAGTGAGAGCAATGTTTTCAAGACCGTGGTAGATAGGCACACAGAGAATGCCTAATAGCGCAAGGCGAGCTTCGTCAGCGAGCGAATTCGCAAAGAGCTTGTCGTGACAAAGAAGAATGAGTATCCCATAGGCCATCAAGGTTCTGATGGCCAAGACAGCGTAGGGACCCAAACCGTGAGCATAGAGATATTTGGTTGCGATGTTAGAGAAGCCCCAGGCGACGATCACGACGAGGGCTAAAAGAAAATAGGGGAGCGTGCGTTGTGTTTGCATATAAGTGCAAGACGAGTCCATTTGTGGCTATTCTAGCGCGAGCGGTCTAAAATTTTGGCTTACTTCAAGCGGTTTCGCTCAGAGAGAGTAGATCTAGCGCAAATTTTGTTGTTTTGATTGCGTTAACTTTTGGGATTTTTTGATGATGACGCCTGACGAGCTTGACTATGAATTGATGGCTGCGGCGGATCCGGACTACAAGGTCTTTGGTGACAAGCTTCAACCTGGAATCACGGATCGGTTGGGTGTTCGTATGCCCAAGGTTCGTGCATTAGCTAAAGAAATTCTCAAAGAAAACCCTCAGGGGTTTCTTGATGAGATTTTTAAGCGTGATCATCCTTTTGCGTCTCAAGAAGCTTTGATGGTCGCGACAATTGTAGCGGGCGGATTGAAACGTGTGGCTGACGACATCTATTGGCAAAACGTTGATCGACTATTCCCATATATGACAGGCTGGGCGACCTGTGACTTGATGGGATCTGCCGTGAAGCGCATTGCTCAGGATCCAGAGGGATATTTGCCATATCTTGAAACCAAACTCGCATCAAAGAATCCTTGGACCGTGCGTGTCGCTCTTGTTTGGTTGCTGACTTTTTATCGTACGCCAACGACGCTCCCTATGGCTTTGAGTGCTTTAGATCGCGCCAGTGCGCGCGCGTTATCGATGGCTGCGTCAGGTGACTATTACTTATCGATGGCGCTCGCTTGGTGTCTATCAATGTTAGCGACTGTTGAGCCTGAGCCCGTTTCTCAACAAATGGACGCGTGGCGTAAGGCAGGGCGTTTGGATGCTGAAACCTGTCGACGGACTGTCCGAAAAATTCGCGAGTCTTTGCAATTTACGCAAGAAGCTAAAGCCGCTGTGAGCCAACGATTCGCTTAAAACGCAAGTCCTATTAGAGTACAACTGCGCTTTTCGTGCGCCTAGCCTATATAATCCGAATACATTTGCGCATAGAAATCCATCTATGCATTGACCCTTATTTTAAAGAGAACGACCATCATGACCGAAGAATCCGCTATGCAGATTACGCCTATTGAAGCTTCCGTTTTGCTTTCCGCCCCCGAGTGGGATCCTGCTTTGTTTGTGAAGACCTTGGCAGAAGATTGGGAAATTACGGTGCCCGAAAAGGATGTGCCAGCTACGCCAGAAGATTCTCTCGTCTTTGAACACGAAGGCGTTGTGATCGCGATCAAGCTCTTTAACGAACCGTTGCCCGCTGAAATGACGCGTATGCATGCCGCGATGAATCCGTTGTGGCCGCAAGCGGGGGCGATCGCTCAATTGCACCGTGCCCATTTGGCCGTCGCTGCTATCCCGAAGACCGCAGGTCTTCTTGATGCCGCTCAGATGCTTGTCAAGGTAGCTTCTGCACTTTGTGTACAACCGTCTGCGTTGGCTATCGATAATGGTTCGACCATCATTGGCACAGATGGCTATCGTGAAGGCGCCGTCGTGATGAAGGGGGGCGAACTGCCGCTCTTTAACCTTGTGACCTTTGCCATTGCTAAGGCTGACGAAACGCATTTCATCGCTTTTACGATGGGTATGAGCTACCTCTTGCAGCGTGAACTCGAAATCTTGCCGACAACGCAAAAGCCGGAAACGATTCAGGAATTCCTCTTTACGGTGGCTTCCTACACGGTCAAGACAGGTCGTGGCGTTGAAGATGGTCAGATCCTTGGCTTGCGTCCTGAAGCCGGTAAGCCTGTCAAGTTGGCTGATAGCCAGTTGATCCCTGGTATGCAAACCTTGCAGATCACGTTGGATTAAACCCCGAACGGGAGAATAATGTTATGAAATTAGCTCAAGCACTCAACGAACGTAAAGAGTTGCAGACGCGTTTAGATCGTCTGCACGATCGTCTGACGGCGAATGTGCGCGTTCAAGAGGGTGATACGCCGAGCGAAGATCCAGTCATGCTCTTTGGCCTTTTGGACGAAACGGCTGAGGCTTTACAGAGCCTGATCTTTCGCATTGCTCGTACCAATATCGAAACGATTGTTGAAGGTCGTCCTTTAGCGGATTGGGTGGCTGAGCGTGAAGTGGCGCAGCGACGTTTCAACATCCTTCGTGATGTGCTTGATACGGCCGCTCGTCGTACGGAACGTCATAGCGCTACGGATATTCGTATCCTCTCCACGATTGATGTGGCCGCTCATCAAAAGGCTTTAGATCAGTTGGCTGTTCGTATTCGTGAAATTGATGCCACGGTACAGGCCGCAAACTGGACGACCGACTTGCTTTAATTTCAAGCCTATTGCTACTTCAGTGTCGCGGCTCACGAAGGCGGAATTCACCTTTACATATGGCCTGTCATTGTGACCCTTCATTGTGACACGCGTACTGTTACGACTCTTTCACCGTCCATTAACCACGAGTTCGATTCGTGACCGTGTACTGAGGTGGCATCTTCTTAGATTCATGGCGCAGCGATGCGCCATTTTTTGTTGGTTTTCGCAACCTTGCTATGAAGTCAGAGTAGGGCAGTTGTCCTGATTCATCTAGCAGGCTCGATGTCTTACTTTGCTCCTAAACAAATTCTCATCGTCCACTCACAATAAGTCCTCCGTCTGCGGTCTTTTTGCTCTTCAAGATTTGCAACAATTAACCGAAAAAAAATGTGTCAATGGCCTCTTTGAGGTGTGGTTTTTGTGTAAAATCGCCAAACATTTTTCTATCGACCTATCTATAACGATAGTGTTGCTTAACTGTTTCGGACCACAATGGAAACTATTTTCGAAAAACTTTTCTACAGCGCGCGTTGGATTTTAGCGCCGCTCTTTTTAGGCCTTTCGGTTGGCCTCTTGGCTTTGACGCTGAAATTCTTCCAGGAAGCCTGGCACGTCTTGCCACATGTCTTCGAACTTTCTGAAGCTGACCTCGTGTTGTCGCTTTTGTCGATGATCGACATGGGTCTTGTGGGCGGTCTCATCGTGATGGTGATGTATTCGTCCTACGAAAACTTTGTCTCTCGTCTTGATTTGAATGAGCAGGAGTCTGAGCGCTTAGGCTGGCTCGGCAAGATGGACGCTGGCAGCTTGAAGAACAAGGTGGCTGCGAGCATCGTTGCGATTTCGTCGATTCACTTGTTGCGAATCTTCATGAACATCGAAACGATCGGCAACGATAAGCTCATGTGGTACGTCATCATCCACTTGACGTTCGTGCTCTCGGCTTTGGTCATGTGCTGGATTGACCTCTTGACCCGTAAAGCCCACTAAGCGAATCTGAGTCCAAAAATAAATGGCGTCGAAAAGCAGTTTTCGGCGCCATTAGTTTTTTGAGTTGCGAGAGAGTTTTCGCTCTTATTCCATTTTTTGCAATAGGTTCGATGCGATGCGACGGACGATATTGCGTGGCAAGAAGCGTGTCATCCATGCGCCAATGCGATTAGTAAAACCGTCAAGTACGACAACTTTTCCGGCCATCATGCCTTCAAAGCCCGTTTTAGCGACGCTCTCAGGGTCGGCCGAGAGTCGCTCAAAAGGACTATCGGCTTTGAGGCCAGCGGTCACGCCAAATTGGGTACGTGTGGGACCCGGGCAAAACGCCGTGGCAGTGACACCTGTCCCTCGAAGTTCTTCAGCCAGGGACTCAGTAAAAGAAAGCACATAAGCCTTGGTGGCCCCATAGACTCCTAAATAAGGGCAGGGCTGAAAGGCAGCCGTGGAAGCAACATTGAGAATATGACCGTGACCTTCACGCTTCATACGGCGAGCCATACGTAAAGAAAGCGACGTGAGCGCCATGACGTTGAGGCGGATCATCTTCTTAAGCATGGCTTCGTCCATGTCAGACGAGGCGCCAAAGGCCCCAAAGCCCGCATTATTGATGAAGATCTCAGGCGTGATACGACGGTCAGATAACCAACTCGAAATTTGGTCGACGGCGCCAGCAGCCGTAAGGTCGAGCGCAAGCAAATGCGTTTCAGTACGAAGGTCGCGGCTCAGTACCTCAAGGGCGTGCATATTGCGCGCAATCAGTAGGACTCGATAGCCTTTTGCAGCCGCCAGTTTGGCGAACTCGCGTCCGATACCGCTAGAAGCCCCCGTGATGACGGCGAGCGGTTGTATGTGGTCCGAAGACATAGGCGGATGTTGCTCCTTTTGAGTTGACTTCAGAAGTGTACAACAGGGTAGCCGAAAAGCGTCTAAACTTCGGGAATCTCCTCTCAAACAAACTACTTAGATAGGTATGCAAATCCGTCAACCGCTCACAATTCGTCTCTTTTGGCTCGTGCTAGGTATGGCCATTCACACTTGTGGCATTGCTCTTATTACGCACGCTGCTTTAGGCACAATGCCTGTGACAACCTTACCATTGGCGGGCTCAATGGTGGTAGGCGCTTCTCTTGGCACATTAACCTTTGCACTTAACGTCACCTTCTTTTTCGTTGAGTTGGTGCTTTTGAGGTCCCGTTTTCGTCCGCTTCTTTTGTTGCAATTGCCGTCTGTCTTCGTCTTTAGTGCGATGATTGACCTGTGGCTTTATTTTTTGGCATCGGTACCTGTTGCAAATGTTTGGATAGGTTTTGGTTTTTCACTCATTGCCAACGTATTGGCGGCCATCGGGATACTCTTACAGATCAAGTCCGACACTTTGATGCAACCGGTTGAAGGTGCGGTGCTAGCTACCGCTATGGTCACTAAACGCCCATTTGCGAGCCTCAAAATTGCCAATGATCTCCTTTGTGTAGCGCTCGCTGCGATTGTGAGCTGGATTTTCTTGCGTCATTTTGATGCGATTGGCATCGGAACATTGGTGTCAGCTTTGATGGTCGGCTACGTAGTTAAGATTCTTAAACCTTTTTTTCTACCAGAAAATGCCGATGCGGAATAATCGCCGTTGTCGTTAAAATCTATCGTTTCAAATGATGGAGAGATCCATGACGCAGAAGGGGACACGCCCGATCTTTGGATTTTTGCTCGCTTTTATGGCGGGCTTTGGATGGGGTTCGATGGGGGTTGCTGCCCAGGTCATGATGGCCGACGGTGGTTTTACGGCTGGTGACTTGGTGTCATTGCGCGTTTTTGGCGCAGGTGTCTTATTGGCAGCTTTTTCAGCTTTAACGTCACGCGCTGCGATTAAGAAACTCTTTGGGAGTCGCCAACTTTTTGTTGATGTGCTCATTTATGGGCTTGGCGTCTTGGCCACGCAGCTCACGTTCTTTTTGGCGATTCGTGATGCCGGGGCGGCGACGGCTGCCATTATGGTCTTAACAGGCCCCTTATTTATTATCGGGTGGTTAGCCTTACGTCACAGTGTACCGGTCTCAGGCTTAGAACTTTTAGCCTTCGTGTGTGCCGTCATGGGGGTAGGCTTGATCGTCACGAAGGGCGACTTGTCGGTTGTGAATCTCTCGGTGTCGGGCGTGCTTTGGGGCTTGGCGTCCGCCGCTTGCGGTGCCTTTTGTACCTTGCAGCCACGTCGTGCCATTGCCTCCTTAGGGGTGGGCACCGTGGTTGGTTGGGGCATGTTGCTTGCAGGTTTGATTGCCTTATTCGTTCATCCGCCATTCTCTATGAGTGGTACTTGGAGTTGGATGACGGTCTTGGGGTACCTCTACATTGTTGTGGTCGGGACGGCTTTGGCCTTTTTCTGCTACTTAAAGAGCCTTGACTATGTGCCGCCTTCGGTGACGGCCATCTTGGGTGCCTTTGAACCTTTAACCGCTGTGGTGATGTCGGTCACGCTCTTGGGTACGGCCTTTAGGATGCCAGAAGCTATCGGTATCGTCTTTGTCTTTGCTACCGTCTTTATTTTGGCCATGCGCGAAAAAGGACGTAAATAAAGAGCACCAAAGCGTGAGCTGTTGAAATACGTCATAACCCGTTATTGAAAGGTTGAAAGAAAAGCAAAAAAAGCACCGAGAAGGGTGCTTTTTTGCTTTTGGTTAGTGACGTAAGGCTTGTTGCTTAGTCTTTGTTCTGACGATTACGGAAGTAGATCTGATCCTGAATGTCAGACGTACGCTTCGTGAAGCAGTCGTCAAGGAGTCGTTCAGCGAGTTCTTCGGCTTCAGCCAAGATACGTAGGTTGAAGTCATTCAAGAGGGCTTGTGCCTGATCGGCATCCGTCTTCAAAAGTTCAACGTATTCGTCTTCCATGGCGGCCTGACGGGTCGCCGTCAAGGCTTCAAAGTCGGCAAAGGCCTTCTTGACCATCGGGGCTAGACCCGCATAGTCTGTCATGACCAAGGTTTGAAGCTTACGGAACTTCCAGTACACCGAGCGACGGTCTGCGTGAGCAGAACCAACGCCATAATGTTCAGGTACACGTTCAAGACCTTGATAGAAGGGCACGTAGCAAGAAAGGTCAGCCATCCCCCAGGCCAAATAAATCGTGCAACCAATGGCCATGGGCAACCACGGGCGAACCTGCATCACGTGGCTTTCGTAGGTACGGAAAACACTCACCGGACGCCAGGGTTCGTCACCATTGAGACCAAACTGATAGGGATCGTGCTCAGAACCATCAAAGTGGTTACGCATGATGGCCTTGAGATCATTCACCGTAATAGGCTTTTCAGGCGTGAGGTAGACGTCAAAGTTGCGACCGTCATCTACAGGCTGTTCGATCGACGGATTGAGCATCTTTTGCATCACCCAAACACGTGGGTCGTTATAGACGCGATCACGGCTGTCGTCACGGGTGTAAGCCTTGGCAAAATCAAAGGCACCGTCTTCAGGCTTCCAGAAGCCATTGGCCTTGGCAAAGTCCATGACCGTGGGTGAGCCCATCATGTCAGCGCGTGTCGGATCGTATTCGCGTAAACGTCCCTGGTTGCCAGTGGCCATGTACTTATCAGCCGGGGTACGGTGAGCGATCCACTGATGACCCGTACCCGTTTCAAGGTACCAAACGTCTGTGGCATCGACAAAGCCCACACCAAAGCCTTCACCAGCGCCTTGCTCTTCAATGATGCGACCTAAGAGCGCACAAGCTTCTTTGGCGGTACGGCAGCGTGGCAAGAGTACATCCAAAATGTCGTCTTCAGTAATGCCCGTGGCCTTGTTATACGGATCAATGGCTAAGGCATCATCACGCGCAAAGATGGATTCGGTTCCCGTAATGCCTAACCCCGCTTCATTAAAGCCCACGGCACCGTGGAGCTGTGTTTGCCAGTTGGGCGCTGTCGTATAACGCATGGCATGTGCCGGCATGGGATATTCAAAGGCTGTCGCACCCTGATGATCTTTCGTGCGATACATTGCGCCTTCAGGATAGTCTTGAGCAGGATGAATCACGAAATGTTGGGCTTTGAGCGCACTGCTGTCAGCACTACGGGCAACAAGAAACGACCCGTCGGCCGTGGCCTTTTCACCAACGATTACGGAAGTACACATAGGTTGAAATCCTTTTTGTTGACGTGCAACTCTGAGGCGAGTTGCAAGAGGTAATCTTTAAATTGTAGAGCCGATATCTTCAAAGATACCATGCAGGTTTTCGTGAGTAGGGTAAACACTTCGCTTAAATAACGCGTTTTTGATGGTTTTTGAATGAATAAGATGTGAGATCGAAAACGACTGCCAACGAATCAAAGAAACAGTGTCATCACGAATGCGCCACCATTTTTGAGTCGTTTTTTCACGAAATTGCACGTTTTCAAATGGCGTTTTTTCACGGTTGCGCCATTATTTTGGATGGTTTCGCTCTCGCACAGTCAATGGTAAGGTGTAAAACCGTCTGTTTGTGGCCTCAACTCGTAGGCGACGTTCTTCAAAAGGACGCATGTTGAGGCAGTTCAGGTTAAGCTAGAAGTGTGAATGATTCCCTGATGGTTGAACAATCGTGCCGCTTTTATCTTCGTCCTTCAATCCTTTTGATAGTGTGATGTCGTCTGATGTGACGTCGTCGCAGGACGAAGTTGTGCCTGAAGATTTCGTCGATGGCGTTCATGAGAAACTAGACTCGGCTGATTCGTATCGTCCAGACTATGTCAAAGAGGTTCGACTGGCTGATGCTTTTCGAAATGTCGAATTGACCGATGGACAACGGACATTGATTCCAAAACTCGAAGCCTTTTTAAAGATCGAACCCATTGGCGTTTTTCTTTTAAAAGGCTATGCCGGTACGGGTAAGACCTTCATGATGAAGGGCGTTGTGGACTACCTCACGCGTCAACATCGAGATGTGGTGCTTTTAGCGCCGACAGGGCGCGCAGCCAAAGTCTTGGGAACCCGTGTCAAGCGCCGTGCGTCGACCATGCATAGTCATCTCTATGGCAAAACGGAATTGATGAATCCAAACGATCCAGATGAATTTCGTTTGGTGAGCGAACTCACGCTCAACACGGACGCTAACGATGTGGTCTATATCGTTGACGAAGCCTCGATGGTGAGTGATCGAGCGGTCGAAGGTGGGATTTTGCGTTTTGGTAGTGGTCAGTTGCTCTCTGACTTCTTTCATTTTGTGAGTGAAGGGGATCGAAATCTTACACGTAAGGTCATTTTTGTAGGTGACGTGGCACAGTTGCCACCCGTACACATGACGGAGTCGCCCGCACTCAGTGCGCAATATCTTGATGATAACTTTGGCATCAAAGCCTACGAACATGTGCTCTCCGACATTGTGCGTCAAGAGGCTGATAGCGGGATCATGCGAACGTCGTTAGACCTTCGAGAAGCAATTAAGCGTCATGATTATCGTGCCCCCAAGGTGCCTTTTAGCGAATTTGACGACCTGACACCTATCACACCTCGCGAGATGGCTGATCTTTGTTTTGAAGTGATGGGTCGCAAAATCACTCGCCATGCGGTCATGATTGCTCATAGTAATAAGCGCGTTCAAGAACTGAACTTTGCTTTGCGTGCGCATCTTTTTCCGGGTGTCGAAGAGGTGACCGTGGGCGACAAGCTCATGATCATCATGAATACGCGCATCAATGAAAATTTTGTTTGTAACGGTGACTTTGCGCAGGTGGTGCGTGTGGGCGGCGTCGTCACGCGTACCGTGCCGTTACCGAAAGAGCGATTGAAGTACGGTGGCTTTCGAGAGCGCGAACCCTTGGCGTTGCGGTTTCGTGAGGTGACCTTGAGATTACGAAACGAAGAAGGGGAGCTATATACGACCGACGGGCTCATTATCGAAAACGAACTCGAAATGATGGCTGCGCCCAATTTGTCTCTCATCATACAAGGGCTTTTGATTGACTTTGCGAAGCGTCACTCTCATCTCAAGAAAAAGTCATCTCAGTACCAAGAAGCCTTGGCGAAGGATCCTTATGTCAACGCCTGGCATGTGCGCTATGGTTATGCTGTGACATGCCATAAGTCTCAAGGCGGCGAATGGGAGCACGTTTTTGTTGACTGCGGCTGGCATAAGCCAGACCTTGATCAGAGTTACTTCAGATGGCTCTATACGGCAGTGACGCGCGCCAAAAAGCATCTCTACTTGGCGCGCATTCCTAAAGGAATCAATGTCATACCAGACGACTGCCCAGATTGGTTTTGAGCTTTAGGCCTTAAGGGCGAATAAAGCGTAAGAATTTGCCGTTTTGCTCAAGGAGCAGGGTATTGAGCGTCAGTTCGCGTAAGTTATACGTGGACTTAAAGGGCTGGCGTATGCCATTTTTGAGGTAAGTCCCTGAGAGCGTAATTGTATCCACCGTGAGGGACCACGATTCAATGGCCCAGGGAGCGCCCTTGGTCGTTGTGGCGCTGCCGTCAGGCAAGAAATCAAACACGATGGTTTGTTCAGGTGGTAAAGGCTTGGCGTCAATCCACTGACCGACCACCGTGGGACCACGGTAAGGTTCTTCAGTGGAACAACCATTAACCATCGCCAAGACGGGCAAGGTGAGGGCGGCGCTAACGAATTGGCGTCGATTCATAGAAATCCTTGATAGGTCTGGAGGGTAGACCGTTGCGTGGCCTTGATGTGTCGAAATTGAATGCGGTCGCCCAAACAAAACGACGTTAATAGACTTTAGATCCCGAAGTAGGCAAACATGTCTTCGATCGTACGGTAGGTGCGGCCTTCGTACGAAATACCGCCCGTCTTATCTTTGAGGTAGCGACGACAAGCGGTATAAAGGCGAAATCGATGACGGCCTTCCCAAGCAAGATATTTTTTTGCTCGAATGATTTTTCTCATGTTGCACTCCTTTTTCGGCTCATCCAATTTTTGAGGGCATCCTTATATTGTAGTCGACCATAGACTAGGTTGGCTATAAGGCAAAACGCCACGCTCTCACAGCGCAAAAAAGCTTGTTTTTTCTCTAAAAGAGGCGTATCTTAACCATAAGACAACGGCTTTCGCGGCAGTTCGGCCAATGCCGGCGCTTCCATCTAGATTGAAGTTTATCGTTACTGAGAAGCACTTTTTGTCCGCGTACACCTTGTCACTCAGGAGGTCGGTAAAGCCTCCGTAGCCAAAGTTGGCCCGACTGCTCAAGATGCCGTTGGGCCACTTTGTTTTTAGTCTTTGGCTCAGCTTTTGTTGAACGATTCACCAAAGCAAAGCGGCCAACCGTGACCGATTGACAGCGCTTTTGTTTCTTTGGTTTCTTCGTTCAATTAAAGCGTCTTTGCATCCCAGCTATTACAGACGCCCGGGTTACCAGACTCAAACCCACGCTTAAACCAGCGTAAGCGCTGTGCTGAGGTGCCGTGGGTAAAGCTATCTGGCACCACACGTCCCGTTGCTTCTTTTTGCAGTCGATCGTCACCAATCGCGGTGGCTGTATTAAGAGCTTCTTCAAGGTCGCCCGCTTCTAAGATGCCACGCTTTTCCATATAGTGCCCCCAAACGCCCGCAAAGCAGTCTGCTTGAAGTTCCATACGGACTTGAAGGCGATTGGCTTCAACCTTCGAGGCGCGTTGCTGCAACTGGTGGACTTTGTCTGAAATCCCTAAGAGCGTCTGCACGTGATGACCGACTTCGTGGGCTAAGACATAGCCTAAAGCAAAGTCACCGCCACCGCCGAGCTTACGCTGCATGTCTTTATAAAACGACAAATCCACATAGACCTTACGGTCGCCAGGGCAATAAAAAGGTCCCATTGCTGACTCGCCATAGCCACATGCCGTCGATGTTGCACCGCTATAGAGCACCAGGCGAGGATATTGGTAGGCTTGGCCGGACGCTCTAAAGATCTCCGTCCAAACGTCCTCTGTTGTTTTGAGCGCCACTTTAGAGAATTTCGCAAGCTCTTCTTCTTGTGCCGTGCCTTGGTAAGAGGTGCTTTGTGTTTGCGTTGGCGGTAAGGCAATGGGATCGCCCGTGATCAAGGGCGTCAAGTCGATCCCATAAAAGCCCGCGATCACAACGATCGCAATCACTGCTAAGCCCGTTTTGCCTCGAAGCGGAATGCGTGGACCTCGCGTATAACGCGGAAAACCGCCCATCCGAGCGCCGCGTCGGTCTTCGACGTTTTGGCTTTCTTCTAGATCTTGCCAACGCATCTGCGTTCTCCTCAAAATAGAATGTTCAAATAAAAGGTAATTCTATTTCAGCTAGATCGAAAATGGCTTTTGCTTTAACAGCCACTCTGGCTCGAACCCAAGTTAGTAATGGTGAATTGGCAGTGCTTTCATGCCAAAATAAACCAGGTAGCCAAGGAAGACTTAATGTGTCTTCCATTCTTAAAACATCTAATGGGATGGATTTTGCTAAGCGCAGGGCTGTTTCACGAGGTGTTCTCATAACAAGGTCTGATTCTGCAACGAGAGATGCACCAGCTACGAAGAAGGGCATTTCACAACAGACTTTGTCATGAAGATTTTGAGCTTGCTGGCCGATAATGAGGCGAGGACCTTTAGTTGCCATGGTAATGGCAACACCGACGTGGTTATATTGGCCAACATCTTCGAAGGTGAGTCGGCGTTGTTGAGATATAACGCTTAATGGATGGTTATGTCGGACAAGAAGTACGTGGTTTGATTTGAATAATGTCTGTTCGTGAAAGTCTGCTGGTCTAGGTTTTCCCTCCATCGAGTAAAACGCCAAATCGAGTTCGCCTTCTCGCATGGCTTTGATCATTTCTGGGAAACGGTCGAACACTTGGAAGTGAATGCCAGGAGCTTCCTTATTGAGCTCAAGGATTACTGGTGTTAGCAAGGTATAAAACGCATTATCGATGGCTACAATGCGAACAATTCCCTCAGCCTTTGTCGGATCAAACGTTGTATCGCGAACAAAGAGTGCTTCCATACTATTTATAGCCACATAAAGAGGTTGCTTGAGACTTTCCATCCGTCGTGATGGGTACATCCGTCCAGCTGAAGGTACAAAAAGAGGATCATCAAACCAATCACGTGCTTTTCCGAGTAGACGTGAAGCAGTTGGTACAGACAGTCCTAAGATGTCACAGGCTCGACTTAACACATTGGTTTCGTAAAGGGTTAAAAGTAATCGATACACACGGTATGGGTTACTTTCATCTATATCTTTTGGGATCTGTCGGTTTACGTCTTGCATAAGTCACTCTCTGTGTATGGTTTTATATGTCGGGATCGTCGAGTTTAGAGTTTTTTCCTAGTTAAGGGCTATCGAGACTGGCTAAACCTATACGTTGTCACAACAACTAAAAAATGCATTTTCATTTTTGTGATCTCGCTCGGATAGTCTCCACAATAGGCAATATTAAGTGGAATTTTTAGACTTCTCCCTAGCGCAAATGCGTTCTCTTTGACCATTTCTAGGAGAGACTTCTATGTTTTTTCAATTAAAGACAGTTGCTATCTTGACTGCAGCCGTTATGACGGTGGGTACTGCAGTGGCTAGTGGAGGCGCTTCGGGCCCTGCCGTGAATTTCGCTGTTCAAGGTAATATTGGCGAAGTTATTGTAAATCCTTACGATGTTGCACCATTGACCGCGGTAATTCGCAATGGTGGTTATGAACTAAAGGACGTTGAGGTTCGCGTTGTACCAAAGCTCAATGGTCAGGAAATTAAGTACAAGGTGTCGGACCGCCAATTGAAGACTCATGCTGGGATTCCAGTTTTCGGCCTTTATCCTGACTACATAAACACTGTCGAAGTTAAGTACACTCGTTTGCACGCTGGCAAGGCTGAAACATTCAAAGAAAGTTATCAGTTCTATGCACCGCCTGTTTACACCCGTTCGAACGGTACTCGCAATCAGAAGGGTACGATGTTCGATACTGAAGTCATAAAAGTTCACCCAGATTTCAAGGATCGTCTTTATTTAGTCGGCAATCAGCTTTCTCCAATCGCGCCACACGGTGCGCATTTCGTTTGGAATAACCCGATGGGCGGTGCCCTTGAATGGGCCTTTAACTCTCAGATCGGGATTATTGACACTGCTGGTGAGGTTCGTGGTTACTTATTGGATGACAAGTTAAGTGATCCCAAAGATCCATGGTCTTCGGGTTACATGATGGGTTTCCAGCAGACCAAGGATGGCGCACTGACTTGGGGGTTCGGTCAGCGATATGTCAAGTATGACTTGATGGGACGTAAGATCTTTAATCGTCTTTTACCGGCTCAGTATTCGGATTTTTCACACGCCTTTGATAATGCTCAGAATGGCCATAGCTTCTTACGTGTCGCTAATGCCGACTATCGTCGACCTGATGGCAAGCGTGTTCATACTGTACGTGATGTGATTGTAGAGTTAGACGAAAATGGTGGCGTTGTTGATGACTTCCGTCTCTACGATATTCTAGATCCGTATCGTGACAATGTCGTAAAGGCAATGGACCAGGGAGCTGTCTGCTTGAATATTGACGCCGAAAAGGCTGGTCAAACGTTGTCGGCTCAAGAGCTCGCAAAAATGGACGAAAATGGTCAGTTTGGTGATATCGCAGGTGTGGGACCGGGTCGAAATTGGGCTCATGTGAATTCTGTTGATTATGATCCAACAGACGACTCGATCATCATTTCTTCCCGTCACCAAGGGATTGTAAAAATTGGGCGTGATAAGAAGGTGAAGTGGATCCTTGCGTCGCCTGAAGGCTGGAAGAAGGGACTTAAGGAAGCTCTTTTGACGCCAGTAGACAAGACTGGTAAGCCCATAAAGTGTGAAGGCTCTAAGTGTGAGGGCGATTTTGACTGGTCTTGGACTCAGCATACGGCTTGGCGCATCGATTCGAAGTCTGACAAAAATATCCTTTTCCTGTCGGTCTTTGATAATGGTGATGCTCGTGGTATGGAACAACCGCCGCTTCCCGATATGAAGTATAGCCGTGCCGTTGTTTACAAGATTGACCAAAGGAAGAAAACAGTAGAACAGATTTGGGAAGTGGGTAAAGAACTAGGTCATCCGTATTTCTGTCCTGTGACGGGGCTCACGAAATATATGGAAGATACTGACACAATGATGGTGTATTGGTCGACCGCCGGCTTGGGTGCTACGCCTGAGAAGGCAGGTAATAAGTTGGGTCGTGTGATGCCGCATATCTGTGAATATCGATGGGGCGAAACGACGCCTGTTGTCGATATTAAGCTGAACGATACGTTTGGTTATCAGGCGTTCCCAATCAGTGTTGATTTAGCCTTTACAAAGAATTAAGAGGATCTTTAGCTAAAAAAGCTTCTTCGATGTTCTGACGTTAATCGTCTGGCACGAAGGAGCTTTTTTTGTTTTTTCAGAAGTTATAAGGGTTGAGAATCTACAACGACAAAACGATCGTCAAAGAGTACCTGGTCGCCCGTGTGATAGCGATAGGCGACAAGTGCTCCGCCTCTCGCAACACTAAAGTCTAAGCAAGCGAGTTGCGGCGTCAAGGGCGTAATTTCGGTTTTGTCTAACCAATAGTGACCAAAGAAGGTTAAACCTTCGACAGGATAAGGTACAAAAGGTTTCTTTCGTGGAATCTCCAAAAACTTGGTGTCGCCGCCCATGGTTTTGAGCGCTTCACGCGTGCGCGCACCAGCCATAAGCATGTCGGCGAGTGTTGTGTTTTCGTCAGGTTCCTTCCACCATTTGATGCGGATACTTGTGCGTCGTGTGCCTTCTTTATCAAGATAGCTGTGGTCGTCCGGGAGCTTGATCTCGGGGCCTGTGAGGATTTTTTCTTTGACTTTGTACCCGTAAGGGGTTTCTTTGGTGACGGGGTCTTTGCGTCGCCCAAAGTCAAAAAGTCCTGCTTCAGTGAGTCGTGGCGCTTCAAAAGGGCCTCTAAAACGTGCTTCACCGCTTTCTGTTGGTTGTGAGTAGAGCTTTGCCATCGTGGTTTCGTGCCACGCAGCATGCACAAAGCGGCACGTTTGACCTGATGCGTCAGTCACTTTGAGCCATACGGGTAACGTACGCATCCAATCGAGCCAATCGTCAAGGTCATCCGTTAATTGTTCGAGCGTCGCAGAAAACTGCTTAAGGTGTCCTTCGGTATGAGAACGTAGCCATTTGCCCGTCGCCTCGTCCCAGGTTTGGTAGTGAAGGGCGTTGAGTTCATGGTTTCCCATCACGGCCATGGCTGATCCATGATCGGTCATGCCTTTGACGCGCTCTAAAACACGGCGTATGGCAGGGCCTCGGTCAATCAAGTCGCCTAAAAACACGGCTTGTCGACCTTCTGGATGCTGGCGAACGCCGTTCACTTCTACATAACCCAAGCGGTCAAGGAGCAACTCAAGTTCGTCTGCATGGCCATGGACGTCGCCAATGATGTCGAACCCTGTCATATTAAAAGTACTCGCAAATATGTGTGAATCAGAGAAGTGTCTGTGATGAAAGACTTTTGTTGAATGTCTAAAAAAGAGCTTACGCCAAAATTGATAGCTCTTTCTATAATAGTGAAGCTTTGGATTTTGCTGGTGTCTTTTGGCCTCAAAGTCCTCTCAAAGAATTCTTTTTTCTACACAACCGTCATACGGAGTGCCTCATGTTTTACCCCCTCGAAGTGGCTGGTCTTAAGCGTCAGTTACCGATGTTCCCCATTGCTGACGATCTTTATATTGCCGCCTTTATTTTGCTTGGCGACCAGGAGCTTACCGTTCACTGCGCCGAAGCATTGTTAAAGAAGGCGCCAGCCTACGACTACATTCTCACGGCCGAAGCCAAGGGTATTCCGTTGGTGCACGAAATGGCGCGTCAGGCCGGTCACGAATGTTATTTCGTTGCTCGCAAGAAGATGAAGCTCTACATGGGGGATGCCATTGATGTCGATGTGCAGTCCATTACGACGGCCGGTATGCAAAAGCTTTATTTGACTGAAGAAGATGCCAAGCTCATGAAGGGCAAGCGCGTCTTGATCGTCGACGACGTGATTTCGACTGGTAAGTCTCTTGAAGCCCTCGAAATGCTCGTTCAAAAGGCGGGCGGTGTGATCTGTGGTCGTATGGCAGTTTTGGCTGAAGGCGATGCTGCTAAGCGTGACGACATTATCTTCTTGGAACCCTTGCCCCTCTTTAATAAGAAGGGCGAAGCGCTCTAATGACTTCTAATAAGGGTGAAGTGATGATTGGCATTATTGGTGCAATGGATGTTGAAGTCGCGATCCTTCGCGACAAGATGGTGAATCCGACCGTTGAAACGATCTCGGGCGTTGATTTTATTTGTGGTCAGCTCGAAGGTCGTGACGTGGTTTTGGCGCGTAGTGGCGTTGGCAAAGTGTTTGCCGCCATTTGTGCTCAGACGATGATTCTCAAATTCGGTGTGAAGGCTATTATCAATTCTGGTGTGGCCGGTACTTTGACGGGTGAACTCCATATTGGTGACGTGGCGATTTCGACCGCTTGCGTCCAGCACGATATGGATACGAGCCCTGTTGGGGATCCTTTTGGTCTCTTGTCAGGTATTAATGTGGTTGAACTCCCGGCTGATCAGACCATCGTGGGTCAGCTCGATCAAGTTTGTGCCGCCGCTGGCGTGAACCACCGTTTGGGCGTGATTGCGACGGGTGACCAGTTCGTGGCGACGCACGAACGTCGCGATTGGATTCGTGATCAGTTCAATGCCATCGCTGTTGAAATGGAAGCGGGTAGCATCGCGCACGTTTGCTATGTCAACAAGGTACCTTTTGTCTCAATTCGTGTGATTTCTGACGAGGCTAGTGGTGACGTGCATATTGACTACGTGACTTTCGTGAAGAAAGCTGCGGCAACGTCTTCTGACATTACGTTGCGTTGGTTGGCTGCGTAAGTGACGGCAGTCACATTTTGAGCGATTTGACTCACGTTTGACGGCTCAGGATCGGTTGGTCTTGGGCCGTTTTTCATGAGGAGAGAAGGGTATTTTTACGTAAATGAGGATTACGTAAAGTAGGTTTACGTAAACAAGGATTATGTAATTCGGCCTATGCTAAGGTTCGAAATCAATCTTGATACTTTGAGGATGCCATGCGCTTTTACGGTCGAGAAGAAGAAATTGCGCTATTGCAAGACTGTTGGACGGTTGTGCAAACGAATCAAGTCGCACAAATGGTGACGGTCATGGGTCGCCCTCGAGTCGGTAAAACGACACTGATTCTGAAGGCCTTTGACGGACTGCAAAAAGAGGTGCCGGTTTTTTATTTTTTCGCCCATCAACACGTGACGCAAAAAGCGTTGGTGTCCACTTGGCTCGCCGAAATCGGCGCGGTTTATCGCACAGACGTTCCGCCTGCCATTGAGACTGTCGGTGGCTTACTCAAATATTTGATGTCTCTGGCGAAAGTGAAGCCCTGCGTCTGTATCTTTGACGAGTGTCAGGCGTTCGAGCGCATTGATCCGAATATTTGGAGTCAGATACAAAAAGTCTGGGACCTCAATAAAAATCAGACGCCAATGTTATTGGTCATGAGTGGCACCGAGCGGGGCACGAAAGCAATTTTTTATAACTATCAGCAACCGCTTTATGGTCGGCCTTCTTATCAATTGCTTGTGAAAGCTTTCACGCCTCAAGTGGTGAAGGCGATTGTCTATGCTGAGTATCCTCAAGCGACTGCCATGGACGTCTTGGCTGTCTATAGCATCACGGGCGGCGTGGCGACCTATATCGAGATCCTTGTAGAGGCGCAAGCGCTTTCTGTGGACGCTGCGATGGGTTTTATTTGTTCAGCGCGCGGTATGTGGTTAAGGGCGGAAGGTGAAATATATTTGGCTAATGCCTTTCCTTCTGAAGCGGTAACCTATCACGAAATACTCGGTGCGCTTGCGCAGGGTAAGGATAGATGGCGCGATCTCCTTGAGAGCGTAGAGACGGCGAGCCAACTGTCGCCTTACCTTAATCGCTTGGAACGTTTTGGCATGATCGAAAAGCTTCAACCTATTTTTGAAGGCGGTTTGAGAAAGAATTCAAAATACCGGATCGTCGACCAGTATCTGTTGTTTTGGTTGAGCTTGATCGCACCGCTTGCGCCCAAATCCATGGCCGAGGCAGGGAATTGGTCAGGGTTACTTCGTTATATGAAAGAGCGCTTTCCTCAATTTTTTGGGCGCTCTTTGGAACGGTGGTTTATTGAGGCCTACCGTCACGCTCATCAATGGGAGGTAGTTGACGGTTGGTGGGATAAGCAAGGATCCAATGAAATCGATCTTGTTGCTGTTGATACCTCCAAAAAGATCATTGAATTTGCCGAAGTCAAATTAAATCCTCAAAAGTATGATGATCGCCGCTTACACATGAAGGCAGCAGCATTTTTAGAGAAGCATTCAAAGTTCAAATCGTACGACATCACGATTCGTGGTTTGTCGCCGGAGGATATTTAGGTGCAGGATTGATACTGGCAAACGCTGAGGTTTACGCGAGAAAGGAACGGGAAGTGTCTTGTGAAGGGCGTAATAGAAGTGCCTCCTGAGGTACTCGTTCCGCCCAGGATCATCCCGAAGGTGTCCTAATTAAATAACGAGGTTTGTCTATGCGACCAAGGAGGCTCCTTAATCATATATAAAGTTTTTGGATTTTGCAAAGACCGACTTGATAACGCCGTTGCCGAGCGACCTTAGATCCTGTTCGTAGCCACACGAAATCCAGTGAAAAGACTGTAAAAGGCACTGTGATTCAGCTATATTGCTACGAGTTTCATTTTTTCGCCAAGGTTTGGATATTCCAAATATGGCGACATAAAGGATTGGCAAATGACACAGAATAACGGCTATGGCACAACGTGGTGGGGCCAACGTTGGCTTGATGCGCTCGCAGGCATTGACTACGAGAATCGTATTCCTCGTGGCAAGGACTATGCTGATAGCGGCAAAGTGAGAGCGCTCAAGATTGACGAAGAAAAGCGCGAAGTTAAAGCCAGGGTCACTGGTCACTATGATCCTTTTTATGCCGTCAAGCTGACATTACCCGCGATTTCTGAAGAAGATAAAGCACGATTGGTTGACCGACTGGCTGAATCGCCGTTGATCGTAGCTCATTTGTCAGCACGTGAATTGAGTCCTGAAATTGCAGAGATTGCCGAGTCGTTAGGCATCCGTATCTTTCCGACAAGTTGGAAGGATTTGGAGATGTCGTGTTCATGCCCAGACTGGGCGGTGCCATGTAAGCATATTGCGGCGGTCATCTATAAGTTGAGCGAAGAAATCGACGCCAATCCATTCTTGCTTTTCACGCTGCGCGGCATTGATTTGGTAGCCGAAATGGAAACCCGTGGCGTTGCGCTTGAAAAAGCGGTCGAAGCTGAAATGCCAACGTGGGATGACCTGATTCATGGGTTCGATGATCGCTCCTTTGTGACCGATTTGACTCCTCATGATGTAGCTAATGATACGTGGTTAGAGGCTTTGCGACAGTTAACCTTTAAAAAGGTGACGGTCGACGCGAGTCAAATTCATAAGCTTTTTGCCGAGAAGCCTCATGGCTATATTCACGGTAACTTGCGTCAACTCACCAGTACCATCGTCGCGAATGCTGGGAAGTTGGTTACACAACAAATGCGCTCTGTGGTTGAGCGCACGGTGCCTGAATACGACGAATCGCAGCCATTGATTGCCATCAATACCTGGGGACAGGCGATGGTCGATGAGTCGCTCTTTTGGCGTACGCGCCGCGAAAGCGGTCGTTTCATGCGTCAAGAATTGCAAGAGCCAGCTCTCAATGATCCGATCGGACGTGGGATTCACGAAATGTTCTCTGGCTACATCACCAACCAAATGTTGGCTGATCAGCCTAAAGAACTCGAAGCCCTCTATGACGCGTGGTTAATTGCTGGGCGCTTAGTGCAAGCAGGCGCCGTGGTGCCCCAAATCTATCAGCCGATCGATGACTTCTTTGCCGTGCGTTGGATTCCGGCTGTAATGGCTGACGAGGTTGAGGCATTGACTGAAGCCGTGGGGCAGGCTTTTAGTCACGTTGGTGCTCAATTCTTACGCATCTCTAAAGCGCCTTCTGTCATCCATCCAAAGCTTTTAGGTGAGCTTGTTCTGGGTATCTTTATTCAGAGCTACATCAAGACCGCTTGGCGTATGTATGCAGAAGAAACGGGCGACCGTGTCCTTGAGCATCATGCACTCTTTGGCTGTGAGCCCGTTGATTGCGAAGACGATTCTGCGCATGCCGCCATCGGTATGCGCCTCGAAGCCTGGGTGGCCCCTCTCTTTATCAAGGCCAAAAAGCATCGTGTTGAAGGGGTCGTGATTGTGCACGACTGGGCATCCGTTCAGTGGGCAAAGCGCCATGGTGAGGCGGAGGGTCAGACTGAAGAAAATTCGCACATTGGGCTTGATCGCATCATTGCTTCTTGCGCAGAAACGGCAGCTCAAGCATTTGAGCCGACGAGTGACTGTCAATTTTTGCCTTATGTGCCTGATGGCGACGACGAAGCGCCGCTTTATGACGAAGTCTTGCCTCAAAGTGATATTGACGAAACGGTTGCTGGCTTCAATCCGCATCAAACTGTTGGAATTGAAATGCGCTTTGCACTCGATGGTCAGGGTGTACAGTCGAGTGTGAGCTTTGCCGATTTGTTGTCAGATCCGAAATATAAAGAAGTGCGCTTTGATGCCTTACGCCTGATGTCTCGACTCTCAGGCTATTGCGGTGAACTCACTGAACTTCTGAAAACGCGAACATCTATTGCGCAGGTCAGTTTGGATGACGTGGCCGATTTGCTTTTTTCGGCTATTCCAACGCTGCAAATGTTAGGCGTACGCACGATTTTGCCGCGTACCTTACGAGAACTCTTGCGTCCACAAGCGACCTTGCACCTTGATCTTGAAGATCTCGATGACGGTAAACCGTACGAAGGGCGTGGCCTTTTTGCTATGGCCGACCTGATCAAGTTCGACTGGCGCTTGGCGGCAGGGCAACATGCTATTTCTGAAAAAGAATTTGAGTGGCTCACAGAGCAGGCCGGTAAAGTCGTTCGTTTTCGTAATGGCTACATGTATGTTGACCGTCAATTGCTCGGTGCGATTCGACGTGAACTCCATTCCAATAAGACACTCACCAAGATTGACCTCATTCGTGCAGCACTCGCGGGCGGGATACGCGCCAATGGTGTGCGCTTAAGTGAACGCCTTCAGGCGGCTTTTGACGAAATGTTTGCCGAAAAGTCGTTTAACGTGTCGCCAGACCTCAAGGCTGAATTACGTCCTTATCAAGCGCGAGGCTTCAATTGGATGATGCGTAATTTGCGTGCCGGCATGGGTTCGATCATTGCGGACGACATGGGATTAGGTAAAACACTTCAAGTGATCGCTGTGATCGAAAAGTTGCGTAGCGCTGGCGAACTCAAAGATAAGCAAGTCTTGGTGGTTGTGCCGACAACGCTTCTCACGAACTGGAAGCGTGAACTTGCTCGCTTTGCGCCGCTCATCAAGGTGTCGTTCTTCTATGGCGCCAATCGGTCGCTCGAAACGGCAACCGGTGACGTGCTCTTGACGACCTACGGGACGCTGCGAAGCTCCATGAAGGTTTTGCAAACCCAAACGTTCCGACTGGTGGTGATTGACGAAGCGCAGGCCATTAAAAACCATAAGACCGCTGCCTTTAAGCATGTGCGAGGCTTGAGAACTGAAGGCTTTATCGCGATGTCCGGGACGCCAGTAGAAAATGGTTTGATGGACTTCTGGTCGATCATGGAAGCAACAAACCCTGGGTTATTGGGCTCAACGACGAGCTTTCGTCAGGACTATGCACGACCCATTGAGCGCGATCACGATGCCGAAACAGCAGACCGCTTCAAGCGAATTACGGCGCCCTTTATGATGCGTCGCCTTAAGACCGATCGCACCATCATCTCGGATTTGCCCTCTAAAATCTCGACCGACGAATACTGCGTGCTTACCAAAGAGCAGGCAGCGCTTTATAACGAAGTCGTTCGCCGTGGCATGATGGAAATCGAAAACTGCCAAGATAATCACTTCGTTCGTCACGCTATGGTGCTTCGCATGCTTGTGCAGCTTAAGCAGATTTGTGACGCGCCTGCGCTCTTTGAGCCCTCGGCTGGCTTTGAAAACCCGAGGTTGTCTGGGAAGATGAGTCGCCTTCTTGACATCCTTGAAGACATGAAGGCCGCTGGTCGTAAGGTCTTGATCTTTACGCAGTTCGCTCAGATGGGCATGCTGCTACAGCAATGGATAGAGGCTGAAACGGGTCGTAAGCCGCAGTTCATTCACGGGGCACTTTCTTCAAAAGCGCGTCAAACCATGGTGGACCGTTTCCAAAACCGTCGTGACGAAAACGTGATGATTTTGACCTTGAAGGCTGCTGGCGCTGGCTTAAACCTCACGGCAGCGTCTGTTGTCATTCACTATGACTTGTGGTGGAATGCCGCGGTTGAAAATCAGGCGACGGACCGAGCCTATCGTATTGGTCAGTCATCTACCGTTAACGTTTATCGTTTCATCACGGCCAATACGTTTGAAGAGAAGATCAACGAGATCATCAATCAAAAGCGTCAGCTGACCGAAATGACCGTCGCGACGGGTGAAAATTGGATCGGTGACTTGTCGACCGAAGAATTGGGTTACGTCTTCAATATTGCGGTTGATGAAGAGGACGAAAAGAGTTTTGATTAAGCTAACCTATTGAGACTGTGGTCAAAAAATGGTGCTGAGCCTTGTGGGTTGGTACCGTTTTTTGCTTGGTTATAAGCTGTGAACAAGACCGAAATCTAAATTAATGACTACCGATCGTACGTTTCGGATCAGTCCAACGTGCATAGGTGACAAACAGACCGCGCAACCATTGAAGGGCTAGATCGGCGTTCATGCGCTCGTGCCAAATAAGGCGAGTATGGAATTCATCACGTCCTCGACCTGATGAAGGATCAGGGTGAATCGGAATGGCAACCACGTCGTTACGTTCTTCAAAAAGTTGTGCTGTTTGCATAGGCATCACAGCTGTAAAGTCAGTGGCTCGTAAGAGTGAAGGGACAGCCAAGAAGTAAGGCACTGTAATGGCTGTTTCTTGAAGTGTTTCTCCTAAGACGGTGGTTTCATCCATGCAATACACTTCCATGCGGTTTTGGCCTCGATTTGTGACGGTAATCTTTCGCCAGTTTTTCAACATGTCGATCGTCACTTCACCACGTTCCCTTGAGGCTTCAACAAGCGGATGACCTTTACGTACGCAGAGTGCATAGCTAATTGGATAGAGCAACAGACTTTTGATGCTAGGTGGTAAGGGACGTGTCGCAGGGTAGACTGCGCAATCTAATTCACCATTGGCAAGATCATCAAAGAGCGTATCGCTCATTTGCGAAAATGAGAGCCCTGCATGAGGCGCGGTTTTGAAAAACGCCTCAACGACATTGGTCATCACAGAATAGATGGCGTTATCGACGACGCCAATTCTAAAAGTTCGTGTTAGGGTCGCTGGGTCAAAAATTTCTTTAGGTTCGAAATTTTGAATTTCACTAACGAGTGAAAGCACTTTCGGAAATAGCTCTACTGCACGAGATGTTGGTATGAGTTCAGGCGATGAGCGTAAAAAAAGCTGGTCATTAAAAGTTTCTCGAAGTTTTTTAAGGTTTCGAGAAGCCGTAGAGAGACTCATATTTTCAAGATTGGCGGTCTCTGTAAGCGATAGGGTCTGATAGAGCGTCGCAAAGAAAACCAAGTCAGCAATCGTGAGGGACGAGAACTTCAAGTTTTCGAAAAAAGGATTGGTCATGTTGTGCAAGATGCCTGAGGCAAATAGGCATGGTCTGAAAAAGGTTGCGAATCTAAACTTTGTGCGTCGACCACAAAGGCGTTAGCAATCTTGACGCCTACATTGTACAAAAAGGATGAGATGATGACTTTCCAAAAATCTGCGCTCGCAGCTGCTTGTGCGCTTGCTGGTATGATGATTGCTTCAGGACCCGCTATGGCGATCGGCGGTGCTTCTGGCCCTCACGTGACGTATCCAACCACTGGTAAGATCGGTGCTGTCAATATGAACCCGTACGGTATCGCACCTTTGACGGCTGTGATTCGTAATGGTGGTTATACAGTCACTGACGTGTCTGTTCGTATTGTGCCGAAGAAGGGTGGTCAGGAAATTGCCTATAAGGTAAGCGACACTCAGGTTCGCACGCACGGTGGTATTCCTGTTTTTGGTTTATATCCTGATTACCGCAACACCGTCGAAGTCTCTTACACAAAGATGAGTGAAGGCAAAACGGAGCGCGTTGAAAAAGAAACCTATCGCATTTATGCCGGCCCTGCCAATATCAAAACCGCTGGGTATGCTGGTGTGAAGTCCGTCTTCCCGAAGGCAACCGTGAAAAAGATGGATAAGGCCTTTAGTGATCGTCTCTATCTCATCAATAATATGATCGCTGCTACGCCGAACACGACGCGTGCAGTGTGGAATAACCCAATGGGTGGTGCGCTTGAGTGGAACCGTTATCCGCAAAATGCGATCTACGATACGACGGGTGAACTGCGTTGGTACATGGAACCATCAACCATTTATGATCCGGATCACCTTTATAAGGCTGGCATCATGATGGGCTTCCGCCAAAATAAGGACGGTGCTTTCACTTGGGGCTATGGCCAACGCTATGTGAAGTATGACTTGATGGGTCGCGAAATCTTCAATCGTCGTTTGCCTGACGGTTACGCGGACTTTTCTCATGCCTTGGATCCGATGCAAAACGGCAATTATCTCGTGCGTGTTGCATCCTCTGACCACGCTCGTGCAGATGGTAAGCATGTTCGAACAGTCCGTGACGTGATCATCGAAGTTGATCAGAACGGTAACGTTGTTGATGAATGGCGTCTTTGGGATATCCTCGATCCGTATCGTGACAACGTTTTGAAGGCACTTGACCAGGGCGCAGTTTGCTTGAACATTGACGCAAGCCAGGCAGGTAAGACTTTGTCGGCTGACCAACTTGCTGAAATGGATAAGTCTGACAAGTTTGGTGATATTGTGGGCTCTGGTGCAGGTCGTAACTGGGTGCATGTCAACTCTGTGGACTATGACCCGACTGACGATTCCATCATCATCTCGTCTCGCCATCAGTCTGCTTTGATCAAGATTGGCCGCGATAAGAAGGTCAAGTGGATTATGGGAGCACCTGAAGGTTGGAAGGGTGACTTTGCGAAGAAGGTGTTGACACCTGTCGATAAGAATGGCAAGCCCATTAAGTGCGAAGATTCTAAGTGTGAAGGTGATTTCGACTGGTCTTGGACGCAACATACGGGTTGGCGTGTGGACAGCAAGTCCAATAAGGACATCTTCTACTTATCCGTCTTCGATAATGGTGACGCTCGAGGTATGGAACAGCCGCCGATGCCTGATATGAAGTACTCCCGTGCTGTTGTCTATAAGATCGACCAAAAGAAGATGACGGTCGAACAGATCTGGGAATACGGTAAGGATCGTGGCCATGAATGGTATAGCCCGGTGACCTCTTTGACCGAATACTACGATGACAAGAACTCTATCTTTGTCTATTCGGCAACGGCTGGCGCTACGTATAACTTCAAGACGGGTGCCTTCGAGTCTGCGCCGAATCCGTATATCAACGAATTCAAGTGGGGCGCCAAGGAACCGTCAGTCGAAATCCAATTCGAAAGCACTTCGGGTTATCAGGCTATGCCTGTGGACTTGAAGAAGGCTTTCGGTGGTAAGTAAGCTTAACTCTCAATAGTCAGTATCACGTCCTCAGTCGCCACAAAGGTGGCTGAGGACGTTGATCGTTAAGCTCCATTAGCAGTGTGCCAGTTCAGTTTTCGATTGAAGAGATGTCAGGACCAATTTGTCATTTTCGAAAAATGCTTATTCGTAAACTGCAATTTCTTTTCGGGAAAATGGTCATGGTACACAATGACTAGTTTTAATACACTGTGGAACATAGACCTGTAGGGATTGTTTCTGAAAGGCCATATTTAATTTAGACCTTTATTTTGAGGCATTTTGCTTCAAGATAAGACGACCATTAAAAGGACATCATAATCATGCTTCGTCGTACGCTTCTAACTGCCGCCGCTACTGCTGCGTTGGTTTGTTCTGTTTCTACCTCTGCTTTTGCTTTTGAAGCAGGTACAGACTATGTCGTTCTCGATAAGCCGTTGCCCAATGCTGAAAAGACCCTCATTAAGATTTGGTCTTATGATTGCCCCTTCTGCTTCAAGTATGACGTTGGCGTTGATCCGCGTGTGATCCCGCAGGTTGAAAAAGAAGTTGGCTTGAAGTTCGTGCCGATGCACGTTGAAACGAAGGGTAAGTATGGTCGCGTTGCGTCCGAATACCTTGCTATGTGCCAACTTCGTGACGAAGCTGCTGGCCTCAAGTCAACCGATAAGGATTCTCTCTACAAGAAGGCCAAGGGCGCTTGGTATCAGGCTTATCACAAGAAGGGTCAGCGTTGGAATGAAGGTGAAGCTGCCTTCTTGAAGACCGCTGCTGATGCAACGGGTATTTCTGATGCAGACTTCCAGGCCGCTCGTAAGGATCCGAAGGTTGTTGCCTTGGCTGACAGCTGGAAGGTTTGCTACGACGTCGCCAAGATGCAAGGCATCCCGGCTTATGTTGTGAATGGCAAGTATCTCATCATGACGAAGTCCATCCGTAATTTCGATGGCATGGTGAAGCTCATCGGTGAACTCGCTGCTAAATAACTCGTTCTATAGGTAGTCCTAAGGATGTGCCAGCTTGTCTCCTAGGCACATCTAACATGTATTAGGGCATCTGTAGTTACCTTAACGCTCGCATTCTTTTGCTGTAAGCATATGATGCGGGCGTTTGTTTTTTTAAGGAGGTTGAGGTGGCCGTTTGATTAATTTAGAGGGGTATCAGTATTAATACCTAATGCTTTGCAAACCTTGTAGAAATCGTTATGCGCTTTTCGTTAATGAACGTATGGAAGTCCGCGTGGGCAAATGTAAGTGGATCCTTTAGGCTTATGTGAGGCTCTGGACCGTGGGAGCCATTTGACAATTCCGAGGAGTGAACATGAAAAAATTTAAGTTGGTAGCGATCGCTACAATGCTTGCCGGGACAACACTGTGCGCATCAGCGGCTGATGTGCAAATGTATGGCTTGGTCGCAACGGGTGTGGTTTATCAGCATATTCGCCATCAAGATACCAATACTTTGAAGTTGGCGAATGCTTTAGAGTCCTCTGACCAAAGCCGTTGGGGCATTAAGGGACGTGAAGCCCTTCAAAATGGATGGTATGCTGGTTTTCAATTAGAAGGTGGTTTTCAGCCAGACTCTGGTGAAATGGCCAATGGATCGAAGATTTTTGATCGTGTAGCCCGTATTTATGTTGGTAATGAAACGATAGAAGTTTCTGGCGGCCATATGGCAGGCTTCACGATTGCTTCTGATCCATATTCTGTGTATGGTCGATTGGGTGCCAATATGACCCGTACATCGATGCAAGGTTTTGCGCCCGCGGCTTTCTCTTACCAACCTGGCTACGTTGATAATGCGATTGCTTTCCGCACCAATGCCAAGCACGGGCTTTTCTTGCAAGGCTTTTATTCAAACGGTGATGTCAAGCCAGGCGTTGACGAAGAAAAAGATTTTGATTGGTCCGATCGTCGCCATGTTGGGCAATTAGCCACAGGTTGGGTCGGGGAGAAGTTACGTTTCGGTGGGGTTTATTCCTATGAAATGCAACAGAATACGCCGAATATCACCAAGCGCGATGCCACTCATGGTATTCATTTGATTGCAAGCTACAATTTCGGTGGTCCTGCTGTCTCTGGTGTTTATTACCATGGTAAGAATGATTGGCGTTTAGGTGCAGCCAGTGATTTGGGTAAGATCATCGGTGGGGCGAATGGCGTCAATGGTCAAAAGGTCTTGGCTGACAGTAGTGAAGGCTTGACGACAAATGCTTTCTATATGTCGGCGACATATCCGATGGGCAAGCATAATCTCGGCGCTGCATTAGGCTTTGTAAAGGCCGAATGGGAAGGCGATAAAAAGAACTTGAAGCACGACGATGGTTCTGCGGTCTTGGGTGGCGTGATTTATCGTTATCACTTCTCGAAGCGTACGAATGTTTACAGTGCTATCTCTTATGCACGAGGTGATGACCTTCTTGGTGAAGCAGCTCGCTTTAATCAGTGCTTTGTCACGGTCGGTTTGGTTCAGCGCTTCTAATTTAATGAAGGCGTAAAGGTGGTTTCTAATTAAGAGAGTTCCTCGATTTTTCGCCTATTCATGCAAGCGTGTCGATCTTTTTCGAGTGAAAAGGGTCGACGCGCTTTTTTGCTAGAGGCTTTCATATCAGTCGTCGTGCAAAGAATCAATAAAGGTAGGATAACGGTTGATCGCCGAATTTGTAGGATCATGCAGAAAGTGAAAAAGGCTTTTCACGGAATTGCACGTAAGCACGATGAAAGTCCTTGTACCCAATAAAAGAGAAAGTCAATAGACTATGCCCTAAGCTTGAGGAGATGGGTATTCCCATTATTGAATTCCTCGTATCTGACCAAAATTCAATTCATTCATTAAAGAGAGAAAAAATCACCATGAGCATGTGTAGCTTTTTTAAAGGGTTAAAGACCGCTCCTCTAGACACCTTATATGACTGGCAGAATGGTCGTTGGCCGTGGGGCATCATTGCCTTTGCCATGATCATGTTGGTGTTGTTAGCTCATTATCTTTTCCAAAACTGGATGCATATGTTGCCGTGCGAACAATGTGTTTACATTCGCTACGGTAATTTGGTGATGGCTTTAGGTGCCATCATTGCCATGATTAATCCAAAAGCTGTTTGGACAAAGATTTGCGGTTATGTGTTGGGCTTTTATGGATTGATCTACACGTTCATTTGCTCTTGGAAGTTGATGGCTATTCATGATGCCGTTCATTCTGACGACCTTGAAGCGATGTTCGGTATGCAGGGTTGCTCCATGGAACCGAAGTTCCATTTTGGCCTTCCGCTCGATAAATGGGCCCCTGAATGGTTCAAGCCGACGGGTGATTGTGGCTACGATGCCCCGATGCCTGCTGAAGGTGTTGAGCTCTCTTCTTTGCAACAGTTCTTTGTCGAACTCTATCAAAGTAGTGATGGCTGGTACCTTATCCCGCAGTGGAAGTTCATGGATATGGCTGAATGCTGCTTCCTCGCTTGCTGTGTCGCGACGCTCTTCCTTGTCCCAATGCTTGTAAGCTGGATTGTCAAGGGCTTGAAGAAGTAATCGTCTCCTCAATCGCTATTTCTCCTTGATAGCGAGTCTGTCCCCGCGAAGCTGTGGTTCGCTTTTGCGGGGATATTCTTTTTTAGACTGAGTTCAGCAGATCGTACGTCTACTCCAAACCGAACGCGCCTCAAGACGTTTTTGTCCTGAGGCGCGTTTGGTTAATGAATGAAGGATAAGGATACGATGATGGCCTTCTGGGGCTCTGTGGGTATCTTTAACCAAAAGATTGGAACGATTGGTCGTATTTCAGAAATGGACTACAACACCAAGGAACTGAAGGTTCAGATCGACGTCAATAACGATAAGCCTGCTGCGACGCACTATCAGGCTCACGTGTTTGATCCAGCTCACAGCTTCTGTGCTAATCGTTACCCGAAAGGTGAATGATTTGTGAATAAATAAGGGCACTTGCTTTATGGCGAGTGCCCTTTTAGTATCTGCGTCTTATACAACCATTTGAGTATTCCAACGACACACAAGATCAAGATGCCTATGACGCTCAAGAACGTGCTAGCTGACACATAACTCAATGAAAGAGCCAAGACCATAGGTGCAAAAATTCTCCCAAGACTGTTGAGGAGTAATCGAATGCTTACAGCATCTCCAACCGAAGCTTGCTCGGTGTGGTGATAAATCAAACTCATCGAAAGTGGTTGAATCATGCCGAAGCCTAGACCAATGATGAGCGTGACAACAAGTAATGAAATAAAACTTTGTGCCATGAACGCAAAAAACAACGCAACACTGCCAAGGAAAAGACTATTCAAAAACTGGTTAAAGAGCCTGTCGGATTGAACCGGATGCAAAGAGAGATATAGGCTAGCTATGGTTTGTGAGAGAGCCAAAGTTGACAGGATGCTTCCGACCTGAGTAGAAGTGAGGTTAAGATCGGTACCTGTAATTGGTATGATCAGATCGAACACAAAGAGAATGGCGTGGATGGTAGCGCCAATTAAAATAGCCAAAAAAACAGGGCGTGTCCCCCAAACTTTTTTGACATTACCGAGTAATGAAATAGATGCCGGCGAGCTACTAGATGACTCAGAAGTGAGTAGTTTTGGCCGAGGCATACAAAAGCCCGTCAAAGCTAACAGCCCGGCTACAATAGGAATACTTTCGGCATTAAGAAAGAACAAGCATCCCACTGCAACTGGTGTGACAATGTCACTGATATTACTCACGATGTTCATACGAGCGAAGGCGACTAAACGTTGTTTGCCTGTAAAGAGTGCGCCCATGCCACGGTAGCTAGCAACCGATGTAAATAGCAGACATTGTCCGACGATAATCCAAATCAAAATCGAACAATAAATGTGTTCAAAGTCTAGGGGAAGACAATAGAGGCCGAACGTACCAATAAGGCAAAAACTTGTCGCAATTCGGTTTATGTGGCCTGGACCTAAACGGTTAAAAAGGCGCCCGACTGGTACTGTCATTAAGGTACTCGCTGTTGCACCTGCCGCTAACATAGCTGAAACCCAGGCCGATGGCGTATGAGATGCAATAGCGTGAAAGATAAGCGAGAGCTGGACGGCACGAGCAACAACCGAATGAACAAGCCAAGGATAAAGAAGTTGCCAAAAAGGGGAGGGAAGTGCAGAAACAGTCATGCGTGGCGCACAGAGAATAGAGTGCGATGTTGGGATTTAAATGACATAAAACCTTGCTTTAGGGCCGTATTGTAACAATGTTGGAGTGCTTTTGTGGGTACTCCGCATCATCTCCAAAGGATGTTTAGCTTTTTAGCGATGCCTGGGCGGTTAACTTAGAGATGCCTAGTGCGATGCACACAGAGAATAAAATGCCCACGCCAATCCATGACAAAAAAACAGAACCAGTCATGTAATCTAGTGCCAATCCCATTATGGTCGGTGCCAAAATGCGACCTAGGTTGTTAAGCATCAATCGTATACCAACTATATCGCCAACTGAACCCGGTTCGGCATACTGAAAAATAATACTCATCGACAACGGATGAACGAGCCCTAAGGCCGCACCAGCGAAGAGATTTACGGTGAGTAGCGTATAAAAACTTGTGGCATAGTAGGTGCTAGACATGACAATACCGCCAACACACAAGCTAAACAACAAGCGACGGCAAAGTTTAGAGGGATCTGGATGTGTAGAAAGCCACAAACACGCGACAAATTGCGCAAAAGCGAAGGAGGATAAGAGACAACCTACTTGAGGTGTCGTGAGCGACAGTGTTGGTGCAGCAATCGGTATCACAATGGTGACTGTCGAAATAACGGCATGGATACCTGCACCAGCAAGAATGCCGCCCAATAAGACTTGGGAGGCAGATAAGCGTCGTAAATTAGACCATAAAGAAAACGAGTGTATTTGTTCTTTGGGATAAATCTGTAAGGAAGGAAATGCACGAGGAATAAATATGGCTAAGCATGCAAAAGCCCCTAAAGCGGCGGCTAATTCATGTGGGCATATGTCAAACAGTAACCCCACCCCGAGTGGCGCGAGGATTTCTAAAATGCTGTTTAACGCGTTGAGGCGTGAAAAAGCAGTGATGCGTGTGCCACCATTAAAAATGGCGCCTGTGGCTCGATAAACAGCTGTATTGGATAGCACTAAGCTCACGCAAATGAGGATATTGGCAAACGTACCTTCAGTGAGTGTCTCAACGGTTGTTGGAAATAAATATAGCAGTATGGCAGCGCCAACCAGCATTAGAGACGCTGTACGGTTAAGGATGGTTGGACCAAAACGATTATAAAAACGACCAACTAAAATAGCTATTAAAGCACCAATCAGGGCACCAAAGGTAACAATAGCCCCGACGTGAGCGGTAGAGACATTGGAAGACACTGCTTCAAAGACCAATACCATACGCAAAGAGCGGCCTACCAAAAGAATGACAAGCCATGTAATAAGCAGTCGCCAAAAGGAAAGATTGAGGGATTGGTCGATCAAGGATCGTGGCCAGACAGTATCTTTGCTCAAGATGGTCGGTAAAGAAAAGGGGAGCTATTCGTAGCCCCCTGATGGCAGAAGTAAGGTGCCGTTTAAAGGATATGAAAGTTAATGTATTTTAGCGAAGTCGCATGTTGGTTGAGCGTTTCCGACGTGCGGAGATACCCTGCTTCCTTTGGAGGTAGGGAGGGATTTTTGTGGTATCTCAGGGATACTCTTGATCATGATGCAATTTGTCATCATTAGACAGAAAAAAATTGCAGAATATTGCAATTGAAAAGGTGGGTAAATTCAATAAATGAGAATCAATCTCTTTAATATAGTGATTGATAAGGCGATTCTATCGTTCGTTCTTGATCCTTATTACCGAGGTATTCCCTATGAATAAAGTCATTTCTGCGATTGCTACCGCTTGCTGCGCCACGATGTTGACTGGCGCCGTCATTGCTGCCGACACTACCAAGGTCTATGATCCGATGTCTGAAAAAGACAAGATCGTTGTGCCGGTCGAATTGCTTTCCAAGGAAGGTAATACCAAGATTGGTCAGGTGGTCATTGTTCAAAGCCAGCACGGGTTGGTGTTCTATCCGCAGCTTGAAAAGCTGGCTGCAGGTATGCATGGCTTCCATATTCATGAGAATCCCGATTGCGGTCTGACGGCCGACGGATTGGGCATGAAGGCTGGTGGCCATTGGAATCCGACCAAGGCGCCGAACCATTCCTTCCCGTGGGACGACAATGGTCACAAGGGTGACCTCCCGAGCCTCTTCGTTGATGCGCATGGCCACGCCAACTCGCCTGTTTTGGCGCCGAAGTTGAAGACGCTTGACGAAATTCGTGATCGTTCTTTGATGATCCACGTGGGTGGCGACAACTATCACGATCATCCTGCTAAGCTCGGTGGCGGTGGTGCCCGTATGGCTTGCGGCATTATCAAGTAATGACTTCAACTACGCTTTAGTTTTTTCGTTAAACAGTCCTCAAGCGATGTTCTGCTTTGAGGACTGTTGCTTTTTGGGGTGTCCTGTCGGGATTTGCGCTACGCAAAATGGAAAATCAAAATTCCTGTTTTAGCTACTCTCAGAGCATAAGATGTCGAAAAGGTAGGGGCTTTGTTGATAAAGCGCTAGGAGGCGCATTGGCGCATTGGCGCATTGAGCGATTGGAGTCCGACGAAAAAAATAGGCCGCTCGAAGCATTCACTTCAAGCGGCCTGGGTGAAATCCGAAGATTTCTGCTGTGAGTTGACTTGCTCGCCGATGGCGAGGCGTCACGGGCAATGACGCGGAGGTTCAAAGTCAACTGAAATGTCTTTCGGCATTTCGGAAAAAGTGGGAGAAGAAGCGCCGAAAGACCAACGAAGTTTACACATCTTTCTGTCCAAGTGGTGTTAATGGTGCGAAATAGCAACATATATCGTGTCACAAGGCGAAAGGTGGAAGGCTTCAACGGTTGATTGATGAGGTACAGGACATTAATTGTCGTTAAAAATTAACAAAAGAGTAAACGGTCAGCGCGTTTGTTGCGTCGTCATGTGTCGTTTTGAGCGCTATCGTGGTCGTGACCACGGTGGTGTCATGATTTTGACGGAGAAAACTCAAATGACAAACACGACAAAAGACGCTCGTTCAATCGAACCCGATGCGATTTTGCGCTATGGCAAAATGCGTATTCCTCTGATGGCAGAAGACCTCTCTGACCTGTTGGCTAACGAATTCCATGGCGATCAGGACGATGATTGGATTAGCCCAGCAGATCTCATTGTGCGCGACGACGCCTATCCACGCTTTACGCCAGAGGCGTCTATCGCTCAACACATAGAATCCACCGATCGTGAACGTTCAGCCTGGGATGTGTTGGCGCACGATCCTTCTTATCGTGTACGCGCAGCGGCGGCCGATAAGCCACTCAATTTGGAGACCTATATCGAGCTACTTAACGATCGCTCGATGGCGGTGAGACACAAGGTCGCTTCAAACGTTTTAGCGATTGAAGCGTTGCTTGACGACGTTGCCAGTCGAGTGGCTTTCTTTGACGCCATGCAGGATCCAGAATTTCGCGCGTTGGTTGTCTCGCAAGCGCATGCTTTGAGTGGATCGCATCGCGAAGCCTTAGAGGATTTGCTTGACGACTTGCCAACAACCGATTATCCAAAGGCTTCGGCTTTTCGCCTCACGTTTGGACATGGCGACAGACAAAAGACGATGGTCTTAACAAATCCCATAGCCTTAAAAACCGCGACGCAGCTTTTTATTGAAGCGCTTCATGGACTGAGTGAGGCGACGGCATTAGATCCTCAATTTGATCAGATCTCTGAGACGAGTATTCAGATTGGTTATTTGGCGTTTGCTTTTGATTCGCGTCCTGCAGTTCGAGAAGTCGTGGCGCAATCCGTCGACCGCGATGACGAGGCAGCGTCCTTTTTGGCAAAAGATAAAACGCCATCTGTGAGACATGCACTTGAGGTGTTACCGAACGGGCTTTCTAATCAAGAAATCGAAAACTTCTTAGAGGATGATCCAGCTCGCATGGTGACTTTTATGGACAGTATCCTCAAAGGCACTGATACCGAATTTTGGTTGACGCGCTTTTTAAAGGATGCCGACCCTGAAGTTCGACGTCAGGCGATGATCGCTCACCGTAACCAAATGGCTCAGACAGAAGACGAACAGTCAATAACGACTGACGAATCTGCGTCGTTAAGGGTGCTTGCGCCCATGGCACTCCCGGCTTCAAACTTCGTGGCAGAGGAGGTCGATGATCACGAGGACGAAGGCGATGAAGACGAAAATGAATTCCTCGAGTGGATTGATCTTGAGTATGGCTATCTCGATGAGATGGCTAATGATGAAAAAGACGATGAAGCGCGTGACGACAACGACACGGCAACCCTAACCACACCTTCGTCTGATACAAAAACGACCCACAATATTGCAAAACTCAATAGCCAATGGAAGGCTTTCTAGATTAGTGCATGGTGAATCATTTATAGGAGAAGTCATGCATTACCGAAAGCAACCCGATAAAGCCTCCTGGCTTTTTTTCGAAAAACTGGAACCTCGTGGCCGACGGCATCTCGCGTTGGTGCGTTTTGATGAGGACGGTGAACCGATCATCGAGTGTCTCGAGGCAACGGACGAAGAGTGCAAAGCTATACAAGTGCGCGCTCAAACGATAAAACGGCCGTTAAAGTCGAAGCGTCAGACGTCGAACGCTCCTGTCGCTCTCAAAGACCCGGCGTGTGCACCAGTGAAAGCCGTCCCGATGGAGCCTACCAACGCGGAGCTCACTCAAGGGGCGTCCGAACGTTCGACCGATGATGAGACGCGCAAGGATGACGCACAAAAGGACGACGATGGTGAAGTCGTTGAACCAGAACTCTCTGAAGCCATGCCCGACGGCATCCCCACCGATGCTTGGTTTTTGAGAGGCATGTCTGACATCGAAGAATCGGTTGAGCCAAGCGCTTCTGAACCTACCTCTTCTGAGACGACATCACCTCAGCAGGTCGTGACGGCGCTGGTGGGTGTACCTACTGACCGCATCACGATCGTGTGCGAAGGTCACACTGAAGCGCAGTATTTTCGTGAGATGATTGAGTACCTCGGACTAGAAGGTAAAGTGATGATCGATGTGTCATCTGATAAGAACCCGTACGGCGCATTATTGTCGTTGGCAGAGGTGGTTAAGCCTATGGACGAAGTGTGGCTCGTCTTTGATCGCGACCATCACGAAGGTTACTATCGGGCGTTAGAAACCGCCAAGACCATCCCGCAAATCCATTGCGTACCGACTAATCCGAGTTTTGAGTATTGGTTCTTGTTGCACTTTAAGGCTTTCAAAGACGATCTGCCTTTTGATGACCAACAAGAACGCCATCAAGAGGTGGAGACCCGTTATACGGGGCATGGCGAAGTGCAACATATCACGACCACGACGTACGAGTACTTTACGCGGCCAGAGACTTGTTTGGCTAAACTCAAACTTCTTTATCCCGGCTACCACAAGAATAGTGCGAACTACTTTAGCCGACTAGCAGCCATGATGCCTTTGGCTTACCAACGTGCCAAGGCCAAATCGACCGATCAATTAACGCATTGGTCTGGCATGCCGGACCTCATTGATCGCCTATGCGAACTCGCGGGGCTCACGCCTAAAGACTTCTTCGATAAGCTACAAGCGGATTATCCGTGGAGTGCAGCGCAATGGTTGCCAGACTTGTCGCGTTGGATGCAGGTCTTAAGGCCTGATCTTTGCGAGCGTTTGGCAAAACCTGGCAAACTCGAAAAGCTCCTTATGCGCGTACAGGATATCGTGACATGGCACTTCAATACGCCGGGGCAAAAATCACCTGTATCCGAAGAGGACATCCAAGTGCTTGACCTCTTTGTCTATTGGCTTTTAGGGCACATTGATATGTCGAAGCAACTCGCGGGTGTCAGTTCGTGGGAACGTAAGCGTCTCACGCCACAGAGTTTTGCGGCGAGTTTAAATAGTCAAATCGAGAAGATTTTGAAGGCGAGCGAATTGGCGATTGACCCAGTGGTCTATGTGCGAATGTTGCTCGCGATGATTCATTTGTTGCCACTTCTGAAAGACCGTTCAACGACAGAACCGTCTTTATAACTTTCGCGCGAAGTCGGGTCGCGTAAGATCCACTCAAGCGTAAAACAACATCGACCTGGTTCAATCCTTTGCTGAATCAGGGCGATTGCCTTTTTGAAGGGGGCTTAATGGACGGTCGGGACTGACGACGCTGAGGCGACCGGTGTGGCGGCGTTAGGCAACCGATAAGGGTCAATGGCCTCAGGATTGACAGGTGTCTTAGAGAGTGAGATACGCTGAAGGAGAGTGCCTTCTTTGATGTACGAAAGAATACGCAACGTGCGACCGTCTTCAAGGGTGATCGCAAGCGTGGCATTGTCGAGCCGTAGGTTCGTTAAAAGATCGATGGAACGAATTTTAGTCCCAATCAGGTCTTCAATCACATTACTGCAGTGATGTCCGTGATGGTCGCGGTAGTACTGGCCTTTGATGACACCGTAACGACAGTTAGCAAAGATCGCTGGTTTGCAATTTAAAAGGAGTTGTTTGTCTTCGTCCGGCCGATAGATGGCTATCGTGATCGTGCCACCAAATTCGTGGGGCGTAGCTTCTAAAGCGATGGGTTTATCTTCAGGGCGCTCGAAAAAGAGGCCTTCAATGATGGCGCCTTGGGCGGCTGTGTAATTGGTGATGTGCGCGTAGTCGTAGCCGCGTTCGTAGTGATCAAGGATTTGGCTCAAGGCTTCAACGCGCAAAATGGGATTGGGGCGGCGTTCTTGAAAGTTTCGATCATGAAGGTCTTCGATCGTGGCCTTGATGATGGGCGATTGAAGATCAATGTGCTCAGGACAACGCGTTAAAAGCGTCGTGAGTGTCTTCATTATGGTGTGGTCAAGGTCACTCTCCATGAGCATTTTGATGATTAAGATGACGTGTAGACCTTGGTGTGGCGCGGCGCTTAAGCCGTGTTCTAGCGCAAAATCGATGAGGCGCGGCCAGGTGGCTGAAGCTATACGTGACATCGCACACACGAGCACAGGATCTTTCTGGGCGGTGAACGCGTTGACAGAAGCGCCCGCTTTGAGTGCCGCTTCGGCGTGATCCCATGCTTCGTGGATGAATGCGTCAAGGAGCGCCTGATTCGCTTTGTCTAATTGTAGTGATGAGTGTGTCATAAGCCTCTCCTAGGGCGTTTTGATTGACGATGAAGATCATCTTAGAGAGGCCTAGAGTGGGGCTGTTGGATTGCAATATTGAGAGCGGCAAGCTTCAGATGGCTAGTGAAGCCTGTTCTCTTGTTGCGCCAATGAAAGATGACTTTCGGTGGTTTATAGAACCCGAACGGCATCTAAACGAGTGGAGCGATCGACTGATAGATTGTTGCTAGGTGCATCTGGCAAAAGAAGAGGGTGCCTCAACCGAAGGCACCCTTTCAATCTTGTCAGACCCTTGCAATGGCTTGCTGTAGGGGGCGAGGTGGTATTTCACCGTGTCTAGGGTTTTGGTCACCGCCAATCAACTTGGCAATCTGAGGTGAGAGCGCGATTTGGTCAGCCCTGAGTCTCGTGTCATAACGGCGTACGCCACTATCTTTGGAGCAGATGCTTTGCACGGTGTAGTCGGTGGTATTCACTGGTCTAGGGTGCGTCGCTTGGGCTTTTTGGATAGCGACTTCGATAAAGCCATTCGCTCGCGTGATATCGGTCGAAAGTTTGCCGCCAAAGCTATTGGCAAGATCTAAACATGGTGTTAGGTTGTGTTGTTTGAAATGCGCATCAAGATGGTCATAGAGGGATTTAAGGTCTGTGACGCCATAATGCTGACGTGCGACATTGTCAACGGTTCGTAGCATCTCTGTGTTGCTCATCCCAAAAAACAGTTTAAAGTCGGATGCCCCTTTCGAAATAAACTGGTTGAAGACAAGATATTGATAGGCCTGCCAGAAAAACCAGACTTTCTCTTCTGGATTAGCGATACGTGTCGGTTGTTCAATGATCTTGAAGGAAGGCGTTGTAGCGCCCGTCCATTGAAGGCCAACGTCGCCAGGTGTCTGCTTGGAGTCGCCATAGACGAATGTGAGGCGATTGCGTTGTTTTTTACGTGAAACGATCCAGCTATACGTAATCACGGGTTGCTTGGTCAACGCCTGGCCTAATTCGATGCCATCTAAGCGAATGGTTTTGCCAATATGTAGTAAGGCCGGGTCTTTGGGGTCAACCTCTTCGACCGAATAGGGTGAGAGCGGCTGAGGTGTCAACTGGTACTGAGGTTGGCTAATGGGTTGCTGAGCGCTAATGGTCCAGCTTGCTGCGCCACTCGGTGCTGCTGCCCAATAAAGAAATAGGTCACCGACCGTCACGCGAGTCCCTAAAGCGAGTAGTGCCATGAGACCAGAACGAATCTTCGGAGGTGCATCTTCGTTGAAAATGCAGTCACAGATGTCTTCAGACGAGTTGCCACAAGCATGGATGATTTGCATGAGCCCCTTTTTGATGGCAAGGGCATTTTTTTGATTCGACAAAGCGTCAAGTTCGGCACCGCCGTTCTTTTTAAGGGTGTAAAGCGTGACGCGAACGGATTGATTTTTGAGCGTAATCGTGGATTGCGTTCCTGCTTCTAAGCCCAACAGATTGAGGCGCCTAATGTTCGCTGCGCCCGTTTTGCTCGCAATGACGAGAATGTCGGTCGGAACCTCGGCTGACTCGCGACCTAAATATTGTTCGAGTTGCGGCATGAGAGTGTCGTAGTCATGCCAAACTCCAATGATCAACGTGCGCTTACCCATCTTTAATCATTCCTTATCGGTGCTTTATTGGTCTTTAGTTAGTCTTTTGGTAGGTGGTGATCATCACAAAACGCGCTTCTCCTTGATAGACGGGACTGCAAAAGAACCCGAGCATGGGTAGGGCTTGGGTGAGGCAAGGAAGGTCAGCACAACGAATCGCTTCGGTGAGTTCACCAAATGTAATGGCTGGGTCGCCTAAAAAATATAAGACGGCCGTATCGGGTATCCAACGCTTGTGGTCATAAGGTGCTCTGCCAAGTTGGTAGAGGGCATGGCGTATCGCATTCGGTTCACAGATTGGGCAGCTACCACTTTCGATCGTGATAGGCTGCCCGTTTCCAAAAATCGTTCGAAAAGTGTCCATATCAAGACGCAGTTGTGCTCGAGGCTCTAAGAGCGTGAGCGTGTTTTGCAAGTCTTCGAAGAGTTTCGCATTAGCGGCTTCTGTATTCAGATGTTGTGTGTCTCGATCTGTGAATGCTTCGAGGCTAGGCATGTGGTACGCATCGACCGTGTTTGGATCAAGAAGCGTCTGTGTGGCTGAAGCGAGTAAAGAGGCGTGCCAATCAGTGTGCGCAGGTTGGCTAGATAAGAGCACGGTGTGAATCGCTTTTTTGCGCGCGTGTTGCGTGACGATCGGAGCGAATAGCCCGCCCGTTTGGCCACCTTGTGGAGACACCACGATCAAGAGATCCGTGTTGTTGAGAAATGCGTCGAGCTTTGATTTGATCGTTGCAAAAGCGCCGCGGGCGTCTTTGCTGACCATTTGAAGCCACGCCTTTGTGTCACCAGCGCCGAGGATTTCAAAACACTGTGGGTCTTCCTTGAACGGAATCGGAAACAGATGACGATAGGGGAGCGCGCTAAGGCTTGCAAGATCGTTGTCGATAAAGCCGCACTCGATATACTCAAGGCCGTGTTGACACATATAGTCGACCGCGCGAATCCCAGCGCTACCGATACCGATCACTTTGACGACCAAATGGTCAGGAATTAAAAAGGGCGTTGACACGGACATGGTTTATGTTTGTGAGTTCGAAATAGTTCGACAATGAGGCGAACGACGAAGCGTTGATTGGTGCTCATTGCCAGAATCTTTGATGTGTGATTAACCTTACGCGATTTTTGTCAAACGTGCAGGTTTTGCTACGCCACATGGATCAACGCCTGAAGGTCCCGGTTGTTGGGTGAGACCTTCAGGCGTGCGTTGTCGAAAGCGCCGATTAAAGCATGTCGTCGATTTGTTTAGCGGCTTTTTGCTTGGACTCTTGTTGTTCGCGCTGGATGTTATTCCATAAGGCTTTGGTGTAATAGGTGATGTTACCTTTAAAGCTCATATGGTCTTCAACCAAGGTGACCACCATGTCAGGCTTTTGCCAACGGACATAGCGGTTGCCAACAAACGGAATCTGACTATGACGCGGTTGGCCGTACTTCTTGCGAAGTGACTGGTTGAAACGGTCAAAGGTCTGGCTACCGAAATCCTGCGGGTATTCTATGTCGGCATAAACGATTTTGCCGTCGCCATCACCAATCAAGGTGACGCGCTCTGCTGGCAACCCATAACAGTCGCCTGACGTCTTGGCAATGTTGGGTGCCGTGTAATTAAAGTGACAGACCTCAGACTTTTTGTCGACGTAGGTCTTGAGTTCGGTTTGGTTGAGAACGATGCCATCCAAAATAGAAGAGGGGGCTGCCTGGGCGGCAAAGGTGGTTGCAATAAGACTAAGACCAACGAGTGTTTTCAAGAGGGCCATGATAATGCTCCGAATCGGTTGATGAGTTCACAGCGTAAATGGTTCACGCGTCTTACACTCATCGTAAAGGCCGATGAATCTCAAGTTCGAAATTGCAATATTGAGGGCAGGTTTTGGTATCGTGGTCAATCTCAATTCGTCTAGGTCGTAAAGAGTTGCCGAACTTCGAAAGAATTCCCTAAAAAGTATTGCCCTACGTAGTTAAAACCTGACCCTCGGGCAGCCATGCGCCATAAGAGTTCTCTTTCGTCGAAGTAGCGTTCCATGGTACGAGCAGGTTTGATGATTCGTACATGACGGTAGAGCTCATTCGTAAGTGTGGTTGAGACCTCAATGACGCCGACGGTTGTGAAGTGATTGGCTTTGAGGTAGTCCGCAATGAATAGTGCGGTCTTTGGATCGGCGGCAAAGTAAAACTTGTTGCATAGCGGTAGGTACGCTTGCCACTTTTCATCGTGTTGAAAATCCGATCGGCATGATTTGGTCTCCACGATCACTGTATCAAATCGTCGATTGACGGCAACGATGTCAAGACGGTAATGGCCAGCTTTGTAGTGGGGCGGCGCGGTTTTGCGAGGCTTAAAGCTGAGTTCAATACTGACCTCACGCATGACTGCGAATTGTTTTTTCGCAAAGAATGCTCCGATCGCTCGGCTCATTTGTAAGACCCAGGTTTTCTTAGATAGGGTCCGATCGGGCGCCTCAATGGTGTTCTTGATCGTTTTTTGTTGGATGTGCGTTTTGGTATTTGTTGGCATCTGAAGTCGTCAAAGAAAGACAAAGTGCCAAGAGTGTAAAAAGCCCTGCTTTAAATAGTGACGCAAAGGGTCGCCGGTGCGAGGTCGTATCCAAGCCGTCTAGCTGATATTTCTATCGGTCATCATCTGACGTATCGTCATCGATAATCATCTCGTCAGGACGCGGTGAAGTGCGCGTTCTCGTTACTCAAGGACTTCGATATGATGGTTTCGCATTGTGACTCCGAAACACGGTCTGGATTTATGGCCGTTCTTTCTGCACGTTTTTCAAATCTCACTGAAGTGCTTCGGCAAACCCTTTCACCGATGGACTTTGTGTTTTCGCTCAAAGTAGGGTGTAAGCTTTTTGACAGACTTGCGCCTGAGATGGTGATCATGGCTAGCCTGGTGACGCCCTTTGTGGGGCGACTTGATGGTGAGGTCTTGGCTCACTTGAGCGCTGACGAACGTTCGTTGGTAGACGCTGCTTCTGAAGGCTTAGCTGATCCTCATTGCGTCGCGCATGCAAAACTTGCCGTTCAAGATATTGTTTTGGCGACCTTAGAGACGGCTTTAGAAGAAAAGCTGCATACGCATTCCGTTCCCGATGGTGACTCTAACGTGGCTTATACGCTAGAAATGGATGCTTTCAGAAGCGCCTTGTTAGACCATCCGCACGTGGCGTCTTTTGAAAGGGCGTTACGTCAGTGGGCAGCGCAACACCATTGGGATCCTGTTTGGGTTTGGGCAACACGTCCCATCTATCGTGTAAGTGTCAATGACTCTTCAGAGGCCTTTGATGAACTCGTGAACCTCGTGGCTGCAACGGGTTTTTATTATATTGTTGACGGTACAACCCTCTTAGTGCGTGCCTTGCCGAGTTTGCAAAGTTTGTTAGATCGACTCATGGTTTCAATCGCTGCGTGTCACCCAGATTGGTTGGTTGAAACGACCGAGGAGTTCCCGCGAGACTGTAAGTCATGGGACTACCGTAGGCTCACGATCGATATGAAGTCAGCCATCTATCGTCGGATCGCTTTAGGGCAAGTCAAGGCTGTTGATCCATACCCTGCCATGCGAAAGCTCTGTCGAGGTGGCCACTAACTAAAAACGCCTGATAAGCATGAAACCTATCAGGCGTTCGGTGGTTAATGAGGCTATCTCAACCGACGGTTAGATCGAACCCACACCAAAACGTTCGTAGTGGATGCGAGCGTCGTCAACCTGATGACCCTTAAGGGTATCGATCACGGTCTTCATGAAGCCGTCGGGTCCGCAAATGACGTAGTCAGCGTCTGGCGTCACAAGGGCGGCCAATTGATCAGCCGTCCACTTGCCGTTTTCTGTCGTGTGGAGCTGGAGTGTGCGGTTTGCAGCACCATTGACGGCGGCTTCAACACGGGTACGAAGCGCAAAGTCTTCTTGAGACTTGCAAACGTGGAAGACCTTGACCTGACGGTTAGCGTCAGCGGCTTCGAGCATGGCCACAATCGGCGTCACGCCAATACCGGCAGAAATCATCACGAGCGGACGGTTGCCTTCAGGGAGGTTGAATTCACCCATCGGCGGCGTGAGTTCAACCACCGTCCCTTCGGGAGCGTCATGAAGGGCAGAGGAGACCATGCCGATACGCTTCACAGAAATCTGAAGTTCAGAGTCAGTTGCTTTCGTGACGGTATATTGACGCGGTTGCACCAGACCCAAGGCTGGGAGGTAGAGCTTCACAGACACATACTGGCCTGCGACCATTTGAGGAACGCCACCCTTATCAACGGGCACGAGCGTGAAGGTTGTGACATTCGGCGTTTCAACCGTCTTCTTTTGAACTACAAAGCTACGCCAGCCAGACCAGCCACCCTTTTGAAGAGCACCCTTTTGGATCAGATCAGCTTCAAAGCCAATCATGATCTGAGCGAGTTGTTCATAGGCCTTGGTCCAAGCATCGATCACTTCAGGCGTTGCACCAGCACCAAGGACTTCTTTGATGCTTTCGATGAGGTGAAGACCCACGATCGGATAGTGTTCAGCACGAATATTGACAGAGGCGTGCTTGTGACCGATGTGCTTCACGGCGGACATCAGCACGGCAGGATTGTCGATGTGTTGAGCATAGGCCAATACTGCACCTGCGAGCGCCTTCGCCTGATGGCCTGTCTTCTGGTGAGTGATGTTGAAGACCTGCTGCAACTCAGGATTATGCGTCAACATGCGATTGTAGAAATGTGAAATCAACGCAACGCCATTTTCGGCAAGTACAGGCACGGTGGCACGGATAACGTCTTTTTGGGCATCGGTCAGCATAGCGGTGTCCTTAAAGGTGATAAATAGGTAAATGTGTAAGATGTCTGCATCATAACTGTGAAAACCGTGCGACAGAGTGCAAATTAACGAATTATTACATATAACAAATATGTATATTATTGCGCGAATAGGAAAAATTCGATGGATTGGCTAGTGGGAGTGTCTTTTAAAATGTCTGAGTTGAGGTAAGGCAACAGGTACGTCAGATACACTACGGTTGTCATGGAACTGATGCTGCGACACCTGCTGTTCGATAGCGATAAAGAAACGCCCGAATGGTTTCCCATCCGGACGTCGGTGATGTTGTTCGATCAACCTAAAGCGCGGTTGACTTCAACGGTTAGTTAGCGAGCAGCGGCCTTCTGACCAGCGAGGCGACCGAAGACGAGGCAGTCGAGAATAGCGACGGAGCCAAGACGTACGGCACCGTGCACGCCACCCGTGGCTTCACCAGCAGCATACAAACCAACGATCGGTTCATAGGTGCGAACGTCAAGGACGCGGCATTCATTGTCGGTCACGAGACCACCCATGCAGTGGTGAACCTTCGGCTGAAGTTCGCAAACATACCACGGACCTTCAACGAGCGGTACCTGGTCGTTATTGATGTAGCGGCTCCATTCTGGGTCGCTCTTGGCCTTGACGACGCCGTTAAAGGCTTCAACCTGTTTGGCAAGCGCGTCAGCCTTGATGCCAGCACCCTTGGCAAGCGCTTCGAGCGTGTCGTATTTTTCAACGATCTTACGTTCAAGCATCTTTTCAAGGAAGCCCGGGCGTTGCTTCTTCAAGGGCTGTACGTTTGGTTCGTTGCAGATGGCGAAGCACTTGAGCCCCTTAGCCTGTTCGACCATGATGGCGTCGGCACGAACCTTGCGGTTAGCCAGTTCGTTGACGAAGCGCTTACCGTCGGCATTGACCCAAAGACCATATTCAGCAGCGGCCGTCTGGTTGAACTGCCAGCCAATACCCATGCCCTTTTCACGCGGGCAACCCCAAGGACCACATTGGATCCAGTCGTTCTGAACCTGAAGAGCACCGATCGCGCTCGTTTCACGCCAAAGTTCACTGGTGGCACCAGGTTGGTTGGTCGTATCGAGCGTGTTGTTGAGCTTCGGATCCTGGAACATACGGAACTTCACGTCAGCAGAGAAGCCGCCGTAGCAGAGGATGACGCCCTTCGTGGCGCGGATGAATTTCACCTTGCCGGATTCAGCCTTCGGGAAGCGATAGCCTTCGCGAACCTGAACGCCTTCGATACCGTCTTCGCCGCGGATAATGTGTTCAACAAAGACGCGGTTGCGAAGCGGAATACCAAGTTCTTTACACTTATCGAGTTCTTTCTGGACGATACCAGAGCCAGAACCATTGGTCGTCGTGACATAACGCGGTACGGAGTGGCCGCCTTCTTGACCGATAGCGTCAGGCAGGTACTGAACGCCGAGTTCCTTCACAGTCCATTCATAGTTGGAGAGGGCGTGTTCGGCAAGATAACGAACCTTTTCAGAGTAGTTCATGTAGTTGCCGGCGGCCAAAATGTCCTTTTCGAGGAGGTCGACCGAGTCTTCAATCTTGTGCAACTTCTGCTGCGGGCACCCAGTCGCGGTCAAAATACCGCCGTTAATGATGGAGTTACCACCGAACGTGGCCATCTTTTCGAGAACCACAACGTTAGCACCAGCCTTCTTGGCTTCAATCGCAGCAGCCAAACCAGCAAAACCAGAACCAATGACAACGACATCAACGGTTTCATCCCAATGCTGAGTCTTCGGCGCGGCGGCCATAGCGGTCGAACTAGCAAGCGCGGCGGCGCCAAACAATGAACCCTGGATCAGATGACGGCGAGATAGATCAGTCATAGTTATCTCCTCTAACAGAATGTAGAAAGTTTGAACGTCCCGTGTTCTCTTTCTACCAACGATGAAGCCGATGCCGATAGATCGACTTCACCGGTTAGGAATGGTCTATTCCTGAGATCATCTTACGTTCAGTAGGGCTGAATGTCATGAGATCAAACCCGAGTTTCATCGGTGAAAAATCGGTAGAACTATGGATAGCTGTATCTGATTGTTAATAGCAACATGGCATCACTCAAAAGATACCTAAAGATGACATGGGTTCTGTTAACCAATGTATTTGATCGTTTTTGTTAGACGCGTATCTATAAAAGCTCGCTCTCCTTGATAGGTTGATTTATCTGTAGAGACGTCTAGTTACAAACTTAAGATTGACCGTTTGGGCGTTTGCTGTTTGGTAAGGCCGGCAGGTGGTCAATGATGAGACCGAGGGCATGCAATGAAATACGGATTTCCATTGCAAAAAGGAGGGACGCTGCAATGATGCACCCAATCGACATCATGAGTAGCCCACCGTTAATCACTTCAAAGCCATCAATGATGAAACTCTGAAAGACCGTGATCGCCACTTGAATGGCTGTGCAAACGGCTGACACGGCTAAGCATAGTGAACCTTGGCGCAATAGCGCAGCACGATGAAAAATCAGATCAATCTCTTGGTCGACGTCTTCTCGGCTACGGCCTTTGACAAGATCGCGTTCGCGCATCAACTGACGGATGCGGTTCGTGGCATGGTTATAACGAGCCGTCATGCTCATCATCATGATCCCGACACCACTAATGAGCGTAATCGGTGTCAAAGCGGTCGACAAGACTTGCGAAAACGTACTCATTAGCATGATGAAGGGTCCTTACGCTCACGTTGCGATTTGAGGTCAGTGATGGCCAAACTTAGCGCGTGCAGTGACAACCGCACCTCTAAGGCATAAAAGAGGGTCGCTAAGACGATCAAGCCGACAGAAGCAATGAGGCTAAGTGCTGCTGGCACGAGTAGATCAATGTTAAAAAAGGAACCAATGGCACCCGTTGCTACTAAACAGCCAGCTGAGGCAGCGGACAAGGCCATAGAGAGTAACGCGCGACGTAGTAGACTTGCACGACGAAAGACGAGATGGATCTCTCTGTCGATCGTCGGTTCTTCAATGAGACCTTCGGTGGAGCGATCTTTGATGAGCTGGCGAATTCGGTCGGTGCAATGGTTATAGCGGTTCACCATACAAAGCATCACCATGCCTACGCCAGAGATCAAGGCAATGGGTGTCAAGGCGTTAACCAAGACTTCGTGAAAGAGTGTCATGATGAGAGAGTCAAAAAGACAAAAACGCACGAAATAATGCGTTTTGACTAGTTTACGCCTAACATATGACGAACTTTTGAACTTAATGTTTCAAAAGAAACACTTTGCGAATGGCTTTAAAAAGGTTTAGCAAAAAAAAGCTGTTAAGTTCCCTAAAAGGGTAAAAAAGAAGACCACCCTTTGACGAGTGGTCTTCGTGTGTGCGGCGTTGACTCACGAGTTCGCTCGCGAACCTTATAAGGTGACTAGCTCTTTAGAAGTCCTTGTCGAGTCTAAAGATTTCTTCGAGTTCCTTGTCCGATAGGTCGCCAATCCACTTTTCGCCAGTGCCAACCGTGAGGTTTGCGAGCTTACGTTTGGCTGCGAGCATCTGATCGACTTTTTCTTCAAAGGTACCCACCGAAATCAAGCGATAGACCAAGACGTCTTTTTGCTGACCAATGCGATACGCACGGTCCGTCGCTTGGTTTTCAGTTGCCGGATTCCACCATAGGTCATAATGAATGACAACGTTGGCGGCCGTGAGGTTGAGACCTACGCCACCCGCTTTGAGCGTTAAGACCATCAACGGGCACTTGTCATCCTTTTGGAAGCGGTCAACGAGCTTGGTGCGTTCTTTGACAGAGACACCACCGTGTAAGAAGGGCACGTCGGTTTTCAAGTGCTTGTTAATCCATTTTGTGAGACGCTCGCCCATTTCGGTGTATTGCGTAAAGATCAGAGCCTTCTGACCGTTTTCGCGACATTCGTCAAGTAACTCTAATAGGGCTTCGGCTTTGCCGGAGTCGGGCTTATCCGAGAAGTCCTTACGAAGTTGAGAGGGCGAATTGACGCATTGCTTTAAGCGCGTAATGAGGGCCAAAATGCGACCCTTACGTTCCATATTGATGGTCTGCCCATCAGGCGTTTGCGCATCCTTTACTTCAGCCATGCCTTCTTTTAGGCACTTTTCATAAAGTCCCGCTTGTGTGGGCGTAATCGCCACGTAGCGGTTGATGATGTTCTTTTCAGGCAAGTCCGCAATAATCGAACGATCGGTCTTTAAGCGACGCAAAATGAAGGGTGTCGTAATACGCTTAAAGCGCTGCAAGGCGTCATAAGAGTCAGCGCCACCTTTTTCAATCGGGTTGGCAAATTCACGATCAAATTGTGCTTTGGCACCCAAAAGGCCAGGCTGCACAATGGAGAGCACTGTCCAATATTCTTTGAGACTATTTTCAACAGGTGTCCCCGTGACCGCAATGACTTGCTTGACTGGGAAGAGACGAGCGGCTTTGGTGACGGCCGTATTGGTATTTTTGACGGCCTGCGCTTCGTCTAAGACCATCAAACGCCAGGGCAACTGAGCGAGCTTTTCGATGTCACGAGAGAGAATCCCGTAACTTGTGATCATCACGTCGGGCGCATCGAGTACCTCATGCACTCGGCGCTTGGGACCGTGGTAGAGCTTGAGTCGAAGGGTCGGTGCAAAGCGACTGATTTCACGCGCCCAGTTAACGAGGAGCGAGGCCGGTGCGACAACGAGCACAGGCGCATCTAAGTCACCCGTATTTTTGAGGTGCTGAATGAGCGTAATGATCTGAACGGTCTTACCTAAACCCATGTCGTCCGCAAGCAAGGAACCGAGCCCTAAACGCACATTGTTGGCAAGCCACTCAAACCCACGATGCTGATAAGGACGCAAGTCGGCCTTAATCCCTTCGGGTAGTGCCAAAGGTTGCGATGTCCAAAGACGCAATAAGCTTTCTTTGAGTCGGTCAGAGACTTCAATAGGCAAATCCAAGTGTTTGCCTGCCAAAAGCGCACGCAACTTCGCCCAGGCCGTTAGACGCAGGGTTGACACTGCTGGTTCTTCAAGATGACGACGAATGCGTTCGGACACTTCTTTGGTCATGAAGATCAACTGTCCGTTGACGTCAACGAGTTGGCCGGCCTGCTGCAAAAGCTTATCCATCTCGGCCTTAGACATACGCAGTTTGCCGATCGCCAAGTTGATCTGGAAGTCTGAGAGTGCGTTTTCGCTCAAAAGACCACCTGACGAAAGCGATGCGCCTTCGTCAACCGAGAGGACGAGCGAAGCGGCGTCCACAATGACGTCACTATCTCTCAAGTCAACATGAAAGCCAAAGGCTTGAAGGGCAGGGAGCGCTTTGACCAAAAACTTATCAAATTGCCCAGAGCGCACTTTAAAGGGTGCGTTTTTGGTGAGCGATTCAAAGGGTAACGTGGGGCCATCAGGGTCGGAAATCTCAAGCGTCAAGTCATTGAGCATATCTTCGAGGATGCGCTGCTCACGTCGAGGTAGACTTTCCATCGGCGTAAACGTGCCTGGCTTGTCGCCCACTTTGGTATACGCGCGAACGCCCGCTTTGAGCAAAAGACTCTTACCTTCTTGCGTCAGACGCATGGACGGCTTGCCGCTCAAATAAAGCATCGCCAATGGACGACGGCATGCAGCTTGATGTTTGAGCATGGTCCATGGCATTCGTAGTATTTCCTGACGATTGTGAAAGCCCCTCATGTATTGATCGGTTGGATCGTCCTTATTTTCGTGGATGTTTTGGATGTTCTTCATGAGGTATGTCGCTGCATAGCTCAGCATATAAAGCGGCAACTCACGAGCAACGTCCTTCATAGCACGATAAACTTCGTTGTGACTTAGGTAGCGCTCAACGTCATAAATAAAGGGCTGGACCCATTCGACGAACTGTTCGACCTCTGCTTTCACATCATCCAAATCGAGGCGCGGAACCCATACGATGCGTTGAGAACCAAATTCGGTATGGACGGGTACTGGCATACAGCCACGAACGCCATGGAGTTTACTCGCTACTCGAACGGTTGCACGCCATAAGACGACGCTATCGCTTGCAGTCACGGCTTTGTCTAGCGGCATGGCGCCGAGCACGTCTAACACGGCCGTCGGGGTATTGTCGTAGGGCTTTTGGTACGGGCTAACCTTGTTGGATTCAGGGTAGGGCGGTGGCTCAAGCCCTGCTAACTTCGCAAGCTCAACCACGATCTTATATTCAGCACGATCCTTTTCTGGAATTTCTTTGGGTGCCTTTTTTATTAAGGCAGCAATCTCCTGAGCTTCAGTACATTTCTTTTCGAGGGCCTTCGGAGACGTCCCGCAAAAAGCCGTCACGTTTTGCATATAGACGGGATCTTCGGCCATCGAAAGAGCGACGTGCATTTCGGGCGTAAAGAACCCAGGGAATGTCGCGTCGAAGTGCGTCCATTCGTTATTGGCGTTTTTGTGGTGACGTTCGTTACGAAGGATCTTCTTTTCGGTATGTTCACTGGCGAACTTACTTAAACTTGTCAGTCGGAGGCGGTTAAAGTCGTCGCAATTAAAAGAACTACTAGAAATGGTTATTGTGTTATGCGAAAGAAGGCGCTCATCGATCTTCAGTACCTTAGGCAAAAGGAGAGACAAACGGTCTTCTGCTGGTGGCGCTTTGTAGGCGACATTCAAGAGTTTTTCACGAGCTGCTTCTCGTGTGAGCGTCTTATTCGGGACACTAACGGCACGATTGAAATATTCGACGAGTCTAGGCCATGTAGCCGTCACGATTGGTGGTTGATACCCTTGAGAAATCGTCAGTAGTTCTTTAAAGACGTATTGTGCAGGCGAGCTGTGTCGTAATGCGCGGGTAAAATTATAGTCTTCGCTCAAATACGCTTCAATCCAACCTAAGCCCATTAAGACGCGTGTAATCGTGTTGTCTTGACCGTCTGGAACATCCGTTTTGAGTAGCATGTTTGTGAAGCGCCACAGTTTGATGTTGTTCTCACTGAGGGCCTGGTCAAGGTGAGCCGAATAGGTGCCTTCGCAAACTTCTTGAAGCAACTCTGGATGTAAATTGAATCTCGCTAAAACAATATCACTCGTTTGTAAAATCCAAAAAGGAACCTCAAAACCATATTGACGGCTTCGTCCGAATCGATCCTTGACGGTGATTGTGGGGATTTGAGCGAAGTCCAAGTCGACCGTTGGCACCTCACGGCCAAAGCTTTCAATCGCCTGACGAACGTGCTTAGAGGAAGGTTTTAAATTTAGAGCGCGCAAATATTCACGAACAAAAGCAACACCCCAAATGGATTGGAACGTGCGCACATGCGCAGGCAGTGGATACGGAAAATCAGGGATGTTAATGTATTTTTGTGTGGATGCCATGACTAAAGATCGATCGTTCAGTAGTTCGTCAAGGTTCAAATCAAGGTTACTTCTCTTGATGCCGGATTTCGTTGTTGGTTCTTTTACGAGGACACAATTTAAGTGAGACTCCGCAAAGTTTTCGTATTATAGGTGGCTTTCAACTTTTGACGGTTTTATTGAAGTGCTTAATCAACTCGAAGAAAGGCTTTTAAGCCTCGTGCAGATCGCCAATGGCTTTTTGTGGGACAACTTTTTAGCAGCAACGCTTGTTGTAGTTGGTCTATGGTTTAGCTGGCGTACGCGCTTTATTCAGGCGACTTTTTTGGGTGACGTGATTCGCCTTTTGTCGATTCGTAAGACCGAACAAGGTCTGACACCTTTTCAAGCCTTTTGTTTGTCGACGGGCGCGCGTGTCGGTGTTGGCAATATCGCTGGCATTGGTTTAGCCGTGACGATCGGGGGCCCAGGTGCCATCTTCTGGATGTGGGTTAGTGCCTTTTTTGGTGCGGCAACGGGCTTTATGGAAAGTACTGCTGCGCAGCTCTATAAGCGCCAGCAAAAAGATGGCTCTTATGCGGGTGGGCCGGCAGCCTATATGCGTTGGGGTTGCGGATCGACGCTTGTTGCCACCGTCTTTGCCTTGTTGCTTGCGGCTGCGGACGGGCTGATTTTTAATTCGGTGCTTTCTAACACCTTGGCGATCTCATTAGAGAGCGTCTCTGGCGCGCCCCGTTGGGTGGGCGGTATTCTCTTAGCGTCTTATGCTGCTTGGGTCGCTTTTTCGGGTGATAAGCGATTGGCGGGGTTTGCCTCTAAAGTCGTGCCCTTGATGCTTGTTGCTTATTTATTGTTGGCGCTCGGGTCTTTTATTGTGCATTTTGATCGCGTGCCCGAAGTCTTGATTTCGATCGTCAAGAGCGCCTTCTCGCTTGAAGCTGCGGGTGGCGCTGGGATTGGTTTCATCATGATGATCGGTATTCGTCGCGGGCTTTATTCGAATGAAGCAGGTCAAGGGACGGTGCCTAATGCAGCAGCCGCTGCGCACTGTCGTCATCCCGTAGAACAGGGTTTTGTGCAAGCCGCGGGTGTCTATGTGGATACCTTCATCATCTGTACAGCTACCGCCTTTATCGTTCTATTAAATCCTTCTTGGGCCACCACACAAGAAAATGGCGTTAAGTTCGTTGAAGTGTTGTTGGGGTCGAGTTTGGGTGCATGGACGTCACCGGTGCTTTTTGTCATTGTTTGTGCGTTTGCCTTAACAAGCGTGATCGGGAACTATTTTTATAGCGACATGGCCTTGAGAACCGTGACACAAAAGACCTGGGTACACACAGTTTTTCGTTTAGCTGTGGTCGGGATGGTGTTCTTAGGTTCTATCATGAGTCTTGAACTCGTTTGGAACCTGGCTGACCTCTTTATGGCTTTGATGACGATCCTCAATTTGGGTGCTTTACTTTATTTGGCGCCACGGATTTTGAAGTTGCTCGCGCACTGGCGTTCGGTGAAGGCTAAAGGCCTGCCTGAGGGTGACGAGCCGTATTTTAAAAAAGAAGATTTGCCAGAAGATCAGCGTAAGGGTGTCGAAGCTTGGTAAGCCTTGGGGCACTCTGACTTTATTAACCAATGCTGTGAGCCTAGCCTAGAATGGGGTTAGGCTCCTTTTTTATTGGTGACTTTGATGACGCACAATGACCCTTCAAAGCTGTTACTTAATTCGACCGTTCGCCTGACGCCAGGCATGACGGCAGCTGTTCGTCAAAAATTAGTAGATGCATTTGGCGGTGACGACCCTTATGCAGCTACCAAAGCCGATTGGGCCTTTGAAGACTTGGTCGCGTCGTTACTTTTGGATTGGTTGCAAAAAGATGCTCCAGTGCCGGACGAAATTATTCAAAAGTGGCAAAAGACGACCACCTTACCTGATCCAAGTTTGGCTTCTTTACGTGCATACGAAGTCGAGCGAAGCGACAAGCACAGAAAGACCGGTAAGGTGCTAGAGCAAGCTCTGGTCGCTTTGGCAAAGGACATTCACTGCGGTAGCCGTGGTGGCAATTGGCAGTCGCCGCTATGGTTTTGTGGCTATGAGCCGGGTGGCTATTTAAGTGACGGGGAGGGTCATCAATATACCGATTTAGATAGAGCTTATTGTCGTGCGACGGATTTAGGCTTTTTGCGGCCACAAGCACGCATTGAGGCCTTGAGTTTTCCTTATGCGAGAAAGCTCGCTGGCTTTATGAACGTCTTTATGGGCTGGGCAGTTAAAGCCTCTGCCGATCAAAATGGCTTGATCAAAGCGGTCAACCATGGGCTTTTTGCATCTTCGGAGCAGCAAGGCATTGGTTGCGACTGCAATCTTTATCCAGTACAGCGACCGTCGCACAAAGCTTGGCGCAATTTAGGCGTGATTTATCAAGGTGTCGATTTTGGTCAGTTCGGTGACTATGACTTACCTTCGTATCCAGATTTCATAATAAAGATGCGTCGAGACGCGTTTCGTAAGCACTTCGAAAATGAGTTGAAGCATCATCCGATAGTGATCATTGCCAACGGACAGTTGAATCAATTTTTAGAAGTGCTGAGGTCTGAAGATGCTGACAAGGCTGTCAGTCCTCAAGTAGAAGACTTAACGGAAAATGTTCAAGTCGTGTCGTTAGGCTTTGGTGCTAAGCATCGCTATGACGTCATGCTTGTCGCTATGCCGCATTTTGGTAGTCACGGTTTAACCTTAGAGGTTTTAGAAAAACGCGCGCGCATTATTCGGAACTATTTGATTAAGCACGATACGGAGGATCACTATTGGCGAGATTGGTTTAAGCAATGCGGTCAACGAGAAGTGACGTTTGAGTAGGGTGCCTTGAGAGCGTAGAATGCGTGCTTGATAGGCGAAGGTTGTGATTTAAAGGTGTATAACGAGGCGGCGCTTTTCGATATAATCTGTCGTCCTAATCACTCAAAAAAATATCACGGCTTATGAAGACCGCTTCGCTTTTTATCACTTTGGCAGCAACCGCTTTGTTAGTAGGATGCGCATCTAAACCACAGCAGCCGACCTACACGCCTCAACAATTGGCGCATGGTATTAAGCTCGAAAAGATCACAGCCAATATGCCTTTGTCGACCAAGTATTCGCGAGCTTGGAGCATTGCGCATGTGTTTAACGTACCAGTCAATGACGTTGATCCAGAAAAGTATTTGATGAACAATCAACAGCTTCATGCGCTTAACGGCTTTGTTGCTGGTACGGTTCATGCTGGTCTTGAAGGTGGGCTTGTGGTGGCAGCGCTGAATACTATGCTGAGTGCCGGTGCCGATTATCGTAGTCAATATGACGAATGGAACGCCATTTTGGACCCTTCGAAGTTTTCGACCGTCTATGAGGCGGCACGCTTTGCCTTGGGTGAAGTGACCACCATGACGCAGACTGCACTAAAAAACCAAGGTTATCAAGTGACGGTTAAGCCCCATCAGCTCCCTGAAGACGAGGTGCAGCAAGGTGTCTCCTTTGAGTCGGTGTTGACTCTGGTGAATCCTAAGGTTGGCTGTGTGAAGCCTAAGGCTGACGAAGATGGTTGCCGAGTGATCTTGCGTCGTATGTATTCCGTCGCCACTCGTGAAGCGCCGCCTGTATGGCTATCAGACTTAAAAGAAGCCTTTGTGATTCGTAGTTTGGGTGTCTGGTCTGATGGCAAAACATCTGATGGTAAGCTCTTCAAACTGACGCATGAAGATCGTGAAGCCATCGGTCGCATGGCTCATCAGGGCTATTACTTCTATGGTGCTTTTGATGCCAATCACGCTGGCTTCATCGGTGAAAATGGCACCGTTGCGTATTGCCATATGCCGCCAGAACTCCTTGCCAAGTCACGTGCCCGTGACGACAAGGGTTTTCTCACGCGCATGAAAGAGGCTGCTGAAAAGAATGTCGAAAAGCACGGCTGGGGTTTATTGTGGAATAAGCCGTTATTCGAAGAAGAGCCGCTTTGAGGATTGAAAACGATCCTTTATGGACGAACCGACCAGGCTTTTGTCAGCTTGGTCGGGCTTTCGTGTTGTGTGATGCGTTATGCCTCTTATTTTTTGGTGGACGCTTTTGACAAGGCTTGGTCTAAGGTTTTGCAAAACGCATCGAGTTGGTCTCTCACGTCGCGATAGTGAGCGAACAAATCGTTAGGCGCGAGTTCGTTGACTTTTTGAGAAGGATCGGCAAACGGCACATGAAGCACTCGATCTTTGACCGACGCTGGGAGAAGCGGACAAATGTCTTCGTCAGAACAAAGTGTGACGATCAAGTCGTAAGTTTCAAGCGGCAAGTGCCTCACAGACTTTGCTTGTGAGCTCACCGCTAAGCCAAGCTCTTCAACGATGGCCTTCGCATAAGGATCAATGTCGCCAGTCGGGCTAGAGCCCGCGGATTCAATCGTCCATGACGGATAATGCGCCTTGGTCAAGGCTTCAGCCATGCGGCTACGACAACGGTTGTGTTTGCAACAAAACAAAATCTTTGGCATTTTAATTAAGGTGTTCTATCTTCAGTACGTGAGGTAGGATGTACCATCGGACAGTGATGTTGATCTGGCGCTTTAACGCTTCAAAGAAACGAAGTTGTCTATTCGTCAGGTATCTAATGCTCGATGCTCTTCGTCAAAATGATCATTGGTCGTCAATCATGAGTAAAAGCCTTTCAGAACAACAAGCAGCTATTTTTAAAGCCTTAGGCCACGCAAGCCGATTAATGATGGTGAAGGCCTTAGGTACTGGCGACAAATGCGTCAATGAGCTTCATGAATTAGTGGGTGGCGATCTTTCAACCATCTCCAAGCATCTCACCGTGCTCAAAAACGCGGGCATCGTTGAAACGTATAAGCAGAGTAATTTTGTCTTTTACCATCTAACGTTGCAATGTGTATCGACTTTTATTCAATGCCTAGAAAACGCGTCAACTCTCAATGAGAATCCAGAGGCGACACCTCACGACAAAACTAGTCAATGTTGTTGCAAGCGATCAAGCTAAAAGGTTGAGTAGCCAACCGATCAACGTAAAAAGTACGATCAAGGTGGCTAAGAAAACCATGATGAGCTTACCTTGCATCACTTGTTTGAGCATCAGCATTTCGGGTAGGCTCGCGGCCACCGTACTCATACAGAAGGCCAACGTTGTGCCTAAAGGTAGGCCTTTCATGAGTAAGCTTTCCATGATCGGCACGATGCCTGTCACGTTGGTATAAAGCGGAATGCCCATTAAAACTGCGATCGGGACTGAAAAGAGATTATTTTCGGAGAGATGTTCAAGCAACCAATCTGCTGGTACATAGCCATGCAATATGGCGCCTAATCCCACACCTACAATAATCCAAGGCCATACACGCTTCAGAATGGTCGTCATTTCTGACCAAGCAAAATCATGTCGGTCTAAAAGCTTTAAGGTGGTATTGGCCGTGTTGGGTTGACCTACTAATGTCGGATTCGACTTGGCTGCGAGAAGAAAAGGTTGAAGCCAGCGGTCTGCTTTCAATAGATCCATGATGTAACCACCGATCATGCCGGCTGCTAAGCCGATGGCGACATATAAAAGCGTAGTTTGCCAACCCAATAAACCAAACAAAAGCACTACAGCTACTTCGTTGATGATCGGAGAAGTGATCAAGAATGCCATGGTGACCCCTAACGGGATCCCGCCGACCGTAAAACCAATAAAAAGCGGCACACTCGAACATGAGCAAAACGGTGTGATTGCACCAAAGCCAGCGGCCATGGCATACCCGAAACTACGGTGACGGCCTTGCAGATAGGTTCTCACTTTTTCGACGTTAAGGCCTGCGCGCACAAAAGCGATCACATAGACCATCAAAACGAGCAAAAGTAAGATTTTGATGGTGTCGTAAAAAAAGAAGTGAATCGAGGCACCAGCGGCGGTGTCAAGACTCAGGTGCAATCCTTGCGTCACCAACCATTGAGCCATCGCGTCATTGAAGCGATACATCACCAACCAAAGGGTGAGTGCGATAGGACCAGCTATGCAAAGACGTTGCGGTTTGCTGAGTGTAGAAAACATAGTGCAATCCTGTTTCACAATGTCAAGTGTGCGTAGTATGACGGTTTTTTCTGTAATTGGCAAATTGGCCAAATTGACAAATGTGAAATGGAAAATTAGACTTGCGACTGGGTACTAAGCCTTGATGGCTTGAGTGTGTTTTGCGAATAGCGAGGAGCGTGCGATGGAAATTTTGGTATTAGGTTCTGGCTGCGCCAAGTGTCATGACGTTGAGCAGAAAGTTCATGAGGCTGTGAAAGTGACCGAAGTGGTTGCGGAAGTCAAGAAGGTGACTGACATCATGGAAATGCTTAAGCTCGGTGTGATGTCGACACCGGCCGTCATTATTGATGGTGTTACGATGTCGACTGGCCGTGTACCGACGATCGAAGAGATTTGTGGTTGGCTCAACCAGCATAGGAGCTAAAAGGCTTGAAGTTGGCTGAGGCGATCTGTTAATACTCAGTAAAAGGACTTCCGTGAGTAAAAGAGAAATAAATGGTTTTGTCGCGGGTGGCGTCATTGGTACGCTTGGCGGCCTCATTGGTTTAGGTGGTGCCGAATTTCGCTTGCCTGTATTGGTAGGCAAATTTCATCTGCCGACCTTAGAGGCTGTCATTCTCAACAAAGCCATGAGCTTGATTGTGGTGGCTTCAGCGTTGATTTTTCGCGGTGCCGCGGTCGATTACGCTACGCTTTTTGACAACATCGACATCGTTCTGAATTTGCTGCTCGGCAGTTTGGTCGGTGCTTGGTTCGCTGCGGGCGTGGCCGTAAAACTCAGAACCGCGCGGCTCAATCAATTGATTCTCGTGCTTCTTGTCATGCTCTCGATCGTCATGCTGTGGGAAGCGTTGTTTGGATTAAGAACGACTGGTGAAGCCTTGTTGAGTGATCCGATGCTTTTAGGGGCGGTCGGCGTGCTTGCAGGGCTTGTGATCGGCATCGTTGCTGCCGTTTTAGGTGTCGCGGGTGGCGAACTTTTGATTCCAACGATCGTCCTTCTATACGGCGCCGATATTCGTTTGGCGGGCAGTCTCTCTTTGATGGTGAGTTTGCCAACCATGTTAGTGGGCTTTGCCCGATATGCTCAAGCGGACGCTTTTCAGGTTCTTAAAAACGAACGTGCTTTAGGACTCATGATGGCCTTAGGGTCGATCGTGGGCGCTGCGATTGGTGGCTTATTGATTGGACTATTCTCGACCCGGTTGTTGATTGGTATTTTGGCCGTTGTGCTGATCATCTCGGCATACAAAACGTTTCAGCACTGTAAGCATTAAACGTGCTCTTTGGGATTTAAGAGTCAATCGTCATTGGCTCAAGGTTCAATGATTTTGCCCGGTTTGGTTCGCTGAGCCGGGTAAAGTTTTTTGAGGATGGCTGTTTTTGTGATGGATATTGAGTGGGCGGCTCTGGTGCCACTTGTCTGGTAGATGTGCATCTGCTTCGTGGCTTAACGAGTCGTTTGCTTGAGTAAAACGATGGACTAGGCAGTGTATCCTGGCGATTTTGATGGTTATGCTACTATCAAAGCCCTTGATAGTTAGGCTGATAGATGGGGGTGTGATGAATCTGAACGACCTGCAAATCCCGAAGAAAGAAGGGCAAATCGTAGCTTTTGAAGTGGCGTGGTCTGAGGACGTCAAATCTACGCTGTGTGCTTTTCTCAATACGCAAGGCGGCAGGATCTATTTTGGCGTCAGAGATGATGGTTTTGTGGTCGGCGTGGATGACGCTAAGGCGCTTCAAGAAACCATTCTGTCAGTCTTGCTGGATGCTATTTGCCCTGATGCAAGTCAGTACTGCAAAACCTACACCGAAACGGTCGACGCCAAAACCATTGTGGTGGCTGAAGTGTTGGCTGCGGCAAAGCCTCCCTTTTATGTGGTCAACGATAAAGACGCCCAGCAGTCTGTCTGCTACATCCGGCATGGCATCAAAAATGCTGTAGTCACAGAAGAAGAATGCTTGGCATTGCATCAAAAAGCCGTTTACGTGCCTTTTGAAAGTCGGCCAGCTGCTATGCAGACATTGACGTTTAATACGCTCACAACATACTTTCAAAAAGCCAAGGTTGATTTGAAGCCCGAGCAGTTTTATGCCATGGGTTTGACGACTCGCGCGGGCTTTTATACCCACTTGGGGTATTGGTTATCTGATCAATGCGATATACAAACGAAAGTCGGTGCTTTTGCCGGTAAAGATAAAACGTCTGCATTTGGTTGTATTCGTACCTTTACGGGTTTATTAGTCGATCAATACGTGCAAATACTAGCCTACCTCAACAATCGTTTTGGTTTTGCGCAGCAGATCGCCGCTTTTAAGGTTGGTCATGATGGCCGAAGAGAAGAAGTGCATGACTATCCTGAAGCCGCTGTTCGTGAAGCCCTCATGCATTTCTTCGTTCATCGGGATTACAGCATTCTGGCGCCGTCATCTATTTTGTGCTTTTCAGACCGTCTTGAGTTTTTGAGCTACGGTGGTTTAGTTGAAGGTGTCGATGTTGAACTCCTCAAGATGGGTGCCTTTGTCCCTCGAAATCCCAAGTTAGCGGACATCATGATGAAGCTATTTGATATGGCGCATTTGACCATTGGTATGCCACTGATGGTTTCGTCCTACAAGCCTTTTGGAATGGCGCCGGAGCTTAAAGTGTTTCATCGAGCGCTACTCATCACGCTACCTAAAGTCACTGCCAACTATGAGGCTTTGAATGCGAATGAGCAACGGGTTGTTGTTTTTCTTAGACAGGTGGGTGACGCGAAACGGCCTGAAATCGAAAGCTATTTACAACTGAGCTACGGCACCACGATTCAACTCCTCAAAACCTTGATGATGAAAAACCTCCTTGAAAAGGTTGGAGATGGGCCGAAGACGAGGTATAGGTTGAAATAGGGGATTTGAGAATGATAGTTATCCGCTATAATTCAACCTTTATTGCTGATATTGTTGGTGTCGTCTCGCCGAATTTGGATGGCGCCGAGATTGGGCGCTATATGGGATAATCGAAAGATGTGCTTATCAATGATGCGCTTGTGTCAGTGATTGACAAAGTGGTTATGTTGATAGCAATTGATTGAAACGGTAGCTATTCCTGTTTAACAGCTTAAAAGTATTAGAAGAAGTAAGGATGAGTCATGGGCAAACTCTACGAATCTGAAGAAGAAACGAAGCTTCGCTATATCACACCGGCTTTACTTCGTGCTGGTTGGTCTACTCATAAGATGCTCATGGAGTATTCGTTACGTAACGACCGTTTCAAAATTGTGCCTGGGCATAACATCACAACCAAGGTCAAGCCTTCCACGCGTAACAAGCCTGACTATCTACTCTGTAAGAGTGTGAACTTCCCGATCGCAGTTGTGGAAGCAAAAAGCACGGAGAAAACCGCTGCTGATGGGATTGATCAAGCGAAGGTCTATGCAGAAATGCTCGATATTCCTTTTGCTTATTCATCAGCAGGTGACAAGTTTATTGAGTACGACTACACCACAGGCATCCAAAAAGAGTTTTCTATGGATGACTTCCCGTCACCCGATGAATTATGGAATCGATGGTGTGCGGCTAGAGGGATAAATGATGACGATAGTCGTCAGAAGATGGAGAACGCCCTCTATTACACAACCGACGACGGTAAGATCCCTCGCTACTATCAGATGTTGGCGATCAATAAGACCGTTAATGCCGTCATTGCTGATAAGCAGAAGCGAATCCTATTAGTTATGGCGACCGGCACTGGTAAGACGTATACCGCTTTCCAGATTATCTGGCGTTTGCTCAAAGGGGCAAAGGCGGTCAAAAATGTCCTTTACCTTGCTGACCGCAATCCCTTGGTTGATCAGACGATCGTAGGTGATTTTCAGCCTTTTAAAAATCTCAATACGAAGATTAGAAATCGCAAGATTGACACCTCTCATCAAGTCTATTTCGGGCTTTATCAGCAGCTCAAAGGGGGCGACGATGATGGTGAAGGGGAATCTTTAGCTGATGTTTATAAGCAAGTTGCGCCTGACTTCTTTGACTTGATTATTGTGGATGAGTGTCATCGGGGAAGTGCTCGTGAAGAGAGTTCTTGGCGTACGATCTTGGATTACTTTAGCTCCGCAGTTCAAATCGGTTTAACAGCAACGCCGAGTCATAAACTTGGTGCTGATAATGCCGAGTACTTCGGTGAGCCCATTTACACCTACACCCTAAAGCAAGGGATTGAGGACGGCTTCTTGGCGCCCTATCAAGTTGTACGTGTCTCTCTAGACAAGGATCTGGACGGATGGGAACCAGAAGAGGGTGAACGAGATCTCAATGATATAGAGATTCCGAAACGTAAATACACGTTAGCTGATTACGATTCGACGATTATTCTGAAGAGTAGAACGCGAACCGTTGCGGCTGTGATAACGGAATTCCTCCATCGTTTAGGTCGCATGTCTAAGACGATTGTTTTCTGTACGACACAGCGTCACGCCTTGGAGTTGAGAGACGAACTTCGTGCACTCAACAGCGACATGATGAAAGTCGATGCGAATTACATTGTCAGAATGACAGGTGATGACCAGGAAGGACGTGCGTTATTTGATGACTTTATCAGTGTTTCTGAGAAGTATCCTGTTGTTGTGACCACCTCGAAATTGTTGACGACAGGGGCTGACACGAAGTGTGTAAAGCTGATCGTTCTTGATGCCAACATTCGTTCAATGACTGAATTCAAACAGATCATTGGTCGAGGTACGCGCTTACGCGAAGATGCTGATAAGACGTTCTTCACCATTTTGGATTTCCGTAACGCAAGCGAATTGTTCAAGGATAAGGACTTCGACGGCGATCCGGATTGGGAGTCCGATTGGGGTGATGGTAGCAGTAATCCTGATGAAGAAGGTCCTGAGGCTCCAAGCTCTAACGACGATGATGGTGGTTCTACAGAGGGGGATGATAAGCCAGACACGACGGAGGGTGATGACGGTAAACCTTCGGACGACGATGGTAAGCCGACCAGTGACGATTCTTCGGGTGGCGGCGAAGGCACTGAGGAAGTTGTTCGGACGCCTCGCACTGTGTACGTTGTTGGCAATAGTGTAGAGGTTGCCGTTGTGGGTGAAAGCATTAGCTATCTTGATAGCAATGGTAATTTAGTCGTTGACAAGTTCAAAGACTATACGCGCAAGAATATTTTGGAACACTTCAATTCTGAATCCGATTTCATGGAAGTATGGAATGGGCCAGAAGAAAAGCAGAAGATCATTGAAGCCTTAGCCCAAAAGGGGATCCTTATAGAACAACTTCGCAAGGAGATGGGGAACCCTGATTACGACGAGTTCGATCTGATCGTTTCCGTCGCTTTTGGAGCCACGCCTCAAACGCGTCAAATGAGAAGTTCTCGCGTGAAACGAGGAAAGTTCTTGGATAAATACCAAGGCGTGGCCCGCGAAGTAATGGAAATTCTGTTGGATATATATGCACATGAAGGCGTATGCGAAGTGGATTCCCGTAAGGTACTTCAAAGTAGAGAATTTAAATCTTTCGGTGGTTTGCCAAAGATTATCAAGAGTTTTGGTGGTGCTGCGGCTTACGATGCGGCAGTGAAAGCCATGGAGAAAGAACTTTATCTGCCTGTTCAAAGTCAATCAGGCAATCATACGAATAACACAGGACTTGAAGCATGAGTTTAGGTAACTTCATCAAGCGTTTCCGTGACATTACACGTAATGACGCCGGGATCAATGGTGACGCGCAGCGAATCGAGCAATTGACGTGGATGTTGTTCCTCAAGATCTATGATGACATGGAGATTGAGAAGGGAATTTTGGATGATTCCTATGAGTCGATCATTCCACCTGGATTCCGTTGGAACGAATGGGCTGATACTTCTGAAGACAAAGCTCTTAAGGGTGATGAACTTTTGGACTTTGTCGATAATCGTTTATTCCCGACTTTACGTGGCTTGGAAATTCCTCCCGGTTGCCCAAAGTTCCAAAGCATTGTGAAGACTGTCTTTGAGGATATTCATAACTACATGAAGGATGGGGTCTTGATGCACCAGATCCTTCAGATGATCAATGAGTGTGATTTTACAGATCCCGAAGAGTCTCATACTTTTGGCACGATCTACGAAACCATTCTGAAGGGATTGCAGAGCGCAGGTTCAGCTGGTGAATACTACACGCCGCGTGCTTTGACGGACTTTATGGCTGCTCATGTCAATCTCAAACTCGGTGACACCGTAGCGGACTTTGCTTGCGGTACAGGCGGGTTTTTGAACTCTGCTCGCAAGTTACTTGCACCTATCGCAGAGGAAGGTACCAATGAAGATCGAGCAATTCTTGGGAAGAGCTTCTTCGGGATCGAAAAGAAACCGTTGCCTTATTTGCTGTGTGTGACGAACTTGCTTCTGAATCGAGTTGAAGTGCCAAACATCGTGCATGGGAACTCGCTAACTAAAAAGTCTGACGAATACACGGAGAATGAAAAGTTCGATGTGATTCTGATGAATCCGCCCTATGGGGGAGCTGAATTACAAGAAATTCAGCAGAACTTCCCAGCGCAAATGCGCAGTGCGGAAACAGCTGACTTGTTCATGATTTTGATCATGGCACGTTTGAAGGCCGAAGGCCGTGCAGCTGTGGTCGTGCCCGATGGGTTCTTGTTTGGTACGGGTAATAAAGCAGCCATCAAGGAACGCTTGCTGAAACGATTCAATCTTCACACGATTCTTCGTTTGCCGACCAGCGTCTTTGCTCCCTACACCTCGATTGCGACGAATGTCTTGTTCTTTGATGGTGTAGCAACTTCTGAAAAGACTCTGGACAAGGAAGGTTCATGGGCTACTGAAAAGACATGGTTCTATCGTATGGATATGCCAGAAGGCTACAAGGCATTTTCCAAGACGAAGCCGATGTTGCTCGAACATATGAAGTCCGTTGAGGACTGGTGGAACAACAAGACAGAGATTGAAGTCGACGGTTTCCCGAAGGCAAAGTCTTTCACGCCCGATGAATTGAAAGCTTTGGGATTCAATTTAGATCAATGTGGCTTTGCTACAGTGGAAGAGGAAATTCTTCCTCCTAAGGAACTCATTGAAAAGTATCAGGCCGAACGTGAGGCTCAAGAGGCGATGTTAGATGAGGCACTCAAGAATATCCTTGCCCTGATTGAAAACAAGGGGGCATAAGGATGAATGCTGAACAATTGAAGGCCTCAATCATTCAACAGGCTATTGAAGGAAAATTAGTTTCTCAGTTGGATGCAGAAGAACCTGTTGACCAGATTGGTGAAGCACTCGAAGATGTTCCGTTTGCCATTCCGGAAAAGTGGAAGTGGGTTCGATTGGAAAATGCTTGCGAGTACATTCAACGCGGGAAGTCTCCCAAGTATTCAGACATTCCAAAGATTCCCGTTATTGCTCAGAAGTGCAATCAATGGGAAGGTTTTCAGATTGAAAAGGCGAAGTTCATCGTTCCTGAAACGTTGAAAACATATAAGCAAGAGCGATTATTGCAGAATATGGACGTGCTATGGAACTCAACTGGTCTTGGGACTTTGGGGCGAGTAGCTGTATATGAAAGACGATTGAATCCCTATGAGATCGCCGTTGCAGATAGTCATGTGACAGTGATTCGAACTAAAAAAGAGAATTTAAATCCTAAGTTCCTGTATTTCTATCTGAGAAGTCCTGCTGTTCAAAATGTTATTGAAGCTCGTTCAGACGGCTCTACGAAACAGAAAGAATTGGCGACAAGCACAATCAAAAGTTATGAATTACCGTTGCCACCAATTCAAGAACAAGCTCGCATTGTTGCCAAGATTGAAGAACTTCTCCCATTGATTGAAGCCTACGGCAAGTCCTACGACCGTCTTCAAGAGCTTAATGCAGAGTTGCCCGGAAAACTGAAGGCATCGATTCTTCAAGAAGCAATCCAAGGCAAATTGGTTCCGCAGTTGGATTCCGAAGGAGCTGTTGAGCAGATTGGTGATACACCAGAAGACGTGCCGTTTGCCATTCCTGAAAAGTGGAAGTGGGTTCATTTAACTCATCTATGTGACTATATTCAGCGTGGTAAGTCTCCCAAATATTCAGATATTCCAAAGATTCCAGTGATTGCTCAAAAGTGCAATCAATGGGATGGTTTTCAGATTGAAAAGGCAAAATTTATTGATCCTGATTCACTGAAAACATACAAAGAAGAACGACTTCTTCAAGATCAAGATGTTTTGTGGAATTCAACGGGGTTGGGGACATTAGGGCGTTTGGCAATGTATGAAACGTGCTTAAATCCTTATGGAATTGCAGTTGCTGATAGCCACGTAACAGTGATCCGAACAAAAAAAGGCTTGCTAAATCCTAAGTTTTTATATTTTTACCTGTGTAGTCCGACTGTGCAAAATGTTATTGAGAGTCGCTCAGACGGATCCACAAAGCAGAAAGAATTAGCAACTAGTACGGTAAAAGGTTATGAATTTCCATTACCTCCTCTCCTTGAACAAAACCGAATTGTTGCTAAAGCAGAAGAGTTACTGAAGCGAGTTGAGACTCTGTCCAGGAAATAACGTCGTAGAACAAAGATTCTCCGCAATAACTGACCCCACGCCGTGCTTGCCCGGCGTGGGTGCTTCTGCAATTAAGTCAGCCTCTTAGAGCACGGCTAGATAATGATTTTATCTGTCCGCAACTTTCTGAGGAACTCTCTTGCAGGCCAGATCTCAATAACTTTATGCCGACGAGGTCTCTGCTCCATGCTAACAATGATCCGACGAGCGCTGGGATGCTCCTCAGAAAAGGCACGCAGTCCCCGTGTTTCTGAAGAACCGACAGTCTCAGAGGACTTCACTTCAATAGTTAGGCGAGAGGTTCGACTGAACATGGCGAGAACCGTAAAAGAAGAATAGATAAGGAATTCTTTGCGAACAATGCAAGAATTGGGGTGGGGTGCGAAATTTGGATCTGATGATTTTGAGTTAAAAGGTCACCT